>PPCM01000029.1_pt1:0-345000 | contig 346623 bp, 319 predicted proteins | sample 1555541 | NCBI WGS metagenome assembly PPCM01 (sample SAMN05284479, study PRJNA326546) | Marine sediment metagenome, whole genome shotgun sequencing project. | isolation source: marine sediment | place: Germany: Wadden Sea | collected 2012-09-05
TCCTTAGAAAGGAGGTGATCCAGCCGCACCTTCCGATACGGCTACCTTGTTACGACTTCACCCTAGTCATTGGTTTCACCTTCGACAGCTTCCTCCTTACGGTTGGATCACTGGCTTCGGGCGCCCCCAACTTCCATGGTGTGACGGGCGGTGTGTACAAGACCCGGGAACGCATTCACCGCGGCATTCTGATCCACGATTACTAGCAACTCCAACTTCATGTGGGCGAGTTGCAGCCCACAATCCGAACTGAGATCGGCTTTAGAGGATTCGTTCCAGGTTACCCTTTCACTGCCTGTTGTACCGACCATTGTAGCACGTGTGTAGCCCAAATCATAAGGGGCATGATGATTTGACGTCATCCCCACCTTCCTCCGTGTTGTCCACGGCAGTCCCTTTAGAGTGCCCAGCATTACCTGATGGCAACTAAAAGTAAGGGTTGCGCTCGTTGCGGGACTTAACCCAACATCTCACGACACGAGCTGACGACAACCATGCACCACCTGTATCAAATGTCCCGAAGGAAAGGAACGATTAAGTTCCGGTCATTTGTATGTCAAGACCTGGTAAGGTTCTTCGCGTTGCTTCGAATTAAACCACATGCTCCGCTGCTTGTGCGGGTCCCCGTCAATTCCTTTGAGTTTCACACTTGCGTGCGTACTCCCCAGGCGGAATACTTAATGCGTTAGCTGCGGCACCGAGGTTCGACCCCCGACACCTAGTATTCATCGTTTACGGCGTGGACTACCAGGGTATCTAATCCTGTTCGCTCCCCACGCTTTCGTGCCTCAGTGTCAGTTACAGTCCAGTAAGTCGCCTTCGCCACTGGTGTTCCTCCTAATATCTACGCATTTCACCGCTACACTAGGAATTCCACTTACCTCTCCTGCACTCAAGTCAAACAGTTTCAAAGGCTTACAACGGTTGAGCCGTTGCCTTTCACCTCTGACTTGCTTGACCACCTACGCACCCTTTACGCCCAGTGATTCCGGATAACGCTTGCCCCCTACGTATTACCGCGGCTGCTGGCACGTAGTTAGCCGGGGCTTCCTCCTTAGGTACCGTCATTGATTCTTCCCTTAGGACAGAGCTTTACGACCCGAAGGCCTTCATCGCTCACGCGGCGTTGCTGCATCAGGCTTGCGCCCATTGTGCAATATTCCCCACTGCTGCCTCCCGTAGGAGTCTGGACCGTGTCTCAGTTCCAGTGTGGCCGATCACCCTCTCAGGTCGGCTACTGATCGTCGCCTTGGTAAGCCGTTACCTTACCAACTAGCTAATCAGACGCGGGCCCATCCCATACCACCGGAGTTTTTACCTCTGCAACATGTGTTGCTGTGGTCTTATGGAGTATTAATCACCGTTTCCAGTGGCTATCCTCCTGTATGGGGCAGGTTGCCCACGCGTTACTCACCCGTCCGCCGCTTTCCAACTCGTCTCTCACCCGAAGGATCAATCTAAGTCTTCTCGCTCGACTTGCATGTGTTAAGCACGCCGCCAGCGTTCATCCTGAGCCAGGATCAAACTCTTTGAAAAAATTTCAATAGTTTATCCACTCAGATGAATCTGACAATTATCATTTCATCCGTTGAATCTCTGTTGCATCTGAACCTTGTTCTGATGCGGTAAAAAAATTGAACGTGTTAATTCTATACTGTTTAATTTTCAAAGACCGTAGTCAACATTTTTGTGTTAAATTCATGTTGTTTTTTCGTGAACCACCATCATGTGGCGACTCAATTATCTTAACATTTCTTGTTGCTATCGTCAAGTCTTTTTCGAAAAGTTTTTCAGAAGTTAAATTCCTCAAAACCATTGATATCAGCTCATCTCTTATGCTGACTCGTTTTCTGTTTTTCCTGGCGACTCATTCATCTTACTGCTTTATTGATCAACTGTCAACGCCTAATTAAATAATAAAACATTTCAGATAATTCAGATGTAATTTCGAATTTTTCCTACATTATTATAGAGAAATGCCTTTCACCTCATTTATTCAGTTTTTTCTCGTTGACATGCAGTAAGATTCAAAAGACTTGAGTCAATAAATAACTCAAGTCTTCTTTATATATCCATATAAACATACTTAACACATTTAATTTTTACTAAACGCTTCTACAACGCCCCCTTTATAATTCTCTTCAATATATTTCTTAACGGCATCGGTTTGAAGTGCCAATAGAAGTGCATCAATTTCTTCAGCTTTAGAATCATTGGCCACCGTCACAATATTTGCATATGGAGAGTCTGCGCCTTCAATTATTAGGGTATCTTCTATAGGGTTTAAGTTTGCCTCAATTGCAAAGTTACCATTTATGATTGCACCTGCAACATCTGGTAAAACACGGGGCAACTGTGCTGCTTCTATTGACTTAAACTTGAGATTTCTTGGATTATCAACAATATCCAACTCTGTTGCTTCCAAACCCGCATCCTCTTTAAGAGTAATTATCCCTTCAGTTTCTAACAATATCAGAGCTCTACCCCCATTAACCGCATCACCTGGAATTGCTATTATTGATCCCTCAGGAATTTCATTTACATTTTCGTAAGAGTGCGAATAGAGTCCAAGAGGTTCAACATGTACTGTACCAACACTTTTTAATGCTAGGTCTCTATCTGCATTAAAACCATCTAAATAAGGTGCGTGCTGGAAAAAGTTCGCGTCAATTTCTCCGTCATTAAGAGCAAGATTCGGCTTAACGTAGTCTGTGAACTCAATGATCTCTAAGTTTATACCTTTCTCAAATAAAATGGGTTTCACTTGTTCCAGCAGTTCAGCATGTGGTACAGGTGTTGCTCCTACCTTTAATGTTTTCAAGTGTGTTTCGCTTTCTTTATCTGAACAACCTACAATGAGTACTGTCACTATGCCTAATAGTGTAATCAGTTTGAATATTTTTTTCATTTTAAATCCTCCATAAAATAATATGTTTAATCCAGTATTGAACATATATTACTTGAGTGCTCTTTGTACATAAATTTTGTTTGTAAATTGATTCCCTGTAAACTGAATAATTTGAACCAGAACTATTATTACTACAACCGATGCCAACAGCACATCTGTCTGAAATCTATGAAATCCAAATCGTATAGCTAAATCTCCTAACCCTCCACCTCCAATTGCTCCTGCCATTGCTGAGTAGCCAATTATATTTATAACTGCTAAGGTCATTCCTGAAACCAATGCAGGTAATGCCTCTGGCACTATTACTTTTGTGATGATTTCAAATTTGTTCGCACCCATAGCAGTAACAGCTTCGATAATGCCATTATTTACTTCATTAAGTGCATTTTCAACAATCCTTCCTATGAATGGAGAAGCACCAATTGCAAGGGGGACTATGGTTGCTGCTGTTCCGATTGTGGTTCCAACGATGATCCTAGATAATGGGAACAAAAGGATCATCAGAATTATGAAGGGCAATGATCTAGACATATTAACGATTGTGTCTAAAATCATAAAAACTATATTGTTTTCAACTAACCCATCCTTTTGAGTCATATACAGACCAATTCCAATCGGAAATCCAATAATGAAAGCAAACATAGATGAGACAAACACCATCAATAAGGTTTCATAAGTTGGGATTATAAGCAGTTTTACAATTTCATTAAGAGGCATCATGTAATTTTTTTCCCTTTCCTTCACTTAGTAGAAATGCACGTGTTGTGCTACATTTAGGATTGGAAAGAACTGCATTAACATTTCCATGTTCTATAACCTTTCCATTTTCCATAACGGCTACCTTGTCACATATAGACTCGATGACATCCATTTCATGTGTAATGAGAACTATAGTTAAACCTATCTGCGAATTAATACTTTTAAGCAAATCCAAAATCGATCTGGTCGTAATCGGATCAAGAGCACTGGTTGCCTCATCACAAAGTAAAACCTTTGGATTATTTGCTAAAGCTCTGGCTATGGCAACCCTTTGCTTTTGGCCCCCGCTTAAGTGGTTCGGATAGTTCTTCCTTTTATCTGGTAATCCAACCAATTCTAATAATTCGGTTATCCGATTCTCTATCTCTACTTTCGACCACCCAGCAATCTCTAGAGGAAAAGCAATGTTCCCTTCAACAGTACGTGAACTCATTAAATGAAAGTGCTGAAAGATCATTCCGATTTTCTTTCGGCGCTCAGAAAGTGCTTTGCCGTTTAATTGGTTAATAGCAACACCTTCAAAATAAACGTTTCCACTATCTACTTTCTCTAAATTATTAATTGCCCTAATCAACGTTGATTTACCTGCTCCTGACAATCCAATGACACCATACACTTCACCTTTTTTAATATGTAATGAAACACCGTCCAGTGCCACTACCTTATTCGATTCAGTTCCAAATATTTTAGAAATATCATTTATCTTAATCACATTATCTCCTTTTCATATGGTTATTTTTACATTTTTTACATTATTTGTTCAAAATGGTATAAAAAAAGCCCTCGAGAGGGTGTTTTACTCTTATCTCTCATACACGCAGGATTTAGCACCTTGTAAATACAGGTTGCCGGGTTTCATTGGGCCAGTCCCTCCACCACTCTTGATAAGCGATATTAAATTGTTTTTGTAGAAATAAAAAAGCCTCCTCGTCATCGACAAGAAGGCATGATTGCAATTTCATTATCGATGTTAGCGTTACCACCTTTCTAATGTAGGTTGGCGCAGGATCAACGAGCTAACTCTCTTCCCTGTCTCTTGATAAGTTGCTATTAAATTTGAAATTATACTAACACGTTTTTAGTGTGCGATCAAGCAATAGTTTAATTTTCGGAATAGTCAATCAGTTGCTTGCAAGCAATTTACTCATTAGAATCGTTGCAATCTCAGAGTTATTCTTCGTTAAGTGATTTTATTATTTCTTCAAACTTGCTTAAGAACAAATCAATTTCAGACACTGTAATTACAAGTGGCGGAAGTAATCGAATCGTTTTTTCACCTGCTGCTATCAATAACAATTTTTCCTTCATTGCCTTCTCTATCAACTGAGAAGCTTTAAATTTAGTTTCAATACCAAGCATAAGTCCAGCGCCCCTAACTTCAGTTAGATAATTGTATTTAACATCTATTTTTTTCAAACCACTTATCAAGTATTCAGATGTTGTTTTCACATCGTTTAGAAAGGTGTTTTGACCAACTATACTCAGAACTGTTATGCCTGCTTTAGAAGCAAGTGGATTTCCACCAAATGTTGACCCATGATCTCCAGGTTCAAATACATCTGCCCTCTTATTCGTAAGTACAGCACCGATTGGCATCCCTGCTCCAAGACCTTTAGCAAGACATAGAATATCAGGAACGATTCCGTAATGCTGGTACGCAAACATATTCCCGGTTCTACCAATACCACACTGAACTTCATCAAAAACCAATAAGGCATTATATTTTAGAGCCAGAGCACTTGCCTTTTCTAAAAATGATTTGCTGGCCTTATAGATTCCTCCTTCTCCTTGAATAGGTTCAATAATTATCGCACACACACTATCATCTACAACAGCTTCTAATTTGCTTAGGTCATTTAATGGCGTGGTTACTACGTTTTCTACCAATGGTTCATAAGGAACTTTGTATTTCGAATTCCAAGTAAGACTTAGAGCGCCCATTGTTCTGCCATGAAAGGCATTCTCTAAAACAATAATTTTGTTCTTCTTACCTTTCTTATTAACAATGGAACCATGTTTTCTAGCAAGTTTAAAGGCGGTTTCAACTGCCTCTGTACCACTGTTACAGAAGAACGCAGAATCTAGTCCAGATAGACTACATAAGTTTTCCCCAAGTTCAAGTTGCTCATCTGTCCAATATAAATTAGAAACATGCGTTAAATTCTCAATCTGATTCTTCATTTTCTCAACGAAGACGGGGTGGCTGTGACCCAGACAGTTGACTGCCACTCCAGAGACAAAATCCATATAAACATTTTCTTTATCATCTATAAGCCATATTCCCTTTCCTTTTTTGAAAACAATTGACTTACGATTATATGTGTTCATAATGTTGTTGTTTGTTAATCTGTCATCCGAACATACATCTACACTGGTTTTACTCATTATAACCCCATCTTTCTCACACTATGTGATCATTGTTCCTATTCCATCATTGGTAAAAATCTCTAGCAGTACGCAGTGTTCTATTGCTCCATTCAGAATATGAACCGATTTCGCACCACTTGTAATGGCTTTCTTGACACAATTCATTTTTGGAATCATCCCTCCGGAGATAACCCCTTCACTTTTTAGTCTGTCTATTTCATGAGCCTCTAGTTTTGATATTAGGCTGGTCGAGTCATGAACATCACGCAGAATGCCATCTATATCACTAATCAATATTAACTTTTCAGCTTGCAATTTAGCACTTATCTCGCCTGCCACATCATCTGCATTGATGTTATAGGTATGTCCCTGATCATCAAATCCAATAGGTGACAAGACAGGTACTATATTTTGACTCAATAAAAGCTCTACTATTTCCGGATTAACAGATATGATTTCTCCAACGTGCCCGATGTCATGGAGAGCATTATCAATCTCAATAAATTTCTGTTTAGCTTTGAGCAAGCCTGCGTCTTTACCATTTAATCCAACAGCTTTTACGCCTTTTGTATTCAGAAGACACGTAATTTCCTTATTAATACGCCCCGTAAGAACCATTTCAACTTCCTCAACCGCTTCTAGCGAGGTAACTCTGTACCCTTCTTTAAACTCTGACTCTATTCCAAGTCGTTCAAGTCGGCTGTTAATTTCTTTGCCACCGCCATGGACGATAATACACTTAATGCCCAACTGATTTAGCAAAGCTATGTCTTCAATCAGCGATTCTTTACCTTCTTGGTTTTCCATAATACTTCCACCGTATTTAATAACAAAGACTTTTTCTTTAAATGATCTTATATATGGCAATGCCTCAATCAAATGTTGAACACGCTTTTTCATTAACTCCATAATGTTCTCCTCTTAAAACGTTTTTATAATTATACATAAAGATGTATTTTAAATCAAGAATATTGTGAAAAACAGTTGTTTTATTTGCATAAACTATGTATAATCATTTTTAAATAAATCAATAGGAGGACTCAAATGGACGTTGGATTAATTGGAGCAACAGGATACGCAGGTTTAGAACTGGTTAACATACTTGACACACATCCGCATTTCTCACTGAAGTTAATTGGTTCAAGAAGTCATGATCAGGTCGCACTAAGCAGCATATTTCAAAAACCACTAAGACATGAATATAAACTCATCAATTTGGAAGATTTCGAGGCATCAATACATCAATTACAATTGGTGTTTCTTAGTCTCCCACATGCTCAATCCATGCCTTGGGTTGAGAAAATAAGAGATAAAGGTATCCCAGTGGTAGATTTAAGTGGAGATTATCGCTTAGATGATGCCAACACCTATAAAACTTGGTATGGTCTGTCGCATTTAAACTCAACACGTTTGAAATCATCTGTTTATGGACTGTCTGAGTTGAACGCAGAATTGATTGCTAACGCTTCTTTAATAGCCAACCCTGGGTGTTACCCTACGGCAACTTTACTTGCCCTTTCCCCACTTGCTAAAAACGGTCTGCTCAACAATAAAACATTAATTGTTGATGCAAAATCAGGCATGAGCGGCGCTGGAAAAAAACTATCACAATCTGTTCTTTACTGTGAATCCAATGAAACAATGCGACCTTATGGCACCGGAGCACACCGACATACACCTGAAATAGAACTTACATTACAGAAAATTGGAGCTAGGCACACTAAAATTCTTTTCTCTCCGAGTGTGGTCCCTATGGATCGGGGTATTCTTTCTAGCATTTACATTCAGATGGATGGTACGGTGGATTTCCAAACTATCCTTTCTTTGTACAAGTCTGCATATAAGGATAAGTCTTTTATACGCTTGATTGATAAAATGCCAGAAACCAGATGGGTTAAAAACACGAATTATTGCGATATTCACCTTGTATATGACCAAAGAACATCAACACTGATTGTGCATAGCGTTATCGATAATCTTATAAAAGGGGCTGCAGGACAAGCCGTTCAGAATGCCAATCTTATGTTTAAACTACCTGAAACAGCAGGACTGGTTTAATAGAATAGACTGGTTAACACATTTGAGAAGGAAGTGTACACTTGATTAAAAAAAATAGCATTAAAATATTAGAACAGACCAAGCCCATCAAGGGCTTCCTAACCAGTGGCATTCATGCTGGAATAAAAAATGGAGATTTAAATCTAGATATGGGTCTAATTTATTGTGACAAAACAGTTGCATCCGCCGGGGTATTCACAAGAAATGTAACAAAGGCAGCACCTGTAACTGTTTCAAAATCAAACCTTGAAAAAGATACAGCTAAGGCCATACTTATAAATAGCGGCAATGCAAATGCATGTACAGGCAAACAAGGATTCAATGATGCCCTAGAGTGTGTAAAACTCATTGCATCCCATTTAGACATCTCCGAAAAAGAAGTCTTGGTTTCATCAACTGGAATTATAGGTGTGCCACTACCCATGGATGTTATAAAACCCGGTATTAAAAATTTGGTTTCGAATTTAGATGAACAGAATATAGCAAACTTATCTAAATCTATTATGACAACAGATACTTTTGAGAAGTCCATTACTGTCCAGTTTGATCTACATGGCAAAATCGGACATGTAACTGGGGTTGCAAAGGGCTCTGGAATGATACACCCCAATATGGCAACCATGTTAGGATTCTTACTCACAGATGTTACTATTTCCAGCCAACTTCTTTCAGAGTCATTACAAGAAAGTACAGGTAAGTCTTTTAATATGATCAGTGTTGATGGGGATACTTCCACCAATGATATGGTTCTCGCTCTTGCAAGCGGTGCTGAAGGTGCACCGTCCATTGAAACGGCAAATGATCTGAAAATTTTTAAAGAGGCACTACTCCTTGCAAGTATAGAACTCTCTAAACTAATCGCTAAGGATGGCGAGGGGGCTACAAAACTGCTGGAGATGACAATTACAGGTGCTCCTTCTCAATCCGATGCATCACTGGCGGCAAAGGCGGTCATTTCGTCATCCCTCGTTAAATCAGCATTTTTCGGTAATGATGCAAATTGGGGACGAATTATATGTGCAATGGGTTATAGTGGTGCTCAATTTGATCCAGATAAAGTATCCCTAAGAATTGAATCACAAAATGGTTCACTTCATCTGATGTCAGAAGGAAGCCCCATTGTCTTTGATGAGTCTCATGCGCTCCATGTTCTCTCCACCGAATCCGTAAGTATTATTGCAGACTTGGACCAAGGAGACCATCAAGCAACTGCATGGGGATGTGACCTTACCTACGAGTACGTGAAGATTAATGGTGAATATAGGAGTTGATCCAACAACAAAAGCGAAGTCAATGGACTTCGCTTTTTCTAATTATCTAATTTCAATTGTCTAAAAATAAGTATTCAAGTTTTCTTACACTGCGCAAATATCAAATATGTCAATATCTCTGACTTGAATGTCCTGATCAATAATATCAACTAGTGCAACTGCAGTGTCAAACGATGTTAAACAGGGCAGTTTCTTTTCAACACTCAGTCTTCTAATCTTAAATCCAAATGTACTATTGTTATGGCCTTTTTTAGGTAGAGCCACTACAAATGCCAGTTCAGGGTCTTGAAGCTCTTGATGAAGCTTTTTCTCATCATAAGGACAACAATTCAAGACATTAGAATGAATCCCTGACTCTAACAAATGATCATAAGTTCCTTGTGTACATGTAATTGAGTAACCTTTAGCTATTAACTTGTTAACGGATTCAACAAAACTTGCTTTATGACTATCTGGTAAACTCACAAATACTTTTGAGCCTTTCATTGCATTTTGATAGGTAGAAACAAAACCTTTGAAGAGGGCTTTTGACAAGGTTTTTTCCTTACTTAATATCTCACCTGTCGATTTCATTTCTGGTCCTAAAGCAATCTCAGTGTCCAGAATCTTCTCCATAGAAAATACTGGATGTTTCACAGCAAAATAATCCTTTTCTGTTTTAATATCCACCCCATAGCCCAATGACTCTAGAGTGCTTCCCAACATGACCTTTGTAGCTAAATTAACCATAGGAACATCTGTCACCTTACTAATAAAAGGCACTGTCCTTGATGCTCTTGGGTTGACCTCTAAGACATAAATATTGTCGTTGTATAAAACATATTGAATATTAAGCAGTCCAACCAACTTAAACCCTTGTGCAATGGACCTTGTGTATTGTAACAATTGAGATTTATGTGCATCTGTGAGATTCACTGTTGGATAAATCGATATACTGTCTCCAGAATGCACCCCCGCTTGTTCAAGGTGTTCCATTATTCCTGGTATAAGTACATCTACACCATCCGATATTGCGTCTACCTCAATTTCGATACCAGGCATATACTGATCAATAAGCACTGGGTTCTTTTGATCTGGTGTTATAGCATTTTCTAGGTACTTGCTTAAACTTTCTTCTTCATAGACCACTTGCATACCTAATCCGCCAATAACATAGCTCGGTCGCACAATCAGAGGATAGCCCAAGTTTTTAGCCTGTTCAAGCCCCTCTTTTACGCTAAGTACACCTGCCCCTTTAGGGTATGGTAGCTGCAGTTCTTGCATACGGTCAATGAATCTATCTCGGTCTTCCGTTAAATCCACAGAATCAAATGATGTGCCCAGTATATTAACACCACGCTCACAAAGATATTCTGCAAGCTTAACAGCGGTTTGACCACCAAACTGGAGAATCACACCATCTGGATCTTCTTTATCAATTATATTTTGAACATCTTCACAGGTAATAGGTTCAAAGTACAGCTTATCCGAAATATTGAAATCCGTACTTACGGTCTCTGGATTATTATTGATTATAATCCCTTCTATCCCCTGTTCCTTTAAAGCAAGAACACCATGCACTGAGCAATAATCAAACTCCACCCCTTGTCCAATACGTATGGGACCCGAGCCAATAACCAAAACCTTGTTTTTGTCTGATACCTCAACTTCGTCAGAATCATCATAAGTAGAATAGTAGTAAGGCGATTTTGCATCAAATTCTCCACCACAGGTATCCACCATTTTATAACTGACTTCTATTTTATTCTCTTTTCTATATTCATAGATGTCGCGCGCTGTAGTCTTTAGCATGAGCTTCGACATGCCTACATCTGAAAAACCCTTTTTCTTCAAACGCATTACAAGCTCTGGTTCAATGTATTCCAGCATTCTCCCACGGATCTTTTCCTCTAGTTTTACTATTTTAAAAATCTTTTTCAAAAAGAAATAGTCAATACCAGTTTCGGCCTTAATTTTAGGCAAACCCACTTGTCGACGCATAAGTTCAGCCAGATAGAATATTCTTTCATCATCTGACTTCTTTATCTTTTTTAGTAAAGTGTCCAGAGTCATTTGTTTTGCTGGAGGGTAGTACAAATTTTCTTGGTCTGTTTCTAAAGATCGTAAGGCTTTCAGAAGAGCAGACTCAAAATTGTTACCAATAGCCATCACTTCACCCGTTGCCATCATCATCGTCCCTAAAGCTTTGTTTGCTTCCTTAAATTTGTCAAAAGGCCACTTGGGGATTTTCACGACACAATAGTCGAGCGTTGGCTCAAAACAGGCTTTTGTTTTCCCTGTGATATCATTGTCAATTTCCTCTAACGAATAACCCAGAGCAATTTTTGTTGCCACCTTTGCAATCGGATATCCTGTTGCCTTTGAAGCTAGTGATGACGAACGGCTTACACGTGGGTTAACTTCAATAATATAATATTTTTTACTTTCAGGATGAAGGGCAAGTTGTACATTACATCCCCCTTCGATTTCCAACTTATTCACTATATTAATAGATGCAGAACGCAGCATCTGATATTCATGATCATTTAAAGTTTGTGATGGCGCAATGACAATGCTATCACCTGTATGTATTCCAACTGGATCGATATTCTCCATATTACAAACGGATATCGCTGTACCTTGAGCATCACGCATCATCTCGTATTCGACCTCTTTCCAGCCTTTAATTGATTTTTCAATTAAAACCTGGTCAGCCAAACTGAATGCAATACCCTTTGCAGCAATGTCTTTTAATGCATCCAAGCTATCTACGATCCCGCCACCTGTTCCACCTAGTGTAAAAGCCGGTCGTACAACAACTGGTAGCCCGATTTGATTCGCTATTGAAACAGCCTCTTCTACTGAGGAAGCAACTTGGCTGTCAATGACAGGTTGATCAATGCTCTCCATTGCAAGTTTAAATAGCTCTCTATCCTCAGCTTCACGGATTGACTCGAGACTTGTGCCAATAACCTCTACATTATATTTCGAAAGTATCTGGGCATCCCAAAGTTCCATAGCAAGATTTAATGCTGTTTGTCCGCCCATTCCTGCAATGAGTGCATCTGGTTTTTCTTCTATAATAACTTTTTCAAGAAATTCTGTAGTGAGGGGTTCCATGTAAACTTTATCCGCAATTGTTTTATCAGTCATAATGGTAGCAGGATTTGAGTTTACCAGTACCACCTCAATGCCTTCTTCCTTTAGCACTTGGCAAGCCTGTGTCCCTGAATAATCAAACTCAGCCCCTTGCCCAATTATGATGGGTCCCGAGCCAATAACAAGTACTTTTTTATATATAGTCTTACCTATCATGGCTAGACCTCCTTTTTAGTCTTATAAAATATATTATTCCACAGCCTTAATCGTTGCTTGACTTGTCATTTCAGAAAACACATCAAAAAGATACTCTGAGTCCTTAGGACCTGGAGATGCTTCAGGATGATACTGGACACTGAATATAGGGAGTTCTTTGTGTCTCAAGCCTTCAATGGTGTGATCATTTACATTCACATGTGTCACTTCAACAATTGTTTTATCTAAGGTGTCATCTTTTACTACGTATCCGTGGTTCTGTGATGTAATAACCACTTTATTTCTTATAATGTCTTTAACTGGATGGTTGCCACCTCGATGACCATATTTCAATTTAACAGTGTCCCCACCGAGGGCTAGACATAAAAGTTGATGACCCAGACATATTCCGAATATAGGCTTTTGGTCTAACAACGTTTTAATCGTTTCGATTGTAGCAAGCAGTTCCTTTGGGTCTCCAGGACCATTTGATAAAAAGATTCCGTCTGGATCTATTGATAATATTTCCTCAGCTTTTGCATTTGCAGGAAACACAGTCAATTTCATTCCTCTATACAACATTGAGTTAAGTATGTTTCTTTTTATGCCAAAGTCCATAACTGCAATATGTTTGCCATTCCAGGATTCTGGTTCAAGTGTATAAGCTTTGTCCGTTGTTACACTCATGACCGCATCCCTTATCTGGAACTTTTGAAGATCGTCAATTGTCGATTCTATTTTTTTCTCATCCACAATTATTTTTCCTGACATGATCCCCACATCTCGAATCTTCTTTGTGAGTGCTCTTGTGTCTATTCCGTCCAGAGCAATAACCCCTTCTTTTTTTAAGAAGGTTTCAAGGTCATTTTCACTTCTCCAATGATCTTCATCATCATATAACTCTCGAACAATAAATCCCTTCACATAAGGTTTTCGTGATTGATTGTCTCCATCAAAGATTCCATAATTCCCTATGAGTGGATATGTCATTACAACAATCTGGCCATAATAAGATGGATCTGTAAGAATTTCCTGATACCCTGTCATACTTGTGTTAAATACAACTTCGCCTGGTTCTGAACTTAACGAACCCCACGCATTACCTTCATATACAGTGCCGTCACTTAACACCAGATACCCTTTTGGCATGTTTACCTCCAAAATCTAACCCTAGTTCTTACGAGCTAGGGTTTAACCATTCTTGAGTCATATTAATCATAAGTAGAACTTGTTTTTTAGAGGTTGAACCATAAGATTTCTTGGACTCAACACAGCTTTCTATTTCAAGTCTTTCAAATATATCTTCAGTAAATAGCTCTGAAAAATCCTTTAATAGTTTAAGTGGCATATCATTCAGGGTCATATTGTGACTATCACAATATAAGACCATCTTGCCAATAACTTCATGGGCTGATCTAAATGGCATTCCTTTTCCAACCAGGTAATCTGCTGCATCTGTGGCATTAAGGAACCCTCTTTTAGTTGCGTCCATCATTTTGGAGCTGTTAAACACCATTGTTTGTAACATTTTCGTGAAGATATCAAGTGATAAACTTACGTCTTTAACGGTTTCAAACACCGGTACTTTGTCTTCTTGCATATCTTTGTTGTATGCAAGCGGGAGACCCTTCATTACTGAAAGTAGACCCATAAGACGTCCATAGACAGTACCCGTTTTTCCACGTATAAGCTCTGCGGCATCTGGATTCTTCTTTTGAGGCATGATGCTGCTTCCTGTACTGTATGCATCATCAAGCTCAATGAATCTATACTCACCCGAACTCCACAGTATGATTTCCTCAGAAAAACGACTCATGTGCATCATGATCAGTGAACAAACATGTAAGAATTCAATTGCAAAATCCCTATCGCTCACTGCGTCCATGGCATTCAGACTAACCTCATCAAAATCCAGCAGTTCTGCAATCATATGACGGTCGGTTTCGTAACTTGTACCCGCTAAGGCACCTGAACCTAGTGGCAATACATTGGTTCTTTTATTGGCATCTCTCAAACGTTCTGTATCACGCTTGAACATTTCAGCATAAGCCATCAGGTGAAAACCCAGTCTTACCGGTTGTGCTGGCTGTAGGTGTGTACAACCAGGTAGATAAGTGTCAATGTTCTCTAGTGAAGTTTTAGATAGTGCCTTCACCAGATCTAAGAGCTGTTTTTCAATAATTTTAGATTGTTCTTTTATATAAAGTCTCAAATCTAGAGCAACTTGATCATTTCTACTTCTAGCTGTATGAATTTTTTTTGCAAGTGTCCCAATTCTCTCAGTAAGCAAGGCTTCAATATTCATATGAATATCTTCGTGGGCAACTTCAAACTCAACTTTACCTGCATCAATATCTGCTTCTAAGGTTTGAAGTGCCACAAGTATTGTTTCCAACTCATCTGAGCTTAAGATTCCAATTTTGCACAACATTTTACTGTGTGCCATACTGCCCTTTATGTCGTGTTTATATAGCTGCCAATCAAATTGAATGGAGCTGTTAAAGTCATCCATCAATGATGATGTTGAATTTTGAAATCTTCCGCCCCATAATTTCATATCGCTAGCACTTCCTTCTGTTTTTCTTTCAATTCTCTCTCAGCCTTATTAATTGCATTAATCTTAAGTGGTAGTGAAAATAGGTTGATAAATCCTTCAGCATCAGATTGATCGTATACATCATCTTCACCAAAAGTAACAAACTCTTCATTGTAAAGACTGAACTCAGATTGTGTTGCAACAACCATACTTCTACCTTTGTACAACTTTAGTTTTACCATACCCGTTACAACTTCTTGGGTCTTATCTACAAATGCATGAAGACAATCCATAAGTGTTGCATCTGATAGTCCATCATATATAAGTTCTGCATACTTGTTACCCACTGTTTTCTTGAAGCTCAGTGTTCTTCTATCAAGGACTAGCTTCTCAAGATGCTTGTGCGCTTCATAAAGGATTGTGCCACCTGGTGTTTCATAGACACCTCTTGATTTCATACCAATGAGTCTATTTTCAACAATATCAATAACACCAACGCCATGCTTACCACCAATTTTGTTTAGAAACTGCACCAGTTCAAGTGGACTATATGCTTTGCCATTGATCGCAATGGGTTCACCTTGGTAGAATTCAATATCAACGTACTCAGCTTCATCTGGCGCTTCTTCTGGTTTTGAAGTTAGTTTATACATGTCTGGATTATGCTGAGTCCAGGTTTCTTCTAACTCGCCACCCTCATGACTTAAATGCCAAACATTCTCGTCTCTACTGTATATATCCTTCTTTGTATTCGATATTGCAATACCATGTTCCATCGCATAATCAATACAATCTTCTCTAGATTTTAAATCCCATGTTCTCCATGGTGCAATAATTTTCAGGTATGGGTTTAAGGCATTAACAGTTGTTTCAAAACGAACTTGATCATTTCCTTTGCCTGTTGCGCCATGCGCAATTGCAAACGCGCCTTCTTCTTCAGCAATTTGAACCAGCTTCTTAGAAATTAACGGTCTTGCATAAGCTGTCCCAAGGAGGTAATCTTCTTCAAAGACCGCACCTGCTTTTAGACCTTTAAATACATAGTCTTTTACAAACTCCTCTTTTACATCTGCGACGTATGCTTTTGTCGCACCTGACGATAATGCTTTCTTCTTTACTGCCTCAAAATCTTCTGTTTGTCCAACATCAACACAGACTGCAATAACCTCGTAACCATGTTCAACTTCTAACCACTTTAAAATTACCGATGTATCTAAACCACCTGAATAAGCCAATACGACTTTTTGTTTGCTCATAATTATTCCTCCTAATGTATAAATATTAGGTACATTATAGCAAATCTACACCACTTTACAAGTGTTTTTATGAAAAAAAATCAAATTATATTTATACAGTCTGCAAACAGTAGATTCTAATAGTATTTGATTTATAAAAAAACTAAATTTCAACAATCCTTTTATTGTAAAAAAATGCATAACTGCTGTATATATTCACTTTAATGTATTAACCATACCTATTATTGCACCTTTTATTGGTTCAATAATTAAGAACAGATGATACAAACAATAACTATTTGGATATATAAAGAAAATACATAGGCAGTATCCAAAATTAATCCAAATTAGAAATACATTGTAGCCCTAAACAAATTGTAATAACTCAATTTATTTAGTATAATAGACAATGAATTACATATTCGACTTTTTTTTTAAGAGTCAATGGGCACACCTAGTGAAAACTGGGGTCGCAAAGCTATGGGTCTACGGATATTCTATGATTGCCAAGCTGCTTCACGACACGCCTATGGTGTGTTTTTTTGTTTTTGTTTTAGGGTAAATTGGGTTAATACACTATTATATGGTCTGTGGTGGAACCTTACATGTGTGTTTGGGAACTTATTGGACGTTTAAAGATTAACAGCAGGAGGGGAAACTATGAAATTAAGAGCAAAACTATTACTAATGTTTGTTGCAATAATCATTCTTCCTATGGCAGCCTTAGGGGGGCTAACATACGAAAAAACGTATTCTATCATTAAAAATGATCTAAGTGCAACTGCGGGCGAAACACTTAATCAAGTGGAAAATTCATTAGACCATTTCTTAAATGGTTATGAGAAAAGTATTGATTTAATTAGAAGTAATGTAAATGTACAAGGGGCTATATCAAGTGACATGCGTAAATCTGGCATGCTGAGTATTCTTAAGAGCTACTCTAATGCATACCCTGAGGTTAAAACCGTTTATATAGCATACAAAAATAAAGATTTTCATTTATCACCCGCTGTTGAACTGCCAGAAGGTTTTGATCCAACAGTTAGACCTTGGTACGTTGGTGCCATTGAAAATGATAAAATAGCATGGACTGAACCATATACTGATGCTTCTACTGGCGAACTTGTTATATCTGCTTCTGCACCCGTTTATTCAGGCAGTCAAGTTGTAGGGGTCGTTGGTCTTGACCTAAGTCTTGATGCACTAAGCTCTGAAATTTCTGGAATAAGCATTGGTAAAACAGGATACCCTGTAATTATCGCTCCAGATGGTACTACAATAGTCCATAGAGTTGAAGAAGTTATTGGTGAGCAAATCCCTATCGAGGAGCTTGCTGAATTTGTTACAAACAATAATGAAGGTACACTCACTTACACGTGGAATGACGTCGAAAAGATTGCTGTTTTAAGAACCATCGAACGTCTAGACTGGAAAATACTCACTACGAATAATTTAAGTGAAATTGAAGACAAAACCAAGCCTATATTGTCACGTCTAGGTATGGTCGCACTTGTTTCACTGATTCTTGCGCTACTTGCTTCATTCATATTCTCTAAAAACATCACTAAACCAATGACACAGCTTTCAAATGCAATGGAACGTGTGAAAAATGGCGACTTAACAGTTAATGTACACATGAACCGTTCTGATGAGTTTGGTCTACTCTCAAAGGATTTTGAAGAGATGATGAAATCAGTAAGTGATTTAATGAGAAATGCGCAAGGTGTTGCTAATGAAGTAATAGGCGCTTCATCAGATTTAGCTGCTAGTAGCCAACAAGTAAGTGCTTCCTCTTTCGAGGTCGCTAGAACCGTTGATGAAATTGCTCAAGGTGCAAGTCAGCAAGCGTCTGAAGCTGAAGAGGGTGCTAACAAAGCAGCTGGATTAAGTGATAGTTTCGCTTCATTATCTGAAAGTAGAGATGCAATCGTAGAAGATACCAAAACTGCTAACGATGCTGGAACTGAAAGCCGTGAAGCAATGCAGCAACTTGAGGATAAAACCAATGAGAACAACAATGCCATCTCTAGAATTGAAGAAGCAGTTACAAATCTTGAAAATCAAACAAATAACATCAGTGAGTTTGTAGACACAATTAGATCCATTGCAGAGCAAACAAACCTACTTGCACTGAATGCTTCTATTGAAGCTGCTCGAGCTGGTGAACATGGTCGTGGTTTCGCAGTCGTTGCAGATGAAATCAGAAAACTCGCTGAAGACTCAAGTACAGCCGCTGAAGAGGTTCGTAATATTGTAGGATTGATACTTGAACAGAACAAAAATACCAATAACATTATGTTAGACGTACGCGAAAGATCTGCTGAGCAAAATGACGCAGTTGGCCTTATGGGATCATCCTTCGATAAGATTACAACAGCGATTGATAGCATAAATGAGCGTATGGGTGAGTTTGATTCAATTCTTGACCAGGTTAACAATGACAAAGAATCCATTGTTGGCGCAATTGAAGGTATCAGCTCTGTTTCTGAAGAGACTGCTGCAGCTGCTGAAGAAGTTAGCGCTAGTGTTCAACAACAGTCCTCAGCGGTTGACGAAGTTGCAAGAGCTGCTGAGAATCTAAATATGATGGCTGATCAATTGAATAAAGAAATTGCTAAGTTTACAATATAATTAGAAAAGCGTGTCCAGTTCGGACACGCTTTTTTATTGCAAAAGGGCCACTCCATATATTTACGGAGTGGCTTTTTTAAATTTTACTTCATCATATCCATACCGGCCTTCATCGCTTTAATATTCACATCGATGAACTTAGGTTTTACAGTTGTTTTTACAACTTCTTCCCAATCTATTTCGTTGAGACCCATTGCTTTTACAAGAGCCCCTAGCAGTACAACATTCATTGTACGGATGTTACCAAGACCAAGAGCAATACCTTCAGCCTTAATTGCTGTTGTATCCGCTATGTCAGAAAGCGCTTCTAGTACACCTTCAGGATAATCTGCAGCACCTGAAAGGATCGGAGCAGACGGGATTCTGTAATCATTCACAACGACTTTTCCATCTGGTTTTAAATACTCTAGCCATTTGCCTGTTTCCATTGTTTCAAATGATACCAAGATGTCCGCTTGTCCAAGTCCAATAATCGGAGACCATACTTTGTTACCAAAACGAACCTGTGTTGTAACAGAGCCTCCACGCTGTGCCATACCATGAACTTCAGACATCTTAACATCATACCCTGCAGAAATTAGACCTGCTGATAAAATTTTAGATGCTGTAATGATACCCTGTCCACCAACACCACAAAGTAAAATATTCTTAGTTTCTGACATGATTATTCACCCGCCATTTCGATTGCGTCAAATGGACATGCTTGTAAACATACTCTACAGCCTACACACATATGCTCGTCAATGTGAGCTAACTTAGTTTCTTTACTAAAGCTAATAGCTGGACAACCTGTTTTGGTACAGATCTTACAGCCTTTACATTTCTCATCATTCACTTGGCAACGTTTCTTACTTAGATCAAACTCTTTCATATCTGCATCTGAAAACTTCTTTAGGACACATGGCCATCTAGTAATCAGAACAGAAGGACCATCAAATGCAAATGCATCATCTAGGGCCTTATCCACTTCTTTCAAATTAAGAGGATCAATTGTTTGAACATGTTCAATACCTATTGCCTTTACAAGGCCTGGTATATCAATTTCTTTTGCTGGTTCACCCATCAAAGTATAGCCCGTACCTGGGTTTTCTTGATGACCGGTCATGCCTGTTATTCTATTATCGAGGATACACGAAACTGTATTTCCTTTGTTATATGCTACATCTATAAGTGAGTTAACTCCTGTATGGAAGAACGTTGAATCTCCAATAACACTGACAAGTTGCTTCTCCACACCATTCTTTTCGAAGGCTTTCTGAGCGCCATGGGCCATAGATATTGAACCACCCATACAGACTACAGAGTCAATTGAGTTCAGAGGCTCAGCAGCTCCAAGTGTATAACAGCCGATGTCACCTGTTACCACAACGTTTTTCTTTTTTGCCAGTGCATAGTAGAAACCTCTATGAGGACAACCAGCACAGAGTGTTGGAGGACGATTAACCTTCTTATCTTCTTCTAGGTGCTGTGTTTCACGTACTTGACCCAGAAGTGCTTCAGCAATTATATCTGGATTTAACTCTCCGACTCTAGGAATTTTCTCTTTACCAATACACTGAATCCCAGCTGCTTTAAGCTGTTCTTCAATAAATGGCTCAAGTTCTTCAATGACGTACAGCGTGTCTACTTGGTCTGCAAATTCTTTTATTTTCTTCATTGGAAGTGGGAATGTGAATCCAAGCTTCAGGTAAGAAGCCGTGTTACCAAACACTTCTTGAGCATATGTATAAGCAACACCTGAACTGATGATACCAATCTTCTTGTCATTCCATTCAAAGAAGTTAAGATCTGTTTCATTTGAGAATTCTTCAAGTGCAATGAGTTTGTCTTCTACAATAGGGTGAAGTCTTTTAGCGTTGTTTGGTGTTGCAATCCATTTCGCTGGATTTTTAACGTATTCCTTTGCACCCACTTCTGTTCTATCATTCTTTTCGACAAGACCTTTAGAGTGACAAATTCTCGTAGTCATTCTAAATAGAATTGGTGTATCAAATCTTTCCGAGATTTCAAAAGATGCTTTAATCATGTCCTTTGATTCCTGTGAGTTTGAGGGTTCGATACAGGCTATTTTAGAGAATTTAGCATAGTATCTATTATCTTGTTCGTTTTGAGAACTGTGGCATCCTGGATCATCAGCAGATACTAGGATGAACCCACCACCAACACCTAGGTAGCCTAATGTAAAGAGTGGATCTGCTGCAACATTCACTCCAACATGCTTCATAGCTGCTAATGAACGTGCACCAGCCATAGTAGCGCCAATAGCAACTTCCATTGCTACCTTTTCATTGGGGGCCCATTCACAATATATGTCCTTTTTGTATTGAGCTACATTTTCAAGAATTTCAGTACTCGGAGTACCTGGATAAGCTGACGCAAAGGTACAGCCTGCTTCATAGGCGCCACGAGCGACTGCCTCGTTGCCTGTCATGAATTCTTTCATGCTTCACACTCCTTCTATTTATTGGTTTGCTGCAATTACACTACCCAGTGCAATTGAGTTCAGTTTTACTTTTGCTGAATCTGCTCTAGACGTTAGAACCACTGGAACTTTTGCACCCATGATAATACCTGCCGAGTCTGCTTGTGCCATGTATGTCATTGCTTTACCGATACCATTTCCCATTTCAATGTTTGGTACCATTAAAATATCAGCATCTCCAGCAACTTCGCTTTTGAATCCTTTAATACGTGCTGCTTCTTCAGAAACTGCTAAGTCAAATGCCAGAGGTCCCTCAACGATAACACCTGTTCCAAAATCGCCATTCTCACACATTTTTTGTAGTGCGTCTGCATCTATTGTTGCAGGCATTTTAGGATTAACTTTTTCTTTTGCTGCTAAACATGCTACTTTGACTGGGTTTGCGCCCATTGCCTTAACAACCTGAACTGCATTTTGAACAATTTTGCCTTTAGCATCCAGATCTGGTGTTATGTTCATACCACCATCTGTTAGGTAAACCAGTTTATGATATGCTTCAACTTCATATACCATTACATGGCTTAACTGGCTGTCTGTTCTCAGACCAATCTCTTTATTCAGAACTGCTTTCAGAAGGATTGCTGTATCAATCAGACCTTTCATTAGGAAGTCTGCTTTTCCATCGCTTACAAGTTTAACAGAAATACGTGCAGCATCTTCTAATTCAACTGCTTCAATGATTTCATATCCTTCAATTTTCAGATCATTTTTTTTAGCAATTTCATTGATCCTATTTGTATCTCCAACTAGAACCGGATCAACAAGACCTTGTTCTGCTGCTTGACATACAGCTACAAGTACATCCTCGTCCTGTGCTGCTGCTACTGCCAGTTTCATCGTTTGCTGGTCCTTAGCTGCATTTAATAGATCAGAAAAATTCTTAATCATTTGAGACACTCCTTTTTATAAGTCCGTTTTACGAGTTATGTAAAATTTTTTAGTAACGCTTCAACAGTTTTTTGAATTCAATTTATTTTACAATATATAGTGCACTCTTTCAATGTCTGCGGAATAACTTATTCGCATTTTTTTATGAAAGACACCCCTCTCACTTATACCTTAATAATTGAATAACATTCACATAAGCAATTCATACAGGAAAGAGAAAAGACAGCTCCATATAGCAAGCTGTCTTATTAGGTCTTTATTTATGAATTTATCTCACTTTCTTGCTCCATTAACATCTTAACTTGACGTAACCAAGCTGCAGATACTTCGTCATCTGGCGCAAGCTCTACTGCTCTTTCAATTAACATTAAAGCATCATCATATTCCTGTCTCTGAATACGAACAATACCTAGATTACATAGTATTTCATGATTATCTCTTCTCACCTTTAAGGCTTCTTTGAAGAATCGTTCTGCTTCATCATAGCGTCCTTGCGTCATATAACAGATCCCAATTTCATTCATCGTATCTACATTACCTGTATTTAGATTTAGGGATTGCTGATAATAATGTAGGGCCTCATCGTACATTTCTTTTTGACGGTATGCCAGTCCTACAAAGAACATTAGATTCCACCACTCAGGATTATCTTCAAGAAGAGGTTTTAAATGTTCTAGACCTTGGTCTGCAAAACCTTCTATAACGAGCTTATAACCTTTTTCATATTCAATTTTGGTATCAATATTTCTTAATGTGTTAATAATTTCTAGTTTCTGGTCATCACTTAAAACGTCTGACTGCATTGCTTTAGACCAGATTGACTCAGCACGTCCATAGGCCTGATCATTTACATAGTGGAAACCTAGATGGTAGCCTGCAAGGGCAAATGTAGGGTCAATCTCTAATACTTGCTCAAGTGCCTTTCTACCTGCTGACATATACATATTATATGTGTTGTCATCTTTTTCATTCTCAACAGCCAAGTCCTCACAGAGTCTTGCAAAGTTATACAATGCATCAATATTCTCTGGATTTAACAACAAATACGATCTAAGGCGGACTATAGAATCAATTTTTTTGTCATTTTGAGCAAGACCTAGTGCATCGTTAAGAATACGTTTTTCAAACTCAGGATCAACCGACTTTAAAAAAGTCACATAAGCATCTTTGAAAGGAAACTTTGTGTCAATTCCCATAATATGAACCATTGCTTCCATTATTGAAGGAAGGGCTATATCGGCGTCTTGTCCACCAGAGACTTTACTGACCATGTCTCTTGTCATAAAAGGTACAGGTGTGCCCACAGGTAACTTAACATGCGTCAAGCTTTCTGCTGCTGATTCCTTTAACTCTATAAACACAACTTCATCTGTTTTATCTTTTAAAAATACATCTAATTCCGGAAACATTACTTTCTTCCTCCAGTAACAATTTATAAAATACACATTTGCTTAGAATATCACTCTATTTACATTTTTGTCTATGATTTTATTTCTATACAACTCAAAATAATCATAATCACCCCAGCGGAGAATATGTACTTCTCTATCAGATGCACGTACGTGTAGGTCTGATATATAATCATTGGATACTTTAATACCATCACAAGCAACAATAACTTCTCTACGTTCTGCTTTGACAATTTTGAAGTCAAGCACTGTATCAATAGGAACCACCATTGATGCCTTAAGGGGTCTATTTACACTATTGTCATTTGGATTGAGGGGCGTTATCTGATATACAGGAAGTTCTGAATGTGTAGCTACACCACCAGCCCATATTGCATACCCTGTTGCACCTATTGGTGTAGATAGTATAAATCCATCCCCTGTGAAGTAGTTAAAGGGTTTTTCATTAATATACATTCTTGCTTCCATGAGCCTTGGCTCTAAGTGTTTAATGAGAATTTCATTAAATGCATAACTTGAAAGTGTATCTCCATTTACAGTGGTCGCTTGAACTTTCATTAATGGGTAAGACTGGAGTTTGTAATCTCCAGACTTTAGAATCTCAATAATCAGTTCAGGTTTTTGTGGGGGTACACTTGGAAGAAATCCTAGGGTACCTGTATTAACACCAAGGAATGGGATTCGTTTTAATCGGTACCGACGAATCGCACTCAACATTGTGCCATCTCCACCAATAACAATAATTAACTCTGGATTCTCACGCGTAAGAATAAATCCGTTTTCGCGAAGTAATTTCATCAGTTTCTTTTTTACGATCATTGTTTCTTTTTTTCTATTATGATGTATAAGGATTCGCTTCATGCCACACCCGCTTTTCTATTTAAATCTAGGGTTATATTGATTTGACCATATAACCTAATTATTCTATCTATTAAATGCTATATAATAATGGTTTTAATTTAATCTTTGTTAATATGACGCATAAATAGTCTTTTTCTTCTTGTCGTTGTACTCAACATGTCAAACAAAAAGCCTCTGTAAACCATCATATACCCCAGAATAGCTTGAACTAAAATCGCAAACAAAACAAGGCTTAATGATGTTTTAAGAGCATAAGGCAGACCTCGTAGTGCTGTAGCGAATACCTGGTTGATACCCCAATAAACACTGTAACATGCTCCACCTAAGATAATATTTGGTACAAACCAATCAATCCAGTTCTCTTTGACAAAATTAAATGCATATGCAAAGCTGTCAACTTCCGCCAAATGTTTTTGATATAAGGTTTCTGGCAGTGGATTAATAAGTATGAATGCAATAACTTGTGCAATGATCTTTACAAGGCCAAAGGCTGGAATAAACAGACCTATAGGCTGTGCCAATGTCACAACAGCAAACTCTGCAACCCAAATAATCAGTAGAACAATCCAAATCTTTCTGAAATATGCCCTAAATCCCATACGGAAATCGTCCTGTGTAAAGTGCCCCACTCTTATGATTCGGTTCATTAGGAACAAGTAATTTGAATATACAGCACTTTGGAACAGTGTCATAATTAGACCGGCAAATATACTAATCCCCGCAGCCAGTTGTGACACAATAACTACTGCAATAAAATATATAGCGCCTACAATTAGTAAGCCTGGATTTTTCTGCAGTGCTTTTAAACTTTTTTTAAACACCAATTTGTTTGTTACCATTATGTCTTGTAAAACTGACATTTCATCACCTCATTATATGACATGGTATTTGCATGTCTCAAATATATTGTTGTCAACATTATAGTCAAATAGAACAATTACTTTTTTACTTACTATAGCTTCTAATTCATAGTCTGATTCGATCAGTGTTGGAACATCAAACATAAAGGTTTCGAACCTGACCTTTTTAACAATTTGTTTTGCAGACTGACCTTTATATGACTCTAAATACTTTTCAATATTCTCTTCATTTTGAAGAAACGCATGACTAAACTGTCTAAACGCGACGGTTTCTTTTTCATTGTATAATTTTCGTCTTGAAGATTGACGTACATAATCAAACTTGAGAACTTCTTCAAATATGTCTGTTTTTTCTAATCTCATGTCAGAATAAAACGCTTTCAATATTTCGTACATGGCGTCTTGATTGTGCGCTTTATGATGCCAGCCGTTGCCATGCCAATACTCTGAAAGCATCTCATACAATTTCGACGGTAACAGCTTGTTCACCTTTATTATAAATTCAAGTGTGAACGTGAACTTGTTGTTGTTGTAAAAATGTTCAACCATATCTTCGATGCCCTTTAACTGAATCATTTCATCAAAACTAAGGTCTGCTGTTGCCATAATCTCGTAAGGTGGTTGTTCATTATAGATATAACCATACTTTTCTTTTCGCATTCTTAATCCAGAACCTTTTAAAAGTTTTAGGAATCCAAGCTGAACCATTTCTGGTCGAATACTATAAACGTCATCAAAAGACTTCATAAATCTGTCATAGTTTTCATAAGGAAGACCTGCAATCAAATCCAAATGAAGATGAATATTTTTATAGGATTTTATTGTATTGCATATGCCCTTTAATTTATCAAACTCAACATACCTACGAATTTCTTTAAGTGTGGGTTCATGGGTCGTTTGTACACCAATTTCAAACTGGAACAAACCCGGTCTTACATTCTCAAGAAATACTATCGTTTCTTGATCCAGTCGGTCTGCAGTAATCTCAAAGTGAAAATTGGTATATCCGTTATCGATCTCTGATAAGTATTTGAATATCTCTAAACTTCTTTTAGGGTCAGCATTAAAGGTCCTATCTATAAATTTGACCTGCATAACATTTAAATCAACAAAGCGCTTTAGATCTGATTTTACCCTGTCAATCGAGAAAAAACGTACACCTTTTATGGTTGAAGACAAACAGTACTGACAACTGAAAGGACAACCTCTGGAGCTTTCATAATACAAAATCCTGTGTTCTAACCCCTCAAACGTCTTATACGGAAACTTTACAAAGTCTAGGTCATGTATCAAAGGTTGTTCCTCGGCTACAATTATACCTAGTTCACTTGAATAAAGACTCTTATCTTGTGTTCTGTAGGTTATACCTTTAAGGCCTTCAAGGTTTGGAGACTGCGTTTGTTTTGGAAAATCCGCTTCAACAAATCTTTTTATTAGATTACTAAAACTAATTTCGCCTTCACCACGAATGATCACATCAACGCATTTATGCTTCTTAAGGAACTTGTCACTTTCAAAGGTCACTTCTGGACCCCCAAATAATATTTTAGTATCTGGAGAAACTTTCTTTAAATTCTCTGCTATAATTAGCGTTTCTTCAACGTTCCAAATATACACTGAAAATGTAATAACATCATACTTTTTTGTATAGATATCTCTAACGATATAATCCAGTTGATTGTTTATGGTATATTCGTTTAAAGTCACATCTACATCTATGTCATCTAGGGCGTTTTCAATGTATCTGAGCGCCAATGATGTATGGGTAAATTTCGAATTAAGGGTTGTAAGTAATAATTTCATATTTCTCACTCTCTATCATTATATACTGAATTCTTTAAGGTTCATGAATTGTTTACAATTAGCGTAATTCAGTACCTTACAGGATTTGATTCATAGGTATTATATCATGTGTATACAGACCATGCTAAAATTTCTTACTAGAACAAAATGTATACATTTTTTATGGTATAATACACAGAAGATATTCGCCTAGAGACTTGATCTCTATTTAAATTATATTTCTTTAATTATATTTCGAATTATGTTTATGTTTCTCAACCACTACATACTTACAGAATGGAGGGGCACCTATGGCAATAATGTCATCTCGATTAATCAGACATGAACTCTGTAAAGATGAACTAAAGAAACTTGGTGCACGTGTACTCGATATACAAGGCATCATGTTTTATGTAAAGTTCAAACTAAATGGTACAAAAATTTCTTACGTATACCATCTCAATAAGGATAACACATTCTTTTTAGAAAGAATCAAGCCTTACACATGCGCTATTGGCGATTATGATTCTGAAGAAGCCGTTGTGGATACGATTCGCGAAGATATCAAACAATTCAAGAACGCTATGAACAGTTCTAACTTTGAATCATTTATCGAAGTCGATTCACACATATCGCAACTGGTACGCCTATTTGAAGACCTTTACCTTTACTACAATGTGAGTAAAGATGACGTTACACTTGTAAACTCTGAGGTTAACAAAGTTCTTGATATTATTAATGATGTTCAAGAGCGTAGCGAGCGGGTTTATTTCGAAAAAGACCCTGATGTACTATGCAAAAACTGTAAGTTTTAGATTTCATATTCACTAATACATAACATTAAAGGATATTAAGTATAGATTTCTCTATACTTAATATCCTTTTTTAGTACATATATGAATATTTATTCTACTTCCTATTGAGCTAGATTACTTGAAAATCAAATACTCTAACGTGTGATTTCAATAGTTACACTGTTGTTTGGTCTTGGATCTCTGATGCAAAGTGTTAACTCTATGGCATCAGTGCTGTCTTTGACAAGAACTTCAAACGCGTTGGTAACAGTCATTACGCCCTCTAACTTTTCAGTAGTGAACTGATCTTGTATACTCTTTGCACATCCGTCACTTGTTCGTACAGTCATATCTATCTGATTGATGTAAAGCAGTTCATCTGTTAGATTGCTAAGCTCAGCGTCTAACTTCATAACCTTCCAACCTTCTGGTGCTGTTTGCCACTTCGTTTGATCAACATACTCAACATTTGAAATGTTAATCATTAGTCCATCAATGTATGCTTTGCTGTCTGTAGACTCAGCAGGTTTACGCATCATTAGGTTATAAAGCTCTTGTGTATTTGATTTCTCGGATTTAGTAAGGTCAAACTTCACAGGTTCTTTGCTTGGATCAATTGTATTCATCAAGAAATAAACCGAATCTGTATCAAATCCTTCATCAACAGGAATTTCAACTGTTCCTTTTACAAAACTGCCTGCACGTGCAACACCACTTAAGGCTTTTTCAGTATTTGAAGATAGACTCATAAAGTTTTTAAGGTCATTATCGATTACTGCAAATTTGTTGATAAAGTAAATAGTATTTAGAGGATCAAATCCTGCATTCATTAACGTCACATCTAAAATCATTTTGTTATTAACTTTGTCTTTTTCAACAGCATCTACACTAATGATCATATTTCCAACAGAAACCGACTCACCTAGTGCATAAGACTCTTTTTCCTCTAGGCTGAGTGAAACACTTTGGTTGGTATACTTACGTGTAAGATCCTTGATTTCATAAGCCGATTGACCTTGTAACACATACCATATACCATTTCTTTGAACGGTTGCAACACCCATAGTTGCCATTTCATGCCCATGGTCATGGGTATGATAATCACTACCTTCATCGTGTCCATGATCATCCGTTTCAGATATATCCATTGGTTCTTCACCATTCTCAATATATGCATAATCTAAGTCAAAGAAATCTACTCTTTCAAAAAGTGTTCCTGCAAAATCAAACTCAAAAAATGTCTGTTCGTCATGAATGTCATATCCATGAATATCTTTTGCCAACTGCATTGACGTTTGATACGCTACAAAATCATCCTTTGTGAAGGTTTCCTTATCAATCTCATGAAGTGATTCATACGCTTTTTCGAAATCATCAATGATAATTGCCTGCATATATGCATCCAGTGCAATTTTTGATGTTTCAAAGCCTTTTGAATAATCAATGTCTAATTGCTCATCTGAATGCTCCTCAGCCTCTTCTGCGTTTGTTACAACTTCTGTTTCACTGTTCTCTACTGAATCTGTACTTTGACAACCCGAAAGTATCAGCAGAGATGATAGCCCAATTAGTACACCAAACTTTTTAAAATTCATATGTATCCCCCTAAAATAGTCACTATATTCATATTAACACAGCTGTATAAATTTATATTGTTTTTTCTGACAATTCTGGCAATGTTATTTTTAGGCTAGTATTTCTTTGTAGAGTGCTTCATATTCAAGAACCAGCTTTTCAGCATCAAAGTGGTCTATGGCTCTTTTTCTTGCTTCGAAAGCATAAGCTTTATATTTCTCATCAAACTCAAGGATCTCTATTGAACCACGTATCATTTCCTCTACATCGCCCACATCAGCAAGCCATCCACTTTTTCCGTGTTCTATAACCTCTGGCAGTCCTCCTGTATTTGATGCAACCACAGGCACCTCACACGCCATAGCTTCAAGGGCAGCCAGACCAAAACTCTCTTTTTCTGATGGAAGTAAAAACAAATCAGAAGCTGATAGTATTTTCACAACACGACTTTGTTTTCCCAAAAACTCTATTTTATCTGAAATCCCAAGTTTCTCTGCAAGTTCATAGGCTTTATTTTGTTCAGGACCGTCTCCGACCAGTAGGAGTCTTGAAGGGATTTTATCTAATATTCCATTAAAAATGTTTATAACGTCTTCAATTCTTTTAACAGGTCTAAAGTTCGAAGTGTGAACTATTACTTTTTCATAGGGTTCAATATTCAAACATGTTCGAATAGACGCCTCCACTTTATAGTATTCATCTAAGTTGATGAAGTTATGAATCTTTCTAATAGGTCGATCTGGCATTATTGCTTCTTCTGCAACACGGGCCAGGTCAGCTGATACAGCAGTAATCACATCCGACTGGTTCACACTATAAGCCATAACTTGTTTTAAGCTATCCTCTTCAGACATAATGGTGACATCTGTACCATGTAAAGTCGTCACGATCTTTAATCGTCCACCCAGCATTTGATTTGCCAACATCACCGCTGTTGCATGGGGGACTGCATAATGCGAATGTATAATATCCAGTTCTTCACGTTCAGCAACTTCTGCTAATTTATTGGCAAGTGCCATAATATATGGTGGATACTTAAAAACTGGGTAATTTGCAGTCTCTACACTATGCACATGTACACGTTCTTGGAAATCATCAAGTCTAAATGGTTTATCGTATGAAATAAAATGTATATCATGTCCACGCCGGGCAAGATGTTTGCCAAGCTCAGTTGCAACAACACCGCTTCCACCATACGAAGGGTAACAACAAATTCCTATTCTCATTTCTTAACGCCCTCCACTATTCTAAAACTATAACGCGGTGATTGTAGTCATATTCCAACTCGTTTGTTATATAACTTATAAACTCAGGTCCTGCAAGGCAAAGAATATTAATTAAGCTTAAGGTTCTTTCTTGAGGTGCACCAAATGGTTTAAACCATTGATATATGCCTTTAACAGTTTTTAACTCGTCTTTATGATTTCTTCTATGGAATCGATGACTTTTCTGTTTCAAATAATTAAACTGCTGATGAATAAGCTCATAATTCTTCTTAGAAATGGCATTGATATCACTGTCTATGGATTCAAGCTGATCAACCAAAAGTTTGTACTTGTCATCAAAATCCAGTTTGAATGTATCAAAAAGACCATCCACATCCATTTGATCCCTACTTTTTAAGAGTTTATTCTCTGTATCAATTTGGTCATTCAATAACACATCGTCAAAACTGAGTTCAAGTTTTCCTAAGTCTACCTTCAGTCGTTCACAACAAACTGTATAATTCTCTCTAGGAAGAATAATAGGCATTTCAAGATCAAAATATTCATATACTTGTTTTAGCTGAGCATAATAAGATGCTTCACCAGGACCTGCAACATATGCAATTGTAGGCAAATAGACATCTTGTATGACAGGTCTTAATATCACGTTTGTGCTAAACTCTTCCGGTTTCTTTTCAATGTGTTTCTTTAACTCATCTAAACTATACTCTACTCTGTCATCGTTTTCACGTACAGTATAGAACTCTTTATCTACTGTAAGTGGAAGCCTTTCTCCACGTTCTAGGAAATAGAGACCTGTGGCACCTTCACGGGGTTTAATAAGCGGTTCATACCCCAGTGTTTCTAGTTCTTCCCCTTTTTTTATAACTGAGCCAATGATTGATTCACTCACTTCAGCAGCTGTCTTTAAAAAATCGGTCCCTAGAGCACGAATTTTTGCATGCATTGGGTCGATTACTACAAGCCCTTCATCCTTAAATATTTGCAAGTAAATTCTGCCGAACCACTGACTTAGGGTTTCGTTAGAGCGCGCTGTTTCTGTAAATACTTCACGACACCACTCTTCATATGCAGCACCGCCAGCAACATGTCCAGATTCAATTAATAAACTCTTAACGGAGGTATTAATGTCAATCCATCCAACAGGTTCTTTTAAATAAGAGTAATTATGGTCTGTTTTATAGGGATTATTGGAACCACACCCTGGCTTCTTATCTACAGAAACTTTTTTAAGTTTCCCATCATCCAATAACCCAATTTCCCTAGCTTCTTCAAAATCGTGGTCTTCAGAAGCCATCCAAAAGATCGGAATGACAGAAATACTGTATTTTTTACTCAAAGCCTTGGCTTTTTTTATTGCTGATGCAGCTTTATATAGGGTGAATAGTGGGCCGCCAAGAATACCTGTTTGTTGTCCAGTCACAACACATAATGTATTTACCTCATTCAATTTATGAATGTTTTTTAGTGTTTCTGATGATGCACCCATATTTTCGTTGATCTCTTTGAGTGCAGAGGCTAACTTTTCATTGTTTCTATTCTGAGATTTCAATTTTTCTATACGTTCTGTCCATGACGTTTCGAGTTGTGGATCATATGTATAAAAGTGGTTTCTGAAGTCAGCATCATTAATAAATGATTTTGAAATACCACTTAAAATTGATTTGCTTGAATGTATAAATTCCATAATGCCTCCTATATTTAGACTTAATCTTAGGAATCAATTCCTATTTATTATAGCATTTTGACATAACCATTATACCTTTAAAATTTTCGAAAAGATTACGTTTTTTGTGAACATTCTATTGATAATCATTCTCATTTGTTTTATAATACATGAGAATCGTTATCACTTTCACAATTTAGTCGCCAATTAATCAATTAATTAGGTGTATCAGGAGGAGCGCATTGAATCTAAAGTCTATATCCAATACCCAATCAGAACCTGAAGTTAAAGCCAACAAGCATAATCCGAAAAGAACTGATGCTACACGCACACTTTATTGGGGCTTGATTTCATTACTACCTTATTTATTAACAGGTCCACTTGATTTAAACTTCTTCACCAGTATGTGCATCAGTACACTCTCGCTATCGACTCTGCTTATTTACATCAATCGAAAGCAAGCTAAATTCTTTGATTCGAATAAAGTCACTCAGAGCAAGGAAATTTCCAGCAAACAACTTGAGTCCCTTTTGACACTCGCTAAAAAGGCCTCTTATTCTATTGAAGAATCCAGCCATAATTTTAAAAACATTGTCACCAAGGCTCAAAATGCTGGAGAAGAAATCACACTTATGATGGACGGCGTGTCAGGAATGGCACAGAAAAACGCACAGCTTTCAGAGGACAGTACTGTTCAGATGGAAATTCTTGAGGAACATCTTGATAAAATACATACTTTCACTAAAAAGCTAGACACTATTTCTGATCAAACACAGCAAGCCAGCACTTCTGGCCAAATGATCGTAGCTGATCTCATTACCCAGTCTGAAAGTACTTCCAATGCAGTTGAATCTCTTGGAACTGCGGTCAAGGAAATTGGTTATCAAATGAGAAACATGCACAGCATTACTGAAACAATATTAAAAATATCCAGCAGAACGCATCTCCTTGCACTCAATGCTTCCATTGAATCAGCAAGGGCAGGTGAACATGGTCGTGGTTTTGCGGTAGTAGCTCATGAAATTGGCGCTCTCGCTGATCAGAGTAAAGTATCCTCTACAGAAATACAAAACATGATACAAGGCATTACAGATCAAATGGAAAATAGCCTAAACCTGATCACAGATCTTGAACAAGCGCTGGACAATCAGCTAAACTCCGTATCCTCTACATTAACTTCCTTTGGAGGTATAGGGATGTCTATCGTTGAAATAGGAACTGGAATAGACACCATTGGTGATCTGGTTATACGTGCCAGTGAAATAAAGGGGGAGCTTGGTGACATTCTTGACCAAGTTTCAATGTCATCGAAAATGACCCACGCAACCACACAACAAGCAGGTGCGTCGGGCACCTTGCAGCTTGATGCCTTCGAAAAAGCCTCCCAAGTATGCGCAAACCTTGTCGATGTGTCTCAAGATTTAAGTTCAGCATTTCATGCAAATACACAGGTTCGAAGCGCATAGTCAAATGATACGTATACAAGCCACTTGTTAGCAATGTCAGAATGAGAAAAACCCTCAAACAGAAAGTTTGAGGGTTCAAATTATTACTACTATTTTATTAACTACTATTCTATTGACTTCTTTTTTTACTTCATTCAATTACATTCTCTCAGGTGCACCCAGTCCAACAAGGTTAAGACCTGTTTTAATCGTTTGACGTGTTGCGTCAACAAGAGCTAGTCTTGCTAGCTTAACATCTTGGTCATCCACTAAAATAGGATTGTCATGGTAAAAACGATTAAAACGTTGTGCAAGGTTTGTCACGTAACGTGTTACCATAGACGGCTCATACTTACGTGCTGATTCCAGTACAACCTCAGGGAATTTGCTTAATAAACGAATAACATCAATCGAAGCTTCATCGTTCAGGTGACTGTAATTCACATCTGCACTTAATGCTGTTTCTGCTTTACGGATAACACTACAAGCACGCGCATGTGTGTACATTACGTAAGGACCTGTTTCGCCTTCGAATGACAGTGTACTTTCCCATGAGAATGTGTAATCCTTAATTCTATTATTAGAAAGCTCTTGGTACACCACTGCACCTACGCCAACTTGTTTGGCAACTTCTTCTTTATTTTCTAGATCTGGGTTTTTGTCTTCAATTATGGCTTTTGTGCTATCAATAGCTTTTTGAAGCACTTCTTCTAGATAAATAACGCGACCTTTACGTGTTGACATTGAACCTTCTTCAAGGGAAACTGTCCCAAAATCAACATGTACACAATCCTTAGCCCAGTCATGGCCCATAAGCTCAATGATCTTCATCCATTGTTTGAAATGAAGCTGTTGAGGCGCTCCAACTACATAAATGTTCTTTTCAAAGTTGTAGTGGTTTTTGCGGTACATAGCTGCTGCAATATCACGTGTGATATACAGAGATGAACCATCTTTTTTAGTGATTAATGATGGTGGCATGTTGTAGTCTTCAAGTTCAACTATTTCAGCACCTTCAGATTTCGTCATTATATTTTTACTTCTCATTTCCTCCAGAACTGCAGGAATTTTGTCTGAGTAGAAGCTTTCACCAGCATAAGAATCAAAATGTACACCTAATAGGTCGTATACACGGTCGAACTCAACAAGGCTAAGCTCTTTCATCCATGCCCATAGTTCATAGGCTTCTTGATCGCCATTTTCAAGCTTTGTAAACCACTCACGCGCAGTATCATTAAGTGTTTCATCATGTTCTGCTTCATCATGGAATTTAACATAAAGCTTTACAAGCTGACGTACAGGATCAGTAAGAATTGTTTCACGGTCGCCCCACTTTTTGTACGCAACAATCATTTTACCAAACTGCGTCCCATAATCACCTAAATGGTTAATAGAGATCGCATTGTAACCTAAGAAACCAAAAATTTTGTAAAGGGCGTTCCCGATCATTGTTGAACGGATGTGACCCATATGGAATGCTTTAGCAATATTTACAGATGAGAATTCTACAATCAGGTTTTTATTTTCGCCAATATTTGTCGAACCATAAGCATCTTTTTGTTCTGCTATCTCACTAATAACCGACTTCGCAAATACAGCTTTGTCAATTTTAAAGTTAATATACGCTGCTACCGCTTCAATGTTTTCAAAATACTCATGTTTTCCAATGGACTCCACCAGGTCAGCCGAAATCATGTTCGGTGCTTTTCTAAACACTTTAGCAAGTTTGAAGCAAGGGAATGCATAATCGCCCATGTCTTCATGTTTCGGATATTCCAGTGTTTCATAAACCTCTTCTACGCTCATATTTTCAATATGTGCACTTAGAAGTTCTGCAATGGTTTGTTTAAAATCGATCATTTTTAAACCTCCTCTTTATTTTCCAATCAGTCAAAGTCTACAACTCAAATTTATTAATTTTTGACGCATTATTTATACAAAATAAAAGTAAAAATAAAATAAAAAAGCCTCTTGGTTTATATATACAAACCAAGAGACGAATAATCATTCCGCGTTACCACTCTTATTAGCACAGCTTACTGTACTCACTCAATTCCAGGATAATGGTTGGATGCCATGTGACCTACTCATTTCAGTCAAAATCTCTGAGGTACGTTTCATTTCTAGTGATAGACTGGGCTCACACCATTCCCAATTCGCTTGAACTTCAATTTAGAAATTACTTTCCTCGTCATAGATGATACGCTATTTAATTCATCCTAGTTTAACATAGGGTATTTTTAAAATCAAGATGCTTTTGCCTTTGACTTGTGAACTTTTTTTGAATTTATTGCAATCCTTGATAAGTTTAATTAAATATCTGGTATGATAGTCTTATCAATATGAGGAGGCGTTATTTTGGAAACAACCGCTATTAAAAAACCGTTTTACTTATCATATATACTGATAGGCATTAATGTTGCACTTTTTGTACTTATGGTATTTTATCAGTCTGGATTCTCTACAGAGTTATCTGTTGACACGCTTGTTACTTTTGGTGCAAAATACAACATGTTGATTGCAGATGGTGAGTATTTTAGACTTTTAACATCAATGTTTTTACATGCTAATTTAATGCACATCGTTTTTAACTCCCTAGCACTACGAGCACTGGGTCGTGATGTTGAAGTATTCTTTGGAAAAACCAAGTTCCTTATTATTTACTTTGTAGCTGGTATCATTGGCGCACTGGGAAGTTACATGTTTAATGATGCCATTGGTGTTGGTGCCTCTGGCGCAATATTTGGCTTACTGGGTGCAAACTTGTATTTACTCACTTTAAACCCCAAGCTCTACAAGAAAATCTATGGAAATGACATGCTTGTACTACTGGGTATCAACTTAGTTTATGGATTTATGAACCCTAGCATTGATAACGTAGCCCACTTAGCAGGTATGATTGGCGGTTATCTGGCAGCATGGTCTGTTGGTATCAAACAACAAAGTCCATTTAAACTTAAACATATGATTGCACAAGCTGTAACTCTGGTTGTTATCGTTGTTATGGTTGCATGGGGCATTCCAAACTATAAAAACACATGGAAATATGACTATCATAAAGGTTATGATCTTTTATCACAGCAAGATATTATGGGTGCAAAATTACAGTTCGAAAAAGGACTGGAGAAAAATCCAGGTAACGAGAATTTAGTATTTATTCTTGATAGAATTAATGAATCAATCAATGGTAACTAACCAATCAAATGAAATACCAAACAACATTTCTCTAAAAACAGATTTAACGAAAACTGCTGACTCCATTCAGCAGTTTTTTTATACTCACCTTTGCCTCTAGGCCATGAGTCAAAGTACTCTACCCCTGTCAGGACCTCAAGCTCATATTGGTCCCTTAATATTATGATCGTATTACAAATCGTAGTATTTTAATTAAATTGTGCATATAATGCCGACATATATAGTAAGGATATTGTAGGGTGCAAGGAGGCCAATAATGTTTAAAAGAATTTTTATTATGGTAACAATTCTTTCCGTTTTAGTTGGTACCATAGGACTGTCTAGTTTTGCTGAAGAAAAGAATTTTAATGACGTAAAAACTACTGATTGGTATTACGAAGCAGTAAAGACTTTATCAGGAAAAGGGATCATTTCTGGTTATGATGATGGTACATTTAAACCTTTAGAAAGTGTTAATCGTGATGCATTTGCCACTATGATGGTAAAAACACTCGACCTCAAATTAGAAACGCCGAGTCAAGCTTGGTTTGAAGATGTTAGCAAAGACAACTGGGCATACAAGTATGTCGAATCTTCTAAGTACTATATGACAGGTTATATCTCAGGAGACGACTACTATTTCAAACCGGAAGCTCCTGCAGTTCGAGAAGATATGGCCGTTGCCCTTGTGAAAGCTCTTAAATACGAAACTGATGGCAATTTAAAGTATTTAGAGACATTCGAAGACGCCGATTCGATATCAGATAACCTGAAGGATTATGTTGCAACCGCTGTAAAGTACAAATTGATGTCAGGTTCGCCTGAAGGAGACAAGATCTATTTTAATCCTCAATCAGACCTCACACGAGCTGAGACAGCAGCTTTACTCATGAACTTAATCAAACAGGAAAAAGTGGTTGTTGAGGAAGCTGAAAAAGTGACGTTCGACAACATGGATAAAAAAGAAGGTAAGGACAAGGAAAATAACAGCAGCGACCCTTCAATAAGTGATTCAGAAAAAACAGCTCAAATTGAAGCCATCGTCAAAGACGATAGAATTGTACTTGAATGGAGCAAAGTTGATTCACAAGGATTTGATGGATACAAGGTTGTTGCAAGCCAATATGATAGTACACCAACCTATCCAGACAATGGATCATTAATGTTTATTAGTGATATTGACAAAAATAGAATTGAAATTAAACCTTATGCGGGATATAACAATGGAGACTTCAATCACTTCGAACCTGGCACAAAATACTACTTCGCTATTACAACATTCTATGGTGACGAACGATATGTTGGCAGAACCGAAGATGGTGTTATGCCTGGTGACAAACAAGAAATAGAAGATTACGTCCAACCTAAAGTAACAGCCTTCGCAGATGACGACCGTGTCTATGTTAAATGGGATAAAATAGACCATCCACTACTTGATGGATACAAAGTGGTTGCATCCAAGAAGGATGGAACTCCAATATATCCTGAAGATGGCTACCTTAGATGGATCACCGATAAAAATACAACTTCATATGAAATTAAACCAAATACACAGTATAGTAATGGTGATTTTGAAAAGTTTGAATCTGGAGAGTCTTACTATTTCACAATTACAGCGGTTTATAAAGATAAAAAAATTGCTGGTAACGCTGTAAAAGTAAAAATGCCATAAAAGCAAAAAACAACCGCCCTATGATCCTTTTTGATCATGGGGCGGTTTTCTAATTCATTATAGTGTTTTACCTGCACACACATCTTCATCAGAGATTACACTAACACGCATTTTTCTCAGTGCACGTGTTGTGAGTCCATCACCTTTAACCAACGTTTTAGAATGTGTGCCATCGTATATATGACCACTTCCACATGAAGGAGAACGGCTTTTCAATATGGCTCCAGTCGCATCCACGAGTCGTGCAAGTCTAGCAACTTCATCAGCCCCTTTAACAAATTGAGCTGTTACATCGTCACCATTTATTGTTATTATACGATCTCTTAGTAGTTCAGCAGGATCTCGTGGTGTTGACAGACCACCCATTTGTTCAGGACAAACTGGCATCCATTCTTTTCCCTCTAAATACTTTAAAACCTCTAAGACTTTGTTGTCTGAACCATCATATCGGCATCCTAATCCAACCAAACAGCTGCTTACTAAAATCATTCAAACACCTCATTTAAACTTAATCCAACCTATATTCCAACTTATTTTAACTCAACAATTGTCACTCCAGAACCACCTTGGTTTAAAGGGGCTTCGGCGAATGTCTTTACATGATGGTGATGTTTAAAGAAGTCTCTAAGACCAGCGCGAAGGGCACCTGTTCCTTTTCCATGAATGATCCGAACAGACTCAAGATTTGCAAGGCATGCATCATCAAGGTATTTGTCCAGTTCATACTCAGCTTCTTCAATTGTTTTTCCTCTTAAATCAATTTCTGTAGACATGTTTCTTGCTGCTGATGTAAATTCACGCTCATTTTTTTTGCCACGTGCACGTTTATGTGATAGTGGTGCTTCGTAAGAAGCAGAATCATCAACCAGCATTAAGTTTTTAACCTTAACTTTCATTTTCATGATTCCAATTTGAACAGTTAATTCTCCATCATTATCTGGTAAGGTTACAACATTTCCTTTTTGGTTCAGCGTAACCACTTTTACAGTTTGTCCAAGTTTAAGATTTTTAGGAATTTTTCTATATACGTCATCTGGTTCGACAATTGCAGATGCTGAAACATCATTCAAATTGTCCCTAAGTTGACGTCTTCTTTTCTCAATTTCTTTGTTTTTTTCTTTTTCAGATTTCGTTTGTAAACCACGTAATTCTTTTATAATTTCCTCAGATTCATCTTTTGCTCTTTTTAAGATCGCCTTGGCTTCATTTTTAGCCTCTGCAACAAGTTTGTCTCTTTGTGCGGTGATACGAACTTCTTTTTCACTTAATTTCTTTTTGAGTTTTTCCATTTCAAGACGGAGTTTGATTGCTTCGTCTCTCTCTTGTTCAGAGGTTTTTCTATTCTCCTCGATTGAAGATAATATTTCCTCAAACTCAATGTCATCTTGTTTAACAAGTGCTCTTGCAGATGTAATCACTTCGTTAGAAAGACCCAGTTTTAATGAAATTTCAAAGGCATTTGATTTACCAGGTACACCTATGAGCAGTCTGTAAGTTGGACTTAAGGTTTCAACATCAAACTCAACAGAAGCATTTTCCATTCCTTCGTGAACCAGTGCAAACTGCTTCAACTCAGAGTAATGCGTTGTTGCAATCGTACGTATTTTTCTGTCATGTAATCGTGTAAGAATCGCCATAGCTAGGGCAGCACCTTCAGCAGGATCTGTACCAGCACCTAACTCATCAAAGAGTACCAGTGATTTTTCGGTTACATGTTCTATTATGTCTACAATGTTTGTCATATGTGACGAGAATGTAGATAAACTTTGCTCAATACTTTGCTCATCACCAATATCTGCATAAACACTGTCAAACACAGCCATTTCTGTTCCAAAGTCTGCTGGAATATGAAGACCTGATTGTGTCATTAAAGCTAAAAGTCCAACTGTTTTAAGTGTAACTGTTTTACCACCTGTATTAGGTCCAGTTATTAATAAAGAAGTGAACTCTTTACCCAGCCAAACATTTGATGGTACAACGGTTTTTGCCTCAAGTAGTGGATGACGCCCATTCTTAATGTGCATAAATCCATTGTCATTTAACTTAGGGTCTATTGCATTCATCTTCAAAGCCAGTTTCGACTTGGCAACTACAAAATCCAGTATACCTAAGTACTTTTGATTGGATCTTATCTCATCAGCAAACTCACCCACTGTCGCAGTTAGTTCAGTTAGGATGCGTTCAATTTCTTTTTTCTCATCCAGTTTTAACTCTCGAAGTTGGTTATTCATCTCAACTACAGCCATGGGCTCAATGTATAAAGTTGCACCACTTGAAGACTGATCATGAATCAGACCTTTAATCATGTTCTTAAATTCTGATTTAACAGGTACTACAAAACGGTCTTGTCTAATAGTGACAATGGCATCCTGTAAGTACTTTTGATTTTGTGTGGCATGAATAATCGAGTCTAATTTTTTTCTAATATTCGCATGTTTGATATCTATCTCTCTACGAATCTTACGAAGTATAGGACTCGCATTATCTGAAACTTCCGTCTCACTGGAGATTGCATTATCGATGGCTTCTTCTAGTGGTTTTAAATTTGTTAGATTGTCAGCATATTCTCCCAATATCGGTAGCCCATATTCCATTTCACTTCTCTGTTTGGAAATGAAATTTTTCATGCGTCTAGCCGTTCTTAAGGAATCATTCACCTCTAATAGCTGGCCTGGATATAAAAATGATCCAATTTCTGCTACACGTACGTGGCTTGATAAATCATGTACAGGCCCCATTGGGAAATGACTGTGCTTCATAAGCAAGGATACTGCTTCAGAAGTTTGACCTAACATATATTTTATCTCTGTTAACTGACCCGAAGGCTCAAGTGCATCTACAAGCTCTTTACCTATCTGAGATCCAACTTCCTTACGAAGCATTTCTTTAATTTTTTCGTATTCTAATACTCTAAGTGACTTTGCATTCAAGTCAATCACCTCTATTCGTCAGTTAGCACCCCTCTGTAGTAATGGCCTCTTGTCAGACCTTTCGCTACAAATTGATTTCTAATCGCTTCATCTTCCGATGACAAATCGTGATCCATTGTTTTTTTGTACAGAAGAATTGATTTTTCAACATCTTCAGCAGTTTCAAGTGTGAAAACCATTCTATAAGATCTAACACCAAAATCATATAAGTGATCTAGTTCCTCTGGTACAAATAGGATCTTACTATTTAGTATTTCAGTTCTACAAGCTTTGTTAGATCTTAGAATTGGGAAGATCGCACCCTTTTTATCTTGTAAACCATAATTTTTTTGTTCACATAAACCACAGTCTGTATGTCCGTTAGCAAGTGTTGCAGAAATTGGACAATACTCTGTGATCATAACCGTTTGGCGTCCGTAAACAACAGCCTCAAGCCCCTTATGTTTGATATCAAGCAGACGAATTTGATTCATTGTCATCTCCGGTGATAAAGTTATAACCGGTGCTTCGCCATCATGTCCATCAACCGATTTAGAGTTAAATACATTCAGACCTTGATCTAAACCAAGCAGTGTAACATCATTTTTATTTGCCCACGGGATCAGACCATAAGTTCCAGCCCATATTCCAGCACAGGACTTGATTAAGTCAAGATTATCTTCAAATAGTTTGTACTCAACATCTCTTACAATTCGTCCAGGCGCAAATATGACTTTGCAGTATATTTCTTCTGTTTCCTCAAGTGCAGTTTTTAGCATAGTGAGGTTAGAAACTATCAATGCGTCAACACCTGTATTTAAAGCTGCTCTAAGCTGTTCAAGTGTACGTACTTGTACATTAAATTCTGGCAATGTGTATGTTACTTCTTCTTCTTCATCTGTACTTAATACCTCGCTAACAACAAACTCAACTGGGTCCGTATTCGCTCGTGAAGGGTATTTTATAGTTCTTAGTTCATCAAGTTGCTCTATAGCGTCTCTGCGAAGACCGTTCAGAGATTTCATTGATAAAGCAAGACCATCATCTAATTCTATAATAGGATCACTACACAGGTATGGTGAGTCTCCAAGTTTTAAGATCTGTTTCTTAACACGATCAATATCAAGTGCTTTGTTCATGGCCTTTTCAGGCTTATCACCTGACACTTGTACTGTATTCCCATCTAAATCTGAAAGTTCAAGTGCAATGTCCTGTCCTTCTTTAATAGATAACTTCATGCTAATAGCAACACGTTGTACCTGACGGGCAAATGATAACCTTGCTTCTTTAAGAAGTGCATCATCTACAGTACGGTAAATAACTTCATCTGCTTTAACAGGATACTGCATGTTCATAATGATTTCCTGTCCACCTTGGGCAGACTTTACGCGCGCGCGTCCAATTTCAATAAACTCTACACGTGCACCTACAGAACCATTGCCTCGACGAATTTGAACTTCATCTCCAACATTTAGAGTATCCTCAATCAAAATTTTCATACGTTTTCTGTCTTTTTCATAACTCTTAACGGTACCAATTTTAACCCCTGAATTACCAGGCCAAAATGGATTCATTCTGTCATTTTGTACATCTGCACCTAGATGTCCTTTGGTAAAACCTCTAGTAAAAACAGCTTCAGTCTTCTTATTCCATTCTTCTAAATCGAATTTTTTATTTTCTAACGCTGCATTAATGGCTTCTCTATATGCACGCACAACAATAGCAGCGTACTCAGGGCGTTTCATACGACCTTCAATCTTAAATGAGTTTACACCTGCTTTTATAAGTTCTGGAATATCTTCAAGAGCTCTAAGATCTTTAGGACTTAATAGATACTTGCCACTGCTGTGTTTCTCAGTCAAACCGGCATCGATATCCATCAGGCTGTATGGTTGCCGACAACTCTGTGCACAGCTTCCTCTGTTGCCACTTCTGCCCCCAATCATACTCGACATCAAACATTGTCCAGAGTATGAAATACAGAGTGCACCATGAACAAAACATTCAAAATCCATGTCAGTATTTGAACGGATATCAGCTATTTCCTTTACACCCATTTCACGTGGTAATACCACTCTAGAAAGGCCCATTTCTTTTAAATAGACCATGTCAGTACTGCTATGTGCAGTCATTTGAGTAGAAGCATGTACTTCAAAGTCAGGGTATCTTGTTCTGATCGTTTTTAACACGCCAAAATCCTGTACAATTACAGCATCAACATCAGCTTTGTACAGGAAGTCAATATAGTCTATAAGTTGATCAAATTCCGAGTCTGAAATAAGGGTATTTACAGTTACAAATACAGATACACCATGTTTGTGACAAAATGTCACAGCTTCCGACAACTCATCCTTATCAAAATTTCCAGCAAACTTGCGAGCACCAAATGCCTTGCCAGCTAGATACACCGCATCTGCGCCATTAAAGACAGCGGCTACAAGGGCTTCTTTCGTTCCTACAGGTGCCAACAATTCAATTTTATTCATAAAATCCTCCAGTCCATGATTCATAACCTATAATATCATAGGACGGGTCTAAAAACGAGTTAATCTACGTATTCGAAACCCTTATGTAACAAACGTTTAATTTTTTTGAACGTTTGTGGTTATCTTCTTCATTCTTTTAACATATATCACAACAATTAAAGAGTCGTGGATTTCTCCACGACTCCGTTTCGTTAATTCCTTATGCGTCGAATGTATCTATGAATTCACTTAACTCAAGACGGCTTGAATCTCTTTCAGATTCTGCTTGTTCCAATTTTGAGCGTAATAGTTCAATTTCAACATCCTTATTTTTTATAGCTTGAGTGACAGATTCAAGTTTGTTGTCAGACAACTTCAATCTCTGATCTTTATCAGCCAATTCTGTACAAACTCGATCGAATTCTTTACGTAACTCCAGTATAGAATGCTCATATGTTGCAGTATTTTCAACAAGTTTATCAAACTCATTTTCAACATTTCTATGTGCATCCGATTTTTCCTTCAGCTCATTTTGAAGTCGTATTAGACAATCCTTCATGGTTTTTAGTTCACCATCTGGGTTGCCTAACCTTTCAAGCAATGCTTCTTTTTCAAGCTGGAGCTTAAGAAAATCATCGCCAACATTAAGTGCTGTTAAAACCGCAATCCATGTTGTACTGAATTTTTTATTTTTATCATAAATATTACGCATTTTATCATCTATCAAATTTGCAACACTTTGCACAAATTCTCGGGACTCATCACTACGGATGGTATACTCTTGACCGAGAATGCGAACGATCACTTTATTTTTAACGGTCATTGTGAACAGCCCCTTTTTATCCAAATTATTCATACCCACTCTTAAGGTGAATTACCAATCATTTGGTACAGTCAAATATATTGACATTTATCCCTAGGTCAATATATTCGCCATCAGGTAGAGTATTCCTTCTTTATTCAGAAAAATTATCTAAGCTCTGCACCTGTTTCCGCTACAATTGCCTTTTGAATAGTGTCATAAACTTCATTAACTTCTTCATCTGTAAGTGTTCTATCATTGCTTCTAAAGCTAAGTGCATAAGCCATAGACTTATGACCTTCTTTAATTTGTTTACCTTCGTAAACATCAAACAGCTTTACAGATTCAAGTAATTCACCACCATTATTATTGATGATTGACATAATTTTACCAGATTCTATACTTTTTTCAACCAGCAAAGCAATATCACGTGTACTTGCTGGGTACTTAGGAAGAGCCATGTAAGTACGGTCAAGACGTGTTAACTGAAGTAGAATATTGAAATCAATATCTGCTAAGTATGTTTTTGCTTCTATATCATAGTTTTCAAGAATTTTTGGATGAACCTCGCCAAGTGTACCTAGTATGTGATTACCCCAAACTAGAGTAGCACATCTTCCAGGATGGTATGTTGGGTGGTTGGATTCCTTATGGTACTCAACACCTTTAATACCCAGTACGTCAAACATTTCGTCTACTCTACCCTTAAGAGTAAAGAAATCTTCTTCTGCACCAAAAGCACCCATACATAGTTGCTTCTTCTCAACTGGAATATTTACAACTGGCATTTCTCTTGGGAAGAATAGATTACCAATTTCAAATGCAACAACCGTTTCAACAGAACGATTAAAGTTTCTCGAAAGAACTTCAAGCATATTTGCGACTAACGTTGTACGCATCATTGAGTACTCTTCACCCAGCGGATTTTTAAGCATAACCGCTTGTCTTAGAATTGATTCTTCAGTCAGACCAATCTTGTCATGCTGGCTAGGGCTTACAAATGAGTAGGTTAAGATTTCGCTTGCACCTACAGATGTTAATGCATCTTTTGTAATATCTTCAATGGTCTGTCCATTTGTCATTGCGCCCCACTCTGAATCTCTTGGAAGTGTCGCTTCAATAACATCATAACCATAAATACGAGCAACTTCTTCAACAAAATCAATCTCTTCTAGTAAGTCAAGACGGAATGCAGGTGCAAGACATGCAATTTTTCCATCTTTCATTTCTGTTTTAATTTGAAGTTTGTTTAGGATGTCACAAATTTCTTCATTGGATAAGTCAAGACCAAGTAGGCCAGTCACTTTCTCAGGACGAACCATAATCTCTTCGATTTTTACTGGGTTTGGATACACATCAATTGTACCCGCTACAACAGTACCAGCACCTAATTTTTCAATAAGGTGACAAACACGATCAAGAACTTCAGGAATGTAAACAGGTGAAACACCTTTTTCGAATCTAGATGAAGCTTCTGAACGAAGACCTAAATCTCTTGATGATTTTCTAATATTTGATTTATTGAAATTGGCAACCTCAATAAGGATTGTCTTCGTGCTGTCCTTGATTTCCGTATCTGCACCACCCATGATGCCTGCAAGACCTACAGATTGCTTTTCGTCAGAAATTACAAGCATGTCTTCAGTAAGCTTACGTTCTTCTTCATCAAGTGTCACAATGACTTCATCAGCTTTTGCACGACGTGCAATTAGTTTGCGTCCTTCTAGTGTTTCTAGGTCATAAGCATGGATTGGTTGACCATACTCAAGTAAAACGTAGTTTGTAATATCTACAATATTATTCACAGGACGCATGCCCGCTTTCATAAGCTTCAATTGCATCCATACTGGTGACGTAGCAATCTTAACATCCTTTACCACACGACCGCCAAAACGAGGACACAGGTCTGCATCTTCAATTTCAATTGTTGCGTAATCATTTACGTCATCCACTTCGTTTTGGATAGAAGTATCAGGCATTTTGATTTCTAGGTCAAATGTTGCAGCCGTTTCTCTTGCCATACCAAGAATACTAAGACAATCAGGACGGTTTGGCGTGATCTCAAATTCAATTACATTGTCATTTAGATCAAGAACGTCTTTAATATCTGCACCTAGTGTTGGCTCACCATTAATAATGTAAATACCATCTGCATATTCCTTTTGAATTACTTTCTTGTCAAAGCCAACTTCTTCAAGAGAACAGAACATACCATTTGATACAACGCCTCTTAGCTTACCTTTTTTGATTTTTGTGCCATCGTAAAGGTTTGATTTATGAAGTGCTACTGGAATGTAGTTATCTGGGTAAACATTCTGAGCTGCAGTAACGATTTGAATCGGTTCTTCTGCACCAACATCTACACCTAGTACTAAAAGTTTATCTGCATCGGGATGTTGCTCTCTAGATAAACACTTACCTACAACAATTTTATTAATTTGGCCTGCTGTCGAAACAACTGCCTCTGTATTTGAACCGGACATGATTAGACTGTCTTCTAAAGTCTTCATATCGATGCCGTCAACATTTACATATTCTTTTAACCACTGAACTGGTACTAACATTAACTTTCCCTCCTATCTAATATGGAACCTAAAATTGGTCGATGAAACGCATGTCGTTGTCGAAGAATAGACGGATATCATCTATTTCTAGTCTTAGCATAGTGATACGGTCAACACCCATACCAAATGCAAATCCTGAGTAAACTTCTGGGTCAATACCACATTCAGCAAGTACATGTGGATGAACCATACCACAACCTAGAATCTCGATCCAACCCGTTCCACTACACACACGACACCCTTCACCGCCGCACTTGAAGCACGTTACATCAACTTCAGCACTCGGCTCTGTGAATGGGAAGTGGTGAGGACGGAATTTTGTTTGTGTATTGCTACCAAAGATACGTTTTGCAATCATGTCCAGCGTACCCTTAAGATCAGCCATTGTAATACCTTCGCCTACTACCAGACCTTCAAGTTGGTGGAACATAGGTGAATGTGTAGCATCAAGCTCATCAAAACGGAAGCAACGTCCTGGTGAGATGATCTTGATTGGTGGCTTCATTTTCTTCATCGTTCTAATTTGAACTGGTGATGTATGTGTTCTAAGTAGTAAATCATCTGTAATGTAGAATGTATCAGATGTTGAACGTGCAGGGTGATCTTGAGGAGAATTTAGTGCATCAAAGTTGTTGTACACAGTATCTACTTCAGGACCTTCAGCTATTTTGAAACCCATTCCGATGAATGAACTTTTAAGTTCGTCTAGGACTTTATTTAGAGGGTGGCGTTTCCCCGCTCTTGCAACTTTACCAGGCATTGTAACATCAATAGACTCTGATGCAAGCTGTTTAGCAAGTTCCTTTTCCTTCATTGCATCTTTGTATTCAGAAAGAATTGATTCAATATCAGAGCGTACTTCATTGGCAACCTTACCAATAACCGGACGTTCCTCCTTTGATAGTTTACCCATTTGCTTCATAATTGCTGTTAATTCACCTTTTTTACCAAGGTATTTGATGCGGATGTCTTCAAGTGACTGAAGTGAGTCAACCGTTTCTACAGACTCTTTTGCAGCAGCTAGAAGTGACATTAATTGATCTTTCATGCTAAAACTCCTTCCTATAATGTATATGTTTAAATTCCGGGACGAAATTATTTCTTACGTGTTGATAGTTACATCGAAGAATATATTTGCTTTATGGTTAGACTAAACTTGAATAAGAAATCTAAACAATAAAAAACCTTCGTCCCTGTACAATATTACAGGGACGAAGGTTATAAATAACTTCCGCGTTACCACCCAGATTACCAGTTCATAATATGTTAATTATGTTACTGATCTCTCGTATGTCATATAACGGTGACCACCGACAAAGACTACTCTAATTTCACCTTCGTAGCTCGTGAGGGAACTTCAGTACAATCAATCTGTAAGCTCACACCACCCGCTTACTCTCTGGAAGATTTCTAAGTACTTACTTTCCTCAGTCATTGCTGTTCATGCTTATGCATATATAGCGTATTATAGCATAGGGGGGGGTGATGGGCAAGATGGAAACGATATTCTTTATTTTCTCCTCTGACGCAAGACCTCATACATAACGACAGCTGCGGCGACACCAGCATTGAGGGACTCTGCTGAGCCTACAATGGGTATTTTTACTTTTACGTCAGATTCAGATAATACTTCAGGTGAAATTCCATTGGCCTCATTCCCAATAACAAGAGCTGTTGAAGTGGTATAGTCCATACTGTCATATTCTACACTATCTTCAAGGGCTGTTGCTGCTATGGTAAATCCATTCGTCTTAAGCTTATCTTTGACCTCTTCCCAAGAAACACCTTCAAGGACTGGCATTTCAAACACAGAACCCATGGTTGATCTTAGAACTTTGGGATTGTATGCATCTACTGTACCTTTTAATAGAACGACACCATCTGCTCCGGCTGCATCTGCCGTTCTAATAATGGTCCCTAGATTGCCTGGATCTTGAAGGCGGTCAAGGATCATCACAAAACCATTTGCTTTAATGATTTTGTCCCAATTTACCTCTGGTTGTTTGACAACAGCAAGGATGCCTTGGGGTGAATGGGTATCTGAAAGTTCGTTAAATAGTTTTTCTTCAACCTCAAGCACCTTATACTTTTCTTGATTTAAAAGGCTCTTTATAAACTCAGAACCGTCATCGGTTCTATAAATCGCATCAGAATATACAATGGCATCAATCTCAGCACCGACTTCGACTGCAGAAATAACAAATCGAAGCCCTTCTGCAACAAAGCGCCCTGACTTTACCCTATCTTTTTTACGGCTTAATGCTTTTATTTCTTTTAGTACTTTATTTTGTGCAGATGTAATCATTATAGTACATCCTATCCTTTTTCTATTTTCTTAAGATCTTCATTGTGACCAATAACAACCAGGACATCGCCCTCTTTAACAAGATCATCTGGACCTACTGCAATATTAATATCAAGGCCATGTTTAATCGCCATTACATTAATACCAAATGTACTTCTCATATTGATTTCTTTAAGACTCTTTCCTAACCACTCTGCTAGGGCTACAACTTCCATAATTGAGTAGTCTGGTGCAAGCTCGATGTAGTCAAGAATATTATCAGACACAAGATTCTTAGCGATACGAATACCCATTTCACGTTCTGGGAATACAACTCTGTCCGCACCGATTTTGTAGAGCACCTTGCCGTGTAATTCATTTTGAGCTTTTGCAACAACATACTTTACACCTAGCTCTTTGGCCATGAGTGTTACTAGTATGGACGACTGAATATCCTCACCAATCGAGATAATCGCAACGTCAAAATTACGAATGCCAAGTGATTTAATTGTATTTTCATCTGTTGCATCAGCTTGTACTGCATACGTTACTTTATCAGCTATGTTTTGAATAATCTCTTCATTTTTATCAACGACCATAACCTCGTTGTCTAAATCCATTAACTTTAATGCCACACTTGATCCAAATCGACCACATCCGATGGCTACAAATTGCTTTTTCATATTCATGCACTCCTATCTAAAGGATTCTTTTTATCATTTCATCAATAATTTAACAGATGGCTATCCTACAGTAATACGACCTTCAGGATATCTATATAGTGGCTTCTTAACCTGTCTTCTCGCAAGAGCCATAGCAATTGTAAGAGGACCCAGTCGCCCAAAAAACATAGTGATTGTAATGATCAGCTTACCTGCAATACTTAACTTAGATGTAATTCCCAGCGATAAACCTACTGTTGCAAACGCTGATACAGACTCAAAGAATATATCCATAAAGGACAATCCTTGTTCAGTGAAACTTAAGAATAGTGTCACTGTAATAATAATAAACAGTCCGATGCCCAAAATGGCTAGCGCACGCATAACTGTAGCTGTCTGGAATCTTCTATTGCTAAACTCAATATCCTCTTTACCTGTAATAACGGACAATACCAAAAGTATTACAAGACCTACTGTTGTTGTCTTAACACCACCAGCTGTTGAGCCAGGTGAGCCACCAACAAACATGTGAATAATGGTCAAGAATTTTGTTGGCATCGTTAACTTATCCATAGGCAGTGTATTGAATCCAGCGGTTCTTGGCGTTACAGCATGAAACATTGATGCTAGGATTTTTTCTCCAAAATTCAAGTTTCCAATTGTGTCTGGATTACTAAACTCAAATATAAACATCAAGATAAATGCTGATAACAATAGAACACCTGTAACAATAAGAACAAATTTCGTATGTAATGAAAGTGTTTTCACTTTACCTGTTACCTTTTGAAATAGATCAATTATGACAGTAAATCCTATTCCGCCTATAATAATCAATAACATGATGGTGAAGTTAACCAGTGGGTTACCCACAAATGGCGTTAGACTTTTACCATTTCCGATGATATCAAATCCTGCATTACAAAACGCCGAAATTGAATGGAAAATACTATAGTAAACACCTGTTTTAAAACCATACTCCGGAATAAACTTCATCGATAACAACAAAGCACCTACACCTTCAATGATCAAGGTGGTGTAGATTATGTATTTCGTAAGCCTTACAATACCCGATATGGTAAATTGATTGAGCGCTTCCTGCATGATCAATCGACTACGAAGAGATATTCTCTTTCCGATTAAAAAAGCCATGCTGGTTGCCATTGTCATAAATCCAAGTCCGCCTATTTGAATAAGCAGGAGTATGACTGATTTACCGAATACAGTCCAGTAGGTACCAGTGTCTACCACAACAAGTCCTGTTACACAGACGGCTGATGTAGCTGTGAAAATGGCGTTGATAAATCCAATTGACTGACCACTTTGACTTGCAATTGGCAAGTTTAACAAGATTGCACCGATTAATATAACAGATGCAAAACCCAAAACCAAAACTTGACCTGGGTTCATTTCCTTTTTTCTAATGTCTTCTGACATTGTAAATGCACTTCTAAAATCCATGGATGTCACCTCAAAATCCGACTTTCAGCAATTACCATTGTACCATTATAGCATAATAATAATAAAGTTAAAAAAGAGCTTCGCATGACTAATTCCAACGAAACCCTTTGATTATTTGGTATATTTTTTTAACTGAATATTACGGTATTCATCAATTGATCAATCCATGAATACTACTAAGAGTTAAACATGAGCGTACACGTATCTTGATCCATATCAAGCTCAACATGTTCAAGCTTAATTCTCGAATCGTTTAAGTGTTTGTAGACCAGTTGATCAATTTCAAGAGATCGATCTAGGAAAAATGTTCTTCTGCTATAGGCTACCATAGATTTATTACGTATTTCCTTAAGTAAGGCAATTTCATATTTTGTCAGAGAGCCATGAATTACAAGCTCTAGTCCATTGTCTGTCACCTTGAAACGAACATCGAGTGGCCCTTTTCCTGTCTCTTTTTTTATATATGCTGTTAGATCATTTTTTAACAAATTTAATTTCTCTTTTGTATGAATGACAAGTCCAAAATCCTCGTTCATAGCAGAAATTGTTTCTACTGCGCTTTCCATAACACGGATTAACTCCTTGGTATCCACTGGTTTAACTACATAATCCAATATGCCGAACTTTACAGCCTCTAATATAGTTTCTTTGTCAGATAAAGCTGTCATAATGATAACTGGAACAGATTTATCAATCTCTCTAATTGCTTTTGTAAGTTCAAGCCCTGTCATTTTAGGCATACGTAAGTCTGTCAATACCAGATCTGGTTTCAATAATTTGAATTTTTCAAGCCCCTGTTCTCCATCTTCAGCAAGATAAAGCTTGTCGACTCTTCTATTTAAGTAATCAGCCATTTCCTGACGATGAACAAGATCATCTTCTATATATAGTACCTTTAAATGTCGCAGTGCTGAATCCATGTTAGTCCCCCTACTTTTCACGAATTGATCGACGGTATTATAATTTCGAACTGTAGTCCATTTGCAATTTTGTTTACCCGAATTTCTCCAGAAAACTTAGACTCAATGATCATTTTACTCATATATAATCCTATTCCAGTACCACCTTGTCCAGCTTTTGTTGTGTAATATGGCTCAAACAACTTAGATAGGTTGGACTGGTCAATGCCCCCTGCATTGTCATTAATCAAGAGTTTTACTTTTCCATCTTCAATATTACTTATGATCTCTACTTGCTTCTGTTCATTTTCCTGTTGATCTCTAAAAGCATCCAGTGCATTGCCAACAATATTTAAGAGCACTTGTGCCAATTGATTCGAATGCCCTTTTACCTTTATATTTGATTCCACTTCATCAGCCATAACTTTTACAGACTCAATACGTAAACGATCATTCAACATATCAATTACTTGTCTGACTGAGTCTCCTACTTCAAACTCACGCTCTGTATCATCAGGTTTAAAGAAGTATCTAAACTCGTCAATAATTACAGACATTTTTTGAATTACATTACGTGACTTATCAATTTGCGTATTAAAGTAGTCTTGATCTAAATCACCCATTTCATAGGCATCTTCAATATTAGACAACATCAAGTTTAAACTGCTTAAAGGTTGACGCCACTGGTGTGCAATATTGGCAACCATTTCTCCTACAGCAGCCATTCGGTCCTTATAAATAGCAAGGGCACGATGTCTTTCAACCTCTTCAATTTGATGTAGCCTTTCTTTAATATCTCGAGCAATCAACATGACATAAACTTTATCTTGGAACTCAAACAACTGCCCATTTATCTCGACTGGTAGAGCCTGTCCATTTGCAAGTGTAAGTTGGGTTTCATATTGAACTGCTTTATTCTGATAGAGTAAGTCAGATAACTTTGTCGCTTCAATAGTGTTCAGACTTTCATCTAAGTCAAAGAAATGCGCCCCTGTAAGCTCTTCACGACTTTTTCCTATACGTTCACAGGCAGTGTTGTTCACATCTGTGATTGTCATAATGCCTGACTCAGAACGCTCCATTACAAAGGTTAAATCTACACTAACATTGAACAGGGTCCGAAACCTTCTCTGGCTTTGTTTTAATTTGTACTCAAGGTTCTTCCTCTGTTCTATATCTTCTTCTAATTCTTTATTCAATAAATTCAATTGCTCAACATAGTTGTGCTCTATCTGTAATTGATCTAAATTTCTTTTTAAGTTGAGGACATAAATTGTCATAATGATGAATAAAAGTGGTACCGCACCGATCATAACCATACTTGTATAAAGGTGTTTATTGACGATATTAACCAACTCTTTATAGTCCATTGAAACGTTGACGATCCAAAAGCTGTCTCCAATTTGTGCTGGGTAATATCCGTTGAATTTTTTGACTCGTTCTTTCTTTTCGTCATGTGACCATATGGAGTGATAGATCCCAACACCAGGCTGGCCTTTCTTCTGAATATCTACGATGTCCTCTAGTTCGGACCAATCGTAATCCGGATAAGCAACTCGTCTTGCAATCAGTACATCTTCACCAATACCATCCTTGCTTGGATGCATTATTAATATGCCATCTGCATTTTTTAATGAGGCATATCCATTGTCACCGGCTCTAAAGTCTTTAACATACTCGTTGTACAAGTATTCTAATGAAATGACGAATCTAATATAGCCCAGTGTTTCCCCTTCAAACTGAACAACTTCAACAATATCAAGATACATATTATTATCTTTAGTCTGTATAACATCCCCAATGTAGGATTGGCCATTTAGCACTGGATTGTTAAGCTCGTAGAGTTCTTCAAGTTCTGCTGTATCATAACGTGAATCTACAAAGTATTCTAGACTTCTTCCTTTAGCATCAATCCATTCCGCCATAAAAACATCACCCTTCTGTACATCTAGGTAATTCTTTAAGACAGGTGCAAAAATTTCCGACTGATAGTCTACATTGCTGTTTTCTCTAATTTGCTCTATGATCATTCTTTTTAATATTCTCGCATCTTCAGTTTTATTGGAAACAAAATCCGAAAGTGTACGTGCTATGGATTCGGCGAGGGTTAACATTTGTTTCTGTTCTCTCACGATGAGAGCATCACGAAAATCTGTATAATTTTTAATACTTACAGTGACAACCAAACTGATAAATACGATCCCGAAAAGTGCCACTTTAATATAGGTTGATTGGATTCGGTTACGGACATTTAGTATTTTTTGTTTCATAGCATCCTCATCAAGTATTTTTCTACGGGTAAAACCGCTTACAAGTTTTAAGTTGCAAGCGGTTTATTCTTAGATCTCTATATAGTTAATAGTGTATGCTTGAAGCTGTAGTTTTGCAAGCCGCTCAATGAATTAAAAGCAGCAGGCCTTTATAGCCTTATGCACTTTTACCAAGATCAGCTGTCTTAGTTATTTTTTTCGTAAATGCTGTTTTAACAAATGGGAATGCTACAGACCCAATTGTAAGAGCAATCAGTGTGATGGCAAGTGTTGATCGAACAAAGATTCCAAGGCTGCCATCAGATAGACGCATGGCCTGACGGAAGGACTGTTCCATTGTTCCACCTACGATACAAGCAAGAATCATAGGTGCTGTTGGAATATCTACTTTTTTCATAAGGAAGCCCGTAAGACCAAAGATCACCAATAAATAGAACTCTATAGGACTATTTGAAATTGCGTATGCACCAACAAATGACAATCCAAGTACGATTGGGTATAGAATTTTTGCTGGTATTGCCAATACTCGAACAAGAATTCCGGCAAGAGGAATGTTAACCACTGCAAGAATAAGGTTTCCTATAAACATTGATGCAATAAGTCCCCAAGCAATATCCGGATGTTGTGTGAACAGCAGTGGGCCAGGTTGGATACCTAACATAAGTAAAGCACCCATCATGACAGCCGTTGTTCCTGATCCAGGGATACCAAGTGTTAACATTGGTATAAGAGCACCAACAGAAGCTGCGTTGTTGGCGGATTCTGGAGCTGCAAGGCCTTCGATAGCACCTTCACCAAATTCCTCAGGGTGTTTTGACATTTGTTTCTCATTGTTATAAGCCATTAGAGAAGCCATTGTGCCACCAGCGCCTGGTAAAGCTCCAATTATAAATCCTAGAGGGGCACTACGAAGAATTGGCCACTTTGAACGATCCCATTCTTTTTTAGTTACCCATATACGTCCAAAATCTGTTTGAGCCTTCTTCTGACCTTTTAACAGTGCACTAAAGCTCTTAAATACTTCTCCCAGTGCATAAATACCTATAATAACGATAAGGAAATCAATACCTGTTTGTAGTTCTAAAATGCCAAAAGTAAATCGGCTGCTACCAGACATGGCATCAATACCAACTGTTGCAATCATCAGACCAAATACCATGGATATAAAACCTTTTAACATTTTGCCTTTAGACATTGACGCTGTCATTGAAAGGGCTGCTACCATTAAAAGAAAATATTCTGCTGGTCCAAATTTTAAGGCAAACTTTGAAACTGGTGTTGCAAGAACTACCATAAAAACAGCCGCAATAAGTCCACCAATGAAAGAAGCTATTGCAGATATAGCTAGAGCCGATTCTGCTTTCCCCTTTTGCGCCATCGGGTAGCCATCAAAGGTTGCTGCAAGTGCAGCACCATCACCAGGTGTATTAATAAGAATTGATGATCTTGAACCACCAAACATAGCGCCGTAGTAAATGCCTGTCATAGTAATTAGTGCAGCCGTTGGCCCCATTGTGAATGTGATAGGCAGTAGCACCGCTACACCTGTAGCTGGACCAAGACCTGGCAACATACCAACAATAGTTCCTAAAATACCACCCAGAGTTACCAGTAGCAAATGATAAGGCTGAAGTGCAATGGAGAATCCATGAAGCAGATTCGTTAAAATATCCATTTAGAAACCCCTTCCTAAAATCCGATGAACGGCATCTTTGGAAGTGGAATTCCAAGTGCACGCGTAAATAGTAAATAAATACCAAGACTAAATATTACTGAAATAATTGCATTTTGCTTGTAGTCTTTACGACTTGTTAATGTCAACATTGAAAACATAAAGAGTAATGTTGATAATACAAATCCTGCATGTTCAAAGATTAGTGCGTAAATAATTCCTGATACACACGTTGCTGAAATCATACGACTGATCTTTTTATCATGATCACTGGCATTTTTCATTTGCTTAATAGATTCGATGCTCATTTTGATGTCGCTTCTAAAAATCTGGATTACACCAAATGCCAACAACATGAAACCAAGTCCCAGTGGGAAATAAAGGGGTGCCATAGGATCACCAATAGCACTACGTTTCAAATTGAAAGTCATGATGAGATAAACGAGACCAAAAGCAGCAACGACAAATCCCATGAGTGCATTATAATCTGGTTTAAAAGACGTCTTCTGAGACTCTACTTTAGCCGATTTCGTCGTCAATGTATTTCCTCCTAACATATATTAAAGTAGCCCCACCCCATTGATGGGGCTACTTTATAGTTGATTAATTGGCTAGCATACCGATGTCTGCTAAAATACCTTTGTACTCTTCATTAGTCTTGTCTAGGAACGATTTGAAATCATTACTATTTAGGTAAATTGAGTCCCAGCCATTTTTAGTAAGGGCATCTTGCCATCCTTGCGTTTCAACCATTGCTTCTAGCTTAGTTTCCCAGTAAGCAACTGCTTCAGCTGGCATGTTTGGAGGACCAAAGATCCCTCTCCAGTTAATGAATGTTGCATCGATTCCCGCTTCTTTTACTGTAGGAATTTCAGCCATTTTACCTTCACCAACACGTGTTTCAGCTGTATGCGCTAGAACGCGTAAGTCGCCTGATTGAATCAAACCTTCAACATCGCCAAGACCTGTAGATAGTAAATCTACGTGTCCGCCAAGTAGCTGAGCGTTAGCGCCTCCATCTTGGAATGAGATGTAATCAATTTCTTTAAGATCTTCAATACCAGCAGCTTTAGCTACCATTAGGAATTGAATGTGGTCCATTGAACCAACCGATGATCCACCACCGATTTTAACGCTTTTTGGATCTTTCTTAAGTGCTTCAATAACTTCTGCAATACTCTTATATTCAGAGCCTTCAGTAACAACAAATGCACCGTAATCTGCAATTAGTCTTGAAAGTGGCGTTGTATTTTCATAACTGTACTCACTAGAACCATTTAGGTTGATAAGCAGCAGTGGTGGTGAATATACAGAAATAGTGTCATCGTTACCATCTTTCGTTTGTAGGTAAGCTAGAGTAACGCCACCGCCTCCACCTGGTTTATTGGTAACAGGCATCGCAACATCTACTAGACCTTCATCTTGAAGTACCTTAGCAGTTGTTCTGATTGTTAAATCCCAACCACCACCTGCGCCACCTGGTGCGATGAAGTCCATGTTACCTGACGGGTAAGCTGAACCTTCTGCTGAATCTCCAGAAGTTGTTGCTGGTGCTGCACACCCTGTTAGAAGTGCTGCTGTTGTAACTACGAGTAATGCTCTCTTAATCCATTTGTTTACCATTTAAAATTCTCCCCCTTATAGGTTTATTCGTATATTACGAATTTATAAAGATGCCTTGTGGCATTCTTAACGTGAGATGGTTCGTACCTATTCATTAGCTAAAAAGTTCACTCAATATAAGTTCCAAAGAATGATCAAGATGTTGGTTGTTAAATGTAACTGCTTCTTTCACATCTCTTTTCTCAATAGCCAATAGAATATTTTCATGTTCATTCACAACCTGAATTCTTCTATTTCTATTTTTCGCAGATATTCTCCTAAACCTCAAAACATATTCTGTTATCTGGTCAAGAACCATTTTGAGTCTAGGGAGTCTTGCTATATCCATCAGAATGGTGTTAAAGCTTAAATAATTTGATATAACATCTGACGGATCTTCAATTGTTATTGCCTCACGAGCTGATTTAATCTGGACCTTAAGAAGGTCTAGCCCTTCTGATGTTACATTTTCTATTACCTGTTCTATCATCAATGCTTCAAGTGATTTTCTAATTCTGTAAACTTCAATGACGTCCGCTTTTGAAATTCCAGAAACGACGACACCTGTTCGTGGAATATACTCAACATGTCCTTCAGTTTCAAGACGCCTTAAGGCTTCACGTACCGGTGTCCTGCTAACTCTAAAAGCTTCAGCAAAGGTCTTTTCCACAATCCGTTCACCCACTGTCAATTTTCCATCGAGTATTGCCAGTTTAATTGCGTCGTAGATTGATTCGCGCATGGTTCGATTTCCACTAAAATCAATATCGCCAACAAGAATTTCGGGATCAAGCATATTCATTCACCTCCAGATATGTCTCTATCATTTCTTGAATTTTATGATGTAGTTCCTCATATTTATGTTTCTGACTTCTTGCACATCCATGTGCTGGTCCATCACAAATTAAACATGTTCTCACAGTTTTGCCCATTCCTTCTCTATGAATAGGTCTACATAAATCATCTAAAACGTCTATATCAAATAATCTCCCCAACTTATGTGACTCCTCTATTTCCATCATCCATTTCTTCAAAAGGGATGGTGGCGTGTCAACAATCCAACATGATTCTGGACCATCATCACTGATATTTGTTTCATGCTTAAGAACATTCACACGCCTGGAGGAGAGTTGGAGTTTAATACTTTCAACACCAATAGCAAATGCTTTCTCAATATACTTGGTGTTTTTATTCTGACCGGGAACATTCATCGTAAATGATACAATGGTCCCCAAGTAAATTTGCTTAAATTGATTATGTCTTAGTGCACGGTTTTCTCTAGCCTTAAGAATTCGTCTGACTATTTCTGTCGACACCATAAATCACGTCCATCCAAGTACCATCTCTGTACTCAACAATGCCTACAACCTTTTCTGAGTAAGGTATCGCAGCAGGCTCACCTACCATTTTCTTAGCAAGTTGTATAAGTTCATCAATTCTGATATGTTCAATTCCAGCTTGATCAAAGGCTAGTATTAAGTCTTTTCTATTTGGATTGACAGCAACACCCCTGTCAGTAACCAGAACATCGATGGATGCGCCAGGTGTAATTACGGTTTGAACATGATCAATAACAGTAGGTATTCTTCCTCTTATAAGTGGGGCCACAATTACAGTCATCTTTGCACACGCTGCCGTATCACTATGTCCACCAGAAGCCCCCATGATAACGCCATCAGAAGCCGTCATAACATTTACGTTAAAATCACTGTCAATTTCTAAAGCACTTAGAATCACCACATCCAACTTGTTTGTCACGCTGCCTTTTGTATGCATATTTGCATATTGTGATGCTGAGATTTCATGATGATTTGCATTTCTTTGAATTGATTTGGCCGCTGCTGGGTCAAAACATTGCACATCAAACAAATGGTCTATCAGTCCTTTTTCATGTAGCTTTATCATTGGATCAGTGATGCCGCCTAATGCAAACCTTGCTGTAATATTTCCGTGTTCCATATGTGATTTAAGGAATCGTGATACAGCAAGCGAAGCACCGCCGGATCCAGTTTGGAAGCTAAATCCATCTTTAAAATAAGGAGATTCACTGATAACCTGCGCCGTCCTTTTAGCGATGAGTAAGTCCTTCGGGTTCTCAGTAAATCTTGTTGCCCCTTGAGACGTTTTGCTCGGATCACCAATGTTGTCAACTTTTACGACAATATCAGTTTGCTGTTGCGTTATGCTGGCAGGCATATTAGGATAATCCACAATGGTATCTGTTATCACAACAACTTGGTCTGCATGTTGAGCATCCACCATTGCATAACCTAATGAACCGAAAGTCGTAGTCCCTTTTACACCGTTTGCATTTCCATAGTTATCGCTAGACGAAGCCGCTATAAAAGCAACGTCAATTTTGACATCACCCGACTCAATTGCTCTGGCACGTCCCCCATGAGACCTGAAAATTACAGGGGCTTCCATCAGACCCGTAGAGATTGCTTCAGCCAGTTCTCCTCTTAAGCCACTTGTATGGAGTTCACTTACAAACCCATTTTTAATATGACCAATAAGCGGTTTATGTGTTTCAAGAAGTGAACTTGCAGCTATCTTAAGATCCTTAATGCCCATTGAGGCAATAACATCCATTACCATGTTTAGGACACAATCGCCACCTCTTAAATGGTGGTGAAATGAGACCGTCATACCGTCTTGTAGTCCCGACTTAAGAATAGCTTCTTGAAGGGATTCACTCTGCTTTGACTCATCTCCTGTGACCGATTTATTAAGGGGTGAATACTTACGTCCTATAGGATTTACACCTTTGCTATTTACATAACTTTTATTTTCAGTATGCAAATTTCTTGCATCAATTTTTCTATCCGACCATTGCTTCATTTATCATGACCTCCTTGTCGATGCCCGCCAGTTCTAAAATTCTCTCTGCTCTTTCGACAATTGGTTTATCTACCATTTTTCCAGCCAAAGAAATGACACCTGAACCATTTTCTTCTGCTTCGATAATTGCGAAGATCACTTGTTTTGCCTCTTCAACCTCATGTGCATCAGGCATAAACAAGGTATGTACTGGATCAACCTGCTTAGGATTGATAACGGATTTTCCATCAAAGCCAAGTTGTTTGATTAACTTCACTTCAGAAATGAAACCTTCCATGTCTCTAACATTTGAGAAAACAGTATCCAGCGCTGCAATGCCAGCTGCCCTGGCTGCCATAACTATTTGTGACCGAGCTGCTAATACTTCAACACCCTCTAATGAACGTTTTGTTTTCATGCTGGTTACAAAATCCTCGGCACCGATGGCAATTCCGATCAGTCTGTCTGAAGCTGTTGCTATGGCAAATGCGTTAAAGACTCCTAAAGGACTTTCAATCGCAGCCATCATACCTGTACGGCCAACCGGAATGTCATATTTCTTTTCGATTCTTTCGATTTCGGCTTCAACATCTATGATGTCCTGAGCTGTTTCAGTTTTAGGAAGGCGTATAACGTTTACACCCGCACGTACTACTGCTTCTATGTCCTGTTTGCCGTATAGAGAATTAAGAGCATTTATTCTTACAACAATTTCTGTATCTCCGTAATCAAAATTCTGTATTGCATGGAACACCATAAGGCGAGCTGAATCTTTTTCCATTAACGATACCGAATCCTCTAGGTCAAACATGAGGGAGTCTGCACCATATATACCGGCATCTGCAAGCATACCCGGGTTATTTCCTGGTACATACATCATGGTTCTTCTTAGTTTTTCCATGCGCTTGCGTCCTCCCAACTCATATTTGGAGCATCTGAACTTCTTACCAAAGCAGTTTGTAATCTAGCAACCAATGTTGCGTCCAGTGCCCCTCTGTCATTTACAGTTACAAGAGCTCCTTGTATCGACATTTCTTTCAATACTTTTTCAACCACTTGCTCCATGGCTTCACCGAACTGTATTTTGACTGGGCTATTTATTACAATTTCATTCTTCGAATTGCTATTTGGTCTTATTGAAATCTGTACATCGCTGGATTCCATTGTTCCAGACATGGCAGGTCTTACTATTACCATTTGATCCATCCTCTCTAAATTGGTGCTAAAATGTTATTCTTGTACAAAGTGTTCTTCTAAGGTTAAACACGCTTGTTAGAATCGTATTCCCTTTTTATATTCTCAATGATTTCCTGTGCCTGTGCTGATACAAGATAGCTATAGGTAGATTGGGGAACAATAGACTTTAAGGCTTCAAGGTTGTCATTAGCAAGATAATGCCTCACTTTTGATGCACTTATCGGCGTGTTATCAAATTCTTTTCTTTTTATTATTTGGACATTTACATCGTGGAATGAAAGGACTTGCTTGAGTGCTTTGTTGTACTCAGCAGTCACCATGTTAAAGGGCTCATCTCCTAAAAATCTTTTTTTTATATTGAGCAGCTTAGAGATCTGTGATCCAAATAATTTTGCATCTAGCTCTGTCTGTATAAGAACACGGTCCAGGTCGTCTCCTAAAAAATATGAGGGGAAAGTTGCCTGACTCACCATATAAGGTCCAGTAGGATAAACAGTCACGTTACGAATGTGTTCTACACCCTTTTTCACCAAGTCATACCTGACACTGAATGGGAAGGATGACCGATCTTCACTTAGTACAAAGACATATAAGTGGTCCACATATTTTGAAGCCTCTTCAATTAAGTATTGGTGTCCTAAAGTGAATGGATTACAGTTCACAACAACTGCACCTTTATCTTGACCTGCTTTGTTCTCTTCACCAAAGAGTTCTGAGAAATGTTCCTTAATGCCATCATTTTTGTTTTCAAGAAGCGCAACATAATCTGTTTTTGTTACTTCATAGAAGCCTAAATAACCAAATGCTGTTATGTTTTCTGGTTTTGTATAAATAAACAGATGATCCTGCCCTATTTGAAAACTTTCATTCATGAGTGCAGAGCACATTTTACCAATTAAACTGCTGCCTCGATATTTTTCAGAGACTGCAAGCATTTTTATAACATTCCCACTCAATGCCCCCGATGCAACCACTTCATTTTCCTCAATACCTGCATAAAGTATGTCAATGGGTTCTTCATAACTTAAATTCTGAGTTTCAAGAAATTGTATTACTTTTTTTCTTTTTTTTTGATCTAATGACATGACGCGTTCTACATGTACGCTTTCCATGAGCCCCTCCGTATAACTTAAAACGGTATTCACCACTGCAATAAAAAAAGGTCAGCGCACAGATTTATCATCTGTGTGCTGACCTTATATAAGACTTGAATTATCAGTTCTTATAAACTGTCAGGATATTTAATTTATATAACCTTCTAACATTGCCATGAAAATTCCAACCGCCAGTAGATCCGCCGAACCCCCTGGACTAATGCGTCCCTTTATGAAGTGTTCGTCCATTTCTATAAGTTGTTCTTTCGCATCTAGTTGGTTCATGCCGCCTGATGTAATAAATCCCGAGGCACGTTTCCTTACGATGTTCAAGGTTTCCATGTCATGTCTTGCTAATATATTGCTGTCTTCACAAGTGGTCATTAAAGAAAATAGCATCTGAATACATAATGCATTATGTTCCATTTTTGTTGTTCTATACACTGGAACTGCTGTTTCTAATACGGTTTGAAATCCCGATTCGACTTCTCCACGTATACCTTTAATACCATGTTTTAGGAATAATTTTTCGCCATAAGTCTTCGTTTCTTTATTACCGAGTTCACTGGAAGCCAATTCATTTTTACAAATGCCATTGGTCATCCTGGAAACGATTTCCGAAAGCTCCTCAGCTTGTGGCTTGACGCCTTCATTTACCGAAATAAAATGAGATGCTGCAGCCACCAATATTCCCATATTAAAAATCATACCTTTATGGGTGTTTACACCGCACGTCGCTTGAAACATAGAGCGTTCCATTTCAACACCGATTGGTCTAATTCTATCAAACATCGCCCGGAGGTTTTCCGTTCGCCACTTGCTAGCTAAATCGGCTATTTCGTTTAAGCCCCGACTGAGTGCTGCTGCACTGGCCATAAAAGTAAAGTAGTCCATGTCACTGTGTGCTCCTGAATTGTTACGATCAACAAGCCCAGGTTTTGGGGTCACACTTACTTCGTACAATATAGCACGCATACCCAAAGATGCCACTTCATAGCTCTTCATTTATGCCTCCTATTTCTTGTAAACAGGATACGGTATCCCGTATTCTTTTCATATTCATACTAATATTATGTGTAGATTTTGTAAAGTATTTTTGGTGTATTTCTTTCGATATTCGATATTCATGCATATTTATTGATTGATTTATGTTATTATAGACTCTCTTCAGTAGAAGGTCAAATTGATCTTAATCATCACTTAGGATTCAGATAGGAGGACTCATGGATATTCTATACACAATTATCGTTGCCATTACAGGTGGACTCATCGGGTTAAAACTCAAAATCCCAGCTGGTGCATTAATAGGTGCTATGATTGCGGTGGCAGCAATGAAGATAGGAACTGGTAGAGGAGAACTCCCTTATACATTTAGGATTATGGCTCAAATAGTTGTTGGTGGTATGATCGGCCTAAACTTTACTCGAGATACAATTTTAGGCCTGCGACAACTCATCTTTCCAGCCATGATCGTTGTAATTGGTCTCACGCTCTTCAGTGTTATTCTTGGATTTATTCTTTCGAAACTAACAGGTATGGATTTAACAACTGCACTCTTTAGTGTTTCACCAGGTGGACTGACTGATATGACCCTCATCTCAGGAGCTTACGGTGCGGATACCCCAACGGTTGCATTGCTACATTTAATGCGGCTCATTACAGTAATCACGGTGTTACCAACTATTATTGGTTCTTTAATGAAGTGGGTTCAAGCTTAATATCATCATAAAAGGCATGTAAGTCTGTGGAGACTTTCATGCCTTTACTGTTTTCTAGCAATACAATTATAACTAAAACTCAAATCGACTGTGCTCCCTTAAGAATTCCAGAATTCGAATCCCTTCATAGTAATGGGGTCTTGCATCATCATAAGACCAAGAGCATATTGCAACCCCTAAACTTAGAAGCATATAATCTTTTAAACTCACAAAATAAGGGTCTAGTTTATGGAATCTTTCATAGCCTGTAAAAAATGCTCTTTCCAAATTTGGCGAGTCAATAAAGTATTTTCTATACAGATTTACAATGTCACTCCCCGTATAATAGGGTGAACTTTGTTCGAAGTCAATAACCGCACTGATCTCCCACTTTAATCTTCCTTTAATGACCAAAATGTTTCTGCCATCAAAATCTCTATGACACAATCTAGATTCATGTATGGGGTCTAAAATACAATAGAACTCTCTCATTAATGCGATGGCAGCTTCAAGCATTCTCTTTTCAGGCAAGGCAAACTTTCTAAGTGTTTGTACATGAGATTCCTGTCGCCTGATGAAACACTGCTTAAAACTTGTGATATCATGAAGGCTTTTTCCATTCTCATCCCAGTCTCCAAAGTAATCAAACTGTTTTGAACCATGGATCTTTCCCAGCTGCTCACCCATTTCTTCAAACAAACACTCCAGTTCATACACATCTAAATCCGGTTGAACTTCATCTAACATATGTCCTTCAACAAATTCATAAGCCATCCACTCACGCCCATCTTCTAGGACACCGTAATTGATTAACTTTGGGAGCTTTACTTCAGAATAGGATTCCAACACTTTATGTGCTGCAATTTCTCTATTTCTTCGATTCCATTTGTAATAGAATTTGATGACATATGTATCTGAAGGCAACATCACTTTATATACTAAATGTCTATTTAGATCATGATTTCCAATAGGCATAATTCGACATTGATTTGAATCAAATATATCACTTATTATTTTCCGCATATCCTCTTGTGTGTAATCCATGATGTACCCCCTATTACAATTATTTATTGTTTCTATAATACATCTTTATATAAGCTTATCTCATATATATACCTAATTTCTAGGGTAATTATTGATAAATTCTTGTTTATTTCCAATGATTTCTTACCTATTCTTCAGTCTTATTCTGTTTTACTCTGTTCTATTCAAAAAAGAAGCCTTGTCTAGGCTTCTTTCAGGTCGTCGACAAAGTCGACGGAATGCAGACTGTAGAACACTTCGAAAGACAAGGCGCGGCTGAGAGCCGCTTGAGGAGCGTATTAATTATACGTGACTCAAGCGAAACGAAGCCTGCAACGCAGTATTTCGTAGTTTGTCTACAGTCTGAAAGAAACCTTACTAGGCTTCTTTTATTGTAACTCATCAATATCTTCAAAAGGTGCATTTAAGAATGTTTCTAAAGCCTCTTTGGCTTCTGCAAGTATTTTTTCGGGAACCAGTACATCAAATCCATAAACTGAATTTCCCATATACACTTCCAACATAACGCCGTTCTCATTAAGTACTTTTAAAGCGGGGATGTGAAGTGATTTCAGGTAATCAACATGGGATTGAGCTTCATACTCTGCTAATGTGGATTCTAGAACAACCCATGCGGCACCTTCTGGAAACACGAAATTATGATCATGGATATCGTGGCCAGATTGAAATGTAATAAGACCTCCATCACATTTATCACACTTGGATGCATGTTCGTCATAAATTAATTGGCATTTTGTACAATGTCTCATATAAGCCTCCGATTCTATAATGATTTTTATCATCAATATTGCATCTATATAAGACCTATACCCATTGTTACCCCTTCTATTGTTTCTTTTCAGTGTCTAAATTGCAAACAAACTGTAAATCCAGCTAATTATTTTATGACGCAGACTTCCAAATCTCATCCACCCACTCAGGATGGTCGATAAAGGGATTTCTGTTGCCCTGATAATTTTTGTGTATTATATTGTTTCTTCTACGTTCCCAATCGCTCACTGGGTCTTCTTTATGCCACTCTATAAGTGTTGATAGTTTTCCATGAAAGGGACTTTTTCCTTCATTCATATACTCAACCAGTTCAAGATCAGGTTCACCATTTTCACCTTCATAACGAACGGCCATATAGAACATCATTCGTGCTATGTCACCTTTAACAGCATCACGAGGTTCAAAGGAATCCTTATCATGCCTACTTCCAATCGCTTCAGAATGTGCATTTTCACTATCATCAAAGTTCTTATTATTGCGACTTGAATTTACAGTAACATCCGCAGGTCTTACGTGATGTAAGTCAGTTCCAGCCCCCATGGACGTTCCAAAGTCACCGTGAGATTTTGCCCAAACGTGTTCTCTATTCCAGCCATCTACATCTGTACCGTTATCCTCTTTAGGGATTGATTTACCCGTATAGATTAAGATGACGTTGCTTTCATCGTTAGGATCTTCATCAATATTTTTTAGCGCATCCCACACCTCTTTATATGAAAACTCAGTGTGACCCTCAATAATATCATTTAATGTATTTTTCAGCGCTTGACCTGTTTGGTCTTCTGCAAGTCTATAATAGTCAGCATCTAAAAAAATAACATTTTCAGTGACTGTAACTTCCTTATTTTCTGAAAGGTTATCCACCAGGTCCATGATATCTATGTCCAACTTAATTTTATTCCCATTTGTGTCTTTAAACTGAACAACACTGTTCAACTTTTGAAGCAAGACATTAAATAGGTCTGTTTTACTCTCACCAAACTCAATTGAACTTAAACTTAGAGGTTTCCCTATGCTTAGTCCAGTTGCTTGTGGTGGGAGTACCATTATTATTGCTGAGGTTATTAGGATAAATATTATTGCTCTACTTATGAGTTTTATGATTTGTTTAAATGACATTATCATGTTCCTATTTTTTTATTCCATTCATCAAAAAAGCAATAAAGCCCACTCTAGAGTGGGCTTAAAATTCAAAATTGAATTATGCGCTTAGCTTAGCTTTAGCAGCCTCAACTAGCTTACCAAATCCTTCTGGATCGTGGATCGCCATTTCAGAAAGCATCTTTCTGTTAATGTCGATTTCTGCTAGTTTTAGACCATGCATGAACTTTGAGTAAGACATGTCATGCATTCTTGTCGCAGCGTTAATACGAGCGATCCAAAGTCTTCTGAAATCTCTCTTCTTTAGTTTACGACCAATATATGCAGATCTTAGTGATCTCATTACAGCTGGGTTTGCACATCTGAAGATCTTGCTCTTCATTCCGTAGAAACCTTTAGCTAGTTTAAGAACTTTTTTATGTTTTTTCTTTGCGTTAACCGCACCTTTAATTCTCATGGTTTAACCTCCTTCGGTAGTTATTTTTACAGGTATGGAAGTAGCTTACGTACTCTCTTCATATCGCTCTTAGAAATCATTGAAGATTTTCTTAGATTTCTTTTTCTCTTTGGTGACTTCTTAGTAAGGATATGGCTTGTGTAAGCGTGACCTCTTTTTAAACCACCTTTGGCAGTTAATTTAACTCTTTTAGCAGCACCTCTGTGCGTTTTCATCTTAGGCATGATCTGCTCCTCCTTTCAATGACAAATATTATTTTTGATTAGGTATAAAGAATACGATCATCTGGCGCCCTTCCATTTTTGGACGGCCTTCCATTTTACCTTCTTCACCAATCATTTCTGCAAATCTATCAAAGACTTCGTAACCAAGTCTAGTATGTCCCATCTCACGACCTTTGAATCTAAGAGATACTTTAACTTTATCTCCTTTGCCAAGGAACTTAATCGCGTTATTCGCTTTCGTTTCGATGTCATGCTTCTCGATCTTTAGGCTAAGACGTACTTCTTTGATTTGAACTGTCTTTTGCTTCTTTTTTGCTTCTTTTTCTTTTTTCTGCATCTCGTATTTATGCTTACCGTAGTCCATAATCTTACAAACTGGCGGCTTCGCCTGTGGTGCAATCTTTACGAGGTCAAGCTTCTTTTCCATTGCAAGCTTGTATGCATCCTTTGAAGACATCATACCAAGTTGCTCTCCGTCATCTCCGATTACTCGAATTTCACGGTCGCGAATCATTTCATTAATTTCAGTTCGCTTAGCGCCTTTTGCTGCTTGTCTAGGGTTTTGATTTCTAATAAGGTACACCTCCAATATAACCGATTGTTGTCTATTTTCGCATTAAAAAAAGCGGATTCAAAATCCGCTTGCAAAATCGTAATCATGACATAATGTCGTAATTAGTCTATGCTTTACCATACGAACGCATTTGTTGTATGGTGGGAACGGATTCCTTCTTGAATGCACTAACTCTTTTCAATTGTACCTCATCAATGTTACCACTTCATAAGAACTCTGTCAAGTCATTAATCATCAGCAGCAACAGATATAAGTATATAGCCCTACACTCAATGTGTCAAGGAATTTTACAAAAGAATTTACTTTAAAAAAATGTGTCCTACTAACTCCAGTTCAACTCGCTGATTGCAATGTATTGGTTGGTTAGAATACAAGAACCCTAGAAAATTAATTTGCTCTAGGGTTCTCAATCTTTCTCAATTCTTTAGTTTGTTTATCAGAAAAAGTAAATACTAAAGACAATTATCGCGCTGGGCAATTTCATTTAAAATAGATTCAACAAACCCATCTACTTCTTGCGCTCCAAGTTCGCCTTTATCACGTGATCTCACTGAGATAGATTTTTCATCCACCTCTTTATCACCAAGAATCAACATGTATGGATTTTTTTGAAGCTGTGCTTCTCGGATCTTGTAACCAATCTTTTCACTTCTGTCATCCACTTCAACACGAATCCCCTTCGTTTGCATATGCTTTTTCAGTTCATATGCATAATCTGCATGCCTATCTGCAATAGGAAGTATTTTAACTTGAACAGGTGCTAACCATGTAGGGAATTTACCCGCATAATGTTCAATCAAAATCCCAATAAATCGTTCTATGGAGCCATAAGCAACTCTATGGATAACAATTGGTTTATGTTTTTCACCATCTTGACCTATATAATTCAGATCAAATCTTTGAGGCAATTGCATATCCAGTTGAATTGTTCCACATTGCCAGGAGCGTCCGAGACAATCAATTAGATGAAAATCGATTTTAGGACCATAGAAGGCACCATCTCCTTCATTCAGCTTATAGTCTAGTCCGAGCTCTTCTAATGCTCCTTGAAGTGAAGTTTCAGCCATATTCCAGTCTTCATCAGAACCCATAGATTTTTCAGGACGTGTGGATAATTCTACATTATATTTAAAACCGAACTTCGCATAAACTTCATCTATTAATGTAGCAACATTTTTTATCTCGTCTTTAATTTGTTCTGGGAGCATAAATATATGGGCGTCATCTTGTGTAAATGCACGTACACGCATGAGACCATGTAAAGCCCCTGAAAGTTCATGTCTATGAACACGCCCCACTTCACCTATACGCAGTGGGAAGTCTCTATAAGAGCGCATTTCCATGCCATATACCAGCATCCCCCCTGGGCAGTTCATAGGCTTAATCGCGTAATCTTCCTCGTCAATTTCCACTGTGTACATATTTTCTTTATAGTGATACCAATGACCTGAAGTTTCCCATAGTTTACGGTTCATGATGAGTGGCGTTTCTACTTCAACATAACCAGCAGTTGTATGCACTTCACGCCAGTAGTTCATGAGTTCATTTTTTACGACCATGCCATTGGGTAAGAAGAATGGGAAACCTGGTCCTTCTTCTCTTAAGGCAAATAGTTTAAGCTCTTTACCCAGCTTTCTGTGGTCTCTTTTTTTTGCTTCCTCTAACATTTCTAAATACGCATCTAAAAGTTTTGCTTTAGGGAAAGACGTACCATATATTCTTTGAAGCATTTTATTCTTCTCGTCGCCCTTCCAGTAGGCTCCAGCAATCGAAAGTAACTTAAATGCTTTAACTTGTTTTGTAGTTGTAACGTGGCAACCAGCACAAAGGTCCGTAAACTCTCCTTGGCGATAGAAGGATATGATTTCATCCTCTGGCAGGTCATTAATTAACTCAACTTTATAATCTTCACCTTTTTCAGATTCATATTTAATAGCTTCATTTCTTGGCAGTTCAAATCGCTCAAGCTTTAAGTCTTCTTTTATTATTTTCTTCATCTCAGCTTCAATTTTAGGTAGGTCTTCTGGTACAAAGACATGTTCAGAGTCGAAATCATAATAGAAGCCGTTATCAATCGCAGGCCCAATTGCAAGTTTAGTTCCTGGGAACAGACGCTGAACTGCCTGAGCTAGTATATGTGAACTTGTGTGTCTGAAAGCATGTGAGCCTTCATAATCACCGAATTTTAAGATATTCACTTGTGCATCTTCTTCTAAGCTAAACGTAACATCAACGGTTTTACCATTCACCTCACCCACAATAGCTTCTTTGGCAAGTCGACCACTTATGCTTTTTGCTAGATCATATATTGTTGTTCCTTTTTCTACCTCACGAACTGAGCCATCTTTTAATGTGATTTTTACTATACTCATAATGCGTCCTCCTTCTTCAAAGTTTAATTTTGGTTTTACTTATACTTTAATTTTCACCTTAATCCTATTAATTCTTTTCCAATAATAATTCAATAAAAATTCAAAAAATAAAAAATCGTCCTAAGTTATATATAACAACTTGGGACGAGTTCAATCGCGATTTCAAACAATTGTCATTTTTTTGATCTTTCAACCTTCAATTCCAAGTCTTCAAATTACAAGGGACTCAGTCCAAAGTGAACTGAGCCCCCTAAAAGTATATTATGCTAAATGTATAGTATGATTATACCTTGTACAATACCAATAGCAAAACCAATAACACCACCCAAATACTCGATGTGTTTAAGTTCTTTCTTTGCTATGGACAATATGATTTCTTCGAGTTTTTCAAAAGGAAACTCATTTATCTTTTCTTCGATTATTAAGGCAATGCTCACCTTTTCAGTCGCTTGATGGACTATTTTCTCGCTCATTTCATTGATCATTTCATCAGCATTTTCATCGATTGTATCTCCAACAAAGCCGAGGATCATACTCCGCATAGCAGAAGGGACAAAGGCTGGCATTTTAAGCTCTGCCAACTCCATTATACGGTTCTTTAGTGCGTCAATGATCATTGTTTTGTCAGAGCCTTCTATCATTTTATCAATAATCTCTTCTATTGAAATAAGTTCGCTCTCAACAGTTTCACCAACATTTTTAGCAATTTCCTTTTTCCTTTTAGGCATCAATCCTTGAATTTCCCAACCAAAGAGTGGAATCTTGACTGGATTGATGGGTCTAAAGAGCAGTTTAATCGCAATTACATTGGTCGTCCAACCTATTAAAGCACCTACGGATGCAAGTATTAATAATTTAAGCATATGTTACCCCTTCCTTTTCAGCGATTGCAAAATTTCATTTTGTTACCAAACGCTAACATTACTGTACCGAGAAAAAGTATAACATAATCTTTTTCATCAATCTACTCTTCCGCGTATATTTAAAGGACTGACACCCTTTTGTCAGTCCTCTTTATAACTTAAGCGCAACTCATTCTATTATTCTTATGCTACCAATGTCCACTAATTCTCTGGAGTCTAATTCAATTAACTTTATCCCTTTTGATCTTACAAATTTTCTGATGGGTTCTGCATCTGGATGCACATGTAAAGAGCCAAATAGGTATATAGAGTCATCTATAGCAAGACTTGCACCACCTATGAATCCATAGTTTAACCCTGGCAATTTTATATGCCCTTGTTTGATAAGTAGTACATCTAATCCACGCTGAGTTAACACCTTACAGATTCCCCTATCAGATGTAATCGCAGCCTTGCTGCCAACAGGCAGTATCATGCAATTGCTGTACCCTTGACGTACATGAATCCATTCATAACCAAATGCATCAATTTTATTCTTTAAAACCGGATCTGTGTATCTTGTATTGTGAATTGCATAGTTCCCGATAAACCCAACATTATAGGCTATATTGTTTGGGTATTCTGGTCCTAGTTTTGTACTGCCACATAATACACGGTTAGAATAAAGCGGGTACTTGTCAACGAGTGCTTTGTACAAAGTCGGTTCAACAACCAACATATTACATAAAGAGCAACACAGAATGTCAGAATGACAGGCAACAGCTTCATATAAAGAAGTAAGTGCTGGTAACTCAATCAGCTCCAGTTGTTCTATACAAGAAAGAAGTCCTTCACCAATCCATTTTATATTAAAATTTTGTTGTTCCCCAATGAATCCAATCATTCGATCATTCCTTTTTTCTATAATTAAATACTGAATATAGAAATATTCAATAGACGCCGACCTTATTGTACCGATCCCCAATTGTAAACCCTGTATGAAATGATAAAATAGTAATGTTAGACGAGTCCTAAACAAGGATACTCGTGCCAAATTCCATACGGTTTAAGGAGAATTACAATGAAAAGAACTTACTTAGATAATGGCGCAACTTCATTTCCCAAAGCACCTGGTGTTGCTGAAGCTATTAATAATTATATATTAAATGTTGGAACGAACATAGGACGAGGCGCATATTCTGAAGCCTTCGAAACAGAAAGTGTCGTTTATGAAACCCGTGAGCTTTTGTCTGAGATGTTTGGGGCAGAAGATTCGAAAAATGTTGTCTTTACTAAAAACGTTACTGAAAGTCTGAATGTCCTTCTACATGGCTACTTAAAAGAAGGGGATCATGTTATTGTGTCGAGCTTAGAACACAATGCCATGATGCGTCCTCTGGTTGAGTTGGCGTCTATAGGTGTTACATTTACAAGAGTTACGCCTGACACCAACGGTAAGTTTTCAAGTGAAGATCTAAAAGCAGCTCTGCGCCCAGAAACAAAACTGGTTGCGATGATGCATGCCTCGAATGTGTTTGGCACCATACTCGACCTAGAATCTATCGGGACCTTTGCTAAAAATAACAAACTAAAATTTATTGTTGATGCAGCACAAACCGCAGGTTTTATTCCTGTTAAATTTGAAGCACTTCATGCTGATGCCATTGCTTTTACAGGCCACAAGAGTTTGCTTGGACCTCAAGGCATTGGCGGGTTCGTCATAACAGATGCATTTGCTAAAGAAGTTCGTTCACTTATTCAAGGTGGGACTGGAAGTAAATCAGATTCAGAAAAACAACCTGAATACTTACCTGACAAATTTGAGTCAGGTACTCCTAATACTATCGGGATCATTGGACTTCATGCAGCACTTGTATTCATCAATGAACTGGGTCTTGATTCTATTAAAGAACATGAGCTTCATTTAACTAAAACCTTAGTTGATGGTTTAATTAAAAACAAGAATGTCAAAATTATAGGTCAACTTGGTGTTAAACATAGAACTGCTGTGGTCTCTTTTGATACTCCTAATCATGATAGTGCCATGGTCTCTCATGCTCTTTCATCAAATTTTGGAATCAATAATAGATGTGGGATGCACTGTGCTCCATCGGCTCATAAAACCATGGGGACGTTTCCTCAGGGTGCAATTCGCCTTAGTATTGGTTTTAAGAACACCATGGAAGATATTGAACATACACTACACGCCTTAGATGAAATATTAAGTGAATAAGTGCAAAAAGTGTGAAAATTGTCGAAATTGACAGATTTTTATCAAATTGCTGTTGCACATCACATTCTAATACCTTATAATTTAACTAGGAAATCGATTTCTTTGTCAGATGTCTATCCGGTGCTTCCCAGCACCTTAATCGTAGATATTAAACGGCAATGAGTTTATTAATTTAAGCTCATTTGCCGTTTTTTGTTTTTTGGAAAAAGACCTCTCTTAATTTATGACACCTAACAACTGATGATAATCGATAAGGGCTATGAAACTACATATATCTTAAGGGGGATCTACCAATGAATCCATTTAATCCTGAGGCGATTGGGGTACTCGGGCTAGTCGTAACAGTCTTTGTATTTGGCTTAGAACAATTAGGTATTGGCACTAAAGGCGGCGACCATGACATGATCAGCAAAGAAGTTTCTTATGTTGCATTCTGGTTTGGTGGTGTAACACAAGTTATGACTGCCATCATGATGTCTATATTCGGCTTTGCTGGACCTAAATCTACTTTCTTGGCTACAATTTTTGGCCTCTACGGCTTCTTTTGGCTTGTCGCAGCAAATCACTTCCGCTATGGTGGTGACAAAAAAATGCTTGGTAACTTCTGTGGTGCTGTTGGTATTATTACAGCATTCCTCACTTATATCGCTTTCCAGCTTGGTCTCGTATGGCCTCTTGGAACAGTACTTGCACTTATTATCCTACTGATGATTTCACTGGTTATTGCTCTATGGGGTATTAAACCTGAATTTATTAAAGTAGCGGGTCTACTCAATATCCTAATCGGTATTGGTGGCCTATTCATTTTCTGGGGTGCGGTAACGCACGGCCTTAATTTGTAAGATTCTTTGGTGTCGGACCTCCGACAACAAATTTCTTTTCTCACATCCCTTTATACTCACACACAAAAATGACCCAGCTGGATAAGCAGGGTTATTTTTGTGTGTTGCTTTAATTTTCATTGGATTGCAAGTTATTTTCAATCTACGTTTTTAACTCATCTCTCTAGTTTATTGGTATGCCTCTCTAACTATGTAATTTTCACATTCTAACTTCTAGTTGCTTCGAGCTTAGTAATGTATCTATATATGGTTGTATCAGTTGTTTTAAAGGCTTTTGCAAGTTCAGAAACGGAGCCCTTGATTAAGAAGGTTCCTCTTTTATCAAGTGATCTGATGATTTCCATTTTCTCATCTAAAGTTAGTCTTTCAGGCGGTACGCTCAGTTTACTAATTTCTTCACTAATTGTGTTACTCATCATTTCTTCAAATGAAGGCTCATAACTTTCATAGAAAATTTTGTCTAACTTCTCTTCATGTTTTTCATTTTCGCCATTGATCAATTTTTCAATAACATCTCTTAGATCTATATATTTCTCAACACTAAGGTTTATGGTAAGTAAACCAATTAGTACTTCGGAATCGTTCTTTATAAAGAACGTTGATGACCTGAGTCTATTATTATCTGTAGAAAATGACCGATAATTATTAACTGAGTTGGTATCATTATAAGTTTTCTCTGAAATGAATTTATCTTCTATTGGATTTAAAGCCTGCCCTAGCTTGAGCGACTTATTTGCTGGATTTAAGAAGAATACAACCTTCTTTTCTATTGCATCACTTAATACAATTTCTATTTCAGTTCCCAAAAAAACGGACAAGAATTCCAACAGTGGTTTAATTTCGTTTATGTTATTCATTTAACCCTCCTTACAATAGTTAAATTATATCATAATCTAATTGTTCGTTATATTATTGTCCATCTTAACTTCACATAAAAAACAGGATGTATTAACTACATCCTGTTTGAGATAAGGGATCTTAAAGTTTAATAATTCCAAGCAACTGCAGATACACAATGGTTACAAGGATTGGTGCTATGTACTTAACTGTAATTTTATAATATTTATCTACCTTGAAACCTGAGCCAATATTAATTTCTTTAATCAGGTCCTCCGTTTTAAGAATATAACCCGCAAGTATGACGATAAATAATCCGCCTCCAGGCAATAGTATATTCGTTACTAGAAAATCTGAGAACTCAAAGATTGTTTTCCCAAAGATTTTAAAGCCGGCCCAAGGGCCAAACGACATCATTTGGAAAAGTCCAAGTGTGAATATGAAACCACTTACTTTAATAACAGCATTCTTTCTTTCCCATTTCCATTCATCAACCACATAGCCAACGATTGCCTCTAAAATACAGATTGTTGATGTTAAACAAGCAAAGAACAAAGCTAAGAAGAACACGGATGCAAAGAACATACCGAAATTCATTTGAGAGAATATGCTAGGAAGTGTTATAAACACCAGTGGTGGACCTAATGAAGGTTCTATACTAAAAGCAAATACTGCTGGGAAGATGATAAAACCCATAAGTACCGCTGCCAGTGTATCTCCTAATGAGACCATCACTGAGTTACTACCAATTGTATTCTTCTTGTCTAAGTAACTACCATAAATAACTAGATTCCCAGCGCCAACCCCCAAGGTGAAGAATGCCTGACCAATTGCTGACAAAATGGCTTCTGGTGTTAATGCACTGAAGTCGGGATTTAAGTAAAAATCCAGTCCTGCGGATGCTCCAGGAAGTGTTACTGACTTAACAACTAATCCTACTATCATGATGAATAACAGTGGTAAAAGGACTTTACTGACCTTCTCAATACCACCTTTAATACCTTTAACTACAATTACTGCTGTTAAAGCAACCATCATAAACTGCCAGAAAAACAGTTCAAATGGACTGTTCAAGAACTTTCCAAATTGAGCACCAATGTCTCCAGGTGACGCTCCAGCATAAGAACCCGTTACTGACTTCACGAAATATGCCAGTGTCCATCCTGCAACTCCAAAGTAAAATGACAACACTATAACAAGTACGAGAACACCGATTACACCAAACATGTAATACTTTTTGCCTGGCAGCAGTTTTTTTAATGCTCCAGTATAGTTGAGTTTTGTTTTCCTACCAATAGCAAATTCAGTAATCAAAATTGGAATACCGATTAAAAATAGTGCAACTAAATAGACGATTAGGAATGCGCCTCCGCCGTACTTCCCTACAGTATAAGGAAACTTCCATACATTACCAAGACCGATTGCCCCGCCTACTGATGCTAAAATGAACCCCAGTCGCGATCCCCATTGTTCACGATCTTCACTAACATTCTGACTATTGTTTAATTTTGGTGATTCCATTATTCTCCCCCTTCACATGGCTTAAGTATAGTTTAAAGTAATTCGAAACCTGCTGTAAAGTGCCTTAATGAAGTAATTGGACCTTCATATACGAGTTTCATACCTTGATATGCTTCTCTATTGCCGTAAATATCACCAAGAGCCTCAGCGATTACGTCTAAATGTTTGTTTGTATAAACCCTTCTAGACACACTGATACGCATTGTTTCCAGTTCAGGCCAGATTGGTTCTCCGGTTTCTTTATCTTTTGAACCAAATGCACACGCACCAAGTTCAACAGCTCTAACACCTGCTTCTTCGTAGAGTGCAACGACAAGTCTTTGCGACGGGAACTCATGTTGAGGGATCTGTGGGAAAAATCTTCTGCCATCAACATAGACACCGTGCCCACCAGTAGGTTCAATAATTGGAACACCTTTTTTCTTTAACTGATCTCCTAGGTACTTAACCTGATTAATTCTATACTCTAAATATTGCTCATCACAGACTTCTTGTAAACCAACAGCCAGTGCTTCCATGTCTCTGCCGCTCATGCCACCATAGGTAACAAAGCCTTCATGTACAATTGCAAGTTGTTGTGCCATTTGGAAAACTTTTTCATTTCGCGACACAAACAGACCACCAATGTTAACAAGTCCATCTTTCTTCGAACTCATTGTCGCTGTCTCACAGTATGAGAACATTTCGCGTGTAATTTCTTTAATACTCTTATCTGCATATCCTTCTTCTCTTTGTTGAATGAAATATGCGTTCTCTGCAAGTCGCGCAGAATCAATAACAACAGGAATATCATGCTTTTTAGCAAGCGCGCTGACTTCTTTGATATTCTTCATGGATACTGGCTGTCCACCATTGTTGTTACAAGTAACTGTAATGATTACCACACAAACATTTTCAGCACCTTTTTCACTTATGATGTTTTCCATTTTTTCTAGATCAATGTTTCCTTTAAATGGATGGTAGCTGCTCGATGTATCTAGACCTTCGTCTATAACGTAATCTACTGGCATCGCTCCCAAAACTTCTGCATTACCTCTAAATGTATCAAAGTGCATGTTTCCAATTGCGTATTTCCCAGGTTCGCAATAAATTTTAGCCATAATATAGTCGGCTGCGCGTCCTTGGTGTGTCGGTTGAACCAGTTCCATACCAAACACGTCTCGTACAGATTCCTCTAACTTGTAAAAACTTTTACATCCAGCATAGGACTCATCCCCTACCATCATTGCAGCCCACTGATTTGTACTCATAGCAGATGTTCCACTATCCGTAAGACAATCTACGTAAACATTTTCTGCCTTCAGTCTAAATGCGTTAAACTGAGCTTCTTCAAGCCAGCCTTTTCTCATTTCTTTGGTTGTTTTCTTCACCGGTTCTACCACTTTAATTCTAAAAGGCTCTGCATTCATATACTTCATATTTATAATCCTCCTGTTCGATATGTAAATTTATTTTCTTGTTGTAAATATATTAACATCGTGATAATAAATTTACAAGGTGTTTTTTCATAATTATCTGAATATTTAATTTTTAAGTTTTTTCTACCAAAAATAGGCACAAAAAATATTCAGTTGATGAGCGTACTCGCGTACGTGATTCAACTGAAGATTTTTTAGTAACGATGAGTAATAGAAATATCTCCACAATTAAAAAAGAAACTCCCGGTTGTAATCAACCGAGAGCCCCTTTTAATGGAGTTTATTTATTACTTCTTTTTCATGGAGGAGAAAAAAGTTTATCATAACTTCTTTTAATAAGCCTCTTACTTCTTCTTAAGGTGTTTACGGTTATCGATTGCTACAGCCGAGATGATGATTAGGCCTTTGATTATGAACTGCATGTATGGGTTGACCCCTATAAATGCTAGACCGTATGAAATAACCTGGAAGATTAGTACACCGGCTACGATTCCTGAGATCGAACCTATACCACCATCAAATGAAAGACCACCAACGATACATGCCGAAATCGCATCCAGTTCGTACATGTTTCCTGTATTATTGGTTGCTGTACCTATACGAGCGGCTTCAAGTGAACCCCCTAGACCGTATAGTAGGCCAGCAAGTAAGTATACAAACATTATATATTTAAATACGTTTACACCCGAAACAACTGCAGCTTCTTCATTGCCACCAATTGCAAAGATGTTTTTTCCGAATGTCGTTTTGTTCCATAGAACCCAAACAATTGCCGTAACAATAGCTGCGTATATTACAAGATAAGGTACTATAAATCCACCGATATCAAAGAACCCTTGGGCGAAAGATGAGAAACTTACATCTAATCCACCAATAGGTTGCGCACCGTATGGCGGGCGATCAAAGTATGTTGAGTTAAGCCCATAAACAATTACCATCATACCAAGGGTAGCAATAAAGGCATCTACCTTAAACTTAGCTACGATGAAACCATTGATCATACTAATACATCCTGTAATCAGCATTACGAAAATAATTGGCATGAACACTGGAAGTAGTGGTAGATCTGGGTACATTCTATAAGCGTAATCTGGTGCTTGTAAAAGTGAAGCTGAAATAACTGCAGCTAAACCAACTTGTCTACCAAGAGAAAGGTCTGTACCACCTGTAACGATGATACCACCAACACCAAGTGCCATAATAATACGTGTAGATGATTGCGATAAAATATTTCTAAAGTTTCTAATAGATATAAACTGTGGTTCAATAGATACAATGACAATTAGCAGACCAAGTAATACAAAGAAGATTGCGTGGTCCATCATAAATTCAATGACGTCTCCACTTTTCATATTCTTGATGCGCTCAAGACGAGTTTCTTTTGTTTTTTGTGCTGCGCTCATCTTAAACCTCCTTATTTATAGGTACATAGCTGACAACTTGAGTATTTCTTCTTGACTTACAGATTTTGTATCCACGATGCCAGCCAGTCGGCCGTTACTCATAACGAGGATTCTGTCCGTTACACCTAGAAGTTCTGGCATTTCTGATGAAACCATGATGACACCTTTACCCTTGCTTGCAAGATCAATCATAAGCTGGTAAATTTCATATTTTGCCCCAACATCGATACCACGCGTTGGTTCATCCATAAGTAGAACATCAGGTTCCGTTAATAACCATCTTCCAACGATTACTTTTTGCTGGTTACCACCTGAAAGTGATCCAATTGAAGTTTGCTGTGTAGGTGTTTTTACACGCATACTATCAACAACCCAGCCTGTATCTGTTTCAATCTTCTTTTCATCAAGAAGACCATTACTCTTAACATAACTATCAAGGTTGGCGATGATTGAATTGAACTGAATGTTCAGTCCTGCAAAGATTCCTGTCGCACGTCTTTCTTCTGTAATAAGTGCAAAACCATTCTTAATTGAATGGTGTGGGTCTTTGTTATCAATAAGCTTCCCCTGTTTATAGATATTGCCCGTCGACTTGTGTCTTAAGCCAAATATGGTTTCAATAAGTTCCGTTCTTTTGGCTCCCACAAGGCCAGCAACACCTAATATTTCTCCTTCACGCAGTTCAAACGAAACGTCCTTCACTGAATTTGCAACGTATGAAGTAAGTCCTTCAACCTTCATCATGACATCGCCAGGTGTATTTGTGTTGGGTGGGAAACGATGTGTCAGGTCACGACCAACCATAAGGTTGATGATTTCATCTGTTGTGATATTTTTTATAGATTCAGTAGCGATCCATTGTCCATCACGCATGACAGTAACATCATCTGATATTTCAGAGATTTCTTCCATCTTATGTGAAATATATATGATGGATACACCGCGATCTCTAAGTGCACGAATGATTCTAAATAAGTGGCCAACTTCTTTTTCTGTTAAAGACGATGTTGGCTCATCCATTACAATGACTTTAGAATTATATGAAACAGCTTTTGCGATTTCTACCATTTGACTTTCTGATACTGGTAAGTTTCCTACTTTTTCTCGTGGGTCAACTTTAATGTCCAGTTCTTCAAAGATGCGTTTTGTCTCTATATACATCTTTTCTTCATCTATGAATAGTCCTTTTCTTGGAAAACGTCCCAGCCATATATTATCCATAACTCGGGTGGACTGAACTTGGTTCAGTTCCTGGTGTACCATTGACACGCCATGGTCAAGAGCATGTCTTGATGAGGTGAACTCCACTTGTTCACCGTTAAAAACTATTGTACCTTCGTCTCTTCTATATATACCGAATAGGCATTTCATAAGTGTTGATTTGCCAGCGCCGTTCTCACCCATAAGAGCATGTACTGTTCCTGGGCGCACTCTTAGATTAACGCCATCCAGTGCTTTGACCCCCGGGAAGGTTTTAGTAAGTCCGATCATCTCGAGCAAGTATTCCGATTTAACATTTCCTTCTTTTTGCATTAATGCCACCTCCCTCAAGGAAAAATCCGAGATGTGTCTAGCACATCTCGAATTCCCTCAATTACAATTTCTAATAATTCGTTATTTATTCGTATGCTTTTTCAGCAAATTCAATATTATCAATAGTAACAGCTACGTAAGGAACACGTACAGCTTTGTTCTCATCGAAAGTCCACTCAGTACCTTCAAGAGGATCATTACCGATTGCAACGTTGTTTACTAGATCAAATGTAGCTTTACCTTGGTTCTTAGCATCGTTAAGTACTGTACCAGCCATGAATCCAGCTTTAATTTGTTCTAGAGCATCAGGAATCGCATCAACACCAACTACAGGCATGTAGTTATCGCCTTCGAAGTATCCGTTAGAGTTAAGTGACTGGATAGCACCAAGAGCCATTGCATCATTGTTTGTTACTACAAACTCGATAGCATCGCCATGTTTAGCAATCCATGCGTCCATAAGTTCTTTACCTTTTACTGAATCCCACATACCAGTTTGTAGCTCAAGCTCTTCAACTTTAACGCCTTTTTCAACTGCAGTTTCAATAGCGTACTTAGTTCTTGCTTCAGCATCTGGGTGACCAGGCTCGCCCTTCATTAGAACGTATGACATAACGCCATCGCCATTACGGTCCCACTCAGGATTAGCTTTCCACATATCAGCAATCATTTCACCTTGGATAACGCCAGCTTCTGCAGATGCAGTACCTACGTACCAAGTTTTGTCGTATGACTTAAGTGCTTCTGCAGATGGTTCCTTGTTGAAGAATACAACAGGCATATCTTCTGCTTTAGCTTTAGCGATAATTGATTCAGCTGCTTGAGGATCAACCAGGTTGATTGCAAGAGCTTTTACGCCTTTAGAGATCATCATGTCAACTTGATCATTTTGTGTTGCTTGGTTGTTCTGTGAATCATTAAGTATCAGTTCTGCATGACCTTCTGCAGCAGTCGTGATTGAACGACGAACGAATGACATGAAGTTGTCATCAAACTTATAAATCGTTACACCAACTTTAGGCATTTCCACCATAGCTTCTTCGCCGCCAGTTGTTGCTGGTGCTTCTTCTTTAGGTGCACATGCAACCATTGATGCTGCTAGGATGCCGGCCATAAGAATTGAAATCCACTTTTTCATTTTGTATCCCCTCCGTATAAGTAAACGTTTTCAGACTGATCAACACCAGCCTGTTGACAAGTTAATCTTATCACCTGAAATCGTTTTCAAAAATCCAATATCTTGACTCAAATCATTAAATTCTTGTTCTAATTATTCATACTTTGTTCATAAATCCACGCATTTTATGACGTTCTTATAATATTTTGGAAAACGTATTCCACAAAAAAAGTGAGCGCATATCTTGCACTCACTTAGTTGTACTATATTTTCTTTTTCTATTATTTTGTGCAAATATACTCTAATGTCAAAATAACAATAATTTAATTAAACGGAAATACCAATTTCGCATTTTCTGGATCATATAAGTTGCTGGCATTAATTGTAACAGTATCAACCTGGGTGTCTTTTCCCTCAATAGCAACAAGTCTTATGTTTTTAGATGCTGATTTTGCTTCTGCAACACCTAAATACCCCATATTAAATGGGTTCTGAACAATGGCATTGTCAATTACACCTGATTCCAAATACTCGATTTCTTGTGGTGTTGAATCAAATCCTATGACAGGTATCTGGTCTGATTCTGGATACTTGGCCATTTCTTTTGCTATTCCAAGGGTGGAAACTGCATTAAGTCCAATAATAACGTCTGGTGGTCTTAGCTCATTAAGCATAAAGTCAGTAATACGTGATGCCAGCTCAACATCGGACATTGAGTACATGGTGTCACGAATAACCACATTCTCATAGTCAGCTAGGTAATCTCGTAGGCCTTTTTCACGTTCAATTGCATTTTCACTTCCAGATACAAAACTAATAATACCTACTTTTATGTCTTCACCTGCAAGATCGATTGCTATTTTACCGAGGTGTTCTCCCGCTTCATAGTTATTGGTGGTAAAGCTTTTATAGTACTTCCAAGTGCCCACCATGGAATCAATTAGTATAACCGGTACTTTATTTTCGTAGGCATAATCCAGTGCGTTTTCAAGTAACAAGAGATCTGAAGGTGCAAGAACAATAGCATCGTACCCTCTGTCTACTGCTACATGGATCATTTCTATCTGTCCTTTATAATCAGATTCCTCTTTTGGTGCTAGGTAATCTATTTCTACGCCGAACTCTTTTGCAGCAATTTCTGCCCCCATATTTACAGTTTCCCAGTACTCCCCGTGGCGCATTTTCAAAATGAGCGCAACCTTTGTTGCTGGTTCAGGTTTTGTTTCACCAACAAACTCGATTGCAGTAATATTGATCAACATTAACATTCCAAGAACAATGAGTGCAGCCATAATACCTATGAATATAACTTTTCTATTCATACTGGTCTCCTCTCACCACAGGAATTGTCAGTGTAACTTGTGTTCCTTCTTCAATTTCACTTTCAATCTCAATACCGTATGCTTCGCCATACATGAGACGGATACGTTCATAAACATTGGTGACACCAACCCCACCCACTCGGACAGTGGTGTGATCATTGTCATTATGCGCCACTAAGATTTGGTCTTTGACGTGTTCGTGCATTCCAAGTCCATTGTCTTCAACACTGAAAACTAGATTATCACCTTCGATATAGGCTTTGATCTTAATCTCTCCAAAATCCATCAATTGTCTAATTCCATGATAAATTGCGTTCTCAATAATCGGCTGAAGCACCAACTTAAGTGTTTTTAACTCTAATACTTCTTCATCAACCTCAAATGTATATTCAAACTGATCTTTGTATCTCATTTTCTGAATGGTTAGGTAGTTTTCAGCATGGGCCAATTCTTCTTTGACTGTTATAACATTGCGACCCCGACTGATACTTATTCTGAATAAACGGGCCAGTGCTGTCACCATTTTTACAACTTCATTATGTTTTCCGTTCTCTGCCATCCATATGACTGAGTCCAGTGTGTTGTATAGAAAATGCGGGTTAATCTGTGCTTGGAGTGCACTTAACTCACTCTTTCTTTTAGCTTCCTGCTCAGAAACAACCTGTCCCATAAGACTTTTAATTTTTGAAATCATTAGGTTAAATCGTTTGGCCAGAGCAACAACTTCATACTCTCCTTGAACATCTATACGAATGTCAAAGTTGCCATTTTCAACGGCTTTCATTGTTTCTTCAAGTTTTGCAATAGGTTTGGTAATGCGGTCTGTCATGTAAATGGAAACTGTTATAAAGATCAACATTCCTATAGCCAGTGTTAAAACAATGAACTGGGTAAGGTCTTTTTGTGCAGCGGTTAAGTCCGATAAATAGTAGGCCCCTACGAGCTTCCAATTGACATGCCTTGCAGGATAAATGGTGAGGATTCTATCTTCACCAACAAAATCCTTCTGAACAAAGCTACCAAGAGCACGTTCAGAGATGCCTTCTAGGTTCTCGCTTTTTATACCAGAGTAAATCAGCTGCTGTTGATGGTGATAAACCAAATTATTGTTTTCATCCAGTAAAAATACGTAACCTTTTTTCCCCAGTGTAACCCCATTAAGTAGGTCTTCAATCATACTAAAATTCATATCAATCATTAGGACACCTTCATCCATACTCTGATTAACCCTAAAATTCACACGTCGACTTAGAGTGATCACCCAAGGGTGTCTATTTTTATACAAATTTTGTACATGGGGAGGTGAAATATTAATATCTCCATTATTTTTAAGTGCATTCTTAAACCACTCTTCATTTGCTACATCTGCGGATTCTTTTAGTCTTAAAGACGTGCCTTCATACATCATCTCCCCATCGGTTGTGAATAGGGATATTGAAAGTATATCCGTTCTGGTTCTCATTAATGTTTCAATATCCCTATCCAGTTCGGGGATATTCAGTTCCTTAAACTTATTGATATCAATAACCAGTAGATTTGAGAGATCGATCATACCTTTCAGGTAATTATCAAGATTTCTTTCAACCTGTTCAATGATTTCTCTACTGTTGTCACTTAAGTTTTCTCTTGAGGTCTGAATAAACTTCTGATTCAGGGCAAAGCCAACAAAGGTCATAGACAAAATAATAACTGCAGCAAAACTCATTGCCAGTATAAATCTGAACCCAGTTACCCTGATTCCAGCTTTTTTGATCCAACTCATTTGATGATCACCTCATTGTCAGTCCTGTTTAAGTTAGTCGTTTTTCTGTTTTCTCATTGCCGTTGGTGACTGACCATAGTATTTTTTAAACGAGTAACTGAAATAATTAGCCTCGGCATAACCGATCTTTTCAGCAATTTCAAAGTTTTTTAAATCAGATTCTAAAATATACTCCATGGCTTTTTCCATTCTAACTTCTGTTAAAAACTGAATAAAGGTGGTTCCAGACTCTTTTTTAAACATTCTACTGAAATACGATGGACTAATATGGAGTATTTGACTGATGGTATCTAGGTTTAGGTCTGTATCATAATAATTTGTTTTTACATGGACCTTGGCCTGTTCGACCATACGCTGTATACTGCTCATTCTATTTTCCTGAATATTTTGATTCAGAATTTTACAGGTATTGATAAACCACAGTTCTATATTATCAAGGACGCCGATTTCTTTCATATGAATAAAGAGGTTGTCCTCTTCTACTAAATCAGGTAAATTCAAATTATGTGTCCTGGCAATACGTAGCAAGGACGTCAGCATTTCATTCAAAAACAGACGACAGTCCTGATAGGATATTTCTTCATCCCGCATTCTTTGAAAATGTTTATGGATTATTTTCTCAATGTCTTGTTGGTTCCCAGCACGAATTATGGTTCGAAGCTCTCTTTCCATTTCTTCTTGGAAATTAAACAAACCATGGTCTTTAGGAAGTAAATCTGTAATCCAGAGAAGTCTGTTGGTTCCCTCAACCAGTTGATGTTCTAAAGCTGCTTCAGCCCCTTTAAAAGAATCTGGCATTCCTACTATACTCTCAACAACTTCCCCAATACCAATCGTTACAGTCATAGGGTGTGTTTTTTCAACGACCATTCGAATCTCTTCCAGCACGGAAAAGGCTGTTTTTATGTCTTGTTTGATTTCAACTGGAATTAAGACCACTGTTTCTCCAAAGGCTCTCATGAAGGTTAAACATTCATGTGCACTGCCAATACGCTCACAGGTTTCATACACCGCATAACCATGGAGTTCTTTTTCCTCAAAGGTGCTCATACTCTCTTGTTGTCGAATACTTTCTTGATCCAAATTATGTTTAATCAGTGCTGCAACATAACGACCTTGGTGAAGTTTTATATTAAAGCGGTTTGCCTTTTCAAAAATTTCTTCTTTAGGCATAGGTCTTAAGAGTAAGGCATTTAAAAACCTCTCTTTTAAGATTGGTAGGCTCTCCATGTACTGATTACGAAGATTTTCCAAATTGGCATTTCTCATTTTTTCTTCGTCGAGGACCATTCTTAGTCGGTCTAGGATTTTCATGAGCTCATCTGCACCAAAAGGTTTGAGAATATACTCCATCACATTAAAACGTATGGCCTTTTGAGCATAATCAAATTGATCAAAACCAGATAGGATCATCAATTTTGTAGCAGGGTATTCTTTCGAAATAATCTCTGCAAGTTGCATTCCATCCATAAATGGCATTTTAATATCTATAATTGCTACGTCTGGATTAATTTTCTCCATTACCTCGAGCGCCTCTAAACCATTCTCGGCTTGGCCAGCAATTTCGAATCCAGTTTTTTCCCAATCAATTTTTGAAATTATACCTTCTCTTACTTCAGCTTCATCATCTACAAGCAGTAGTTTATACATGGCTCTCCCCTGTTTTCTATCCATAAACTTGATTGTTTTAATTCTAAATACATACATATTTAGTCTAGCATCATGTTTTCAATATTCAAAGTTCATCGACAATTTGCTTTACCTGGTTTCTTAGTAATTCTACACAATTTGTTTTTAAAGTTGTAGGATAATCCATTTTCAGGATATATGATCCTCTGCATCTCTAAAAGCAACCTCTACTATTAATACACATTCCAATAGGGGTATAATACATTGTGTGATATATTGTGTGATATATTGTGTGAAATTTACAATAAATAATTTTCTATCATTCTAATGTTGATACCCAAATTCGCTGGTATAATTGTCATTTAACTAAATTCAAATAATCAGTCATATGAGCCCCTGCATAAATATGTCTATCAATTTCTATACTCCTCGTTATAGGAAGAATACTAGATAGATTTTGCAAAGCCTAAGTCAAAGTGCATTGCGTTTTATTATATGAACTCTAACCCACAATTACAATGCAAAAAGACAGTCTATGCGGTTACGTGGATAACCAGACTGTCTCTGCTTGAAATGAAGAACTCGTGGAAGCACTTCATGATAGGGTAGTTTTAAACTTGCTTTTATCATTCAGTTCTTAAGTAAGGGTTCAGCAAACTTAAGTGTGTAGGGTTAAGCTTTTTCAGGAACCATCATCATATCTAGAATATGAATGCTTTCTGTATGATTAGACTTGTTTCTTAAAGCCTCTAACACGCGTTCAGGTGTTGCAGGGAGAGCATCAATCTGAACGCCGAGACCATGTTCAATTGCATTAATGATTGCTGGTGCTATTGCACAGGTACTAATCTCACCAACACTCTTTGCACCAAAAGGTCCGTTTGCATCTGGCGCCTCCACCAGTAAAACTTTAACCTCTGGCATATCTGGTGCATTTACAACGTGGTATTTAGCGAATGTATCACCTTTCACACGTCCTTTTGAATCTACTTCAATTTCTTCTGTAAGTGCAAAACCAATACCCATTTGAATGGCGCCTTGAACCTGACCTTCAACAAACCCGGTATTAATGGCTTGACCAATATCATGAACAGCAAGTACATCTGTTGCACGAACCAGTCCAGTTAATTTATCGATATCAACCTCTACAAAATTGGCTGCGTAAACAGCTGGGTTTGCAACAGATTGATATTTTTGTGATTCACTAATGTCATGGTTTAACTCATTTTGAATACGGATTACAGCATCACCATACTTCACAGTTTCTAATGCACTTGATTTAAAGTGAACGTGGCCGTCTTCTAATGTAATCTCGTTTTCTTTACAATCATATACAACAGCAATTTTTTCGATGAACTGTGTACGTAGATTTTCTGCTGCAACTTGAGCACCTTTACCACAAACAAACGTAACACGGCTGGCTTGTGTACCTGCTGAATCAAATGGGCTGATGAGTGTGTCCACTTCTGGAACAAAGATCTTGTCCATTTCTACATCTAATACTTCACCAACGATTTGTTTCATTGTTGTGATTGTGCCACAGCCTTGGTCATGGAATCCAGCATTTAGGAATACCTGTCCATCTTCATCTAAACGCATGTATAAGGAAATATAGTCCTGGAAGGCATTAAAATATCCATTACCATGTGTTGCAATGGCCATCCCTACAGACTTAACATAACGTCCATCATCTGTTGTGTTTGCATGTCTTTCATTCCAATTGAAGGCTTCACGACCTCTTGTAATACAGTCTTTGGCGCGTGCATCTCCTAAATCAGGTCCACCCATTGGATCTTTGTCAAATGGATCTACCAAGTTATTTAGACGCAGTTCAGTTGGATCAATTTCAATAGAGCGTGCAACTCTATCCATATGGACTTCCGTTACAGCGTGGTATTGCGGAGACCCATATCCTCTTGCTGCACCAGCTACTGGTGTATTGGTTAATACGGATTCAACATGATAATTCTGATTCGGAATATTGTACATTCTGTAAGACTTCTTACCCATTGCCATAGCAACTGCATCTGCATTGGTATAGTACGCACCTGCATCGACTGTCATATCAATATCACGGGCAATGATTTTTCCATTAGGTGTTACTTTCGTTTTTACATTTCCAATGACAGCATTTCTGGTTCTCGAACCGATAATAGATTCTTGGCGATTCATAACCAGCTTTACCGGAGCATCTGTTGCCTTAGCTAAAAAGGCTGCCACTGGTTCTAGTACGGGTTGGCCTTTGCCACCAAAGGAACCACCCATTGTTGTTTTAATAACACGTACATTGTTCAATTGCATTTCTAGTGTTTGAGCCACCACAAGTCTAACTTGGAATGCAACTTGACATGGTGTCCATACATTCAGCACACCACCTCTATCAGGTGCTGCAACACAAACATGTGTCTCCATTGCTGCGTGATGAACCTTTTGTGTTTCAAATGTATCTTCAATCTCGATTACATCTTCTTCTGTAGCAGATGCATAATCACCAAGTATCATTGTTTTTTCAAAGACTGCACTCCCGGATTTACGTGCTTTTATTGGGTCAATCGTAACGTCTAACTCTTCATACTCAATTGTGATAAGACGCGCTGCTTCTTCAGCTATAGATTTTTTTGTTGCTACAATTGCACCCACTCGGTCCCCAATATGCTGCGGATTCGCTGTAAAAATAAGTTCGTCATCTACCGTTGTATGACCGGCATACCATTTATGAGAGTTATATTTTACCGATGGACTGTCTTCAGGTGTAAATATTTTTACCACACCTTCTAGTTTTTCAGCTTCTGATGTATCTATGTTTTTGATATTCGCATGTGCTTTTGTACTAAGTAGAAGCTTTGCATGTAACATACCCGGTAGGTCCATGTCGCACGTGTACTTCATTTTCCCAGACACTTTTTCTTCGATGTCATGGATAGGTACATTTTTACCAATGTATTTAAATTTTCGACCCACTTTACACCTCTGTATCTTTCTGGATCATCTTAAATAGACCCTCTGCAAGAGAATGAACTGCGTCACGTTTGTAGATTCTTGAGTTTCTCGTAGGAATGGCTTCATCAACTTGTTTTGTCATCACTTCTTTAAGTGCTTCAAAATCAAGTTCATCTGCCTTTTGATCTTTCAGAAATGCTTGTGTCGTCTCTGATAAAAAGGCTGTTGATCCAAGAGCGCCTAGTGCAACTCTTGAAGATTTTACTGTCTTGTTTTCAAGCTCAACAAATGCAGCCATGTTTAGTTTAGAGATTGTTACACGTGATCTGGAGCCTACTTTACCGAAATACTGTACACCCATTTGTTTTTTAAACTGAATTTCTTTAATCATTTCACCGGTTTCTAGTACATTTTTTCTATTTGAAATTAGAAAATCACCAATGTTTACGGTTCTAGTAGACTGGTTTTTTCCAGCAATAACAACTTCTGCATTCAGTGCAAATAGGGGTGGTATTAAGTCTGCCCCTGCAAATGAATTGGCCACATTCCCACCAATAGTTGCTGCATTTCTTATCTGTGTTGATCCAACCTGATCAGCAGCACAGCTTAACATGGGAGCAAACCCATTTAAAATTTCAGAGTAAACGATAGTACTTAATGTTGTTAGTGCGCCTATTCTAATTTCTGTCTCTGATTCTTGAATATACTTTAGTTCGTTCAAACCAGATAGATCAATTAAATGTGTGTCACCAAAGCCCTCTTCACGGAATTTCAAGATCATGTCTGTGCCACCACTAATAAATTTAGTATCAACACTTGCTTGGTCCAGACAGCTTTGTAGTTCTTCAAGGTTACTAGGTATCATTAAATTCATTTCCATACTTATGCCCCCTTGATTTGAACAGCAGCATCTTGAACTGCATCAATTATTTTGTTATAACCGGTGCATCTACACAGGTTACCTTCAAGAGCTTTCTTAATTGCTTGGTCACTTGGATCTGGCTCACGCATTAATAGCGCTTTTGCTGACATCAGCATACCAGGTGTGCAAAATCCACACTGTACAGCCCCTTTTGCAATAAAAGATTTTTGAAGCTGATCCAGTTCACCGTCTGTTTCAAGTGATTCTATTGTCATGACTTTCTTATCTCTAATCTGATGTGCCAACATCATACAAGAATTGACCGCAATGCCATCAATAATAATCGTACATGCGCCACATTCGCCTTCTGAGCATCCTTCTTTAGTGCCTGTCAGTCCAAGCTCTTCACGAAGGAAATCAATCAATCTCATATTCGGCGTTATATCTACATCGTAATTTTTTCCATTCACTTCAGTTATAAGTCTCATATGCTCACCTCTAACACTACTATACGAACTCTTATCAAAAAAACGTCTAAACCAACCAAGTATTTGATCTCATAACCTTCGCAGCCTTCTCGATATCAAAAGTGAGCGGACGGTCAGCATCAAGGAATGGTACAACTTCACGAAGGGCTTCATATAACTTGCGAGTAGAAGCACCTAGCTCTACATCTTCTCTCAAATCAATGGCCTGTGCAGCGTGCATAAGCTCTTGTCCTAAAATTACATATAAATTATTCATAATTTTATCTATACGTTTTATGATTTGTACCGTGTTGTTTGCGTGGTCTTCAATTTCACCAGCTACAGAATAGAAGTCCAGTGTTGATGGGTTTGCAAGTTGTCTAATCTCAGCATCAAGTGCCGTAAAGTTTTTCTGGATTGTCTGATAGGCCTGTACCACACCTTCATTTGGTGTTAAGAATCTTGACAATCCTGTAAAACTTGGATTTGACATTTTGATGGTTCTATAACAACTCATTTTTGAAACATGTCCTAATGCTAAAGCTAACATTTCAAAACCAAGTGCCCAGTTTGTCACTTCGAAGTTTGCACACGATATAATTTTTCTTTCGTCTTGAATAATACAAGGGTTATCTTCTGTCGTATTTAGATGATTTTCCATCATGCCCCTTACATACTCAATGGAGTCGTATACAGCACCGTGAACCGCTACAACATCTCTATAACTCAGTGGATCTTGAAGAGATTTTGTAATGTCTTTGGATTCTAAATAGCTGCCCTGCATAAATCCTCTGATTTCTTTTGAACATCTAATCTGTCCTTTAAGTTTTTTAACTGCATTTACCTTCTCATTTAAAGGTGTCATGTTTCCGTTCAAGCCTTCTAATGAAAGACCATATAGTACATTGGCTTTGGTAATGAGTTTTTCCATTTCATATAGAAGAACGCAGCCTGGTCCAGCGGCTTGTGCATTTGTTGATACAATGGCAAGTCCGTCTTTAGGTCCTAACTCTATTGGTTCCATGCCTTCTGCTTCAAATGCTTTTATTGCAGGCATTCTTTCGCCTTTATAGAAAACATCACCTTCACCAATCATTGCAAGACCAACATGAGACATTGTTGCTATATCAGCTTGTCCTACAGATCCATCCCAAGGAACAACTGGATGAATGCCTCTATTTAGAAACTCTTTGTACATATTAATCAGTTCAGGTTGTACACCTGTTTTTCCTACTAAAAATGTTGCAAGTCTCGCAAGCATTGCAGCTCTTACATACTTTTCTGGCATAGGATCACCACTGGCAACACAGTGTGCATATATTAGATTTCTATTGTACTCTGCAAAGTACTTTGAAAAGACACGCTGGTCTTTGTTCCAACCAACACCAACAGTGAAACCATAAATCGGTACACCTTCGTCAGCTAAGTCAAATACCAGTTGTCTTGTTTCTTTCAATTCTTCATATTTATCTGAGTCAATTTCAATTGTTTTTTCTGTATTCACGATTTGATTAAATGCTTCAAGTGTTAATTCAGTTCCATTCATTACTAAAGTTTTCTCGCTCATAGATTCCACCCGTTTCTATAGTATGTTGAGTCACTTAATTTATGTATTAGGCTTTATGTCAAAATAATGTTCAATTTAATATTCTTATTTATAGATTTTAGCGTTCATTGCAATTTGAAAGGGGCTATAAGCCCCTTTTCAAATTGAATAGTTTTAATTAGTGTTTTTCCGTTTAATTATATTGGTACACTTCTTTATTTATATGTGTACTTTTTAATCTCTTTATGCAATTTCTTCAGTTGCAACATCCATCTTTAACTTTTCTTCTTCTTCAGTTTTGTTTGCTAACTCTGGGAAGTAAGCCACATCGTATTTTTCTCTATCTGTAAACATACGAACTGTACTGTATCCAATAAGAAGCATTAAAAATAGGATTGGGAATCCAGCAACTGTTGCAATTTGTTTCGTTGCATCAATACCACTAATTTCACCTGCGCTACCCGCAAGTAAATTAATGATTGCTATTGACGACATAATTGCACCCCAGAAAAGTTTAACTTGACCCGGAGGCTCAACTTCTGCGTTATCATGTGCAGATGTCGAAAGTGATGATACAGTTGAAGTCATTGAATCAGCCAGTGTAACTACCGATACATAAATTGCAACTATAAACGCTACACTCATAACTGTTGCCAGTGGATAATTTTTTAAGAATTCAAACACAGAAACTTCAAGTCCTGAATTTTGGATTGCTGCCCACATACCTGCGCCATTAAGTTCAAGATGGATTGCAGCACCACCATATACCATGAACCAGAACATACCGAAGATTGCTGGGAAAATAAGATTTACTGTCATGAACTCACGCACAGTACGTCCTTTAGAAATTTTAGCTAGGAACATACCTGTTAGTGGCGCATATGCCAACCATATTGCCCAGTAGTAAATAGGCCACCATCTAGGCCACATTGATCCTTCAATAGGACTCGTAAACATTGTTCTTGTAAAGAAGTTATCTAAGAAGTAGCCCGTACTTTGTGTACCTAAAGATAAGATAAACTTAGTAGGACCAAATACAAAGATGAATATCAGCATAGCGATAAATAACTTTGAGTTTTTATCAGCAAGGAATTTGATCCCTTTGTTAAGACCTGTGTAACTAGATATTACATATGATGCAACAATCACACATACGATAGCAATCCAAAGTGTTTTTGTAGATTCGATTCCAAATAGGAAGTTTAGACCTGCAGAAATCTGCATAGTCGCAACACCAAGTACTGCAGCTACACCACCAGCCATTGCGAAAAGACATAGGTTGTCGACAACTGTACCAACAGAACCGTAAACCTTCTCACCAAAGATTGGGTATAGAGTAGAACTTACACTGTAACGTTTTTTCATATTGTAAGTAGCAAAGGCAATACCGACACCAGCAACTGAGTACATAGCGTAAGGAATAAATGTCCAGTGAATGTAACTTTGAGACATTGCAAACATTGCTGCTTCTTCAGAACCTGGAGCAATACCTAAGGTTTCTGGTGGTGCCATGAAGTGTGTTATTGGCTCCGCAATACCCCAGAATAGGATACCTGTTGCGATACCAGCAGTCAGTGAAATGGCAAACCAATTCCATTTACTTAATGTTGGTTTAGCATCTTCGCCACCCAGTCTGATTTTTCCGTACTTAGAAAAACCAACCCACAAACAGATAGCAAGAAGAATATTACCACTTAACTGGAATAACCAACCCCAGCTGTCAAACGCATACTGAACAATTGCATTTTCAGCATCAAAGAAAGCTTTTGGCGCAACAAGACCTAGAATAATTGCCGCTAAAAATATGGTTGCCATAGGAATGAATATTCCTAAACGCAACTGCGCCTTTTGAACCTTTTTCATTATTGACCCCCTTGTCTGAGAATGATTTAACCATTCCCAATTCCGTTAATTATCGAAATATTTCGATGTATAACGAGAATACGTTTTCATCGTCAAAATATAGTCGAAGGATTTGACGATAATCATAGTTGGTTCAAACATTTCGAACAGAGCGCGTTCATTTTTTCCATGAGCTCCATTTCATATGTTGAGTTTAATTGACTAAAAGACTCTATTGCTTTTGTGCAATATTTGGCGTCTTTACATTCTATATACTCGGTCAGTGTGTTATTAATATTATTGGATTTAACATAGTAACAGATCTCACCTTTAATCCTGTATATCAAAGCTCTATGGTAGGGATTACGTATGTTTTCAAAGCTATCATCAATTTGATGAATGATTTTTAAGGTTTCTTTATAACGCTTATTTCTTAACAAAATCAAACTATAATAGCCCATTGTCATGGTTCTTCCCCATGCACCTTCAACATTGTCATACAGATTTTTTGCACTCTCTAGATAAGTCTTAGAATCGTCAAATTTTTCAATTTCATAATAAACCTGTCCCATGGATCCATATAAAAATGCAAGTTTGTCTTTATAACCGTGTTCTTTACAAAGATTAACTGCAAGCTCATACTCTTCCATTGCTTCTTCAAATGCCCCTCTAAATCGATGACCTTCACCAATGTAATAATGTGCACCCACAATATTCAGCAGATATTTTTCTGAAGCTTCTAATGATTTAAACACTTCAATCGCCCTGCTTAAGATGCGAATTCCCATATCAAATCGGCCCTCTAAAATTTTGCTATACCCCTTCAAGCGAAGGAGTACACCAATGATCCCACGCTGGTTCAGACGTTTGGCTACAATGAACGCTCCGTTTAGTGTTTGATCCAGTGCATTTAGGTCTCGAATATTTATATAGTAATGAACCATGAGTAGAAGTGCATTAATGCGCTCTTGGTCATTATCCTTTCGATCTGCAAATGTATACATTTCCATAATTAGACCAAAGGCTACATCTATATGTCCTTTGATATTATGATACCTTCCAACCAATCTTAGATAGTTGAAATACATTTTTTCGTGCTCGGGGCTTAGCTTAATTTCACCTTTTACATGGCTGTACAGGCTCTCAATTTTATTGATTTCCTTATGAATTTCCTTCATGTCTATTAGGCTGGCATACTCAGAGTCATTATGAATATGTGACCCAATTACAGGGAACATTTCATGGGCTATATCAAAATAATCCGATACAAATTGTATTCTATATTGAAGTTCTCTTGTTTCATCTTTCGCCATTGAGAAATTATATAAAAGTCTATATATACGGTTGAGTGTAGGTTTTTCTCCACTTGTTTTCTCTAAATACTGGCCAATTTTCATATGATAGACACGGCGTACTGTTAGAGGTAGATTGTTGTAAACATACTCTCTAAAAATATGATGACTAAATGAGAAATACAGTTCAGATGCACGTGTCACCTCTTCTAACATCTGTTTTTTAACCAACTGACTTAAGGTATCCAGGATGATAAACTCGTCCATACCAGATATGGATTTCAAGTCTTCATAATTAAAGTAGTCATAAAAGTTAGATGCAATGTTTAACACCTTCTGCTCATCACGCGCAAGTGAGTTAAAACGGGTTTGCATGACATCTGCAACCCGGCCAGGTAAAGCATTGTGTTCCTCTGACCAATCGTATGCGTTTAGTATTTCTGAAATGAATAGTGGGTTTCCTTGGCTTTCTTCATATACTTTCTCAAGGACAGGCAAACTCATGGATCCGTGGCCTTGTTTCATTTTTATAAACTCAAAGGTTTCCAGTTTAGAGAAGGGTTTGATCCTTAATCTTTGTAATGTCTGAACACCTATAAATTGATCTAAATGCCACTGAACAGGTGTATAATCTGTATTTACAGAAGCAACAATATAGATTCCTTTTCCCATTAACTTTATAAGGAGCTTTAAACTCAAGATATCCATCCACTGAACATCTTCAAATAGTAGAACAATTCTCTTAAACTTAAGGAGTGTATCAATAAGTTCAAATAAAAACTTCTCAACAATATAGCTATTTACAGTTAATCTTTCATCATAAGACTCAGTTATAAGATCACTGCTGTTTGTAATACGTTCAACCATCTCAAGGCAGGCTGGCTGGTCTTTTTCTGGAAGTGACTTTACCTGGCTTGCTATTGACTCTAACATAACAAACCAAGGACTCAGTGGGAACTCGGCCTCTGCTTTGTAACATCTTCCTTGTAAGATTGTGTGCTGGTCCTCAATTTGATCATAAAAGGCATTGATGATTGTTGATTTACCAATACCTGACTCACCCATTAATAAGACACTTTTTCCTCTTGCTGTTTTAATGTGGCTATATAAACTTGCTTTCAGCTCGTTTATCTCTTCGATTCTGCCATACATTTGTTGTTCAATTGTACTCTCTTCTCGGGACTTGACCATCATTATTTCTTCAAAAACAATCTTTGTTGAATCGTCTGGTTTTAACATGAGTTCTTCATTTAGAATTTCACAAAGTTCACTGTACGCACTGGCTACTGCACTGAACTTCCCCTGCAATTCCAATGCTCTAAATAACAATCTATATGCAGATTCATCGTATTCGTCAAATGAAAGCAGTTTTCTACAAAGCGCTTCTGCATCTTCTGCTTTTTTTTGATCCAAACTGATTTCAACAAGTTGTTTTATACGCTTAACTATCTTTTCATTAAAGTGGTATTTCTGACTGGAAAGCCATTCGTCAAAATAAGGTGCATCTTTGAGATGAAAACCATTCAAGAATGTAAGATCATTAAGATCTAAAATTTGCTCTGCCATCATGTTTTCTATTTGGAACACATCTACGCTTTCAAATGCATCGCTATTAATATTTAAGATGTCCCTCTTAGGCGACAATATCACTTGATCATTAAAGGTTTTTCTAATTACATAAACCGCATTACGTAAATTCTTCTTGGCAGAATCATCTGACAATTCTCCCCATAGCAAATTAACAATATATTCTCTTGTTGCAGTCTTTTCAATTATTAAATAGAAAAGTAGTGCATAGGCTTTTTTAAAGGATAATAAAATTTCTCCTGATTCGTCTTGTATTGATCCGCTTCCAAGTAATCTGACCTTCATAATGGTCCCCCTATATCAACCCATTTTCAATGTCTTATGCTTGTACATTTCATTATTCGTAATAGTATAATAATATCATGATTGCTAGTCTAATTCCTATCTAAGATGGTCAAAATGTTCCATATAGAGTTGTTTCATAAGAAGATCGACTTCCGCAATGAATTTATCGTAACTCACCATTAGCCCTTCACCTTCTTTAGTTATAGAACTGCCACCCCCTAGAGAGCCACCTGCAGTACGATTTAAAAGTTCTATACCGAGCGCTTCTTCACATCTAATCAGTATTGATGAAGCCTTAGAATAGGATATGCCCATGGCTTGACATGCTTTATTGAGTGAACCACAGACCTTGATATGTCTGAGTAGGTCATAGGGACCTTTCCCAAAAGCCTTGATGTCATTCTCTTCTTCAAGCCAAATCTTATAGTTTACTTTCATAGAACCTCCCTTAAAACATGATTTGACTTAAGTTTACTTTGAAACGTCTAAGGAAAGTCAAAAATCCCACATTTCTGTGGGATCTCAGGTCGTCGACAAAGTCGACGGAATGCAGACTGTAGAAAACTTTGAAAGACAAGGCGCGGCTGAGAACCGCTTGAGGAGTGTATTCTTCATACGTGACTCGAGCGAAACGACGCCTGCAACGCAGTATTTCGTAGTTTATCTACAATATGAAATCCCACATTTCTGTGGGATCTATATCTTAACTATCTATTGATTGACATATCTTTAAATTGATCAAATTCATTTAAATCGCCTTTGTGGTCAATTGAAGTGCGATATCGGACCGATCTTTTTTCTCTTCCGTGATGATCGTCTTGATCATTTCTAATTTTCAAATCTGATTCTTCTTTTGCTGACTTATCAATTTCCTTGCTTCCCAAAGTGAAAAACGGAATAGTGAGTTTACCCATAATATCGCCTCCATCCAATCCTTGAGTTTAATTTATACATCTTATATACCCAAAGTGAACCCTAATTATAGCTTGAAGACATGAATCTAGTTATAAGTCTAGTATGAATATGGCTATAGATTTGATTTTGAACTTGATTTTGATTTAGATTTTTGCTCTCCTAAAAGTTTTTTGACGAAAAAATTGCCCGTAGGCAAGGCGCCCAATAAATATGGAAACCGTCGCGTACTAAGTACGCAAGGTTTTCAGATTTATTGAGCAACGCCGCATACGGACAATTTTTAAAGTCAAAAACGATAAAACCCCGCCGGTGTATTCACCAACAGGGCCTTATTCTAAATGGTGCACCTTAAGAGATTCGAACTCCTGGCCTTCTGATTCGTAGTCAGACACTCTATCCAGCTGAGCTAAAGGTGCTTAATCTATTAAATTAAAGACTTAGTAAGTCACATGGCATGTTGCTCATCTGCCAACTAAATCTGATAAACGCATCTTTAAAAAGAAAGTGGTGCCCAAAGACAGAGTCGAACTGCCGACACGTGGAGCTTCAATCCACTGCTCTACCAACTGAGCTATTTGGGCTAACCTGCGTTCATGTCCGTTTGAACCGGACAAGATTTATTATACGCAGTAGACCAATCTAAGTCAATACTTTTTTCGAACTCCGTTAAAGTCTGAAAATTAAAAACGCGTACAACATCTGTAATTACAGCATTGTACACGTTTAAATACAAGAATTTTTATGGCCATTTCACTTACATTTCAGAGTAAATTTTCTCAAGATCTTCTTTATCAAAATTGTAGTAGGTATTACAGAAATGACAGTGTAGTTCAGCTTTTCCATCTTCTTCAATCATAGCCCTGAGCTCTTCACGACCAACACTGATTAAAGCTTGTTCAATACGTTCTTTCGAACAGTCGCACTTATAAGCAACATCACTGACTTCTGTTATTTGTGTCTCAAATTGATTTAGTGCCATTTCCATTATTTCTTCACCCGTCATGCCCTCTTCAATAAGTTGAGAAATCGGTAAAAGTACACGTATTGATGTCTCAATTTTATCTAAAACTTCATCGGATGCATTTGGAAGTGGTTGAATGAAAATACCACCTGCCGCAGCTACCTTGCCACTCTCACCATCAAAAGAAACACCTAAAGATATGACTGATGGCTGTTGCTCAGATGTCATATAGTACATTGCTAGGTCTTCTGCAATCTCACCTGTTACAAGTTCTGATTGACCTAAGAAGGGTTCTTTTAGACCCATATCACGAATAACAGTAACGCCACCCTGACCAAGAGACCCACCAACATCAATCTTACCATCAGGTCTTGCAGGAAGAACCGCATCCGGATTACTAGTATAGGCTTTTACATTTCCATTGCTCCAAGATACAGCTAAAATATTCTTAACAATTCCATCACCTTTAAAACTTAGTGTCAGCTTGTCCGTATCGTTTTTTAACATCTTACCCATAATTGAAGCTGCAGTCATTACGCGGCCAAGACCTGCTGTTGCAAGTGGTGTAGAGTTATGTCTTACGCGTGCATCTTCAACCATGTCTGTTGTAATTGCTACATAAATTCTAGTTGAGTAATCGCTCGTTACACCTGAGTATATTTTTCCGTTCATTATTTTCTCCTACTTTCTAATATTATAAACGCTTCTTAAGTATAAATAATACGCGTTCTGAATTCTCTTGAACTGTGTTTAATGTATCACCATCAACTGTACTTACCAATTCTAGTGCACCAGGTAAAGCTGACATTACGTCCTCTAAACTATGTGCCTTCAATAAATGTGACTCATAATGTCTTTCAAAAAGCCCATCTTCTTCCTCAAGGAACATTGTCATATCAAACTGAAGTATTCTCTTCTCGATATCATAAAAATTCTCCCATATGAATGCAAGATCTTCATGTGACTCTGCAAAGGTGTTTTGACCTAATGTATGCTCCATTTTGTAGGCCGTACTAATATCAAATACAAACAGTCCCCCTGGCTTTAATACGGTCTCAACACCGGTGAAAAAAGCTTGTAGGTCATTCTTTTCCATTAAGTAATTTGCTCCATCGAAGTAACTGATGACTGCATCAAACTTGTCTCTAATAACAATTTCTCTCATGTCCATGCGCAAATATCTGACTTTAAGTTCATCTGCCATTGCATTTTCTTGAGCATGTACAAGCATTTCTTCAGAAAGGTCAACCCCTGTAACAACATAGCCACTTTTAGCAAGTCGATTTGACATGGCACCAGTGCCACAAGCACAATCCATTATCCTTACAGGTTTTATATTATTTTCTTCAAATATCCTTTTAAGATCTGTTACCCATTTGTCATAGGGTACATGATCCATTATCTGATCATACACATAAGCCAATCCAGAGTATTTATCCAGTTTACACACATCCTTCAATTTGCACCTTCATTATAAAAAGGAATCCTTGTTTATCCAACATAAGTAAGATGCATATTTATATACCATATATAAATAATGAGAACCCCAATCCAAGGTACAAACTGATACCACTGAGGATTATTTTTTATAGGGTCATCCCAAAGCTTAGCTAAACTCTGAGGGTTCAATTTTTTTAGTTTTGATACCTCAATATTCTTAACTTCATCAACTGCATTGTCATTACCTATTGCATCTATTCTAACGGCAGCCACTGAACTATTATATTGACTTAGTACCAAATAATCAACACCTCGAATACTAAATTTTGAATTCTCACTGTAAACATTTAGATCATTTCTTAATGCCTTTAATAAAGAAAGAATAAGTACCCAAAGTCCACCAGCGATTACAACTAAAAATCCTATGGTCATCAATAATTGAGTAGAGTTATTTAATTGTTGAACCTGTGCTTCTGCAACAAGCTCACTGTTTGCGCCTCTATTTGCCAAATAACCTAGTATGACTGCAATACCGTTGTTTGTGGCATGGGCTAATACTCCAGCCCATATGGAATTGGTCAGTTGCACAATATAACCAAACACAAGCCCTAGAACAATCGGCCCCAATAAATTCTGCATATTAAAATGGAATACACCAAACAAGACTGCTGATACTATGACGCCCCATTTGCGATTAAAACGCGACTCAAAGGCATCTAACATCATACCTCTGAAGAAGAATTCCTCACAGATACCAGCCGATATGGAAATCAAGAACATATACAGTCCCAATTCACTCAAATTGCTTGCCGTAGGAATTGGAGGAATTAAAACCTTATCTATTAAACTCAGAAAATAAATGGTTATTGTATTTGCTAGTGCAACCGTCGGTAATAATGCAAAAGCGATGGCTATGATAATTCCCATTTGTTTAAAGGATAATGGATTCAGCCTTAGTGCTTTCTTTAGGTTTATTTTCCTTATGACACCTAACACCAAAACTGGTGCAAGAACGAGAATATATTCAGTTATAAATATACCGCTCACAAATGATCGTGCCTGAAAATATGCCCCAGCAGTCATAAGTACAAAGGCCATTATCATATAGGTTAAATTGGCTCCCAGTACCGAATAATGCTCTCTTTTCATTTAAAGTTCTCCTTCTAAATAATCCCTCTGAACAAGAATGTTTTTGTATGCCTGAACACCATTCAACAGTGTTTCCTCGTCGAAGTTAAACCTTGCATTATGTAGCGGAAACACATAACCTTTGTTATCGCTTCTCGTACCAACAAAGAAGAAAACACCTGGCGCTTTCTTTTGGTAATATGAAAAGTCTTCTGCAATCATTTGAGGCTCAATCAAATCTGTGACTTCAGCATTTGCAAGCATAAAACTTTGTGTGAGTTCTTCATCGTTATATACAGGTGGATACATGGTTCTATAATCCGATTTAATTTCGCACCCGTAAGCCAACTCAGTTGCTCTACAATGTCTGTCCATTACATCAAAGATGGACTGAAAGACCTCTTCATTGAAGGCTCTTATAGTTCCTTCAAAAACAACCTTCTCAGCTATGATATTGCGTCTTTCTCCACCTTCCATTCGACCGATTGTTAAGACTGCAGGTGCAATTGGAGATATCTCTCTACTAATGATCGTCTGGAGTCTTGAGATCAGATCAGCCGCAATGATGATGGCGTCTGTCCCCTTATGGGGTAATGCACCATGACCGCTTTTTCCGGTTATAGTAATATCAAACTCTCCTGTTTGAGCCATTAAAGGTCCTGGTTTAACGGCGATTCGACCTTCTTCAACTTCAGGGTAAAGATGTAATCCGTATATTTCTTGAACATTATATCGTTCGAAAAGACCTTCCTCTAACATAATTTCAGCACCACCTGGACCTTCTTCAGCGGGCTGGAATATAAACAATATGTTTTCATTTAGCAACTCTTTGTTTGAAACAAGGTACTTGGCAAAGACGAGTAAAGTCGCCATATGTCCGTCATGTCCACAACCATGCATAAATCCACTGTTTTGGGACTGAAATTCAACCCCAGTTTCCTCAGTCATACTCAAAGCGTCCATGTCACTTCTAAAAGCGATGGTCTTCGAACTCTTTTCCGTCTTTAGAAATCCTACCACACCAGTTTTGGCAATACCTGTTTCTACAATCAGCCCCAGATTACTCAGCTCATTTGTAATATACTCTGCTGTTTTCGTCTCACTAAAACCAGCTTCAGGGATTTGATGCAGCGAACGTCTGTGTGTTTTAATTTCTTCCTTATATATAGATATATTTTTATCAATAATCATTTTTAGCCTCTTTTCTATTGTTTTTAATCTATTCTATCGCATACATACTCTATTAGTTTTTACTAATTTTTATTCATTTTGCTTTATAATTATCACTTGTAAAGGTTAATATTTCAACACCCCCATTATATAGCAATCCCAATCTGCCTTCAAACATGTATTCAACTTGTAATCAAACTCTTTGAACTATCATGCGAGTTTATGTTGCTATGTGGGTGGATAGATGTTAATATATTAAATAATTTAAACAGAAATATGCATAATATTTGGTTTTCCACACCTATTCTATGTAGATTTTAAGATTATAAATTATTAAAATCTTTATAGAATATCTGTGGATAACATCTTAATTTAAATAAGTACCCAGATATTTATGCACATTATGTCCACGAATTGTGCACAAATGTGTGAATTATCAGATTAAATTGATATGATGTCTTGCATTTGAGGGAATGTATCCTTGACCTGAGAAATCAAGGACATGTCGAGTGACAGTTAATATTAATCGCTTTGGAGGTTCATTCTTATGAAAAAAGTAAATGTTGCCATTGTTGGCGCAACTGGTAAAGTAGGTCGTACGTTTTTAAAGGTTCTTGAAGAACGCGACTTTCCTTACGAAAATCTCTATTGCTTTTCTTCTGCAAAATCAGCTGGTGAAGTTGTAACATGTAAAGGCCAGGAAATTGTTGTTGAGGAATTGACAGAAAACTCGTTCGACCGTGACATCGATATCGCTCTATTCTCTGCTGGTGGTAGTATAAGTGAAAAATATGCACCCATCGCTGCAGAAAAAGGTGTTGTCGTGGTGGACAACAGCAGTACTTTCCGTATGGTTGCTGATGTACCTCTTGTGGTACCTGAAGTAAACCCGGAAGAGATTTTCAATCACAAAGGTATTATCGCAAACCCAAATTGCTCTACCATTCAAGCTATGGTTGCTCTAAAACCACTTCAAGATGCTTATGGCATCAAACGTGTCGTATTCTCTACATACCAAGCCGTTTCTGGATCTGGTGTTAAGGGTGTTCGTGACCTAGAAGAGGGTATTAAAGGCAATCAGCTAATGGAAGCATATCCACATCCAATTTCAAAGAACTGTTTGCCTCATATCGATGTTTTCATGGACAATGGCTACACTAAAGAAGAAATGAAAATGATCAATGAGACGAAAAAAATCCTGAAAGATGATTCTATTAGGGTTACTGCAACATGTGTACGTGTTCCTATCTTTGATAGCCACAGTGAAGCTATTAATGTTGAATTTGATAAACCATATGAACTAAAGGATGTTGTTAAGTTATTTAATGATTTCCCAGGTATTGTGGTTCAAGATGATCCAGCAAATAACCTTTACCCACTTGCAGATACTGCTGCAGGTCTGGATGAAGTTTATATCGGACGTATTCGTCGTGACGAATCGCTTGATAATGGGCTGAACTTCTGGTGCGTTGCAGATAATATTAGAAAAGGTGCAGCAACGAATGCTGTCCAAATTGCAGAGGTTTTAGTCAAAAAAATGTAATAGGATTTGTAACGACTTCTTTACAAATTGGCTTATAATCTATGCTACACTAATATTGTAGAGTTTTTTGATATATTCAAATATTATTTTGAATTTAGATTTTTGCAAAATTGATTAAGCTTGTACAGTTTTCTTTTAGCTGTACAAGCTTTTAGCTAAATCTTGTATGATTGATTAAATGCCTTAGTGAGTGACTAAGGTTATTTGTTTGATCGATGTGTATATGAAAGAAAGGGTGAGCACATGTCATTATTTCAAGGATCTGGCGTTGCTGTAGTCACACCATTTACAGACGATAATCAGGTTAATTATGAAAAGCTGGGCGAGTTACTCGACTGGCATGTAGAGATGGGCACCGATGCAATTATTATTGTGGGTACAACCGGTGAAGCCCCTACTCTAGAAGATGAAGAACATAAAGAGGTTGTAAGATTCACTGCTGAGAAAATTGCAGGTAGAATTCCAGTGGTCGCTGGTACAGGTTCTAACTCGACTCAACACGCAATTATGATGAGTCAACACGCAGAAGCTGTTGGTTGCGATGGCGTTCTTTTGGTCTCACCTTATTATAATAAATCAACGCAACATGGTCTTATTAAGCATTTTGAAGCAATTGCTGATAGTATTGGCATTGCTTGTATTCTATATAACGTACCTGGACGTACGGGAATCAATATTAACCCTGAAACTATTGGAGCTCTTGCTAAACACCCAAATATTGTTGGTGTGAAAGAAGCAAGTGGAAACATTTCACAGGTTGCAGAAATTTCTCGTGTTACACCTGATGACTTTAGCCTATGGTCAGGCAACGATGACATGATCGTTCCCCTACTTTCGGTTGGAGGACATGGTGTTATCTCCGTTGTTGCAAACATTCTGCCTAAAGAAACACACGACATGGTTATGTACTATCTGAATGGTCAAACCAAAGAAGCAACAAAAATGCAGCTTGATATGAAACCGCTTATCGATGCATTATTTATTGAAACCAATCCTGTTCCTGTCAAAGAAGCTATGAATATGATGGGAATGAATGTAGGCGATCTTAGACTACCTCTGGTTGGTATGCTCGATCAAAACAAAGCAAAAGTTGAAGCTGAACTTAAAGCCTCTAACCTACTATAGGAGGCGCATATGTTAAACATAATATTAACCGGTTCTGGAGGTGCAATGGGTAAGTGTCTAATCGAGCTTATTGATGATGCACCAGACATGCAAATTAGTGCCGGAATTGATCGTGAAATACATTCAAACTTTGATTTTCCTCAGTTTACAACGTTTAGCGCGGCCGTTAAAGGTGATGTAATCATCGATTTTTCTCACTTTAGTGCTGTTCCAGCTATTCTGGATTTTGCAGAATCAAGCGGAATTCCAGCAGTAATCTGTACGACCGGGTTAACAGAAGAAATTATTAATAGAATAAATGAAGTGTCAAAGAAAACTGCACTCTTTAGATCTGGCAATATGTCATTGGGGATTAATCTATTGATTGATTTGGTAAAAAAGGCTGCTTCTGTTCTTCAAGGTAACTTTGACATGGAAATCATTGAAAAGCATCATAACAAAAAAGTTGATGCACCCAGTGGCACTGCTAAAATGATTGCAAATGCAATGAAAGATGCCATTAACACTGACACGACTTTTACTTATGGTCGATCTGGTAACGAAGCTAAAAGAGAACCACAGGAAATTGGGATCCACGCTGTTCGTGGTGGTACCATAGTTGGTGAACATGATGTCCTTTTTGCTGGAATTGATGAAGTCATTGAAATTAAGCACGCAGCAGCATCTAAAAAAGTTTTTGCACAGGGCGCTCTACAAGCTGCACGTTTTATGGCAGGTAGATCACCTGGATTATACGATATGAACGATATACTATAGGAGGCAACAAATGTCACAGCAATACGATATGACCAACCCATATGAAATAGCTAAATTTATTAAAGACGCAACAAAAAGTACACCTGTAAAAGCATATGTAAAGGGTGATCTTTCAGGCATTAACACAGAAGCTGTTCGCATCTTTGGTGAAGGTCAGTTTTATGTAGTATTTGGTGAAGCAACTCAGGTTCTTGAGTTTATAGAAGCCAACAAAGAAAAAATCAATGATTTTGAGCTGGAGAACGACCGTCGTAACTCTGCGATTCCACTTCTTGATCTTAAATATCAAAACGCTAGAATCGAGCCAGGTGCCATGATTAGAGATCGTGTTGCTATCGGTGAGAATGCTGTAATCATGATGGGTGCAGTTATTAATATTGGATCAGAAATTGGTTCAGGCACAATGATTGATATGAATGCAGTTCTTGGTGCGCGTGCTACAATCGGTAAAAATGCACACGTAGGCGCTGGCGCTGTTATCGCAGGCGTTCTTGAGCCACCTTCAGCTACACCTGTAATTGTTGAAGATGGCGTTCTAATCGGTGCTAATGCAGTTGTATTAGAAGGCGTTCGTATTGGCGAAGGTGCAGTGGTTGCTGCCGGATCAATTGTAACTGAAGACGTACCTGCTGGTGCTGTTGTTGCAGGTGCTCCTGCAAAAGTAATCAAACAAGTTGATGCGAAAACAGCTGAAAAAACAGAAATTCTTGACGACCTAAGAGGTTAAGAAAATATTTAATAAATAAACGAAGCCCTCAATTATATGACCATATAGTTGAGGGCTTTTAATATTGTCTATAATTAAATTGAATACATAGTTTTGATATATCAAAATCTAGCTTGCTCTAATTTACCAATTCATAAATAATTTTTTCTACCGTAATGTTACGCACGTCCATTAAATCAACCTGGAATGTCTCACAATTTTTGTAATCACATATACCAAATGTTCTAATAAGTGGTCTCAGTGGGTGGGTATCACTATTTTTTAAGACAACACCTTTTTGGCTGTTGGATAATTTCACATATGCTCCAACAGGGTATGGTGTTACATTTTTACATAATGCACTGGCAACTTCAAAATCAAAGATGGTCCCTGCATTCCCCATTATATATTCTATGACTTCATTATGTGGATAGGCTGCTCTAAATGTTCTATCAGATGTCATTGCATCATATACGTCAGCAACCATTACAATTTTGGCCAATCTGTTAATTTTATCATTTCCAATGCCTAAAGGATATCCTGAACCGTCAATTCTCTCGTGATGTTGAAGTATTATAGATTTTACGTGTGCTCCAAATGTTGTATTCTCCGTAACGTGTTTATAACTGAATACAGGGTGTTTAATAACCATTTCCCTTTGTGATTTAGACAAGTCTTTTTTATGTTCATAGATGGATTTACTAATATCATTAAATCCAATATCCATCATTAGTGCTCCAAGTGCCAACTCTTTGAGGTCATCCGTTTTGAGTCCAAGTTTAGTTCCGATCATAATAGATAATACGGCTGAGTTTACAGAGTGTTCGTATCTATAAAATTCCTCTGATTTGATGTCCATTAAAGAAATTTTCAAATCATCTGTATTCATCACTTCATCTATAAGATCGGTTGCAATCACGGTAAGGTTGTTTTTAAGTTCCGAACCGATATCACTATAAGCTGATTTTTTAGTAAGCTTGGTATGTTTTCTTAAGGATTCGTAAAACTCATCAATACTATTTTTAGCATGAAATACGGCGTTTTTTCTAATGTTAGGTCGAATTATATCCTTAACTTCTTCTTGTAACAAATCCTCAATTTCTGGGTCTTTAACATAAACAGATTGAATACCTAAACTTCTTATTCTCTTAATATTCTTTTCAGTTAATACAGAGTCTTTTTGAAGTAGAACTTGATTTCTTATATTGACTATACTCTCTGCCAATATCTCATTTTCTTTTAATAAATACAGCGGTACAAATCTCATCGAGTAACGCCTCCGATTTTATTTGTAAATATTTTAACTTCTAATACTCACCTATTAAATAATCAAAATTAAACAGCTTACATTTCTATTATAGTACAGAACGCGTCGGTTTTGCATATTTTTTCATATCATTGTCGAATAATGACGAATCTTGTCAACGAACCTTTTTAATAATCTATATAATCTATACCCGTTTTATCCATTTAAACTTCATTTTTCACACTGGATTGTTTGTATACTCTCCTCTAAAAACTGATACCAGAATCACTATATAACAACATAATTGTATGTATTCAAGAAATCCCACTAATTCTGTAGGAATTCTTTTAACTTTCCTTAATAGTGGTTGACTTTTCGTCTTTTGGTGTGTACTGTATATTGTATACATGGTATATGTTCATAATGATTACATTCACATAACATATTTATGAATATTATTTCATACTTACTAAAAAACATTCGTAACTTTTGCAAAATGGATTGTCAGAAAACTCAGAGTATGTTATTGTTTTTGAAAATCGTATTTTGCCTATAATTTCAACGATTATAACAGGAGGTCAATATTATGCAACCTTGGAGATCATTTAAAAAAGGGACATGGTCAAAAGACATAAATGTTCGTGATTTTATTCAGAAGAACTATACACCATATGAAGGTGATGATAGTTTCCTAGCTGGTCCAACTGAAAGAACTACCACACTTTGGAATCAAGTTGCTGAATTAATGAAAGAAGAAAATCAGAAAGGCATCTTGGATGCTGATACAAAGATTATATCTACTGTATCCTCTCACGGTGCAGGCTATATTGATGAATCCCTTGAACTCATTGTTGGTTTACAAACAGAAAAACCCTTAAAGCGTGCACTTATGCCTTTTGGAGGTATTCGAGTTGCAAACAACGCACTTGAGTCGTACGGTTACAAAATGGACCCAAACACAAAAGAAATGTTTGACCTAAAATATAGAAAAACACACAACGATGGCGTTTTTGATGCTTATACTGATGACATGAAACTGGCACGTAAAACAGGTATTATTACAGGTCTCCCTGACGCTTATGGCCGTGGACGTATTATTGGCGACTACAGACGTGTTGCTCTATATGGCGTAGAGCGTTTAATCGAAGAAAAAGTAAATGAACGTAAGCTACTAACACTGGATGTAATGGAAAGCAAACTCATTCGCCAAAGAGAAGAAGCTGCTGAGCAAATATATGCACTAAAAGAATTAATGGAAATGGCTAAAGCATACGGCTTAGACATCTCTGGTCCAGCGACAAACTCAAAGGAAGCTATCCAGTGGACTTACTTCGGTTACCTTGGTGCTATTAAAGAACAAAACGGTGCCGCAATGTCACTGGGACGTGTTTCTACGTTCCTAGATGTTTACATTGAACGTGACTTAGCTGAAGGAAATCTTACTGAATCTCAAGCTCAGGAACTGGTAGATGATTTTGTCATTAAACTGAGAATGGTTCGATTCCTAAGAACACCTTCTTACAACGAACTTTTCTCTGGTGACCCCACTTGGGTAACTGAGTCAATCGGTGGTATGGGTCTTGATGGACGTACACTGGTTACTAAAAGTAGTTTCCGTATGCTTCATACACTTACGAATCTTGGTCCTGCTCCAGAACCTAACCTAACGGTTCTTTGGTCACCAAGACTTCCAAAAGGCTTTAAAGATTTCTCAAGCAAGGTTTCTATTGAAACAAGTTCTATTCAGTATGAAAACGATGATTTAATGCTTGAAGATTATGGCGATGACTATGGTATTGCATGTTGTGTATCTGCAATGCGTATAGGTAAACAAATGCAATTCTTCGGCGCACGTGCCAACTTAGCAAAAGCACTCCTTTATGCTATCAATGGTGGACGGGACGAAAAAACAGGTGACCAGATCGCACCATTATTCGCACCAGTGACTGATGATGTACTTGACTACGATGATATTATGGCTCGTTTTGACCAGGTTATGGACTGGCTAGCACAGTTATATATCAATACACTTAACATCATCCACTACATGCATGACAAGTATGCCTATGAACGCCTTCAAATGGCTCTACATGATAAAGATGTTCTAAGAACATCAGCTTGTGGTATTGCAGGTCTTTCAGTTGTAGCCGATTCCCTTGCTGCAATCAAACATGCTAAAGTAGAGGCCATTAGAAACGAAGCTGGTCTTGTTGTTGATTACAAAATCACTGGCGACTTCCCTTGCTTCGGTAATGATGATGATCGAGTTGATTCACTTGCAAATGAACTGGTTGAAAGATTCATGAACAAGCTTAGAAAACACAAAACATATAGAAGTTCTGTACCTACACTTTCTATATTGACTATAACTTCAAATGTTGTATACGGTAAGAAAACAGGCAACACACCTGATGGGCGTAAAGCAGGCGAACCATTTGCGCCTGGTGCAAACCCAATGCACGGTCGAGACCAGAATGGCGCACTTGCCTCAATGGCTTCTGTCGCTAAACTACCTTACCAGCATTCTGAAGATGGTATTTCATATACCTTCTCAATCATTCCAGGTGCGCTTGGTAAAGATGAACAAGCACGTATTAGCAATCTTACAGGTCTACTTGATGGTTACTTTGAAAGCAAAGGCCACCATATTAATGTAAATGTATTTGATCGTCATACGCTTGAAGATGCTATGGAACATCCTGAATTATACCCACAGCTTACAATTCGTGTTTCAGGTTACGCTGTAAACTTCATTAAATTAACAAGAGAGCAGCAACTAGATGTTATTAATAGAACATTCCACACGCGTTAAAATGTTTAAGTAATTATTCGTAAATTATGATCCAGGTAAAGGAGTGATTGGTATGAAAGGATTTATACATTCTTATGAGACATGTGGTGCTGTTGATGGACCGGGAATAAGGTTTATTGTATTTACACAAGGGTGTCCCTTAAGATGCAAATACTGTCACAATCCCGATACATGGGCACCAAACAAGGGACAAGAAATCGAATCTGGAGACCTTGTTGAAAAAATTCAAAGATACGAAACCTTTATGCGTAATACGGGTGGTGGACTCACTGTTTCTGGTGGCGAACCCCTTATGCAAGCAGAATTTGTAGCAGATATCTTTAAGCAAGCTAAAGAATATGGCATACACACAGCTCTCGATACCTCTGGCGCTGCTTCTAAAGATCGTGTAAGCCATGTCCTTGAGTATACTGATCTGGTGTTACTTGATGTAAAATCAACGATTCCAGAAGTCTACAAAGATTTAACAGGCTCAAAGATCGAGTATTTTCATCAAAGCCTAGAACTTGCAGCACAAAAGAACGTTGAGGTTTGGCTGCGACTCGTTATTGTGCCTGGTTACACAGACAACATGAAAGAAATAGAAAATATAAATGCATTGAAAGAAAAATATTCGAACATTAGCAAAGTGGAACTACTCCCCTTCCACAAAATGGGTGAATTCAAATGGGCTGAACTTGGCTTACACTATGAATTAGAAAAAACAAGTGAACCTGGCTTAACTTTAATGGAAAGCCTTAATGCCGCGCTTTCTGAATAAAGTAATGCAGACTGAGCCGTCAATAAATATTGGCCTTCTTGGCTGTTTTATTAAGTGTACTCACCCTCTTCTCAAGTATCTCACTAAAAAAACTAGAACACTGAAAAACTAAAAACTAAGAAAAGGTGTTTATCCAAGATTTCAACTTCTTGAATAAACACCTTTTGTAAATTGTACGATTCATTTTATTTTTTTTTATCTTTTTTCGCCCTTTTCTCAGCATACATTTTTTGATCTGCAGCCTCTACAAATGTATGTAGATCCATTTCACCATCATAAGATAAAAATCCTTTACTAATGCTTATAGGATATTTTTTTTCTTCATTAACCTGAGTTAGGACCAACGCTTTTTCAATTTTCAACATTATTTCTTTGGCATAGGTAATATCTGAGCTTGGGAAAATGACTAAAAACTCATCGCCCCCTAAACGACAGACAACTTCACTGCTTTTAATATTTTTCTTAATCGAACTTGAAACGGTTACGATTAAGTCATCACCATAGCCATGACCAAGTGTATCATTAACTACCTTTAAGTTATTTATATCTATATAACATATTGTGAGCTGATCGCTACCTGTATTAAAGCTCCTCAGTTTGCTCCCCAATATATCAAAACCTATCCTACGATTATATACACCTGTCATCATATCAAAGGACGCATACTCAGTAAGCTGTTCATTCATATTTTCGATTCTATCCAACATAAAATTTATATCTTGCGTCAGTATGGACATTTCATCTTTTGATGCCACATCTAAACGCAAACTTAGGTCTTGATTGTGGGCAATTTCATTCACTTTGTCACTTAAATCATTCATTCTAAACAAAAACTTACGTACAACAGTATATAATACTGAAGATATAATCAGAAAGGCAATGACCGATGCTTTTATGACGTCTATCATTGTAGATTGTCCAAGTTTAAGAATTGAAAGTGGATGTGTGAGCTGCATCGCAATCCCACGTGGTGAGTTTACATAACCATACTTAATTAAAGCTGTACGTGTGTCATCATGGAAATATACTTTGATATGATCTTCTTCTCCATCATAGGGTTCTTTTGAAGATACAAATTTAATATCAATACCTAGATCGGCTTCAATTGATTTAATATGTTTCTGCTTTAAGAAAAAGGCAAAACTCAATAAACCTTTCCTAGCAGATTTCTCATCCGTTGATGTTATTTCCATTGTTGAAAAAACAAGAGGTTTTCCATCATACAGCATTATGCCAGTTTCATTTTTATGTTTTATAATTTCATCAGATAATCTTGGATCGTCTATTTGTATTAATTTTGATTCATCTATTAATTGGAATTGGTTTAATACCTTGTCATCGATACCGTAGATGAGTACAAAGTCCAGCGCTTGGTCAAGCAAAAATCCACGACTGATATTTGAAACTAAATACTCAGGATATGGGGCATGAATATACCGATAGGTATCATCCCATTCTGCCCAGTCGGTAAGAAGCGCGTCTGATTGATGCAGTAAATCTTGAAATCCAATTATCGAGCGGTCCACATTTGAGTTGAAGCTCTCATCCTCTAATTGAGCATAACCCTTCATTGCAATACCATTAAATATGCTACTCATAGCCAATATCCAAATAACAAGGTATAGGACTATGAATATCGCTAATTTCGATCTAATTTTCATAAGACCACTCCAATACTCTCTCCTATTTTCCCAAGCACCCATTTGTGCAATAAACTATTGATACCCACTCAATAGTCTCTATTACTTTTAAAGCAATTAAACTTAGATCAATATAATATAAATTATATCTTTAATACGCATTTTTTTCCATATATAAAGGTGTTTTTAGGTCTGTAAACGCAAAAAAAGAGCTGCTAGCAGCTCTTTTTCTTACTTGATACCTTCTATTTGTCAACAAATGCAAATACATGGTCAATATTACGCATGTAATCACCATAATTTAGCCCATAACCAACGATGAACATATCAGGAATGGTGAAACCTACATAATCTGGCTCGTAAGCAACTTGTCTTCTAGACGGCTTGTCTAATAATACACAACACTTGATGCTTGCTGGATTTCTTTTGCTCAGATGAGAAATAACACCGGTCATTGTAATTGCAGAATCTGTAATGTCATCTACTATAAGTACATCAAACTCTTCCAGGCTATCAATGTTTAGATCATTTGTCACCTTCAAGCCTGTTGACTCTTCACCATGACCATATGAAGAAGTTGTCATAAACTCAATACGTGTTGGCAATTCAATTTTTCTTACTAGGTCAGCAGTAAAAATGAATGAACCTTTAAGAAGTGATACAACCAGCAGGTTCTTTCCTTTATACTCTTCTGTTAGCTGAGCACCCAACTCTGCTACGCGTTTTTCTATTGCTTCTTTTGAAACAAGGACTTCACGCTTTTTATTTTCAATACTCATTATTTTCCCTCCGAATACTATTGTTACTTAACATTCTACCCAAGGTCATAGAGGTGTGTCAACCTAATGAAGTATTTGATCTATTTTTACATAATTCTTTGAATGTTTTGTTAGTTTTTGAATATATATATAATATTCAAATAATATTGATACATTAAAATGTATTTTAATAATATGTTACATTTATTTAAATAAAAACGACCATTTTTATAATTGTGAATTTATTTTATTCATAGTAAAATATCGTTATAAAATTAAATCACACAATATAAATAGTGGAGGGTATTATGGAAAAGGTTAAGGGGTCCGTTATGGAACAAAAACGTGTTAAAAAACCTGTCTCCAAGGAAACGTTTGCTTTTCTACTTGTTGCCGGTCTTTTCTTCGGATACTTAGGATCTGTGATGGGCATAGACAAAATGTTTAACGTTTTCATGTATACAGCGCACGACTTACTACTGAACACAGTTTTCTTTATTATGGCAATCGCTGTACTTGCAGGTGCATTTGCAGCATTATTGTCTGAATTTGGTGTTGTTGCACTTATTAACAAAATCATATCACCGGTTATGGGACCGATTTATGATTTACCTGGTGCTGCATCTTTAGGTGCAATCACTACTTTTTTATCTGATAACCCAGCAATCATTTCGCTTGCTAAGGATAAAGGATTTAATAAGTACTTTGAAGATTACCAAACACCTGCTCTTTGTAATTTGGGGACTGCCTTTGGTATGGGGCTTATTTTATGTACTTTCATGTTTAGTATGGGTGAGGGTTTAGAGTTTATCCCAGCTGTTGGTGTTGGATTCTTAGGTGCTGTTGTCGGTAGTATTGTCAGTGTAAAGCTGATGTTACGACAAACTAAGAAGTATTACAACGTGACAAAAGAAGATCTAAAGAAAATTAGAGAAAACAGAAAAAACAATAAAGAAGAGCAAATGCGTGAGATTCGTGATGGAAGTCTACTAGAACGGGCAATGGACGCCATGCTTGAAGGTGGTAAAAGTGGTGTTACACTTGGTATTGACATTATTCCTGGTGTTATTGTCATTACAACAATCGTAATGGTTCTTACTAAAGGTCCAAGTATGGTAGATGGCACGGCGGTTTACCTAGGTCAAGCTTACGAAGGTGTTGCCTTGATACCAAAACTAGGTCAACTTCTTTCACCAATACTTCAACCCTTGTTTGGATTCCAAACACCAGAAGCAATTGCATTCCCATTCACTTCTCTGGGCTCTGTAGGCGCAGCTTTAGGACTTGTGGGTCCATTCCTTAAGGAAGGTCTAATCGGTGCCAATGAGATTGCTGTTTATACTGCAATGGGTATGTGCTGGAGTGGATATCTTTCAACACACGTTGGCATGATGGACGCACTTGGTGTAAGAACATTGGCTTCTAAGGCCATTATGTCTCATACAATTGGCGGGATTGCTGCAGGCGTATTTGCACATTATGCTTTTTTACTGGTTCAAATGTTTTAGTTATCAATTCACAATTATAAAGCGCAGATAGGATGGGATTTCATTTCCATCTTATCTGCGCTTTTTTATGAATATGAATATGACTATACCTTCTCTATTAGTTCTCTGACCGCATCTGCACTGCAGGGTTGCCCGTGAGAGGTATAGAATTTCTGTGCTCCAGCATCTAAAAGCCTTGAAAGGCTATTCAGTCGTTGATCAGGGTTTAGTGCTATATGATGTAGTTTGGCATGTGATTTTGCTCTTCTATTTTTCCCAACGATCATATCTCCTACAATTGCTTCACCCGTTTCTAATAAAACTGAAATTGAACAATCTGTGTGACCTGGCGTATGGACCAATTTTCCCTTCACCCCAAAATCATTTAAGTCAAAGCTCTCTTTAAATACATGGTCAGAATCATATTTGACAAATTCATCTGGTCTTAGAAATCCAAACAGTGAAAAAATAACTTTTGCTGAAAGGGTTGTGGGTTCAACAGGGGCAGATAGTCCAGAAGCCAAACTCGCATAAGCGGACTCATGAACAACTACTTTTGCACCTGTAAGTGCTTGGATCCGTAGCAAATTACTCACATGGTCACTGTGATTATGAGTAAGTACAATAAGTTTTATGTGTTTAGGATCTATATGATGTGACTCCAAGTAGGTCAGTATTTTGTCGTAATGGTTCTCAAAGCCAGTGTCTACCAGTATCAAGTTTTCTCCCTTTATTAAAAATGCGTTAACCATTCCAAGTGAAATAACATTCACACTTTGACTCATTCTATAATCATCCCCCAGTTATGAAAATAATTCATATAAATTCCATTTTTATATACCTTTCCTATAATTCGCCATTTTAAACAAATCCCCTTCAAAAAATAAAAAAACCGCATAATTAAATGCGGTTTCAGGTCGCCAACAAAGTCGACGGAATGAAGACTGTAGAAAACTTCGAAAGACAAGGCGCGGCTGAGAGCCGCTTGAGGAGCGTATTCATTATACGTGACTTAAGCGAAACGAAGCCTGCAACGCAGTATTTAGTAGTTTGTCTACAGTCTGAAACCGCATAATTAAATGCGGTTTGATCAATCTATTTATTTATTAGTTTAGATACACAGGTAACGGCTTCATTAATATCGCTAAACTTATGGGGATAGATTACATCCGGTCTTTCGATAACAATGGTTGTCATCCCTGCTTTTTTTGCTGCAACAACCTTTTCCTCAAAACCACCGATTTTTGCAGAGGCCTTGGTTACCAAATATTTAGAGGCGTACTTTGAAAACATGGCCGTATTCATTGCTTCTGAAAATGGTCCCTGCATCGCAACAATCTGATTCGGGTTGAATCCCAAGTCTGTACATAGTTGCACAACCTCAGGGGTAGGCAATACTCTGGTTGTTATTCTAGAAATATCAAGCGTTTTCACGAATGGAAGAAGTCTCCTGCTTCCTATTGTTAAGAATATATCTCCTGTGTTCTTTGATAGCCACTTTGCAGCCTCTTCGTAGCTTTTAAGATAGATCACATCTTCATTGTTGTCACACTCTAAGTCTGGTCTTTCATACCTTAAATAGGGTACACCAGCTGACTCAGCTGCATTAATTGCATTTAAAGACGCTTCTACTGCGTAAGGATGTGTTGCGTCCAACAAGAGTTCAATGTTTTTCTCTTTTATGAGTGTTTGCATTTCCTCTTGATTTAAATGACCAACCATAGAATTGATGTTGTCATGATTCGGTAGTCTCTCACCACCATAATCCGACACTGCCGTCATTATAAGTTGGTGACCAAATTCAGCTAACTTTTCGCCAATTTTTCTACCATCACTTGTGCCAGACAGCATTAGAATCATACGGCATATCCTCTAGGTGTAACCATCTTGCCATCTTTAACGTATGACTTTTGGTTACCGATTATTACCATACTAAACATATCAATTTCATGTGTTAACATATCTTCTAGAGTTGTTACAGTCACATTTTGATCGTCTCTTTTAGCATTTCTAACGATACCCACTGGTGTCGTAGAGGCTTTAGACTTCATCATAATCTCACGTGCTTCCACAATTTGAGTTCTTCTACCTTTTGATCTTGGATTATACAGTGCAATAACAAAATCGCCTTCTGAGGCATGGTGAAGTCTCTTTTTTATAAGTTCCCAATCTGTAAGTAGGTCACTAAGACTGATTACGGCGTAATCATGCATCAGTGGCGCACCTAGACAAGCTGCTGCTGCATTGGCTGCAGTTATGCCTGGAACAACTTCAATTTCGATTGAGGGGTCAGCCATTTCTAACATAATGCCGGCCATACCGTATACACCCGCATCACCACTACTTACCAGTGATACAGTTTTTCCTTCACGTGCCAATTCAAGAACATGTGCACAACGGTCTATTTCTTTTCTCATACCAGATGAAGAAACTTCTTGGTTTTCTATTAAATCTTCAATAAGGTCAATGTATGTTTTATATCCAACAATTACATCACTACTTTTAATGGCTTCAACAGAAGCTGGCGATCTATATTCAGGCAGTCCAGGACCAATACCTATTACATATACTTTACCGTTTGAATGCATCGTCTTCCTCCCATATTGCTATTGTTACACCTTGGTCAGCGTATCTGCTCAGTCTCATAAAACCTTGACCAGCTGCCAACATTGCACAAGGTTCAGCAACAGCTCTTACACCTATTGTTTTTTCAACGAAGTCAGAACCTTTGAATCGGTCCTGAACAACTTTAATATCGCTAAGCGCGATGATCTCAAGAGGTATGTTCAAGTCCTTTAGCAACTCATGAATACCACCTTCATCTGCTTTTAATTCTATTGTAGCCAGTTGTCTAACTGCCTCAAACCGGATTCCCGCTTCAACACAAGCTGTCATAAACACATTTTTAATGACCTCAGCCTTAGAGTCTCGTCTACATCCTATACCTACGACATAATTTCTAGGGACCAATTGTACACAATTTTCAGGAATCCATAAGTGTTTCGAACTGATAAATATCCCAGCTTCATTTGTCAGCGGCTCATTTAAAAGCGGTGTGTTCGAAAGTGTATCATGCATACTTTGAATTGCCTCTGTCATAGACTCCTCTTCAATATATACACGCACATTCTTAGGGAGCTTATTAACTACAGATTCCGGTAAATCATGGGATGTAAATATATTAATCATCCCACCATTAATTCCGATAGCGGTCACATTTTTTGCATTTTCCATAGATGTAATCGAAGCACCTAATTTTTGCGCAAACATGTCAACTGCAAGATTATTGGTGACATCAGAAGCTGTAGTAATAACAGCAGTGGCCCCAATACTCTCTGCTACTTTTTGTGTTAAGGCGTTTCCACCACCTAGATGTCCTGATAATAAAGAGATTGCGTGTTGTCCACCTTCGTCCATCACTACAATAGCTGGATCAGACATCTTAGACTCTATATAAGGTGCAATACTTCTGACAACAATCCCTGTTGCCATAATAAAGATGATCCCCTCATATTCATTAAAAACTTTACCTACAAAGTCCTTAAATGGTTTTGTTGTAGACTTGGCTGCATACAGATTACTAAACTCACTTTTACAGTACAAAGTTCCACCAATTCTGTCACAAAGCTGATTCCCCAGCTCACTTGCGCCCTTCGTTAGTGTCACAATGGCTATTTTCATGACTTAGCTACTCTGTATTCATGTGTGAATCCTGGGTCATATAATTTTGATAGTTCATAGTCTGTATCAATAAAATCACCAACAAGTATTTGAGCTGTTTTTGTGATTCCAGCCTCTTTAACCTTATCAGCAATTGTAGAAAGTGTTCCGATTACAATTTTCTGGTCTGGCCAAGTTGCACGTTGTACGACAGCAATTGGTGTTTCTTTGCCGTAATGATGAGACAATCTGTCTACAACATTATCAATCATTTGTACTGATAAGAAAATGGCCATCGAAGCTTTATGTGCAGCTAATTTTTCTAGAGCTTCAGCTTCTGGAACTGGCGTACGTCCTTCAAGACGTGTACAAATGACAGTCTGAGAGACACCTGGTAATGTAAATTCTTTTTTTATCGCTGCTGCTGATGCTACAAATGAACTTACACCTGGTGTAATATCAACATCTACATTGTGAGATGCAAGTCTATCAATCTGTTCTTTAATTGCACCATAAATACTTGGGTCACCTGTGTGAAGACGAACAACTGTCTTATCTTCCTTTAGGCCAGCAAGCATAACATCAATAACTTCATCCAGTGTCATTGAAGCAGAGTTATGTATTTCAGCGTCTTCTTTTCTCCATTTCATAACTTCAGGATTTACTAAAGAACCTGCATAAATAAGTACGTCTGCTTCTTCAACCATACGACGGCCTTTAAGTGTCATTAAATCTGGGTCACCAGGGCCAGCACCAATTATATATACTTTATTCATTTAGAATCCCTTCCTTTTCACGATCATTGTAGAAAGATAAGGAACATTTCCATCTTTCAGTGTTTGAATGTCAGTTGTCACTTGGGCAACGTCTGTAGAACACTTGCTAATCATAACAAATTTATCATCAAGGCCTTTTTCTTCTAATAACTCAGCCAGTTTTTCGCTATCGTGTGATGGCTTCATGATTACTACATTATCATAGTGATCAAGCGCTTTATCAGCTGTTTCACAACCATGTTTCAGAGGAATAATACCAAATGTTTCTTCCCAAAGTGCTAGGGGTAGGTTTTGATTTGCTGCTACAGCACAGAAAGATGTAATACCTGGAATGGTTTCAACTGTTACTTGCTCTTCTAGATAAGGTAGAAGGTACATGTATGTACTATATACAGTTGGGTCGCCAAGTGTTAGGAATGCAACATTTTCTCCTTTAGCAACACGTTCAGAAATGATTTTAGCATTTTCCTTCCAAGACTTAATCATGATGTCATGATCATGAACCATTGGGAACTCAAGTGTTAATACTTCAGTTTCTTTTGGAATATAAGACTCAGCGATCTCAAATGCAAAACTACCTTTTCCATTTCTTGCTTCAGGACATACAAGAACATCTGCTGCTTCAATTGCTTTGATTGCTTTAACTGTAATTAGGTCTGGATCTCCAGGACCCACGCCAATACCTACAAATTTACCTGCCATGATGTTGCCTCCTTATACCTGCATACCCAAGTTGAGTATGATCAATTACCATTAGAATATCTTGTTATCAAATTTATTTTCTTGTTGCTGAAATAATATATATTGGATTGAGAGCTTCCATTAATGTTACAGAACCAACAGGTCTGCCTCTGGAAACTTGCATTTGCACAATATCCAGTTCCTCAAATGCACCAGCCTTAATTGACTCTACGGCCTTACCCAAATTTTCTATAGTGATGATGTTAATGACCAATCGACCACTGCTATTCAAATGCGTCTCAGCATACTCTACGATTGATGCCATTTGGCCACCAGAGCCTCCAACAATAATACCGTCAAACATGTCGCCCTTGTTTGAAGGCAATGCCTCTGGAGCCAGTCCTTTTATAGGAGTCAAATTGCTTAGTTCAAATCGTTTTATATTCTCAAGAAACACTTCATAAGCGTCGTCTTTTCTTTCAATGCCCCAGACATGGCCTTCAGGTACCTGTAAAGCCGCTTCCACAGTTATGGATCCTGAACCTGCACCAATGTCTAAAACCTTAGCATCATTGTTCAGTCTAAGTTTTGAAATCGTAACGGCACGCACCTCTGACTTAGTCATTGGAGCTTTGCCTCTATAAAATGCTTCGTCTGGTAAACCAGGTCCTTTATACTTCATGATTGTTCACCGATTTATTCAGTAGCTTCTGAACCTTATTTGCAAAGAGTTCTTGGAATGTCTTAAGTGCTCCAAGTCCGACTACTTTAGGTGTTACTGTAAAGCCTTCAGCCGTAAGAATATTGACCCATGAATCCTCATCAGGACCTGCCATATCATTCTGAGCATGATCTCCAGCAACCAACATGAATGGCATTACACATAGATTATCCATACCCTTACGTCTTAGTTCAGGTAGCGTATGATCTAAATTCGGGAATGACTCAAGTGCAGCAATTTGAACAGTTTTGAAGTTTAAATCAAAATGCATTTGCATACAACTATAAGTGGCATTTGCTGGGTGATGTGTTCCATGACCCATTAACAACCAGTTTTCAGTATCGCTGTCCATCCCCAGTGTTTTCAGTTCCACATCTAGAGCATCCATGACTAAGGTGTAATCCTCTTCACAAAATAGTAGTGGTTCTCCTAGCTGAATTATAGCCGAATGTTTTTGCTGGGCACTTGCGACGGCTCTTTGGATTTTTTCGTATTCGTAACCTGGCATGATATGAAGAGGTTGTAAGTAAATTTCTGTTATGCCTTCTTCTATCATTTTATCGATTGCTTCTATTTCATTGTCAATCAAGATGCCATCTCTATCTTTAAGTTTCTTAATAATTCTACGAGAGGTAAAAGCACTTCTCACATCAAACTCTGGATATTTATTTTCAATAAACTCTTCAACAGGTTTTATGCAAGATAATCTGGCATCTGCATAACTGGTACCAAAACTAACTACCAAAATTCCTTTAGTGTTCATAGCCTACTCCTTTTCAAGGATTACTACACAAAGTTCAGAAAATACCTTGTTCAAAAACTCAGCAGCTTTTCCTCTGCTTATTATCTCGTTTTCATAAGACAAGTTTTCACCGACATAAATCGTTACATTGCTGAGATCCATATCGATCAATTTTTGTGCAATGACTTCTGGTGTGTTTTTCTGATCGGTTAAGAGTCCTACAGTTTCGTATTCAAGTACTAGGTTTGCAAAGTCAAGATCTCTTCCATGTACACTCCCAACAAAACTGTTTTGATGCACACGACCGATTCGACTATACATATATTGAAGTGAACTGATTCCTGGAATGACTTCAAACTCTTCTTCTTCAAAGTTTTTTCTCATATATGAAAGAAGGCTATAAAATCCTGTGTCCCCAGATACGGCAACTACTATTTTTTTATCTTCTTTATTACGTTTAATGATTTCAGGTAACTTTGTAAGCTGGCCTTCTACTTGAACCAAGACTTTTCCTGTATCTTCAAAGGGTGCAAGGTGTCTTCTGCCCCCGATAATTAGGTCCGCTTGATCCAGTGCTTTTTTAGCAATTGGAAGGACATAGTCTTGATGGCCTGGGCCCATTCCTACAATAATGAATTTCATAATTTAAAGCCCTCCTCCAGTTGATCTGCAAATCGACAACGACCAAGGTAGCCATGGGCTTTTGTGAAAATAATTGTACCGACTTCTACTTCATCATGTGCTCTATCTCGACATTTATCAGAGATGGCATTGGCAATTTGATCAAAGACGTGTACAAAACCTTCAGCTTTAATGTAGTCCACTGCTTCATCTGTGGTATTTGATGCCATTACTTTACGAATTAGACCAATGGGTGCCTCAAGTAAAGCCAACTGGGCCACAAGCGACTCCATCCTTGCATCTGCAAACTTACTATGGGTTTGGAAGACGCCTGATGCGACTTTCACCATTTTACCCAGGTGTCCAATCCATAAAATACGCTTTACATGCTGACGCTCAGCTTCATCCATCATAAAGCCAATAAAATTACTGGTCTTAACTAGTCTTTTGTCGTCTAGGTTGTTTTCCCGAGCATAGTCTCGTCCATAATTTCCTGGTGAAAAAATTATGGTGTCTACATCATTGGTCATCAACATGCGCAGTTCTATACGCATGGTTTCTTTTAAAGCTTCTTCTGACATAGGTTCAACAATGCCCGAAGTCCCAATTATAGAGAGTCCTCCAACAATGCCCAACTTAGGATTAAATGTTTTTTTGCCGCGCTCAACACCTTCAGGTGCTGAGATCAATACAGATACATCTTTTCCAGTTGGAATAACACTGTAAACAGCTTTTTTGATCATTTCTCTTGGAACAGGATTAATTGCTGGTTCACCTATGGGAACTGCAAGTCCAGGTTTTGTCACACGACCTATACCTTGTCCACCATCAATCTGATAGGACTCAGACCAGTTTACTTGGGCATAAACCTTCATACCATGTGTTACGTCAGGGTCATCCCCTGCATCTTTAACAACAGCGCATTTGACGTATGTCTGAGTCATTTCAATCTCAATGATTGGAATGGTCAAGATCCAGCCTTTGGGTGTGTCAATTTCCACAGACTCAAGTTTCTTTCCTGTTGTCAACATCCAGGCCGCTGCCTTAGATGCTGCCGCAGCACAGGTTCCTGTGGTGAATCCATATTTTAATATTTTTCCATCTTTTTCAATGAAGCGATCCATTATGATCTCTCCTCACATTTTCAGATTATAGTTGGTAAAGCATGGCGTTAATAATAGTGGCTGCAACTGGGCTACCACCTTTTCTACCACGAACAACTATATAAGGAATATCCAGTGTTCTTAGAAGTTCTTTAGATTCTTCTGCACCGACAAATCCAACTGGAACACCAACAATTAGTGCTGGTTTTACTTTGCCAGCCTGAATTTCTTCAATTAATGTAAATAGTGCAGTTGGTGCATTTCCAATTGCGTATATTTTTGTGTTTTCGTCTTTACAAGCCTTTTCAATGGCAACCATTGATCTTGTTATACTTCTTTCCTTAGCTTCGATTACCACGTCTTCATCGTGAACACGGTGGTAAACTTTTCCGCCATAATCGGCAAGGCGTTTCTTATTAATTCCTGCCATGACCATGTTTGTATCTGCATATATGTCAGATCCTTCTCTAAGTGCTTTCATACCCGCCTCTACTGCATTGGGGTGGAAATCTAATAGGTCTGCATATTCAAAATCTGCTGTCGTGTGTATAACGCGTTTTACGATCGGCGCTGTCTTATCATCGAAATTATGAGGTCCCATTTCTTCTGTTATAATTTCAAAACTGCCTTTTTCGATATCCATAGGTTTTCTTACGTAATTTTCAAGTAATTCCTTCTGATTCATGTTGACCTCCATATATCCAAAAAACTATAAAATCCGGCTGCAAAAGCCGGATTCGATGCAATATCTGATTTCAGTTGGAAAATCTCGCGATACTGGAACGTCTCCCAACTCTCACCCTGTAGCTGTAGAACAAAATCGTAGTAGGCAGGTTTCCTGGCTCGCGTGTCCCCCAAATGACGCCTTCCCATCCGGTTAGGACAGTGGATAAGTCATTCAGCAACGCTTACAGTAGCAGGGGCTGCACCGGTTTCTCACCGAACTTCCCTTTTAACCCTTTCGGGCACCTAATACGTATATATATATCGTTATCTGCGATTATTATATTACATTTTTTACACGCTAACAAGATGAAGATTTTATCTATAATAGATAATTTTTGTGCATTATTCATTCAGAGTATATGTGATAAGTTCTTTGTCACCAATTAACTTCATATTTACGTGGTCTGCAATGCCTTCAGGCACTGTCACTGTGTTGACACTTCCATCACTGACAAATCGCTTAGAAGGATTTTTTCTGTAATCCTCAAGCCAGTGTATCATTTGGAAATCACCATCGCCTGATTGAACACGCATTATTGCCAGTGGATCAAATCCTTTATCAAATACTGATACTTCTGGTTTCCATCCAACCAGCAATATTGCCTTATGGCTGTATGGAACTTCATTATATATGCCTGAGGTTACAAGATCATAACGTTCTTGATCCTTAGGACGTTTTCCAAATGGCAGTGCCAGTGTATTTACAGTGTAATTTTCAATTCTAGATTCTATTTCTTGAATATTTTTACCCAAGGACTTTTGTATACCCGCTGCGTCTTGTTCAGTTAGATCTTCATGACCAAAACTGTGGTTACCCACTTCAAATCCATTTTCTACAAGCCAATTTACTTTGTCATTTACAAATTCTTTTTGACCAAAAGGTGTACCGCCGTTTAAGAAGAAACTTCCTTTAAGATCCCAGTCTGGATATTGTTTATTAAACTCAACAATTATCCCGATGGCAGAATCTCGGTCTATGCTCAGTTCGCCTGTTGCTTCATTTTTTTCAATAACATTAAAGTTTGATTTGTTTCCATCATCAAAGGTTAAGACAATTGGTGTCATACCCGCCGGAACATCAACATTTCCATCTACATAATCAGACAGGTTAATAGGTCTAAAACCCATTTCATAATATGTAAGTAGATCTTGTCTAAAAGATTCTACGGTTCTTGTGTAAGCAGAGTTCTTCTTCCCTAGGCCATGATACATAACCACCATCACTTCACCCAGTTCGTTGGGTTTAACCACTTGGAGATCAATGGGCTCAACCTGGTCGACTTCGACCGTTTCATTCTCTGTTTCTGTTTCACTAACAGTCTCAGATTCTGTGTTAGAATCGGTTTCAGTGCCAGTTTCAACACCTGTTTCTGTTTCAGTTTCTGCTTCATTATTTTCTTCGGATTCTACATCCACATTTTCAACAACCTCACTAGCAGCCACTTCATTGTTTGTGTTTACTTCATTGTTTATAGTATCATCAGCAGTTGAACAAGCTGTCATCATTAAAGACATTGCCACTGCTGCTGTAATCATCATTTTTTTCGTTTGCATAAAAGCCTCCACTTGCCTAAACGTCCAATCTATATAAACAGTCCAATTACATACTGTACAATATTACCAACCTATTGTACACTGAACAATGTAAATTAGATAGTCTATTGCATATTTGTTACCGTATTTTCACTTATCCTATGGTATACTGTTAATGTTTCAGACTAAAGGAGTGAACCAGATTGTTTACCAATAATACAGATCGTGAAGTCCGCGACAAGCTGACTCTCATATACATAATGGCACGTTTTAATGTTCCACTTAGTTACCAACAACTTACTGAGTTTGTTATGGGTCTTGAGCTCATGAATTACTTTACAATGTTGCAGTATCTAACTGAGATGAAAGAAACTGGCCTCATTGAAGAAAATCAAATAGAAGAAGAACAACTCGTTATGGTCACAAAAGACGGCCATAGAACACTTAGTATGTTTTCAGAACGTATCAGTGCGACATCGGCTGAAACAATAGAAGCTGCTATTGAACTTACCAAGTCTAAGATGGCTAAGGAACGACAAATTCGAGCCAATTTCAAAAGGGTATCGGAGAGCGAGTTTTCTGTTCAGCTAGAAATGTTAGAAGGCAACAACCACCTAATGAATCTACAGTTTTTAGTGTTTACGCAAGAGCGCGCGAAAATGTTGTGTGAGTCTTGGAAGCGTAACGCACCAAACTTATATGGTGACTTGATTCATCAGATTGTTAAGGAATAATGCAAAAGCATCCCGAATCGGGATGCTTTTTTATATACTCTTATTTTCAATTGCTTCTTCAATTGAGTTCAACATGGATTCATCTAACTCCGACTCTTCTTTCCCACCATATCTATACGCGTTATAGACCTTAGTGAGTTCTGTTGCTTCAATTGTTGTCTTACGTTTACGTTGATCTTTTCTTAATACTTCATTGGGTGTCAAATCATCCGTCAGAAAAACACCTTTTGACATAATATAATCTAAATAGTTTTGATACATACTTCTGAGTCGGGGTAATTCAACTTTATTTCTTCCCAAAAGCTCATCAATTTTATCCGTAACAGATTTCATCTGGTCAGAAAAGTGTTCTTTTAAATAAGAAGCCGTTATCATACTTTCCCTGATCTCATCGTTATCTAAATCTTGGTTCACTTTTCTTTTTCTTTCTATACCTCTGGTTAGATAGTATGCTAAGGCAATAAGTGCAAGGATCATCAACACAATAAAGATCCATGGAATGTACTCGTCCCACACAGACTCCGTTTGAACTGCAAACTCTTCTCTAAGATCTTCACGCATTTCATCAACATTATCTGCAATGCCTGATACAAAGTCTCCGTCTGTTTCCTGTTGTTTGCTTGCACGGCTTTTAATTCTACTACTAAAAAAGGACCCCAACTGTAACATGGGCATGAGTAAAATTCTAAGCACTGTTTCAAGCCACCCAAAATTTACATTTGAAAACAATACAACAAGAACAGCGATTGCCAATGAAAGGATAACCACCGACATTACATTAAAAATAAGAATGCGCCGACTGACTTGTATCACATTAACTACCGTTTCTTGGTAGGCAGCCTTTAGATTCATAGAAATCAAATTCATAAATACTGCGATAAAATAAACAATGAAGTAAGGCTGAAGTATCTGAACATACCATGTTATCTGATTCGATCCAATGGTGAACATGATAAACAACATGATCAGGGCACTCTTAAAGAATCTCTTAAAAAAGAAATGGCTGTTATCATGCTCGGTTATAAACTTTATACCATTCATCCATACGACTACAAAGTAACCACCCATCATGACTTGACCAATAAGTGGATAATGCGAACTTGTCCTCGCACCCATAATAAGTGAAAGAGCAATGCCCACAAGACCAATATAATGATACTTGTTACGTTTTTTATCATCTAAAGACGCTAGAAAATAATTTGTACAAATACTGAGTGTGAGTATTGCGGCCGTGTAGCCATACAATCCTGTTATTTGAAAATCTTTGAAAAGTGCTTTTGACAACAAAGTAAACACCAGAAATATATTCATACTGTCATAAGCAAACCGAAGCATTATGCCCGTTGTTTTATCAAGCCATTTGTACATGTATTTCACCTCCCTTACCTGTGTCAAAATTCGGTTTATGAATTTCTATCCTTGAATCAAGAAGGTGTAAATGTTCACTCTCATCCAATATAGCTAAATGCATGTTATATCCGTTTTTAGCTAAATGATTGAGTCTAACCGTGACATCTAATGATATGGTTTCTGTTAAGAAAAATATTGTATGGTGGGGTTGATAAACCCGTTCATATAACATCAAAAGTTCCACGGGTGACAATTTGTTATACTCTGAAAGTTTTGCCAAGGTTTCAAGCAAAACCAATCTGTGTCCACTGTTATTGTCTGGTAATATAAGTTGGCCTGCTTTTGACGACTGAACAGCTGCTGTGTAGGCCAGCCCCACCGCTACTTGTTCTTTTGATGCTGCTTCGACCATACTGGCTGTCAAGTTAAGCAAGTCTTCAAAACATGCAGGACATTTAAACTTCCAGTCTGCTTTAAAATGTGCCGTGTTTAGTAAAATCATAAGTGCAGGATCAGCCTTATGATCAAAATTAGCTACCATCATCTGCCCTGTTCTTGCAGTTGCTTTCCAGTCTATTGCATGGAAGGGTTCTGAGTAGCTGTACTCCCTCAGGCCAATCTTTTCAATAGGGTCTGCCATAATCCACCTGTCTACAGAAACACTTCCGTCAGGCTTATTGGGCTCAAATCCTAAAGATTCAAGTGTATTCACTTTGGGATACACGATCAACTCATTAGGGATGTAAAACATTTGGACTGCGTTTTCTATACCAAACCAGTCCCCTGCTTTCATTTCAACATCACAAAAAGTGAAATGTCCTCTCTTTGTACATGAAACCTCATAGGTCTTTGTTAATTTCTGGAACGAAAATAGTGATGTAATGGCAATATGATTGTATTTTGAATACCCTTTGGCCTTTTGAAGTTTTTGATTTTTTATATCTAGGAAATCTGGATAGGTTGCACAAATTCTCAGCCAAGGAAGTGGCAATACTTTATGATTCATCAGTTCCACTTTCATGGTTACACGGTCTCCTGCATACAGTCTTTGCTTAGAGAATGTTCGACTATATACTAAGTTTTCAAGTGCATTGTCTTTAAAATACTTAAGTACGCCATAAATAACAATCAGCGCTAACACTATTGAAAATATGGTTCTCATATATTCACCTAAACCTTTTCAGATGGAACAGGTGCTTCTTTAATAATATGCTCAATGATTTCGTCTGATTTGCGTCCTGTAACAATTGCATTTGAATTCAAAATGAGTCTATGAGCTAATACCGGCACAGCCATAGATTTCACGTCATCTGGAAGAACGTAATCTCTTCCCTCAATTGCAGCACTGGCTTGGACTGCACTCAGTAGCGCCATTGTCCCTCGGGGACTAATCCCCAGTTCAACTTCTGCATGTTCCCTTGTTGCTTGAACTATAAGTATCATATATTCAATAATTTCTTCTGACACTTTTATATCTTCAAAGATTTTTTTAGCTTCTTCTAATTCTTCTCTTGTGACAACTGCTTTTAAATCCTCCAGAGGATTCTTTGATTTAAAACGTTTTAAGATCTCCATTTCCTCAACCAAACTTGGGTATCCCATGGTCAATTGCATAAAGAAACGATCGAGCTGGGCTTCTGGAAGTGGGAATGTTCCTTTGGTTTCCACTGGGTTTTGAGTTGCAATAACAAAAAATGGGCTCTCTAGTTTATGGGTCTCACCGTCAACGGTTATTTGCTTTTCAGCCATGGCTTCTAGGAGACTAGATTGTGTTCTTGGTGTCGCTCTATTAATTTCATCCGCTAAAATGATTTGATTCATCAGCGGTCCTTTTTTAAACATGAACTCCCCAACTTTTTGATTGTAGTAGTTGATCCCTGTTAAATCTGAAGGCATTAAGTCAGGTGTGAATTGGATTCTAGAAAATCCTGCATTCATGGACTTGGACAAGGCTTTAGCTAACACCGTTTTTCCCATTCCAGGCACATCTTCGAGTAAAACATGACCGTCACATAATATGCCTATAATGAGTTGATCTATCACTTCGTCTTTACCTATAATCACCTTTTGAATATTGTCTTTAATTTTTTTTCTTATTGTACGTACATGTGGCATAGACATAAAAACGCCTCCCTTTTCTTGTTCATATCTCAGCTTCTATTATACCGAGAATTTTCTGAACATTGCAGAATTAGGAGGCATCATTTTCTTAACATTTATTCATATTTGCAAATCATAATCATTAAACTGTTCTGTTTCTCATTTTATCCATAGATGTATTCATTAAAAAATTGCCCAGGCGATTACTCTGAGATTCCAAAACATCCTGGATGTCCTCAACGGTACAGACATCTTTTCCGACAGTTTTATAAATATCTTTAACCAGTTCTCTATAGACTATTTCCAGTTCATCTAGACTTCCTGGGCCAAAATATTTATAGTAGCCGCAGACATCAAGCATTATGATGCCGTTTTCTACAAAAAATTCAACCAGTGTTTCCCACTCATCATACTCCATCTCATCCTTGAGAAAATCATACATTGCTTTCTTCCCACTTTCGGTCAACAGATTTTTTATAAAGTCTGAGTTTCCAATAGACGCAATCATGTCTTCCTTTGACTTGATTATGTCTTGGGACTTGCTTGAGAAGAATGCTCTTTCAAAGTATGTATAAAATGTTTCGCGTTCCATGCGAACACCCCCAAAACTTAGAACACCATTATCTTGTTTTATGTCTATATAATTATATTTTACCAAATAATTGTAATATTATTCAAAATAAATAATAAAGAGTTCAATTTAAAGCTTAAATGACCTTAAATGAACTCTTTATTATGCTTATCGACTTCAATCACTACTGTTTTTATTATTCCACATTTTTTTAATAAGCAGTATGAGTATACTGAGTGCAAATAGGGTCAACAAGCCAAATACAAATAGTTTGGTGCCACCACTCAACATGCCACCTACATAAGAGTATATCAGCGTGGCAGGCAGTTGCCCTAGCCCAGTCGCAATAACAAAGGACCAAAAGCTTATGTTGGTCAGTCCTGCACTGTAGCTAATGACATCAAATGAGATGAAGGGTAACAATCTGGCAATCAAAATTGCATGTTTGCCATACTTCTCGAAAAATCCATCAACACTTTCGAGTGCCGATTTGCTGGTGATTTTAATTACAAACGCTCTTCCGAAGTATCTCGACAAATAAAAACATAATATCGCACCCGCCATAGAACTCACCCATGAGAGGGCTGCACCCTTGATCCATCCGAATAAACTTGCATTGGCAAAAGTTATTAAAAAGGCAGGTAGTGGCGCTGCAACAGATTGAAAGATCATAAGAATGAAGGATATAATTGGTGCCCAGATTCCGTATGACAATATATATGTTTTTATCATTTCTACATTGAAGACGCTTAACATATAGGTGACATTATTAACCGACTGATGAACACCTGGTACAAATATATATAGTCCTAAAATTATGAACACAAGGATCACTTTAAATCTCGCAGAGCTTAGGAAGCTTTTAGTCTTATGTTTCACAGTTGCCATCTCCAAACAGTATTCTGACTTTGACATAAATCATAACATGAATTTACCCTAAGCCGTCAAGGTGTTAACCGGTAGTTGGCTAACACCCTCTTCAAAATAGTGTAAGAGTAATTGGGGATCTTACTCCTATATTTTATATGTTATTCCCAATTTAATCTTAGCATTCCTTCGCCTGTCTTTATCTATTTTGGTTTTATTTAAGCAACTGTTTTATTAGTTTAAGTTTGCCTTTGTATGGTGGAAAGGCCAGGCGGATATCAACTTTTGTAGATTTTTTCAAAACCGATTTAGTGTGCGAAAGTGTTCTAAAACCATATTTTCCATGATAGTGCCCTTGGCCTGAATGACCAACACCACCAAAGGGGAGCTCATGTGCTGTTACGTGGCTTATGGTGTCATTCACACAACCCCCACCGAATGACAACTCATTCATAACACGGTCTTCAACCGCTTTGTTTTCAGTAAATACATAAAGGGCTAAGGGTTTGGGACGTGTACGAATTTCTGAAATCACTTCATTTAGGTTGCTGTAGGTCAGAATCGGTAAAAGCGGTCCAAATATTTCGTCTGCCATGACTGGGTCTGACCATGAAACTGGGTGTAAAATTGTTGGTTCTATATATTTTTCTGCCTCAATGACCTGTCCTCCGAAGATCACTTTCTCTTCATCGATCAACTGAGAGAGTCTGTCAAAATGTTTGCCATTCACTATCCGTCCATAGTCTTCATTTTTATGAATATGCTCACCATAGAATTCTACAATTGCCTTTTTTAACTCTTTTATAAAGGGGTCTAATACATTCTCATGAACATATATATAGTCTGGTGCAATACAGGTTTGACCCGCATTCATAAACTTTCCCCAAACTATTCTCCTGGCAGAGACCTTGATATTGGCACTGTGATCCACAATGGTTGGACTTTTTCCCCCAAGCTCTAGAGTCACTGGTGTTAAGTTCTTTGCAGCCGCTTCCATAACAATTTTTCCAACGGCTACACTCCCTGTGAAAAAGATATGGTCAAAGGGCATATGGATCAATTTGCTTGTGGTTTCTCTTTCACCCGTTACTACTGCAATAGCCTGGGGATCAAAGGTCTGCGAGATTATGATCTCCAGTAGTTTTGAGGTGTTAGGTGTGTATTCTGACGGTTTAATCACAGCAGTATTTCCAGCTGAAATGGCTGCCACAAGGGGTTCAATCAATAACTGAAACGGGTAGTTAAAGGGGCCAATAATAAGGACTGAACCATAAGGTTCATACATAATTTTACCTGTTGATCCCACTTGATGTATTGGCATATTTGCACGTTTGGGTTTCATCCAGCCAGCTATTTTCTTTCTTGTTGCTTTAATGCTATCCAGCAAAAATCCTATTTCAGTGGTATAAGCTTCAAATTCTGATTTTCCCAAATCCTCTTTCAAAGCAAACAATATATCTTTTTCATAATGGCGGATCATATTTTCCAGTTTCATCAGATGATCTTTGCGCCATTCTAGAGACTTGGTTACATTAGTATAAAAATAATTCTTTTGATTTTGAAGAATTTTATCATACTGTTTACCTTCTATATGTGTCATATGTCCTCCTCATTTTGAGTAATGTAAATGCATATCTTGGCTTCATATCATCTATAAGTCTATGATTCATTTCATCAATTGTCAAAACAATTGAGAATCTTTATCACTTTCTACCCACTTTAATGAATATAAAAAAGCCACCTTTAAAATTAGGTGGCTTACATTAGAAAGTTTACAATAAATTTTATTTATCTTTTATCTTCATAGGTACATAAGAACTGGTCTAAACCCGTGTAACTCATGTCCTTTACAGAGAATCCATACTTTTTTAAGTACTTCATTTCCTTATAGTCTGCATCCATTTCGATGACTGGAATTCGTGTCATATCTAAGACTTCTTCGATCATTTTAATGCCTAGACTATTTCCTCTTGCGTCTTCTTTTACAGCTAAGTGTAAGAGTTCAAGTTTGTCGTTATTATATTGCTTCAGTCCAATAACACCTACTGCAACTTCATTTTCATAACATACATATAAAAGGCCTTGTTGCTTAGAGTACATACTCTCTGCAGCACTTTTAATCTTGCCATCAGTTGGGCCGAACATCGTTAAAGAAAAAAGCTCTTTCAATTCTGTATCATTATAAATATCTTTGTAATTCTCTAGTAATCTAAGATCCATTTTACCCTCCAGGATAATATATTATAATTGCTCCATAAGTTTATTAAAAAGTTCTATAAACTCATTTTCAATATCTTGCATATTTCTAAACGAAAAATCATATTCGCCAACCAATTCTAATGCATTATAGCCATGGGTGTCAAGAAGCTCAGAAAGTTCGTATCTGAGAATGGTATCATCAATCAACTTAACCTGGTCACGTTCTTCTGCGTTTAAGGCATGAATCCCATACACACCTTCAATAAATGTCTGCAATTTTTCTTCCATTACCAAGTATTCAGGTAAAAGTTTTTTAACCGGCCGTGTGATGTCTGATATATAAGCTTCAGATGCATCATGGAGCAAACATGCCAACTGTACCTTTATGCTATAACCTCGAACCTCAGCCTCTTGGGCACAATATACACTATGCTGCGCCACACTATAGAAATGTTTCACATGACCATTTCCACGACATAATAAGGATAAAGCGTGGGCTATGTCTACAATCTTAATTTCTGATTCCACTGGATCTAGTGGCCAAAATTTTGTTCCACTAAAAGTACTAATAAATGTTCCTTTTCTCATTTCATACTCCTTTCACCAGCCGTACGACTTTAATATAAAACAATTAAAAAATCCCGCTTATAAAGAAAATACGCACGACGTACCCTCTTCGTAAGCAGGAATTATTGGCTCCTGGTAGATACCCTCAAACCATATTATTGAGGTTATACGAAGTTATTAACACTATAATTATACCTCAGCCACATATAAAATCAATCTATAACTGTTTTAGGATGCGCTTGCGCTGGTGAGAGTGATGAAATCATGAGTCCTATGAAAAGCAGCACAATGCCTAAAAGTGATATATTGGATAACCGCTCATGGAACACAAGAATACCTAAGACAGATGCCGTGAAAGGTTCAGCCATCGTTAAAGTAACCGCCGTTGGTGATGAAACCGTTTTTAATCCGTAGGCAAATAATGAATATGCAAATGCTGTTGTAATAATTCCTAAATGAATGACAACAACCATTCCAGACTGTGTCGGAAGCCATGACAAATCACTTACCAGTAAGATCGGTGACAGAATCAGCCCAGCTGTAAAAAATATGAGTCCATTTGCTGTAAGTCTTGGCAGTGAATCAAACAATGACTTTGACGCTTGAACATAAATTGCATAGGAAAGGCCTGCCCCCAGCGCTAGCAGTGCTCCATAACTATTAATTGAATTACCAACTTGTCCACTAAACAGCAATATGCATCCTAGGAGTGCCATCACTGTTGAAAGAAGCCATAGCTTGGAGGGTTTACGACCACGAAGGAGTTCATATAACCCTGTAAACACAGGGGCACTTCCAATTGCAAAAACAGTTCCGAAGGCAACACCTGTCAAAGAAACACTTGTAAAGAATAAGGGTTGGTAGACTGCAATACACGCCCCAGCAAGTAACACGAATTTTAAATCACTTCTTTTTACACCTTTAAATCCTATTTTCAGAAATGCCAACAATAGTAAAACACTGCCACCGGTTATCATTCTTAAGGCCCCTATAGCTTGAGGGGACGCATTTAAGGGTGCAATATTTTGCGTTGATCCCGTGGTCCCCCACAGCATGGCAGCAAGTAATATCGCTAACTTATCATTCACTTTAAATTTCATTTTAAATCTCATTTTGAATCTCTTTTTGAATCTCTTTTTGAATCTCATTATCTGTCCACCTATCTAAACAAGCATCTATTTTAATAAAAAATAAGAAAGATCACTGATGACCTTTCCTACTTATTTTATCTTGTCTTCAATTGGTGTGTTTACCTATAATTCAGATCCTTTTACCTATAATTCAGATCCTTTTACCTATTTCCAGCATAGTTTTATCATAACTTTTGTCACGACTCAACTTTCTATATGCAGAAGGTGACATGCCCACATGTTTTTGGAACACACGTGTTAAAGAAGACTGGTTTTCATACCCCAACATCAAGGAAATTTCTATTAAAGCGGTTTCAGTCTCAGACAAATACTCTTTTGCTTTTTCTATTCTCATTTTTTGAATATAAGCATTTGGCGTCATACCCGTCATTTTAGCAAACCACTCACAGTAGTATGACACATTAAAATGCTCTATTGCAGCTAAGCTCGCTAGGGTTAGTTTCTCATGCAGATGATTATGAATATAAGTAATGGACTGGGGCAGGGTTTCATGATCTATTAAGGCCCAAGCGTACTTGACTAGATGATGTATATTCTTTTTTCCTATACTCTTCTCTGCTTCATTTGCTAAAAGTGTCCTAAGCGCGCTCCAGTTTTCATCTATTTTCTGATAAACGCCGTATCCTGATGATTTTAATCCCACCAATGACTGGGGTACATCTACAACGACAAATTGGTTCGACTGATTGGCATAAAAATCGTGTTTGCAGTCTGGAGGCAATAAGAAAATATGATCTTCCTTCAAACTCAGTTCGTGAGATGCTGTTTTTATATTGAGTTCGCCTTGCATTGGGATGATCAGTTGATTGTACCCATGTGTGTGTGTATCAAATTCATTTGTATAAGTACGCATCTCACACAATAAGTTCTGATTCATTGGGTCCCTCCTCACTCAGTTACAGCTTACCAACCTTATCTGGATTAATTCGATAAGCTTTGTCATCAATGGCTCTTTGAACAGCAAGTATACCATCAAGATGATCATACTCATGTTGGAACAATTCTGCAAGGTCACCTTCAAAATCAATACGTTGATCTTTCCACTGCAAGTCTTTATAATCAACAATTATTTTTTCGTATCTACGCACGAATATTTCTAATCCAGGAAAGCTCATGCAATCGTCCCATAACTCGAACATATTCTCATTCACACTGCGCATCACAGGATTAATGAAAGGGATTATCTTATCCTCATATTTCATGAATATAATCCTGTAGGGTTCATCTATTTGAGGTGCGGCAATTGCACGCCCGTAACCATACTTAGATTTAAACGCATCAATCGTGTCATGTAAATCATTCACCACTTGTGCAGCTTTATCTATATTGTTCTGATCAATTTCTTTTGATACAACATAAAGATTGTCATTTCCAAGCAGTAGTATTTCTCTAACAGCCATATCTTCACCACCATCATATCATTCATAAATACAGTATCTATAATGTCATCCTAATAGAATACCAACTATTTATAACATAGGAACATTATTAACAGATGGTACTTTTAATTATTATACTATTATTTAAAACTGAATACTATAACGTCTCGTTAGTAATACCAACTTGATAGATACAAGGTAGAAATTCTAATTCAAAGTCATAGTATATACACTAGAGCAACTCTAAGCTTGATACCGTTTGGCTTAATTTTTTATTTTAATTTGCAGATCACATATATATCCAAAACTTTCATCAATACGTTCAATATCGTTGGTGAGTAACAACAGTTCGCTGTCATACATCAGTTGATTTTGGGTTAAGTATGAGAACATTTTAATGATTGCTGCGCTTACATCATCGTTGGAATATGAAGCAAATTTATAAGAAATATATTCTCCCTCTTCAAACAGGACCTTTTCAAGTTCACCTTTGTAATTCTCAATGTAAACACCGTAACCTAGAGAATTGTCCCGTATAATGTAGTGTACATCTTCTCTGAATATATTTGTTGTATCAACGCTATGTTCACGATATAGGTCGTAGATTTCTTTTAATGGATACTCTAAGTCATATTCACTTTGCTTTAGAATAATTAGTTCACGCCGTTTATATTTTTTAGTGAGTAACTTATTCAAATCTCTTTCTGTATTTTCAACTGATACAAGACTTTTTTTAACATGATCTTTTAATTTCTGAAGTCTCTCTATTTCCATTTCGAGATTTTCCAATGACGCGTTCATAATACTTTTGTATTTGCTTTTATCATAGGTTTCCATTAATTTTTTTATCTCTTTAATAGGAATATTACAATCTCTCATGATCATGATAATACTTAATACATACGTGTCTTCATAATCATATAGTCGATAACCACTTTCAGAAATGTTGCTGGGTTTCATTAATTTTTCTTTTTCATAATAGCGAATCGTATGTGCAGATATGTTCATCATTTTAGACAGTTCACCAATGGTCAAAAATTTTCTCAAATTCAACCCTCCAAATCCTTAAACTTACTCTAATTTTTATAGTATTTACTGTAATTATTCTAATGTATTCTTACAATCAAATCAATTTTTTTAAGATTTTGAAGCTTGTTCATTTTAAAAATCTATGATAAAGTTTATACAAGGTCATACATGTTTTATTGGACAAAGCGCCAAAAAAACTCGATCTCTATTTAAATAGAAGAGTGTCTGCGCTCTTCATACTGACAAGTTTTAAAGATTATAATCGACTTTAATAAGGTCAGCTTCGGAAATATTCCGACGCTGGCCTTTTATTTTTTGTTTTTCAATCGTATTTACAGCTACTGTTGTTCATTCCCATATATCAAACTTTTGTTTATGACATATTCTAATACAGTTCTTAATCATTTTTTTCTTTATATGTACAGGTAATATCGGCATTCAATTGATGTAATGATGCCGTCAAATATAATCATCATGATAACGCGCAGGGGGCGCACGTGGTGATCCATCAAGTACAAGATAGGAGATTATCATGAAAGAAACGAAGCAGGGATCGATTTATGAACTCAATGGTAAACCACCTCTAGGCGTAGCCTTTCCGCTTGGAATGCAACACGTACTTGCAATGTTTACAGGAAACATCGCACCCATCATTATCATTTGTAATGTATTAGGTCTTCCAGCTGAGCAAAAGGCATTTATGATTCAGTGTGGTATGATCGTCGCTGGTCTTGTAACATTTGTTCAGCTTTATCCAGTGGGTCGTGTCGGTGCAGGTCTACCGCTGGTAATGGGTACAAGTTTTGCTTTTGTTCCAACAGCTATTGCAGTTGGTGGTACTTATGGTCTCCCAGGTATACTCGGGGCATCCATGGTTGGTAGTATTGCAGAAATCGTAATGGGTTTCCTATTTAAACCCCTTAGAAAATTCTTCCCACCACTTGTTACAGGTACAGTTCTAGTTGCTATTGGTCTTTCACTTCTTCCAGTAGGCGTTAAATACTTCGCAGGCGGCGTTGGTGCTAAAGATTTCGGCTCACCACAAAACCTTGCACTTGGTTTCTTTGTACTCTTTACTATTATTATTCTTCAGCGTTTCGGCAAAGGCATGTTAAGTGTTTCTGCTATTCTAATCGCACTTATTCTTGGTTATCTTATTGCAATTCCTATGGGTAAAGTTGATTTCTCAGGTGTTGCAAATGCAGGTTGGTTCAGTTTCCCAATGCCACTAAAATACGGTGTTGAGTTCCACCTAGACGCAATTCTTAAGTTTGCAGCAGTTTATTTAGTTGTTGGTCTTGAAACACTTGGTAATATTTCTGGTATTACATTAAGTGGTCTTAATAGAGAAGCAACAGATCGTGAAATGTCTGGCGCAGTTATTGCTGATGGCGTTGGTAGTGCATTTGCAGCATTCTTTAACGTTCTCCCAAATACGGCTTATGGCCAAAACGCAGGTATCATTGCAATGACAGGTGTTGTAAACAAGTTCAGTGTTGCAACAGGCGCAGTATTCCTAATGGCAGCTGGTCTTATTCCTAAGTTTGGCGCTATCTGTGCAGCAATGCCAGCAAGTGTTCTTGGTGGTGCAGTACTGGTCGTATTCTCTATGATTACTGTTAGTGGTATCCGTATGATCGCTAAAGCAGGTCTTGAAGGTCGTAACGGTACAATCCTTGCAATTTCACTAGGTCTAGGCCTTGGTTTTGCACAAGTTCCTGACGCTATTGCACAAATGCCTTCATTACTAAAACACTTCTTTGGTGATTCAGTTGTTGCAGCGGGTATTTTAGCACTTGGACTAAACATTCTTTACCCTCAAACAGATAGTAAAGCTGAAGCTTCTAAAAAAGAAGCTGCATAATACGAGATAAAAGGAGCGAACAACATGTTATCATTTAACACCTTCCATCAGCCAGAAACCATTGAAGAAGCCTATACAATCTTATCAGCACATAAAAGATCAGGACTTCTTGGTGGTGGCGCATTTATCCGTATGGGACAAAGAAAACTTACGGATATGATTGATCTTTCAAAACTTAATCTCGACTATATCAATGTTAATGATACAGTCTGTTCTATCGGTGCCATGACAACCTTCCATACGCTTGAAACGTCTTGTGAGCTTAACGATCCCCTACGAAGATATTTCAAAGAATCACTTGGCCAAATTGTCGGTATTCAATTAAGAAACATGGTAACTGTGGGCGGCACTGTGTATAGTCGATATGGGTTTTCTGATCTTAACACTGCCCTTCTGGCTCTTGGAGGTGTGGTTCGCTTACACAAGCAAGACACTCTTTCAATAGAATCGTTTTTCGAGGGACCTCTTCCCGACCGTGATGTATTAACAGAAGTTGAAGTTCCATCAACTATAGATATCGGGGTTTTCAAATCGACCCGACTCTCAACTGCAGACTATGCACTGCTGAATCTAGCAGTGGTCAAAACAGACAATCGATTCAGAATTGCTGTTGGGGCGCGTCCTCACAGAGCAACACTGGCATACAAAACGATGGAATATCTGAATTCCAATGTATTATCGGAAACTACCATACAAAGAGCAGCAGATATACTTACAGACGAAATTCAATTTGGAAGCAATAGACTGGCCAGTGACACTTATAGACAAGCGGTTTCTGGTGGTCTTCTAAAACAAGCATTAATGGAGGTGATGTCCGATGAAAATTAAATTTACTTTAAATGGTGAACGTGTTGAAAAAGACATCAAACCCGATGCATTTTTGATTGATGTACTACGTGACCTGGACTGCCTCGGTGTTAAAAAGGGCTGTGACACTGGTACATGTGGTGCATGTACGGTTCACATCAATGGCAAACCTGCCCTTGCCTGTGTTCAACTCGCAGCTAAGTCTGATGGACAAGAAATAATAACTATTGAAGGCGTCAGAGAAGACGCTAAAAGAATCGGAAAATATCTGGTGGCTGAAGGTGTTGAGCAGTGTGGATACTGTAGCCCTGGTACAATAATGAGTATTCTTTACCTGGAATCCTGTGTTGAGAATCCAACGGATGAGGATATTCTATACTACTTAAATGGCAATCTTTGTAGATGTTCAGGTTACACTGGACAACTCAGAGCAATCAAAGCTTATTTGGAGGCGAAAAACAATGAAATATGTGCGTAACTCTCACCCCAAAAAAGACGGAATGCAATTGGTACAAGGTTTTCCAGTTTACACGGACGATCTAGCTCCTAAGAACGCACTCATCGTAAAAGTCCTTAGAAGCCCCCATGCCTTTGCTCGAATAAAAAATATTAAAACTGAAATAGCAAAAAAAGTTCCTGGAGTTGTCTGTGTTTTAACCCACAAAGACGTTCCTAGAATTCCATTTACAAGGGCAGGTCAGTGTTACCCTGAACTTTCGGCTTACGACAAATTTATTTTAGATGAATATGTACGCCACGTTGGTGATGATGTTGCCATTGTAGCAGCCAAAGACGAAGCAACTGCCGATAAGGCCCTCCGTCTACTTAAAGTTGATTACGAAATATTAGAGCCTGTATTAGACATGGAAATGGCAGTGGATCATTCAACAAGGGTTCACCCTGAAGAAGAACTTTTTACACATATTAATGTGGGCTGCGATCCGACACGCAATATCGCCTGCGAAGTTAAAATCGGCCTTGGTGATATAGAAGAGACACTGGAAGAATCCGAGTACGTTTTCAAAGCGCGTTATACCACCCAAGCACAAGCTCAGGCCATGTTAGAGTCTCATAGATCTTACAGCTATTTGGATCAAAATGGCCGATTAAACGTTGTTTCCTCTACTCAGATTCCTTACCACACACGTAGAATACTTGCCCGTGCTCTGGATATGCCAAGACATAAAATACGTGTTATTAAACCCCGTATTGGTGGTGGCTTTGGTGCTAAACAGACCGCACACTCCGAATTCTACCCAGCACTGGTAACCAAGTTAACAGGAAAGCCTGCTAAGATCATCTATTCTCGAAAAGATGTTTTTAGAGGGACTTCTTCACGACATAAAATGCGTTTTGACATTTCTTTAGGCATGAGTAAAACGGGCATAATTGAGGCCATTCATATGGAAGGTCTTTCAGACACAGGCGCCTACGGTGAACATGCACAAACTACCTTTGGAGCTGCCGGCAAAAAAGTTCTTACCCTCTATAACAAAGTAAAAGCTTGTCGCTTTGATGGCAAGGTTGTTTACTCAAATAATGTTCCTGGCGGAGCTTTACGTGGATTCGGTGTAACCCAAGGAACCTTTGCCCTAGAGTCTGCAATCAATGAAGCCTCTAGAGAACTGGGTCTTGATCCTATAGCCGTTAGGCGTATGAACATGATTGGTCAGGGCGAAACCACTGAATTATTTAATATGACCACCAAAGGTGCGGGTCCTGAACCTATTCATATGGACTCTTGCCTTCTTGAAACTTGTGTTTCAACTGGTCTTGAAGAGTTCGATTGGGAAAGTAAACGAAAAAAACACTTAGACCTCCCAGAGAATTCACACCTGAAATACGGTCTTGGTATGGCCATCGCACAACAAAGTTCTGGCCTTCCTAATATCGATATGGCCAGTGCAACCATTCGGCTTAATGATGATGGCTTCTTTACCCTTCTAACAGGCTCTACGGATATTGGTACGGGATCTGATACAGCCATGGCTCAAATTGCAGCTGAAATCTTAGAGGTGCCTCTTGATCTTGTTGTTGTACATGCCTCTGATACAGATACCACACCATATGACAGTGGTGCTTATGCTTCGAGTACAACTTACACCACGGGGAATGCAGTCATTGATGCTTCAAACAAAATGGTCAATGCCATCAAAGAAACGGCATCCGCTTTTTATGATACCAATGAAAAAGACATTGAATATAATGAAGGTGTCATAACATGTAAGAGCAAAAATGAAAATATTGATCTTGCATCATTCTCAAATAAAATCATTTATAATACACAACATGTGCAACTTTCAGTTACGGGTTCTTATGTTCCAAAGAAAATAGCCCCACCCTACATGGCCGGTTTTGCTGAAGTTTGTGTGAACACCCTTACAGGTGAAACGACAGTTACAGATTTTGTTGGTGTTGTTGATTGTGGTACCCCTATTAATCCGAACTTGGCTCGTATACAAGCTGAAGGTGGTATTTCTCAAGGGATCGGCTTTGCCCTAATAGAAGAAGTCAAGGTTTCTGAAAACGGAACACTTCAAACAGATAACTTTATGACTTATAAAATACCCGCTAGACGCGACAGTCCAAACATTCGAGTCTTCCTTGCAGATGGACATGATGAAACAGGACCATTTGGTGCAAAAAGTATTGGTGAGGTTGTTATTAATACGGTTGCACCAGCAATTACAGAAGCCATCGAAGATGCCATTGGCGTCCGTATTAGAGACTTACCTGCGACACCAGAGAAAGTATTGCTAGCTTCCCTTGAAGGCGTCCGAGTCAACGAGGAGCACATAGAGACCAGCAGCCCCTGCTAACACTGCTGCGTTGCAAGCGGATATGTCCCTGCCAAGACATATCCGCTATTTTATTGTATTTATAGAATCAGGCTTCATGATATAATATTTGAATAGTCCTAGACCCAATACGAACACTTGAGGAGGCACAAGTTGATTAATCTATTAACTTATACTTATGACAATACTAAAAATAAAATATGTGTCATTCTCACCCTTATTATAGTTTTTCAGTTTGTTGTGACGCCCTTTTCAAAAGCGAGCTTTGCTGAAAATGCCAATCAGATTCCTGATATGGTAACCCTACAATTAAGATGGGAACATCAATTTCAATTCGCTGGATACTATGCTGCTTTGTGGGAAGGCTACTATGACAATGCAGGGTTAAAGGTTGAAATCAAACCTGGAATAGACCAAAGCGGCAACGTCATCCTTGCCCCTGAAGCCGTGAATAAGGGTGAAGCAGATTTTGGTGTTGGTGGTGTTGATATACTGCTGGGTTTGAATGAAGGTAAAAAGTTAAAGATCATTTCGACTATATTTCAGCGTTCACCTGTTGCATACTATATGTTACCTGAAACACGCTTCACTTCTATATATGACCTAACTAAGTTGAATGTTGCACGAAGAAATCACGATTTATTAGACATAGAACTACAGGCCATGCTCATAGATGAAGGCATTAATCCTGCTAAAAAAAGTGCTCTCCCTAAAGATGTTGTTGTGAGTTTTGATGACCTTAGGGCAGGTAAATTTGACGTTATACCTGGTTACTTAGATACCATTGCTTATCAAGCACATTTACAAGATTACACATTAAAAACAATCGTGCCAATTGAGTATGGTGTAGATTTTTACGGAGACAGTCTCTTTACTTCTGAAAAAATTGCAAACAGCAGACCAAAATTGGTTGAACGGTTTAGAAAAGCAACACTAGAAGGTTGGGCCTACGCCCTTGATCACCCGGAAGAAATGGCACAACGTATCGCAGACCATTACTACAAGGACTCTAGAAATTATTTGGAGTTTGTAGATTTCAATAAATTCCAAGCCGAACGTGTCACAGAACTCACACTTTATCCAGTTGTTGAAATTGGGAATATGAATCCCTATCGTTGGACCAATATGATCGATTATTTAACCGCTCTTAACCTAATAGATACCCCTATAAAAACTGAGGACATCCTATTTGACTACGATAGGATACAACAAGAAAAATCCGCTCTACACATTAGACTTTATCAAAGTTTACTGGTAATTTTAGCACTGGCAGGTTTATTCGGATACATTCTTTATATGAATACAAAAAACTTGAAACTACAAAGTGAAGTCCAATATAGAAAAGATGCTGAACAGAAAATTAGTCTTAGCCACGAAAGATACCAACGTATGTTTAACAGCTCCTTCCTTGGGATTACTGTTACAGATATTAATGGGCACATACTTAGAACCAATGACAAATGGGCACAGATGACAAGCTATGAACATAATGAATTACAGGAAATGAGCATATTTGACATCCTACATCCCGAGAGTAAAAAAGCAGGTAAGGAACTCTTTAAACAGCTTAGAGACAATAAAGTTCACGAAATTGATCTTGAAAGACGCTATCGCCGAAAAGATGGGTCAGAATTCTGGGGCCAACTTTATATGACATCTATTCGGGACCCTGAAACCAAAGCACGAAACTTCCTGGGTATGGTTCATGATATTACCGAGAAAAAGATGCAACGTTTGGCCGCAGAACGTGCAGAAGCCATGATGATCTATCAGGCGCGCCAAGCAGCCATGGGTGAAATGGTCGGAAACATTGCCCATCAATGGAGACAACCCCTAAATAATCTTGGATTAATAGTCACCAATATTGAGGACGCCTATCAATTTAATGATCTAGACGATGAAACCATGTATGACTCTTCCAAACGTGCTAAGTCACTGATTAAACAAATGTCAGAGACCATTGATGATTTCCAGGACTTCTTGAATCCCAATTTGGACTCTAGTTCATTTGATCTTGAAGACATGATCGATGGCGTTGTTGAACTTATGCAAGACAATCTGAACATTAACTCTATCCAGCTCAAACGAAGTGGACATATACACGCAATGATTGAAGGGCAGAAAAACCAACTTTCACAGGCATTATTCAATATTATAAATAACGCTGTTGATGCCATTCGGTCTTCACAGACCAGTCATCGAGAGCTTGAAATACTTACTGAACTTAAGGGCGTTGAACATCAAACTTACATGGCTTCAATTCAAATTACAGACCATGCTGGTGGTATTCCCCAAGATATTATTGAAAACTTATTTGAGCCTTATTTTACAACCAAACCCAAAGAAGAAGGCACAGGACTAGGGCTCTACATTACCAAATCCATTGTAGAAAACACTTTTAATGGAACCGTGGAACTCCTATTAACTGAAACAGGATCCACATTTGAAATCAAACTGCCTCTGGAAAGGTGAATAATATGACAGAACAAAGCGCACTGAGCCTTTTACATGTTCTTTATGTTGAAGATGAAGAGCTCACTCGAAATGAATTAAGCAGGTTTTTAAAACGTCGTGTATCACACCTTGATACTGCAACCAATGGTTTACAAGCTCTTATCGAGTTTGAAAACCATCCACCAGATGTTCTAATTACCGATTTACGCATGCCAGACATGGACGGCCTCGAATTAACAAAACGCGTTCGTGAACTCGGTTATGACACACCTATTATAGTCACCTCAGCCCTATCTGATTCAGATACCATCTTAACAGCCGTTGATAGAGGCATTATAAAGTATATTGTGAAACCCATAGACGTTGAGGAACTTGAAAACGCTTTATTCCAAGTTGCAGACGATGTGCTTTCCAAACGGCATAAATTTGTTGCAGATCGAAAAATACTTTCTGCTGAAGACCGTCAACATATTGAAAAACTTCTCGCCCGTGACCTGTCCTCTTTACTCAAAAGGACCACTGGCAAGGGCCCTAGAAAACTACGTGTTAAGTTATCCATTGAGCATGCCCAGATCCATGTTGAAGGTATGCTAACTCCAATGGAACATACCTTACTAAAAGGCGCTCAATCTCCAGAAGCCTTGGCGCTCAACAGAGAACTTCTTTATAAAACACTGCTCCAAGACATTCAAGTTATCTTTGAAACACATACCGGAAATGGCGTCCTTATTAGTCAGTACAGTGGACGTACGCGAGAAGACAAAGAAGAGATCTATTTGACATTTAAAAGACGTTAGAACGTAAAAAAGACATTGCTGCATTAGCAATGTCTTTTAATATTAAGAACGATTTATTGGTCCACTAAATCATAGCACTTTTCTTTAACACATCTAAATGAATAACCGATTTGTGAACACCAGCAAGTGTCTTTGACTCCAGTACAATGGATTCACACGAATCTGTTAGTTTGTCCATTACATTGTTTACACAAACTTCTCCTGTTCCTAGTGGCTGATGGTCTTTACCATGTGCACAATCATGAAGATGTACATGTTTGATCTGGTCAACCTTATCAAATAGTAGAATCTGATCTTGGTATTTTCCTTTGACATTATGACCTGTGTCCCACGTCAAATGAATGTTTTCAGAATCTAAGAGCATTCCAACAGCTTCCTTTATAAAATCATGATGGAAATCACATGCGTTTTCAATACAAAGCTTAAGGTCTGTGTTCCCAAGTGTTGCGTCAACCAAGTCTCTAAACTTTAGAACATTATCAAGGTAAGTTTCTTGATATTTCTTCTGAACAAATACCTTTTCATCTGTCATTGTAAAAAAAGTACCCACATGCATATGCATATTCATAAGCGAAAAATGATTGTTCAGTGCTATGTCAGCAGAATCTTTAAAAACTTCAAAAGCTGCAGTGCGCATATGTTTATTGAAGTCAGCAAAATAGAAATTTTCTGGTAAGTGCATACTAAGGTCTAAATTGTATTGTTCCATCAACTCTTTAGGCTTTTGATCTCGTAGTAAATCCGTCTGATACTCTGGAACATTCATGTTTAATTCTACAAAATCAAGATTCAAAGATTTGCACATCTTCATATTTGATTCAAGTCCATTTAATTCCATTAACGTCGGCATTCCATAACGCATAAATATCCCTCTTTTCTCTATATATACATTTCATAAATGTCATTATTTATATTTTTTTTGGATTTTTCTTTATTTTGTTAAAATAAAATTCAATTTTCCTGTGTTTTCATAAAACACCCTGAATATTTTTTCTAATTTCCGACAAAATATTCAGAAATCTGTTTAAGAAATTGTAACGTTTTTGAAACATATAAGCAAGCTATTTATATCCAATCTTTTGACCATAAATGACCGCTACTGTATAATTAAAAGGGTATTGAAGTTTAACCGATGTATTATAAAGATTTGAGGTAGTTTATCTTGCTTAAAGAAATAAGATATCCATTAATTCTTTTTATATTAACGTTGAGTATTATTGTGACAATTTTACTTTATCCGATTAATTACATATGTGTCAGAGACACCGTTAGCGATGAAATATATCTGAGTTTACCTTTAAAGCATGAATCAGAGTTTAGCATGCGCTGGATTCATTCAGTAGAGCTTGAGCCATGGGAAGAGTTTTTTACAGTTAACACGGCCAAACAGATTGTCTTAGACCGTACCCGCTTTAAAGCTTTTGGGGCAGGTGTCCCAGAGTCTGCTGGTAAAAGAGTAGATACCACAGATGGTTATATTACCTTCTTAGACATCAACCAAGTTATGCCTACACTGATTTATGGTATATCTCCTACTGCGCAACATATTTTTAGTTATGATAACGTTGACTTCCCTTTATATGAAACGGTCAAGGCAGATCGTGGGGTTGAAATAACAGTGGAACAGCACAGCTTGTTTTATCGTTATATCCATTAATTTCAAAAAAAGCACGTAGGTTGATTATAGCGAACCTACGTGCTTTATATATATTTTTTTAAATCGTTGAACGTTAAGCGTTTGCAATCTCACCGTGCAAATTTTTTGTTGCCTTTTTTTCAATAAAACAAAGACCTGCGAACAGCGCCATTCCAATTAAATCTGTTTGAATCCCTGGAATCATAAGGCTAAATGCTGAAACGAAGAACAATAGTCTCACCAAAGGATTTGTCTTTCTAAACAGGTAACCTTCAACACCAACACCAAGTGAAAATACGCCCACAACCGCAGTTGTGATAACAAGTGTCGCTTCAAAGAAGGTTGTGTCTATTAAAAGCAGTGAGTTGTTATATGCAAATATATATGGAACTACAAAACCTGCCAGTGCAATTTTCACAGCCTGAATACCCGTCTTGGTGGTATTGCCTCCCGCTATTCCTGCACCTGCAAAAGCTGCAAGGGCAACTGGAGGTGTTAAGTTGGCAAGCATTCCAAAATAGAATACAAACATGTGTGATACAAGAGGCGGAATTCCCATCTTAGCAAGAGCTGGTGCTGCCATTGTTGCAGTAATTATATAGGCTGGAATTGAAGGTAGTCCCATTCCAAGTACAATACATGCAATCATGGTCAGAACTAGAGTCGCAAATAAGTTCCCTTTGCCAAGGAAGAGTATTGCGCCTGCTAATTTAAGTCCGAATCCTGTAAGTGTTGCAACTCCAATTATTAGACCCACTGTAGCACACGCCATGGCTACACCAAGCGCGGTTCTTGTTCCCTCTTCTAAGGCATCAATAATATCCTTAAAACTCATACGTGTTTCTTTTCTAATTGCACTTGCACCAATTGTTAAAAGAATAGAATAGAAAGCAGCGTATATAGGTGTATACCCCTTGATTAGCAAATAGAGTAGCCCAACCAGTGGAATTAATAGATGACCACGTTCTCTCATGACATCACCAATTTTAGGCAGTTGGTCTTTCGGCAGACCTACTAAACCATTTTTTGATGCACGTAAATGAATGATCGTTATGACACCTAGATAATACAACATTGCTGGAACCACTGCCACCGCAGCAATCTTGATGTATGGCAGTCCCAAGTATTCTGCCATTATAAAAGCTGTTGCACCCATAACAGGCGGTAAAATTTGACCACCGCATGATGCTGTTGCTTCAACTGCACCAGCAAATTCAGGTTCATAACCAATCTTTTTCATTAAAGGAATTGTAAATGCACCTGTTGTTACAACATTCGCAACTGCACTTCCGTTGATCGATCCAAGAAGTCCACTTGAAACAACTGCAACTTTCGCCGGACCTCCTTTGCCGCTTCCTGCAATAGCCATAGCAACATCATTAAAAAATTGACCCATGCCGGACTTTGATAGAAAGGCTCCAAAGAGTACAAACAGGAATATATATGTTGACGAAACACCTATAGCAATACCAAAGATGCCTTCAGTTGTTAGATACATATATTCAGCAATATCTGGCAGTGAATATCCTCTGTGAGAAATAAATCCAGGTAACAAGGGACCAAAATAAGCATAAGCCATAAATATTATTGCTAAAATTGCTATCTCTTTGCCTGCAATTCTTCGACCTGCTTCAAGAACAAGTGCAACAATCACAAAACCCATTGTAATGTCTAGCCCGTTGGGCATCCCCGCTCTTTGGACCAGCTCACTATAATTAGCTACAATATAACCACCCACCATAAGTGACAGGGCAGCAAATCCCCAATCGAACAGGCTTGGTTTTGTTTTATCTGATTTTTTCGTGAAAGGATAAAGTAAAAATATTAATGCCATGACAATGGTTGTGTGTACAGCTCTATGCATTAATGTTACAAGTGGCCCTGTCCATGCTGTATATAGATGAAAAAGTGCCAGGCCTACACATGCTAAGAACACGATCATTCCAGGCATGCTATTTCTTTCAAGTCTTCTAAATCTTGATTCTACATCAAACTGTTCAAGTAAATCCGCTTGATCAATCTTTTCCATCTTTTCATTATTGTTTGTTTTCATATCTTCCATGAGACGACCTTTCTACTTGCCTTGTTCTTCAAAATATCTTTCTGCACCTGCGTGTAGAGGGATTGGCATTCCAACGCGAATTTTATCAAGAGAAATTTTCTTACCTGATGAATGCGTTTGTCCTAGTGCTTCTAGATTTTCAAAGATCGTTTTTGTCATTTCATAAACAAGTGCTTCGTCTACATCTGCACTGGTAACCAGGAGCGTTGTAACCGCTGCAGTTTCAACGGCTTCAGTATTATCATAAGTTCCAGCTGGAATTAGCTCTGATGTATAGAATGGGAAATCTTGACCAAGAGCCTCTACAGCAGCTTTACGGATAGGAACAATTTTTACATCTTTTGTTGTAGCAAGATCCATAATTGCAGAGTTTGGAATACCTGATGTTAAGAATGCAGCATCTACAGCACCATTTTTAAGTTGTTCAACTGCTTCTGCATACGACAGGTAATCTTCATCGATCACGTCATAAGAAAGTCCATGAGCTGTTAGAATTTGTCTTGCATTCACTTCTGTACCACTTCCCGGCGCACCAACGCCAACACGTTTTCCTTCTAAATCTGATACTTCCATAATTCCAGTATCATCAAGTGTTATAAGCTGCACAAAGTTTGGATAAAGTGCAGCAACACCTCTAAGGTTTTCAACAGCTTCTTTGTCTGCAAATGTTTCTGTACCTGTATAGGCATAGTTGACAACGTCATTCATGGCAAATGCAAGTTCTACTTTGCCTTGGCCAATAAGTGTTGAGTTCACAGCAGATGCGCCAGTAGATTGAACCGAAGCATTCATATTATCGATATTTTCATTTAATAAATTGGCAACTGTTCCACCTAAAGCATAGTAAGCACCTGAGCTACCACCAGTTGCAACTGTAATGTACGTTTGTCCACCTCTAGCAGCTTCTCCCTCTGCGCCCGCTGGAGAACAACCCGCCAGTGATAGTGTTGTTAGAGCTAAAATTGTCATTAATACTAAAAACTTTTTCATGTGTATCCCCCTTAAACATTTAACATCCGACTTTCTTTAATCACTCCGAATATATATGAAGTTGGTCCCCAGAAAAATGTTTTCCTCCTAAGTTACAGAATATTAAGACTAAGTTGCACTAACATAAATTTACTGACAGGGATTTTTGACTTTTAATAGGAATTTAACCCATTTAGAATTTGGAGCATATTAAAGCCCCATCACAATGTGATGAGGCTGGATATTAATAAGACTGACATAAATATTGATTAAGTTCTTATGTGATTAGAACTGATGGTCTAAATTCCAAGTAGCACCTTAAAGTTTTTTACATATGACCGATTAACAATAACCTCGTCTTCTTTTTCAACCATTTTGAGTTTTAAGGTGTAATTAAACCAAGGTGTTATTTCTTCAATATGATTGAGGTTTACAATAAACGATTTATGCACCCGTGTAAACTCTTCTTTTGAAAGTAAGTCCTCTAAATCCTTAAGCGTATACTGGCAAGAGTATTCCTCTTGCTTGCATACAACACGCACGCTCTTATTACTTGCCTCAAAATACACAATATCGCTTAGAGGTTTAAGAAATAACTTATCATCTTTTGACACACAGAGTTTCCCGATCTTCTTGAGTGTATCTTGCGTACGTTTAGGGCCTATACTTCTGGCTTCAACTTTATCAATTGCCTTCTGGAGTCTTTCCTGTGAGAAAGGTTTTAGAACATAATCCACTACATCTATCTCGTATCCCAAGACGGCGTACTTATCATATGCTGTCGCAAGAACGATAGCAGGCGAATTCTCAAGTTCTCCGATCTGTCTTGCTATGGATATACCATTGGTGTATTGGAGTTCAATATCTAAAAATACCGCATCCGGTTGCAATGACATGGTCATATTTAGAACATCATCACCATGACCTGTTTCACCTACGATTACTACACCTGGTATACGTTCAAGAAAATACTTCAGTTCGTCACGAATATAGGGTTCATCATCCACTATAATAACTCTCAACACCCTCACCTCCCTTGCTTAAATGATTATGATCTATTTCAATTTCTATTGTTGTACCGTAATCTAACTGGCTGTCAATTCGGTAGTTAAACGCATTCCCAAAATGTCCTTTGAAACGATTAATCACGTTATTAAGACCAATTGAATCGGTTCTCTCACTTCCCAAACTACGCACCCGCTCAAGTGTATCTCTATCCATACCTACACCATTGTCAGATATTCTTATGCAGGTGTTATCGCCTGAGGTGCAAACTTCAACGGTCACTTTTCCAGCAACACGCTTTGGATAAATGCCGTGTTTAATGGCATTTTCAACAAGGGGCTGTAGTGATAAAGGCGGGAGTTCTAATTTCGTACTTTCGTCTATGTTGTAATTTACTTCCAATTTATCTCCCAATCGCGCTTTTTCTATTTCAACATACGATTTTACATGCTCAATCTCAGTCATTATGTGTACATATTCCCCTGTTGCACTTAGATTCTGCCTAAAGAATTTACTGAGATGATAAACCAAATCTCGAGCTTTATGCGGATCAATCCGACATAATGATGATATTACAGTTAATGAGTTGAACAGAAAATGAGGATTTATTTGTGCTTGTAGCGCCTTTAGCTCAGCATCTTTAACAAGCTGGGTAGACATTTCAAGTTTGTTTAGAGTCAAGGTTGTTTCGAAAAACTTTGCCAGACCTTCTGCAAATTTTGTATCGATGGTCGTCATATCTTGGAGTGCACTTTTATACATTTTTACAGTTCCTATAATCTGACCTTCTTCGATTAAGGGGAATATAATGACTGATTTTAGTGGACAGTGACTGCCATAGGAACATTGTTTTTCCGGACACTTACGGAAAACTTTGGTCATACCCGATTCTAAAATACTCTCTGTTAGACCTGTCACTATAGGATTTCCGACTTTATGCCTTGGAGTATCAATACCCTCATGGGCAAGAATTTTCTCACTGTCCGTTATGGTAACTGCTGTATACTCACTCATCTCATATATGAGTTTTGAAATCTTTTGAATATCCACTGAGTGGATACCATTCTTCAAGTAGATTACAGACCGGTCTGCAATTTCGAGTGCTAACTCGGCTGTTCTGGCAATCTCAATTTCCTCATCACGAAGGAGATTTTCCATAATCATAAATAAGAGAGCCAGACCAATACTATTTATGACAACCATTGGAACTGTAATATGCCTTACTGTCTCCACTGCCAGGGCAAATGGTTTAACAAATATGAGTAGTGATACTTTCCGCATTAACTCTGCAACAGCTCCCGTTGCTGCCGCATAAGCCCATTTATTATCTTTATCTCTAATCCAAAGCCCAACATAACCAGCCATTAACCCCTCGAATACTGTTGATATTGCACAGGCAAATGACGTTACCGTATCAGAGGGCATAATGCCTCTATGGATTCCAGCTATTAACCCTGAAAACAGGCCTACCACTGGACCCCCTAATAGTCCGCCTGCTGCTACACCAATGATTCTGGTATTTAATAAAGCCCCATAATATTCCACACTAAAATAAGTTCCTATGATCCCAAATATGCCAAATATCACAGATAGCTTTAACTTATCAATCAGGGTTAGGGCTGGTCGTCCCAATATTCTTCTAAAGCCTTTGATTCTTGTAATAACATATGCAAATACAAACAAGGTCGCAAACTTATTTCCCATACCCATAAGCATATCTACACCCAATACAACCCCTCCTCATATATATGATAATTGTTAACGTTATCACATAATTAAAAATAATAAAATCAATTCCTCTGTTTAAAGATGCAAAATTCGTCGTAAAAACATCTTATATCAAGATATTTCATTAATTTAAATTTGACAATTACGCGCATTCCTGTTGTACTTAAATAGATCGTCAAAATTATTTTAACGACCTATTTAAGTGCAATATTGTTAACGAGGAGGATTAAAATGAGCATTATCATTAAACAGATTGAAAAAAGTGATTATGAGGCATTTGCAAAAATTTCTCAGACCGCTTACCCCGGGAATTATAACGACAACCCTTCAGAGAAGAACAAAATCATAGAACACCTTGAAAAATACGAAGGTTCGTTTGACATGACATATATCGGTGCCTATATTGACTCAAAGCTTGTAGGCGGTATGCGCTTTTATACCTTTGAAATGAACTTCCACGGTCAAATAATTACAGCATCAGGAATTGGTTCTGTTGGTGTTGATTTGCTCTATAAGAAAAGACATGTTGCTAAATCGATGGTTGAATACGCAAGCCAAAGATCAATCGATCTCGGTATTCCCATTATTACACTCTATCCGTTTAAAGCATCCTTCTATTATTCTTTCGGATACGGTTATGGCAGTCCCCTTTATAATTACAACATTTCACCAGAACACTTTAAAGATTTTAAGGTGCGTGATGGTTTATCTTACTTAGAAGAAAATTCATTTGATCCTCTTGAGTCTTGTTATAACAAATATGTTGAAAATACACATGGCATGATGTACAAGTCAACCATTGATAAAAGTAGGATTTCAAAACTGCCCAAAGGGCGCATATTAACCTTCACAGAAAACAGCCAAATCACTGGTTACATGATATTTACACAAGAAAAAATATCAAATTCGAATGTACTCAGACAAAAAATAGACATTTCTGAAATGGTATATAACACACCTAAGGCACTTCAGGCATTTTCTAGTTTTTTACACACGCAGAAAGACCAAGTTGAGTGTGTTGAGCTACACACCTTTGATCCACGGTTTTATCAAATGCTATGTGATATAGCCTTTGTAAATGACAGAGTCCAGTTCCCACTTATAAGCCATAAACTTAATAACACAAGTTTAGGTATGATGTATATGGCGCTTGATCCCGCTGAGCTTATTGAATGGGTTGAGGACAGAGTTGAAGAGAACATTGTCTTTAATATTATTGACCCTAAAAACAGTGAAGGCGAACAAGGGGTTGAGTCCTTTGAGATCAACCCAGGTTACTTAGAAAGATTTGAACTTGATTTTTCACTCCAAAGTTTTACAAGCTGGATTATGGGTGCCGTTTCACTTGAAGAATTGTATATGTATGGCAACCTAACATGTGCCATTCCAAGTAAATTAAAGGTTCTTGACCGTAAATTCAATCTTGATTCTCCTCAATGTTTAAACACATTCTAGCGCATTATAAACTATAACAAAAGAGTATATTCAGCTTATGAATATACTCTTTTTAAATTCAATTTTTAATTTATACAATCGTTGATAATTACCGAATTTGAGCACTATTTATGATAAAATAAATCTATATAATTTAAGGTGGAGGATTCTATGGATATCATCGATTTATCAGTCGAAATAAACGATCAAGGGATTGTGCTAGAAGTAAACAATGGCTCTAATAATAATGCTCCTGAACTTTATAATTTGTTTTGTACACTTATAAACGATGAGGTTCATTCATGTTTTCCAGAACTAAATGATTTGTCACAATCTCAGCTTTATTTTATGGGACAAGAATATAACTTTGACCGTATTCAACTTGAAAACCGTACACTTGTATTGTTCAAAAAGGCAAACCATGAAATCGAACTCTATAAAAAAAGTTTGAACCAATTTGAGCAGGGTGTTCAGATTTATGATGCCAATGGAACCGTTGTTTTTTTTAATGATCAAACTAAAAAAACTTCAAACATTTCGCATATTCATGTTGAAGGAAAACACCTTCTTGACCTTTATGATGTTGATCCCAACTACAGTACAATTTTAACCACATTAAATAATGGAACCACTGTAACCAATCGCTGTGACACGTTTACTGTTAATAATGGAAAGACAATTACAACCCTCAATTCTGGGGTTCCACTCATTGAAAATGGAAAAGTTGTAGGCGCTGTTTTGAAGGAATGGAGTCGTGAATCTCTTTCTAATATTCAAGAAACAAATACATTAATAAGTGACTTAATTTATAGATACTCCAACGCTTTGGCTGAGGAAACAAAAAATAACAAACACCAATTTGATACTCTAATTGGACAAAACAGTAAATTTCTAAAAACTGTAGCTTTGGCTCGTAAGGTTGCTGTAAATGAGTCAAATGTTATGCTTTTAGGCGAAACAGGCTCTGGTAAAGAACTGTTTGCTCAGTGTGTTCACAATGCCAGTCCAAGAAAAAACAAAAAATTTGTTCCTATAAATTGCGCTGCAGTTCCAGAAAATTTAATTGAAAGCATCTTGTTTGGAACCGCAAAAGGGGCATTTACTGGTAGTGAAAATAAATCTGGTCTCTTCAAAGAAGCTGATGGCGGCACTCTTTTTTTAGACGAACTCAACTCCATGAGCCCTATCATGCAGTCAAAACTTTTGCGTGTCATTGAAACTGGACACTATAGAAAAGTGGGAGAAACCAAGCTACAATCCTGTGATGTAAGAATTATTTCATGTTGTAATGAACATCCACTTTCCATTAACTTTAGAAAAGATTTATTCTACCGTTTGTCAGCTGTATTTATTGAAATTCCACCTCTACGAGAACGGATTGATGATTTAGAACTTCTCATGGAGCATTTTCTAAAAATACTTGGTAATAAATACTTAAAAACCATTGATCAAATAGAACCGGATGTTCTAAATGTATTTAGACACTATAAATGGGAAGGCAACATACGTGAACTGCTTCATGTTGTTGAGTATGCCCTCAATGTAATGGATACAACAACCCTAACACTCTCCGATTTACCTGAGAGACTTTATAATATCGTACCTGATTTTAGTTCTAAAATGGCTACTACTGTTTCGAGTGACATTAGTAGTATGGCTCAAAGCATAATTCCAAATACGAATCCAGATTTTGTTCCAGTAGAAGTTGGAGAACTGGAAGTCTTAATGCAAGGGTTTGAGGAAAAAGTTATACGTAAAACCCTACAACAAAACGATAAAAACATCTCAAAATCTGCTGAAGTATTGGGGATTAAAAGACAAAGTTTACAGTACCGATTAAAAAAATACGGTATTATTTTATAATGGATGAACCCTAAATTAAAAGGAGTCAAAACTGTGGTGGAAACACAGTCTTGACTCCTTATTTAAATTTGTCCTTTCGGACACGTGATTGGGCCTAATAATTGTTTTGGACTAAAAATCGAGTGGGCCCACTAGACTTTCTACTGTATCCAGAATTTCGCCTTCTTGAATCATTACAGCCAGTTGCTCAATGTAATCACTCATGTTGCAGTCTTCTTTTATAAAAGGAACATGAACTCTGACTTCTTTTCTGAGTTTTTCCAGGCATTCCGATGATTTTTCTTCATAGAAATCCTTGGCTTGTAAGCCAGTAAACAGCTCTGTTGCAATAATGTATTTTAGAAAACCAACATTCTTATACGCCTGCATCGACGCATTAAAACCCATACTGATATAATCTTCCTGTACTGCACAGGTTATGTTATTGTCGATCGTCGCCGGATGTGCATGTAGTCTCATTTGTGCAACCAATCCTGCTGAAGTGTATTGAGAAATCATGAGCCCATTATTCAGACCAGGATTGTTCACAAGAAATGCAGGCAACTCACTGACATGGCTATTTAAAAGTCTATCTGTTCTTCTTTCCGACATTTTTCCTAGACCTGTTATGGCAATATTGAGCGCATCCATGGACATACCTACGTAGGAACCATCTGCGTTACATCCCATCAGGGCAACAGCTGCATCTTCTTCTTCAAAAATTAACGGATTATCACATGATGCATTTAACTCAATTTCTATGACCTCAAGTGCGTCTTTTAACTGTCTTTTTGATGCACCGTGAAGCTGGGGAATACATCTCAAAGACAATGCATCTTGTACCCTATACCCATCATATTTTTGTACGATCTCACTGCCCGAAAGCAAACGTCTAACATTGCTCGCAGTATTGACCTGATCTTCATGCGGACGGACACGCATAATGCGATCGTCAAAGGCCATAAGTGTACCTTTAAGTGATTCTAATGAGATAGACGCAGAAATATCTGCTGTTTTAGAGACTTGAATGGCGTCATAAAGTGCAAGTGCACCGATCCCAGTGACTGAAGTTGTTCCTGACACAAGGGACAATCCTTCTTTACTTTCTATTTCGATTTTACTCAGTTTTTTTATGTTTAATGCATCTTTTCCTGACATCAATTTTTTATCTACATATGCTTTACCTTCACCTGTTAATACAAGGGCTATATGTGCTTCAAGTGACAAATACCCCACAGAACCATGCATGGGTACATAGGGGATTATGTTATGATTCAATAATTTTTTAATTTGTTCTAAAGTCTCGATTCGAATCCCTGAATAACCATGACCCAGCTGACAGAGCATTACGAACATAATGGCTCTAACAATTTCATCGTTAGCTGGTTCCCCAACAGAAGTTGCATGAGATCTCAAGTGATTTTGTTGAATGATTTTTCTGTCTTCAACACTAATAAACTTCTTAACGTTGTCACCCAGTCCAGTGGTTATTCCATAAATCGGTTGTTCTGCTTTTGAAAATTCATCAACAAACGTTCTGCACTTGATTACACGTTCAGTAAACGCTTTTGAAAATTCAACCGTTGCATTATATCTTGAAACCGCAACCAAATCTTCGAGTGAAATATGTCCATTTATTACTATGGTTTGTTTGTTTTTAGGATTCTTCATGTCTTCACCTTCTATGTTGTCGGGAGTTCTTCTAACTTTGTAAGCGCTATCACACCAACAGGACAATGATTCTCACATATTGTACATCCAATACATTTGGATTGATCAAATGAAACTTTGCGGTTTTCAGACGTAAAGGCTTCAAAATTACATGCTTTTGCGCATTTTCCACAATGAATACATTTCTCTTCATCCCACTTTATGTCATACCGTCTTTTAGGCCAATTGCCTGTAGCACCAATAATTTCAGAAGCTCGAATTGGATAACAACAACAGCCACAACAATTACATATGGCCATGTCTGTCTCAGAGGTGTGCATTAGACCCTTTTTGTCTGCGTCGATAACGATCTCTTTTGCTTCATCTTTTGTGAGCGGTTTACCATGCCCTCTATCCCACTCTGTGTTTATGCCTGTTTCAAATAACAAACATACACCCCTGGGTTTGTCACAGTTGTCTGCGACGGATCTGCAATTACAGGGCACAACATAAATGTCTTTGTCGAGTTCGTCAATTAAATCAAGCGTTTCTTGTAGGGTAAAAAAATATGCATTTTCAATGAGTTCACGTTTTCCTTCATGGATTTCTTTAAGTCTGGGTTCTGCACCAATTGCATAAGCATTGACGTACCAAACATCTATTTGATCTCTGGTATTTTCTGAAACAGTCATCCACGTTTCATTTTCATACTGACAAAAATATGCAATACGGTTATAAAAGTTTGATGATTTATAGTAGGTCTTGCCTTTTACTACCACCTTATTTATCACGGCTCTTTTGTACATGTCATGTACAAATTGTGATCCATCTTTATCAATTTCTGCTTCTATGACTTGCACCAAATCATCAAACGTGTAATTGTCGTTTTTAATAATAGCCATAACTTGCTTTTCATGTTCATTTAATAAAAGTGTAGCCATCTCGGTGGCCATTTCTGGAACTTCAAAATATTTTAGGAACTCTATTTCAAACACCTTCCTTTTTAAGCTTCCTTTTTAAGCGCAATGGCTTCAATTTGAACCCCATCACCTTTAAGACCAATTTGTTTTGTTGGTACAACCTCGTCCATCGAGTAGTTCTTATCAATAACAAGACGTTTCATAATCCCCGCAAATAAGAAGACCATAACAAACATAACCGGAAGTCCAGCAACAGCTAAGAGGGTCTTAACACCTTCAATACCACCCGCTGTAACAAAGATGATTGCTAGGATACCCATTAAACTGCCCCAGAATACTTTAACGCCTATTGGTGCTTCTTTAGCATTGGAGTCTTTTAATGACATAAGAGCGATTGATGAAGTCATAGAATCAGCCATTGTAACATATGAAAGCATAATGGTAATAATAATCACAGGCTGAAGTATGCCACTGAGGGGTAAGAACTCTGCAACCTTTAACATAACACCATCAAAACCTTCGGTCGTCATATAGTTGAACATGTCGAACTTACCTGAAACCTGTAAGTCAATCACAAATCCACCGAATGCGCCAAACCAAAGAACAGCAAACATAGCCGGTGCGACCAAGTTAATCAGAATGAATTCTCTTATTGTACGGCCATAACTGATACGGGCTAAGAATAGGCCAATCAGTGGAGAGAATGATAACCAGTCTGCTAAGTAAAAGGTATCCCACCATTCAGGCCACATATCTGTGTTTCCTGGTGATGTAAAGATTGAAGCCGATACAAAGTCATTGGTATAATGTGCAAAACTTTGTACTGTTAAATCAATAATGTATTTGGTAGGGCCAGCAATTATTACGAGAGTTAAGAATCCAATAAAAATCCAAGCATTATTGTTTGATAAGAAACGGATTCCTTTTTGTAGACCAGAGATACTCGATATTGTATAGATTAATGTAATACTCGCACAAAATGCAATCCATACAACTGGTCCTGTTGGTATGCCAGAAATCATTTCGAAACCTGCACCCAATTGTAGAAGTCCATTTGCCAGACCTCCGGCAAGACCCGAACAGATTGCAACCAGTGCCACTGTATCCACAACATCTTTATACTTGCTTTTTAGAAACTTTTCTCCAAATAGAAGTGTCATACCACTACTTACGGTATTTGGCATTTTCATGTTATAAACTGCATAAGCAATCGATAAACCACAAAGTGCATACAGGGCGTAAGGTGTAAATGCCCAGTGCATAAACGACTTATTCATAGCGAACTGAATGGCTTCTGGACTTCCTGCTGCCATTGTCATCCCTTGAGGTGGAGCAAATGCAAAGAATAGGGGTTCAATTGGACCCCAGAACATGATGCCAGTTCCAATACCTGCACAGAGTGCAATTGTCCAGTAGGACCAGGTAGAAAGCTCTGGTTTGGCGTCTTTTCCACCAAATTTGATGTTTCCCACACCTGTAAATGCTACATAAATAATGCCGACTAAAAAAATAAAACAAGTTACTTGAATGATTGCACCAAAGTATTTTGCAATAAATAAATAGATGTTTGTTACAAATGATGCTGTTGCGTCACTGTTAATCATGCTACCACCAATAATTATTGAAAATATAAGAATTGGAATGGAGATGATATTGAGTCTTAGCTTATTCATTTTGTAGTTCCCCCTTTTTCGATTTACATATATTATTGCAAATCCCATGCCAATAAATTTTTGAGTAAAAATGTACATTCTTCAGGATAAATCACTTTCATTTTACATATTATAGTGATTTCTATTAAAAAAGTGCAAACTGAAATTGCACATACGCAAAATCATTTTGCACTTTTATTTATGATCCAGTTCCGATTAAACTTTTCCGTCAACTTTTTCATCTATGATTAAACGCTTCATTTCCATGACATGAATGAACTCCAAAAGTTGCTCTTTATCATTTTCAACCTCACCCGACATGACTGCCTCAAGAAGTTCTGCTAAGACTTTGCCAATAAGACGCCCTTCTAAGATGCCTAGATTAATTAAATCCTTACCTGACACTTGTAAATCCGTACGTTTAAACACAGTCTTTTCTTCTTCAAGTCGCATAACTAGGAACCTTAGTGGTTGTATACACGAAGAACGCTCAGGAAAAGCTGTACCTTTAATATCTGCCTCCATTAGATTTAAGAGCATATACATTTGCTCAACACTACCCACTTTATTAATTAATCTTTTGATTCCTTTTTCACCTATATCTGTTGGACTGAACATATGCGCTTCAATCAACAGCGAAACATTATGGATCAATTTATTGGAACAGTTCAGATTCTTAAGAATGGATTTTGAAGCATTGCCACTCAGTTTTTCATGACCATAATAATGTGCAACTTCGTCAAAGGTTTGAACATCTGGCTTACATATATCATGAAAAAGTGCTGCCAAACGTATCTCAATCTGCCTTGGTGTATGGTCTAGAACTGCCATGGTATGGTCAAACAAACTTTTATCATGATATGGATTCTCTTGATCATATCCAACCATTCGTAAGACTTGCTCATGAAACGGGAACCACTTTATAAGTCCATATTCAACAAAATCTCTAATCGCCTCAGAAGGATTCTCTAACAAGAGTATCTTAAACAGTTCATCTCGGAGTCTTTCTGGGCTAATCGCCACTGGTGCTGAAGCTATCCTCTTTATTGCTTCTTTCAGTCCTTCGTCTAGATTGAGCCTATATTTCAGTTTTAAACGGATTGCTCTTAAAGCACGTAAAGGATCTTCTTCCATGATTTGATCTGGTTCAATTGACCTTAACAGCCTAGAAGACAAGTCTTGTTTTCCACTAAACGGGTCAAAGTAAACACCATCAACATCTTGCGCGATGGCATTGATGGTGAAATCTCGACACATCAAGTCCATCTCTAAATTATCATCTAAGTTATCTTCAAACCGGTCTTCACATTTTCCTTCTGAACCACCAAACTTTATGCCCTCATGGGTACGTCGTCTAAAGCTGGATACTTCTACATCCATTTCCTTTAGGTGGACAATCAAGGTAGCAAACTGTTTTCCTACTTGGAAAGTATTATAGTGAAGTGCTAAGATTTCTGTTAAAACGTCTATAGTTGCAGAGGTACACAAATCATAATCCTTGGGTTTTATCCCTAGAATTGAATCACGTATACACCCACCCACAAGGTAAACCTCATGACCAGCGTCCTTTATTATTATCATTAACTCACGAATTTCCCGGGGAATGTTCACATTATCAACCCTCTCATTTAATTATGACTATTATACCAGTTCATAGATGCTTCCTTTACCACAAAATAGAGCAAACATAAAATAGAGTAAACACAAAAATACGACAAAGCTGGTTAAGCTGTGCCGCATTTATTTTTATTGTTCTTATTTTAGACCTTTGTATTTTGGGGTCTATAGGTTTAAACTAGAATTTCTGAAACGTATCTCTAGACAATTGTCATCATACTCAATATTGCCACTTAATCCACGTGTAACGATGTCATATACAATAAACAACTCAATTCCAGTGTTTGTTGCATTAAACCCTGAACTGGAGAAGGGGTCAAATAGTTGTAACTGGTCACTTTCATTACTCATTTTTTCATCTTCATAACCTATTGTGAAAACACCATTTCTTTCTTTTATAATTATCAAGATTTGAAACGGCTCGTGACCTTGTCTTAAATTACAAGAATGAAGCAACAAAAAACCGATCAAGGATTCTATTAAAGGATAGTAAGAACATATATCCATACTTTGTCCTTTGATCATTACATCAAACTTAAAATTTGGATGAACCATTTTAAAGGTGGACACTGTTTTACGAATCAGTTTTTTTATATCAAAGTTAGAAACAACCGTTTCCTCATAAGATACAAGAAGATATCCTAAGCTGTCTACGATCTCACTCATTTGGTTTTGTGCATTTAGAATGATTTCCAATCCCTTATAATAATCTACGGAATGTTCCTCCACGCTTAAGCTGCTATTCTCAGCAGGTTTTAAAGTTTCAACCAAATAACTGGCTGCTGTGATGGTGTTGCCTAAAGGTGTATTCAATCTATGTGCAAGGTTTTGAATCAAAACTCTAAGAGCAGCGTGTTTTTCTGCTTTTACAAGTTTGTTTTGGGTTTCTTCAATGGTTTCTATGGCAGCTTTGAGTTCTGTATTGGCATCCAGTAACTCCTGGGTTCTTTCTTTTACAAGGTCATCTAACAACTCATTTTGCTTTTCTGCCTTTTCATAAGCGGTCATTAACTGTGTATTCATGGAATCTATTGCTTGGCTCAAGTAACCAACTTCTGTTCTATTAGATAACAAGGTATCAGGAATTTCTTTCCTATCTTCTGGGCTATTTACACTTTCTACATAATAGGTTAACTCCTTAATCGGATGAGTTATAATAATGCTTATTTTTTCAGAAATTACCAATATAAAAATCAAGCTAACCAATGATATAATCACCATTTGCATTTTGGTTTGATTTAGTCTGGAAAACACCTCATCTACTGGAGGTGCGACAGCGAGAATCCACCCATTATACAGTCTAGAGAAGCCCATCATTTTATCTGTCTCATAAAAATACCTTATGTTTCCGTTTTCTTTGGCTTCAAGAATCGGAATGGTAAATGCATAAACACCATCGTTTAATGTCCGGACATTTTGCTCTACTGTTAATGTTGGATGAACTAAAAAATCGTAATTTTCATTTAGTAAATAAGCATACCCTGTTTGATAGACTTCTATGTCTGCAATTATTTTGTTGAATACTGTAAATGGAATATCCGTACCAGCAATGGCAATAATTTTTCCATCTAAATAAACGGGCGTTGAATAGGTCATCAACTGCTCGTTTAAATAAGGATCATCATAGGGGCCTGTCCATAGGCCTTCTCCTTTATCATAAGGTCCATAATACCAAACCATATTATCGGTTCTTTCAAGAAGTTCCTCGTAGGTTGCAAGGTCGCCAAGTTCAACGAAAACTTCATCTCCACTATGACCCAATACAAGCTCATGAACTTCATCAATATAGTCATGTGTGAAGATTGTGTAGATTACCAGGTTGTCATCTATTTCATTGGCAAGTCTTAAGGTGTACGAACTGATATGGTTTAAAAATCCAACTATATATGCGTCATTGTCTTCCTTGAAAAACTGATTCGCGCTTAACTCATTTGATAAATAGGCACTATAATCTTCCATTCTATTTTCAATGGCCTTCATCTTTGATTCAATAATCAATTTGTTTTGAATGGCAAGGCTCTCCAAGTGTTTTTCTGACTCACTCTCAATAGCCTTTGTACTTGCTGAAATATTATAGAAACTTACAAATCCTATAGCAAGCGTGATAATCATTATGAATGCAATTGTTATGACAGATTTTACGCTTCTCATAATAACCCTCCACGACTCGTTTATTTATTATATTTACCCACTGTGGAGGAAGTGTCCCTTGAAATATTGATAAAGCAAAGGCTAAATTGAATCCTCAAAAAACACAAAATACCTCCGATATGTATCAGAGGTATCCCGTGTTCGTTTGGATTTCATTGGGTTATATATGGGTTATATCTGGGTTATATCTGGGTTATATCTGGGTTATTGATGATTCACTTATGTTCTATTCGATATAGCCATCGTAAAGTGGGAATCTTGACGCCAATTGCGACACTTCTACCGATACTGTTTCCATCGTGGCTTGGTCTTCAATGTTATCTGCAACACGCTGCATAAGGTCTGCAATAAGCGTCATTTCATCTGCACGCATTCCTTTAATTGTCATTGCTGCAACACCAATTCTTACACCACTAGACACCATTGGCTTTTCAGGGTCAAATGGAATCATGTTCTTATTCACAGTGATACCTACTTTTTCAAGTGCTTTTTCGAATTGTTTTCCTGTCAGCTTCTTAGGTCTTAGGTCTACAAGCAGGATGTGGTTGTCAGTGCCACCAGATACAAGACGGAAGCCACGCTCTGTCATCGCTTGACCAAGTGCTTTGGCATTTGCAACTACATCTTGTCCATACTGCTTAAACTCATCCGTTAATGCGCGTCCAAAGGTAAATGTTTTTGCAGCCATTGTTTGAAGATGAGGTGAACCTTGTACACCAGGGAATACTGATCTGTCAATCGCCTTAGCGTATTCACCTTTACAAAGAATGAATCCACCACGGGCACCTGCCAGTGTTTTTGTTGTTGTTGATGTGACAAAATCAGCATGTGGAACTGGGTTTGGATGTACACCAGCAGCAACCAATCCTGCAACATGTGCCATGTCTACTAGGAAATATGCACCTACTGATTTAGCAATTTTTGAAATTTTTTCATAGTCAATAAATCTTGGGTATGAGCTTGCGCCAGCAACGATCATTTTAGGATTATGTTCTTTTGCTAGTGCTTCAATTTGATCATAATCAATTGTTTCTGTGTCTTTTTTCACACCGTATTCAATAAAGTTGTAGGATTGACCAGAAAAGTTCAGGCGATGACCATGTGTTAAGTGCCCCCCTTGATCAAGGCTCATTCCTAATATTGTGTCACCATGCTCAAGCACTGCAAAATAAACAGCTTGGTTTGATGTTGAACCACAGTGTAGCTGTAGGTTAACATGCTCTGCACCATAGAGTTCTTTGGCACGGTTAATTCCCAGCTCTTCCATTTCGTCGATAACTGCACACCCTGCATGGTATCTACGTCCAATATAACCTTCTGTGGTTTTATTAGATAATATACTCCCTTGAAGCTCAAGCACTTCTGCAGGAACAAAACTTTCTGAAGCAATCATTTCAAGGCCTTCACGCTGTCTTTTCATTTCTCTTGTACAAATATCAAATAGAGCTGGATCTGATTTTTTTACACTTGCTAATTTATTTTTCATTTTAAGATGCCTCCATTTTTCTAGTCGAATCCTCAGTTTTACAGATTGTCGAATGGCTTGTAGTATTTGATCGAAGTTCAAGTGCCCTAAAGCTTGCGCGAACAACATTTCTAAGTAGGATTGAAGTTGTAACACCTCCAACACCGCCAGGGACTGGTGTTATTCCAGCAGATACGTCTCTAACTTCATCAAAATCTATATCACCACAGAGTTTTCCTTGATCATCCATATTGATGCCCACATCAATTACATATTGATTGTCTGTGATATGAGATTTCCCAAACATTTTCGCCTTACCAACCGCAGATATGATCACATCACTGGATTTCATAACATCCTTCAGTTCTTTGGTTTTATGATGACACACTGTAGCGGTTGCAAAAGCATTGGTCAACATCATGGCAAGAGGTTTTCCTACAACATTACTGTTGTTCACAACAGCAACATTGGCCCCCTCAAGAGGAAGATCATAGTACTTCAATATTTCAAACACCGCTTCAGATGTACATGGCGCAAAGCCTACGCTATTACCTGTTAACACATGTCCAAGGTTTTCAGGCAACATGCCATCAATGTCTTTTTCTTGTTTAAATCTACTAAGTACTTTTTCATAGTCAATTTGCTCTGGCAAAGGTCTAAACATTAGAATACCGTGGACAAGTGGGTCCATATTAACTGCAGTCACACCTTTAAGAAAATCCGATTCCAAAACGTCTTTTTCAAACTCGAATACTTCTAGCGCAATACCCAGTTTTTCACACTTTCTAATCAAAGATTTTTCATATGAAAGATCGTCTTCACGCCGTCCAACTCGTATTACACCAAGTTTTGGCATAATGCCTGCTTTTAGAAGAATCTCCCGGTGGCGTTTCGTCCATTTGTCGATCCTGTCAAAAACCGGTTTACCCTTTAAACTTTTCATAGTTCCTCCCGCTTTCCAAAACGTCTCAGGAAACTTAGAACAATCCCGTAATTGTTCCCTCATGATCAATGTCAATAAGCTCTGCCGATGGAACCTTTGGAAGTCCAGGCATGGTCATGATGTCGCCGCTGAGTGCAACAACAAAACCTGCACCCGATGATGCTTTTACATTTCTAATGGCAACTCTAAAACCAGATGGACGTCCAAGAAGAACTGGATTGTCCGACAAAGAATACTGTGTTTTTGCCATACATACTGGTAAGTGGCCTAGACCCATTTTTTCAATTTTTTCGATTTGTTTTTTGGCTGCTCCAACAAAATCTACACCATCTGCACCATAAATTTTCTTAGCTACTGTTTCAATTTTTTGAGCAATTGGCATGTCATTCTCATAGATCGGTGTGTATGTGCTTTCATTGTTCTCAATTAGTTGAACTACTTGATCTGCAAGCTCTACACCGCCTTTGCCACCCTCTGCCCAAACTCTTGATAAGGCAACATTAACGCCAGCTTCCTGACAGGCATTTTTCACATATGCGACTTCTTTTTCTGTATCTGTTGGGAACTCATTAATGGCAACCACTGCTGGAAGACCAAAGTTTACTGTAATATTTTCAACATGTTTTAATAGATTTTGCATACCCACTTGTACAGCTTCTACATTTTCATTATTCAGTTCTTTCTTTTTAACACCACCATGGTGCTTAAGTGCTCTGACTGTTGCAACAATTACGACCGCATCTGGTTCAAGATTCCCCAGACGACATTTTATATTCAGGAATTTTTCAGCTCCTAGGTCTGCTCCAAACCCTGCTTCTGTTACAACATAGTCACTCATTTTTAGAGCCATTTTAGTTGCCATTACACTATTACAGCCATGTGCAATATTTGCGAATGGGCCACCATGAATAAATGCCGGGGTTTCCTCTAAGGTCTGGACCAAGTTGGGCTTAAGTGCTTCTTTCAATAGCGCTGCAACAGCACCCTGTGCATTGATATCGCCCGCTGTTACTGGACCGCCTTTCCTGTTGTAGGCAACAATAATTCTTGCAACACGTTCTTTAAGATCACTAATATTATTTGAAAGACAAAGGATTGCCATAATTTCAGATGCAACAGTAATGTCAAATCCATCTTCTCTTGGAATACCGTTTCCACGTCCACCCAGCCCATTTGCTATGGTTCTAAGTTGACGGTCATTCATGTCCATACATCGTCTCCATGTAATGTTTGTTGGATCGATGTCGAGTAAATTGCCTTGTTTAATATGATTGTCTATAAGCGCTGCAACCAAGTTGTTTGCCGTTCCAACCGCATGAATATCGCCAGTAAAGTGCAGGTTGATATCTTCCATTGGAATAACTTGAGCATAGCCACCACCAGCTGCGCCTCCTTTTACACCAAAGACAGGACCTAGAGAAGGTTCTCTAAGTGCAATCATTGTCTTTTTACCAATCACTGAAAGTGCATCACCAAGACCAACGGTTGTCGTTGTTTTGCCTTCACCTGCTGGTGTTGGATTGATAGCCGTAACAAGGATCAATTTACCATTTTCTTTTTCCTTTAACTCTTCAAGGATTTTGTAATCGACCTTAGCTTTGTATTTACCATATTGGTCTAAATAGTCTGCTGGTATTCCCATTTTCTCTGAAACTGATTGTATTGGTTGAATGGTTGCTTCCTGTGCAATTTGAATATCTGATTTAAATGACATTGTGTTGCTCCCTTCTCTTTCAATATTTTCTTGAATTCATTCTATCGATTCCGCCCATTAAATACTTTTACTAAAACGTATAAAAAATTGCATAGATCATGCAGGATTTATTAATAAACACCTTGGGTAGAATTAAAATGTACGTTTTGTTCAATACAGAGCACAAATCGTGCCATTGACGGTATCGTTAGTGTGATAACATTTATATATAAAACAGAAAGAACACAACTGAGGATTTAGGTGATGATATGGGGTTTACACAAAATTATGAATGGGGAAAAATAGAATGGTTGACCGATCAGGGACGTGGCTCAGGGGATGCTCTAGATATTGGTATTACGACCATACACCCTGGACATGCACAGGATAGACATATCCATTATGGAGATGAACAGTGGTTATATGTCCTTTCTGGTAAAGGCATTAGTATTGTTGACCAAAACAAAAGCAATGTATCTGTAGGTGATTTTCTTAAAATACCTGCGGGTTCAGCACATGAAACACAGAACAACGGATCAGAACCATTGGTTGAGTTTTTAATTTCATATCCCAAACAGCTTGATGAACAAAGACAAGACAGTTCACACTTTAAAACCAACAGTGACCTGGTTAATGTCTCTGATGTCCCCCTGCAGCTCAGTGATTCAGATATTGAGACCATTCATGCTTATGGGGAAACATTGTCCCTTCCAATCACAATTTACGATACAGGTGGCAATCCGCTATATACCTGGTCAGAGTTCCCTAATGCATGTCATGCACTTTGTAATATTTCTGAAACGCTTGATAATTGCCATTTATACAAACAGAATGTTTACTATAGTTCACCAGCGTATTCAGAGCAATCCGCCCACTATTGTAAGTTCGGTCTGGCTGTACTCGACACCCCCATACTCAGTGGAAATAAAATGATAGGAAACATTCGAGGTGGTCATATTCTCACTGAATACGACCCAGAATATATGCATCCGGAATTAAAAAAGCATATGAAAAACCTGGCCAATATACCAAAAGGGCGGCTAAGAATTGTATTAATGCAGTATTTAAAACTGGCCAAAAACTTAGCTCTCAAACATGCCGACCAAGTAATTAAGGAACATAATACGAAAGGAGCACAACCAAACACTTCAACAGATGATCTTAAAGAGGATCTTAATTTGGCGCTGGAAAAGATACTAAACATTCAAATGAATAATCATTTCTTGTTTAATACACTGAATGCCATTGCAGGCCTGGCCCTTGATGAGAATTCCTTTAAAACTTACCGAGCGGTAGTCGATCTTTCAAAACTCTTTAGGTACAATTTAAGGTCCAGCCAGGAATTTGTGACTTTAAATGAGGAATGTAACTACATTCAGAATTATGTTGATCTTCAGCGGATACGATTTGGCGACAGACTTGTTGTTGACATGGAAATTTCAGAGTCTGCTAAAAAACACTATGTGCCTTTTAATACACTTCAACCACTTATAGAAAATGCATTTGTACATGGTTTTAGTGAACATCAAGGAGAAATGTATATTCAGATTTTCATTGATGCTGATTCTAACAATCTGAACATTCGTGTGAAGGATAATGGTTGTGGTATCTCTCAAAAAACAAAAAAACAGATGATAAAATCTATAGAATCTCCTAGGCTTCCACGAAGAGGGCTATCTATGATCATTGATCGTTTACACCTGTTTTTTGGCCAAAACTTCTCTTATGATATTGAATCCACTGAAGGTCAAGGATTTGATATAAAGCTTCTTATTCCAAAACGAACCATGCGCACAGAAATGTTGAGGTGATACCATGAAACGAATATTTATAGTCGATGATGAAGTTTACTGCATTAAAATTCTCAGCAATCTCATAGAACGATACCAAGTCCCAATGAACATTTGTGGATCCGCTATTTCTGGTGAAAGTGCCTTTCTGATGATAAAAGAAATGCGTCCTGATATTGTTTTCATTGATATTGAAATGCCTGGAATGAACGGGCTGGATGTGATTCGCAAGTTGAAAGAAGAATGTGATTACAATGTGCATTTTGTCATTATTAGCGCATATGACAACTTCAAATATGCACAAGATGCCATGCGGCTAGGGGTAACAGATTTTCTCTTAAAACCCATTGATAATGACGAATTCATAAATATGATTGAGCGTGTATTTGGTTTTAGATTTACCAGCAATCAGCGTTTTAATGAAATTCTAGCTTATATGCATGAACAGTATGCTGATGACATTCAACTCATCCATTGTGCGAAAACCTTCCATATGAGCACCAATCATATAACACGTTTATTCAAACAAAACTTAGGCATTGGCTTTACAGCTTACAAAAATAAGCTGCGTATAGAAAAAGCTAAAATTCAGTTCCAAGAAACCGACAAGTCTATTAAAGAAATCTGTAAAGACGTTGGCTTTGCAAATATCAATTACTTCTACAGGGTTTTTAAAGAGAACTTAGGAAAGACACCAAAAGAATACCAGGACAATGTAAAACTGAATTTAGACACATAATTAAAAGCCCCTTAAATAAGTTTAAACTTACTTAAGGGGCTCTATTAATCTTAATTTGATCTTATATTGATCGTATTTATTATGAAGCTTTTTCACTTATCTTGTTTCTGTATTGTGAGTGGTAAAGATCATGATAAAAGCCTTCTATTTCAAGCAATTTGTCATGATTTCCACTTTCAAAAATCTCACCATCTTTTATAACCAAAATTTGATCTGCTTGTTTGATGGTGCTGAGTCTATGTGCAATAACAAAAGATGTTCTGCCTCTCATGAGTCCCATTAAACCTTCTTGTATATGCTTCTCGGTCCTTGTGTCCACACTGGAAGTCGCTTCGTCAAGAATCAGGATATCTGGGTTTGCCAACATGGTTCTTGCGATTGCAAGCAACTGTTTCTGTCCCTGTGATATACCCATACCTTCACCTGCCAATACAGTGTCATATCCCTCTGGCAATCTATGAATGAACTGGTGTGCATTTGCAAGTTTAGCTGCTTGTACAACCTCTTCATCTGTAGCTCCCAGTCGGCCATACCGGATATTTTCCATAACGGTATCTGCAAATAGGTAGGTATCTTGTAACACGATACCAATTTTTGATCTTAAGGCATCTACTTTAAAATCTTTGATGGGTGTATTATCAATCCGGATCTGGCCATTGTCGATGTCATAGAATCTTGTTAAAAGATTAATGATAGTCGTCTTACCAGCACCTGTTGGCCCGACAAGGGCAATCAAATCACCTTTATTTGCTGAAAAACTGATCTTATTCAGTATGGGTTGATCTTCCACATATGAAAAATCAACAGCATTAAATTCAACGTCTCCATGGATTGTATCGATATCCACAGCTTGGTCATGACTGACGATTTCAGGGCTTTCATCAATGATTTCGAAGACACGTTCTGCACCTGCAATGGCTCCCTGTATCGTGTTGTATAAAGACGCAATTTGATTGATCGGACGTGCAAACTGACGGGAGTAATTAACGAAGGTTACTACAATCCCAACCGTTGTAAGTCCACGTACAATCATAATGCCACCAACAAGTGCGATCAATGCATAAGTCATGTTGTTCATCATATTCATAAGGGGGCCCATAACCGAGGACAAAACTTCCGCTTTAATCGCTGCATCTTTATATATTTTGTTTTTTTCTTCGAATGAAGTGATCACACGTTGTTCTTGACCATAGGCTTTAACAACCTTTTGTCCAGAAATGGTTTCTTCTATATGACCATTTAATGCGCCAAGCCCTTCCATTTTGTCTTTGAAAAATTTACGAGTATAGGACGCGATTTTTTTGGTTAGAAGTATTATAATTGGTATCATGACAAAGGATACCAATGACAACTGCCAACTTAAAATAAACATCATCACAACCACTGCAACAATGGTAATAAGACTAGACATCAGTTGTGTTAAACTTTGGTTTAATGTCGAAGAAATATTGTCCACATCATTGGTTAGTCTTGAGGTTAAATCTCCATCTGAGTTGGTGTCAAAGAACTTTAATGAAAGTGACTGCATTTTATTGAACAGGTCTGACCTAATTTGTTTAACTGAATCCTGTGCAATTTGAACTGTTAAATAGGACATCAGCCATGTGAAGAATGCACCGAGCACATTCACCCCAAACATGAGTAGAATAATTTGCAAAAATCCATCTAATTTCTGGACACTTAAATACTCATCGATGGATCTCCCCATCAAATAGGGTCCTGCCACACCTAAAAGAGATGACAAGACAACAGATGCAAAGATCAGGGTTAGGATCCCATACTGATTGTTCATATAACTTACAATTCTCTTAATGGTTGCTTTAGTATCTTTGGCCTTTTGAGGTTTTTTGTTAAAATGACCTCTTCCGCCTCCGGGTCTACCTACACTCATGCTGAGACCCCCTTTCCAAGTTGAGATTGATAAATATCTTGATACACTTCACTGGATTTCATGAGGGTCTCATGGTTTCCAATAGAAGCGATTTGACCATCTTCGAGTACAATAATTCGGTCCGCATCCAGCACTGAACTGATTCTTTGAGCGACTAGAATTACTGTTGTATCACTAAACTTTGTTTTAAGTGTTTCTTGTATTTTAACTTCTGTCTGTACATCTACCGCGCTTGTTGAATCATCAAGAATTAATATTTGTGGTTTATGTGCTAGGGCTCTAGCAATAGATATTCTTTGCTTTTGACCACCCGATAAATTTACCCCACGCTGACCAATTTCTGTTTCTAGACCCTCACTCTTGTCTTCAATAAAGTCTTTAGCCTCTGCTTGTTCTGCGGCTGTCAAAATGAATTCTTCAGTAAGGGATTCTTTCCCATAAGCAATATTTGATGCAATACTACCTGAGAAAATTAAGGCACTCTGTTGAACATAAGAAATGTTTTCTCTTAAGTGATTTGTAGGTATTTCCTTAATGTTAACACCATCTATCAAAATTTCTCCGCAAGGTATATCATAAAATCTAGGAATAAGTTGAACGAGTGTCGATTTTCCTGATCCTGTAGCGCCAAGTATTGCAAGGGTTTCCCCCTTATTTACTTTGAAACTGATGTCTTTGAGTACAAGGTCTTCACACGCTTCGCTATAACTAAAGCTCACATTATTAAACTCAATATTACCTTTTACATGTGCTTCTTCATCACTATAAACATCACTAATTTCAGGTTCTATATCAAGTATTTCGTTAATTCGTTCAGATGACGCACCCGCACGAGACACCTGATAAAAAATCATACCCAACATCATCATTGCAAAGAGGAGTCGCATGATATAGTTGATTACTGCGACGATCTCACCAACACTTGAAGATCCTGCAACCACATCATAACCACCAATCCACAACACACCTACAATCCCTAGGTTTAATGTGAGTATAATGACAGGAATTATTATTGCGAACTTTCTCATTGCGTTCACTTGTAGATCACGAAGTTCCGTGTTCACAGTATCAAATCTTTTCATTTCATAGTCTTGTCGAACAAATGCCTTTACGACTCTAATACCCTTTAAATTTTCTAACATGACTGAGTTCACATTGTCTACAGTCTTCTGCACTTTCTTAAACAGGGGTCGTGCTTTTGATATAACAACTGCAATAACAATAATCAGTACAATGATCATGCCGATTAGAATAAATCCAAACCGTGCACTCACATAGAATGTTAAAATAACAGATCCCAACATCATGAAAGGAGCTCTGATCATCATTCGAAGCAACATATTGAAAAACTGCTGAATTTGAACAACGTCATTGGTCAGTCTTGTTATCAAATGGCCGGTTTCAATTTCATCTATGTTTTTAAAGGTCAGAGATTGAACTTTTTTAAACAGGTCATCTCGAATATCTGCGCCAGCATTTTGGGACGATAGGGTTGAAAATATCCCACTGCCTCCGCCGCCAATAAAGCCTACCACTGTTAACAGGATCATGAATCCCGCATACTGCAGTATCATTTGTATATTTTGTTCTTTGATACCAACATCGATAATTTGTTGCATGATCAGGGGTTGAAATAGATCTACTGCAACTTCAACTAACATAAATATTGGAGCAAAAATAGCAATTTTCCAATACTTAAGAAGGTAGTTAAACATATTTTTCATGATCACCCTCACTTTCTATAACCAGGTGTTATTTTACTCTACGTCAGATTGGGTCTCTTGAGTATTACACTCTGTTGAACATCCCTCATGATGTAATGTACAGTTTTTCTGTTGTTCAGGTCTATTTTCCTTGTTGGCTTCACTAAAATTCTCGTCCACCTTACTCAAAAGAAAATGTAGTGTATCCACTTCATCATCGCTCATACCTTTGAAGACCATGTCAGTGGTCTGATCATTAAAATCCATAAGGTCCTTAACCACAGACTTTCCATGTTTACAAATATAAACTCTTGTGATTCTACGATCCTTGTCGTCTTTTTTAGTATAGACAAACTTTTTTTTCTCTAGTCTTTCCACCATCTTTGTGATCGTTGGTGCTGCTACGTCAAACCTTTCAGCCAATTCTTTCTTAGTTAGACCATCATTTTTGCTTAGTACATATAACATTTTCGGCTGACCTCTATATAATCCAAATTGCTCAAGCTGAGAGCGCATATAACTTCTACTTTCATGCATTACTTTACGTAATAGATCTGCTGTCTTATGTCTCATTAGGCACTCCTTTCATAACTTAGTCGGCTAACTATAGTATAGACCCGAATTATTACTTAGTCAACTAAGTTAATCGAAATTAAAAAAACTAATACAGCAGCAATTCTTCTATTGCAGTCTGTATCAGCCTTATATCATGCTTGTGCTATAAATATTTTTAATTTTTCTTATTGAGACCCATATATTTCTCTCTGCGCCTTCTGAGTTTTTTCTCATTAAAGTCCTTTAGACTTGCATTTAAATGCGACAAAATTTTGTTTTTATCTTCAGGCAACTTACCAGAGACGCGTATGGGTGTGGTACAGTGTGTTGCGTCTATATAAGTATGGATTGACAACTTCTCAATAAGAGAAATGAGTTCTTCAACCATTTCGTACTCCGTTGACTCAATAAAACTATTTTCTTTTACTTGTTGTGCAAGTTCTGTTTCAGGGAATAGGGTTAAGCCTGCAACATCAATACGTACAGGATTTGTTCTGTTAATAACTTCAGCCGTTATATGTGCATTTTCCCTTCCGAAAAGTCTTCCACCGATCCCTGTCATCAGACTGAAGAAATATTTAATATTTGCTTGGTCTAGTCGTTTGCACTCAGCAATAACGTCTTTTGAACTATGGCCCTTATGCATTCGTGTAAGAACATCATCCCATCCACTTTCAATACCAATGGTTAGATCATTCACCCCAAGTTTAGACAAATTTCTAAGCTCTTCATCCGACTTTTTAGATATATTTGAGATACTTGCAAACATTGCTATGGTTATGATGTTAGGCAAGTATTTTTTTATCTGATTTATGATGTTTTCAAGCTGAGCATAGCTCATTACAAAGGCATCTCCATGTATAAGATAAATTCGATCAACCAATGGATACTCATGGTTAATACGCTTTAAATCTTGAATAATCTCTTCTATTGCCACCAGCCTAAAGGGTTGGTTTTTATATAAACCACAAAACGCACACGCATTATGTGAACACCCCATTGTAACTTGAAGCACTATTGTTTTTTCCTCTGATGGGGGTCTATAGACACTGTCTACATCGTACATTTTGTTCTCCTTTGTTAATCACTTACTAATTATCATTACTGATTTATCATATCATTTATTATAACTAAAAATCCAGAGAAGTCTCCTCCTCTGGATTCATACTTTAAATTTTATTAAGCTTTTAGATTATTGAAGATTTGAGAATAAGAGAACGACGATCAAACTGATGACCAATAAACCTGCAACTATAAAGAGGGCATATGTTGCAGAAGAAGCCCTTCTATGTGCAAGACCTACAATATCTCTAACTTTTCTGTTTGCCTCTTCTTTTAGGTCTTCAGCTTTATCAACAGCATCATGGATTTTATCTGACGCCTCATGTGCCAGTTCTTCAGTAACCTCTGTAGGACTTTTCCCTGCAGGGATTTCCATTATGAATCGACTGAAGTCAAATCTGAATACCTTTGTAATATCAGCATTTCCAATCCTTCTCATCATAAGTTGGGTCTGATCTGCTAAGTTATAAACCCACCTGTCAATAATTTGGAATACAAAGAAACCAACTGCATAAGAATGTCTTAAAACTGGAACATAAAAATGCTCTTCCAACTGGAACCAGTGTGTTGTAGGGTTGATATAAATGCGTTTTCTGCCCATTTTTCTGTATAGGAATCGGCGCACAAACAAGAAGTATATTGCAAATCCTAGGGTTACTGTTATTAAAGAGGATTTGTATGCCTCCCAAACAAATACGTGAGGAACATGGTGTACTGTAATGTTAAAGCTCTTCAGAGCACTTTCAACCATATCTAAAACAGGACCGGGGAAAACACCCACAAGTATTATACAAGCACTGATAATCCCCATTGGGAATAAAGCACGTGCGCGAATCTGATCTTTGTATTGTCCTTGGTATTCAGGGTTCTCTTCAAGGAATACCGTTACAAATATTTTTAACATATAGGCCACGGTCATTGCTGACGCTGCATAAAATACGACTTCCGCCAGTTGGAAGAAGAAAGTATGATACTCGTGCGCTGCTTCTACCAGGGCTTCGTGTAATATGGTTTTACTCACGTAACCATTGGTTCCAGGGATTCCACTGAGACCTAACATGCCAATGAAAAAGACCATTTTTAGAATGTATTTTTTTCGACCAAAACCTTTGATAATATTTATCGATAATTCATGTAAGATCATATAAATGATCCCTGCACCCATAAATAGTAAAACCTTAAAGAATGCATGATTAAACATATGCATTAGGGTTCCCATGAGTGCCAGTTCCTTAATTTCTCCACCTAGACAGGCAAGACCAATCCCAAATAATATATACCCAGCTTGACTCATACTTGAGTAGGCTAAGATTCTTTTGATATTTCTCTGGAACAAGGCAAGTACGCCTCCCAGTATCATATTAACCATGGCAAGTGCCATAAGTACATAACCAATGACTTCATCTGCACCCAGGATCATATGGACTGTTACCATAATTCCAAACAAACCTGTTTTAATCAAAATACCCGATAGTATAGCACTTGCAGGCGTTGGTGCTGCAGGGTGTGCTTTAGGAAGCCAGACATGTAATGGAAACATAGCCGCTTTTACGCCGAATCCTGTAATCATTAAACCAGCGATCAAGTATTTTATACGACCCAATTGAGTCAACCAAATTCCGGCTGCAGAAATATTGAGTGTTCCCGTATAATCATAAATAAGGAATATGCCCAATAACATGATTAGTCCACCAGCAATGGCCATACTTAAATAAGAAACACCTGCTCTATGGGCAAATCTATCCTCATCATGAATAACCAATATATACGATGTGAAGGACATAATTTCAAAGAATGTAAACAGGTTCAGCAAGTTCTCTGATAAGAAGAGACCCACTGTCGCAGACAATGTCATCATATAGAACATATAGTATCTGTTACGGTTTTCATACTTTATTAAATACTGCGTACTATATAGTGTTGTAAGGAACCAAACTGCAGCTGTGAACCAAACAAAAATATATCGGAACATATCCAGTTTCAAATACATACCCGTTCCCATTACATTGGGTAAAAATAAGTGGATAGTACTCTCCTGAACAATCGGGAACATCATTGTAATCGCTACCAGTTCAAGACCGGTGATGGCAATATTGAACACATCTCGATCACTTTCATTGTCACGACCAATGATAGATCCGACAAGCGCACCGAAAGCTGGGATTAAAACAAGTAGTAGCAGCGCTATTTCCATAGGCTCACCTCCTTATGCAAAAATTTCAAATATGGATTCCCTAATATACTCGATGATTGGGTTTGGGAAGATTCCCATTAGGACAACAAGTCCTGTAATTATGATAATTGGAACCATCATTCCGATCGGTGGATCCAAATTTTCTTCGTGTTCAATGTCCTCAGCTGTCTTGGTAAAAAAGGCACCTACAACAATTGGGAGTAAATATCCCGCTGTTAAAAAAGCACTTAAGAGGAGAACAACAATATTCATTGTTTGACCAGCACTCATGGCACCAAGCCCTAAGAACCACTTGCTGACAAAGCCATTGGATGGAGGTATACCAATCAGTGATATGGATGCAATTGCAAAACACATCATTGTTAAAGGCATTTTACGACCAATGCCACCAATCTGATAAATATATTTTTTCCCCGTCATATAGGTAATTGCTCCAACACAGAAAAAGAGGACAATTTTTATGAGTGCATGATTTACAAGGTGAATCATAGACCCCAATAGGGCATCTTCATTGAGTAAGATAATACCCAACAACATATATCCTAGCTGGCTGATTGTTGAGTAAGCCAACCTCTTTTTTAAATGGGTTTGATGTAATGCCATAAAAGATCCAAAGACAACAGTCATGAGTACTATTGCCAGTAAAAATGCTCTTAAATTCATTGATAAAACCAAGCTAGGTCCAAAGATAAAGAAGGTCATTCTAACCAGTGAAAACACGCCTGATTTAACCACAGCAACCGCATGAAGCAGTGCACTTACAGGTGTAGGGGCAACCATTGCTGCCGGCAACCAACTGTGTAATGGTACAAGTGCAGCTTTCACACCAAATCCTATGAAAAGAGCTAGAAATGCCGAAGCTATTAAGAAGGGATCATCATAGTTCATAAGTTGAGCAATGCCACCTGCTGTAAACTCCAGAGAGTTTGCTGCTGCAAATAGAACCATCATACCAAATAGGATTAAAGTCGCTCCAGATAATGAATAAATAATATATTTTTTACCACTATACAGTGCTTCTTTTGTTCCAGCGTGAATAACCAGTGGGAAGGTTGTTAAGGTCAGAATTTCATAAAATGCGTACAGTGTGAAGAGGTTCCCCGCAAGAGCGATCCCCATTGTCACACCTTGAGTCAGTAGAAAGAATGTAAAGAAATATCTTTCACGACCTTCATGATGCATGTAAACGCCTGCATACGCTGAGGTTAGTATCCAAAGGATTGATGCCAGTCCAGCAAAGAGAAAACCAAAATTGTCCCCTTTTAGTCTCAAGTCAATAAACTCATTCACATGAAGCAGGGGTAGGTTTGCATCTGGATACATAAACATAATAAAGAATAGAATCAAAGCTGTTATAGAAGTTCCTATAACAGCAAATGTCATGAGTTTATCTTTTTTTATGATGTTTTTTTGTGATGTGATCATCGCCAAAATCATAGGTAATAGTATTGGCAATGCTAGTATAAAAGACATAACAGCCTCCATGATTCTATAGTGTTCAAATGTTATTCAGAATTAGGTAATTGCTTTTTCAATCATTGCAAGTATGGGCCCTGATAATACACCTAACATAACAAGTAAAAATGTTAGTACAGCAAGTGGCGCTTTTGCCACATGATTATTATTTGGAACCAGACCTTCTTCTTCTGAGAAAAATCCATTAATCGTTACTGGGAAGTAGTATGCTGCATTTAAAACCGAACTGATCAGAATAATTACCAGCAACCACACTTGACCTGTTTCAATCGTAGCAAGTGCCAAATTCCATTTACTGATGAAGCCTGGTAAAATCGGTATTCCTACCATCGAGAACCCACACAGTGTGAATACTGCCATTTCAAATGGCATATGTCGTCCAATCCCCTTCAAAGAATCCAATTCCTTATTCTCAAGTTTGTCGATGAACGTTGTAGCCAGTAGGAATAGGGTTGCTTTTGTAACACCGTGACCTAACATATGATACACAGCAATAGCCATGCCCGCTGGCGTGCCTAATCCAATTCCGAAGAATATATATCCCATTTGAGCCACACTGGAATAGGCAATCATACGTTTCATATTTTTTTGAGATCGCGCAAACAGTGATCCTACAATCATACCTGTACCACTGAATAGCAGTACCAACTGTAAAAATGCCGTTTGATTGATCATGTTGTATCCGTAAACAAGAACACAGATTTTTAAGAAGTATATGGCCGGTGCTTTAATTACAAGCCCAGACAATAAAGCACTAGAAGCACCCGGTGCTGAAGTATGTGCATCTGGTAACCATATATGTAATGGGAATAATGCACTCTTAATGCCTGCACCTGTCATAAACAGAACCATACTTATAAGAATCATCTTTGACTTTTCACCTGCAATTGGAACAAGTGCTTCGTGAATGTAAGTCATGTCTAAATAACCAGTGAGTGCATATAAATATGCGATGCCCATGAGTACCAAACCTGATCCCAAGCTGCTTAATATTAAATATTTTACTGCTGCTTTTATATTGTCTGCTTTATTTTTGACTACAATGATGCCGCAAGCAGCAAGTGTGCTTACTTCAATAAACACATACCCGTTAAATAGATCTTGTGTATAAACGATTCCTAGTAGTGATGCAACCAGTAAATGTACAAGAACTAAAAAAGTCTTTTGTTGTTTTACGCCAACTTCACGTTGAAATTGATCAGCTGTGAACCAAATAATAAGTGTTGTGATTGTCATAAATAACAGACCAACAGAAATTTCTACAGCACTGACTCTTAAGGCAATTCCGAAAGGCGGTGCTGCGTGACCCGCTTGAATTGTGTAAACATCTTTGCCCATATACATGAACCCGTGTATCCAAGAGAATATCGTTAATACCATAAGAATAGGTAAACTGGTTTTAATTGGTTTATTTAGAAATGGTAGTACAAAAGAAGATATTAGAAGCAATAAAATAATGACTAGTGGCGCTGCACTGATAATATTCATATACCGTCCTCCCTGATTTTCATAATTTCATCAAGCTCAAGTGTCCCATAAATGCTGTGAAGACGTATTGTTAAAGCTAGAGCGAATGCCGTTACACTTACTGCAACAACAATACCTGTAAGCATTAATCCTGATGGAACTGGATTAACGTATTGACTGACGCCCTCTTTAAAGATTGGAGCATGTGCTTCTTCGATATATCCGATTGAGATAAAATACAAGAATATTGAAGTGTCCATTATATTTAGACCTATAATTTTTTTTATGAGATTGTTATGTACAAGAAGTGTTGTAAAACCAATTGCAAACAAAATGATTGAACCAACCTCTATAAAGTTATCAAGTAGTACGTTCATTACATACCCTCCTGAGATTGATCTTCGTTAAATAGATCAAAAAGAAGTACAAAAGCCATCATTACAATGAGGCCTATGAGAATATTAAGAATTGGAATTATGCCTGCACTGAGAACTGTCCCTGGAGTACCTAATGGCCACTTAATAAGATCTATATGAAGAGCACCTTCTAAAAAAGCAATGCCTTTTAGAATACCATACCCTATTAAGCTGAATGAGACACCTTTTAAACAAATTTCTTTCGTAAGTGCATGTTTTCTTTCCAGTCCTACAAATCGATCCAGAATAAGTGCCGCAGCTAAAATCGTTCCTCCTGCAAATCCACCACCTGGAGATAAATGTCCAAACACCGTTACATATGCACCAAACATAAGAATAAAAGGCACGATAATTCTAACGACATTTTGAATAATGATTGTCATAGAATTCGCCCTCCTTTTAATACAGCAAAAACAGAGATTACAGCTGTGAAAAATACGATGGATTCAATAAATGTATCAAATGCTCTATAATCCAAGATCATTCCTGAAACCAAATTCACGGATCCGGTTTCCTCCACACCCTCTTCTATGTATTTTTCCATAACTTGATTATGTGCTGGGTTGTCCGCCTGTCCAAACTCTGGGAAATCAAAGAGTCCAATTAAAAGCACCCCGGCTAGACAAACTGCGACCATTACGGATGCCGTTAGTCTCATGCGCTCAGCCCCTTGATTTTTCTAAGTGTTAAAACAAAAAGTACCGATGTAAGACCAGCTCCAACAGCAGCTTCTGTTATTGCTAAATCTGGTGCATTCATTTGTTGCCATAATAGAGCCATCATAAAGCTATATACCATAAATATAATAACTGCACCCAGTAAATTTCTTATTGCACTGGCTGCTATAGCGCCAATCATCATAACGAGAAGTAAAACAACATTAAACCATGTCATATTTTGCTTTCCCCTTTCTTTCTATCTATAATTGCTTTCGCAATTGCGTGAGTCGCAGTCGGGTTGGTGATCCATAAAAACACAACTACGAGGATTAACTTTAATGAAGCATACTCAAAACCAATTTGAAGTATAAGTCCTAGTAAGATTAAGATGGCCCCCAGCGTGTCACATTTTGCAGCACCATGTGCTCTTGTTAGCGCATCTGGAAATCGAATAAGTCCTAAGGAACCAACAAAGAAGAAAAATATACCTCCAAAAATAAATATTATTGAGATAACATCTATCATTGACCTTCCCCTTCTTTCAACTTAGTATTTTGTATTTCTCTTGCAATAAATAGTGATCCTGTAAAACTTATAAGTGCATATACGAGAACGACATCTAAGAAAAATTGTTCTTTTAGAATTAAAGATATAATTGCCATAAGTACCAATGTTTTTGTACCTATTACGTTTATTGCAATGAGTCGATCTCCTTTTGAAGGGCCAACAACCACTCTATAAAGTGCCATTAGGAGTGTAATACCAATTAACATGCAAGCTAGAATAAGACTATTTGTCATTTGATACCTCCTGAATTTTCATAAGCGTTTTCTCAAAGACATTCCCTTCAAGAGACTCAGCATACTCATTGTTTAGGCAATGAATCCACAGTGTGTCTTCCTGTATGTCCACAGACATGGTTCCAGGTGTTAATGTAATTGAGTTTGCGAGTATAGTTTTTAACAGTTCTGACTTTATTTTTGTTTTATATTCCACCATACTGGGACTTATAGGCATACTCTTAGATAAGACGATGTAAGCAACTTGAAAGTTGGCTATTACTATCGCACTGACCAGCTGTCCTAAAAACAAAATCCAAAGTGGAAAGAGCTTAATTCCATTTAATACTTGAAGACTTTTGTAAGAATCTCCAACATATATGTATATTGCGACCGCAATAATCAGTCCAATTATTACAGATGCAATTGTTACTCTCTCAGATAGCACTGTCCAGAAACCTAGAAAGGCTAAAATATATATCCATCCATTTTTCAAGGGTATCCCTCCTACCATAGATTAATATACGCAATTACCATGCCAAATTCACACACTACTTTAGTATTACCCCAGACACCTTGCAAATACTCAACAATTGAATACATATTCAATAATAATCCGAAATACATTGTGAACATTTTCACGTATTTTCGATGTATTTGTTTCGTTTTGATACATTTACCATCGTTTTCCCCAAAGTTAATGCCCCGTTTTGAAACAACTGTTTCAAAACGGGGCATTAATAGTTCAATTGTACTACAATTTTAGTGTAATTTATATGGTTAATCCGTATTTTTCGATTTTTCTATACAAAGTTGTCCTTCCAATACCCAAGCTTTTAGCAGCTTTTACCAAGTTCCCTTTATTAAAAGTAATGGCATCTTTTATTGCTTCTCTTTCTATTTCAGCCAAGGTTCTAACAGAAGATACTGCAACAGAAGCTTCGCTACGTACATTTAACTTCATATAATCTGGTAGATCGGCAGCAGTTAAGACTTCGCCTTCTTCAACTAAGTTTGAAGCCAGTTGCATCACGTTCTGAAGTTCTCTTACGTTACCAGGCCAATCATATGACGACATGGTTGTATAAAAACTCTCTGCAATATCTACCCCTGCTTTTCCTCTTCCTTTCTTAAACTGATTATAGAAGAAATCAATTAAGGCAGGAATGTCACCCCTTCTTTCTCTCAGGGCTGGTGTATGAATTGGCATGACATTAAGTCTAAAGAATAGATCCTGTCTGAAGTTACCGCGACGCACCTCTTGAGCTAGATCCTTGTGGGTTGCAGCAATAACTCGAACGTCTACTGGTATAACATCGTGACCACCAACACGGACAACTTCTTTCGTTTCAAGCACACGAAGCAGATTTGCTTGTGTATCTAGGGGCATGTCTCCAATTTCATCAAGGAACAAAGTACCACCATCTGCAAGTTCAAATTTGCCTGGTTGCCCCCCTTTTCTTGCACCTGTAAATGCACCTTCTATATATCCAAACAGTTCACTGGCAACCAGATCTCGAGGGATGGCACCACAGTTAATAAATACAAATGAATCCGTTCTTCTGTGTGAAGTGTTGTGAATACTTTGAGCAAATAATTCTTTACCGGTACCACTTTCACCCGTTAGTAGAATGGTCGCTTCATTATCTGCAATAAGTTTTGCAAGTTTGATGGCTTCCTTGATCTCAATACTATCTCCCAATATATCATCAAAAGTATAAATGGCTTTTGCACCAACTATTTTGTTAACAAGATTATGAATATGTTTGGATTCTCTAAAAGTAAGAACCAGCTCTTTATAGGGATCATTGGGATCAGACACGGGTGTAGCGCTTACAATTACAGATTTCTTTCTCCCACCACCACTACTGAAGTTAAATTCTTCTTCATTTAGCTGATCCCCATTTTTAACCAGGTCCATTATACGATTGGCTTGGTCGTGGCGAATTAGGTCTCGAATATCTGCACCAATTGCCTCAGGTCCTCTCACACGCAAATAATTACGAGCAAACAGATTGATATCACGTATGACACCACGCTCATCAATACAAATAATTCCTTCTGAAATGGATTCCATGATTGCATTAAAGTGTTCATTTTTCCTTTTCAAATCTTGATTTGATTTCTCAAGTTTTATTTCATGTTCAATGGCAAGAGCTGAAGCCATGACCATTCCAAGTGTATGTGGGTGTACCAGTTCATAGTCACCTGACATACTCAGCACAGCTACAATCTCTCCATTTTCTTCTCTGATGGGGGCTGCTGAAGTTGTCCAGTCATGATAGTCAACTCTAAAATGTTCTGCACCTAGTACCTGCAGCGGAATTCCTTTAGCAAGGGCAATCCCGATGGCATTTGTCCCAATCAGCTCTTCTCTTACGTTTGTTCCTTTATATAAATGTAGGGCTTGATGACTTTCAAATACCAGTTCGTCACCGAAACATTCAATGACATATCCATCTTGATCTGTCAGTCGAACAACCAGTCCCGATTCACCAACAGTTCTATATAAAGTATCCATAAATGGTTTTGCAATATCCAGTATAGACTCAAGCGCCATATATCGATCCAATAAGGCTTTACCCGAAATTTCACTTTTAACATTGGAAGAGTCGGGATCTACATGATGTCTACGACTTCTAATCCATGATTCCGCAATAATTGGGCGTAGACTGTCTCTGTCCATTTTTCCATAACGAACGTATTTCACCCATGCGGTTTTAAACAGCTCGTTTTCTTCTAACATTCTTTTCCCAGGCATGATCGGCCTCCTATTGGTACATTTCCACTATAAACTTAAGTGAAAACTTCTATTTGCTTTTAAATGATTTTTCATAAGTACATTTGCTGAAACATTAATTTTTATTAGACCTTCTAATGATTTATTTATTCCTACATTGACCGGAACCGATGTTTTAGGTGCTATCTTAGGAATTTGAAGTTCGCCATAAAAGATGTTGTCCTTTTCAATACGTACTTGCACCTGTTTAGCATGACGTGTGCCTTTATTGTGTATGTAAACTTGATAGAATACCTTTTGGGCTGTGTCATTCTTAGAAAAGCGGTCCAATTCACCAATTTTTATATCAGCGCTCCCCATGTAGGAAAACTTTTCTATAACTTCTAGCGGGTTTTCGCTACCAACACGAACACCAACAGCACAAATCTCATCACTCATATCATTTGTTAATACCATATCTACAGTTCTTGATTCTTGCGGCTTAGCACCTGGTAAAGTAACTTTTCTCGTAGCATCACCCATAATAATGAGGGCATCAAACGCATCAATATTTTCTTTAGATGTATTCTTGTATTTAAAATGAAATCGCACACCAACTTTTGTTTGAAGGGGCTGAATTTCTTTGGTATAAAACTCAAGTGGTTCAATTCGGGACATAATAACACCTCAACCTATTATTTTTAGTAATATATGTTTCATTTCAGAACACTTTCATTATAACATACAAAAAAAGCCTTGCTTCATGAATATGCATGAAACAAAGCTTTAAAGTGTACGATTGTTTTATCCGAGAACGCTAAGTCGATTCTCTTCATTCTTTTGCTGCAACGATTGGGTTTGGTTCTCAATCTGCTGTTTTAGCTGTGCCTGACGAAGTTGGATAATTGATTTCTCAAAATCTTCACCAATAGCATTAGATCTAGAACTTAGAGTATTTTCACGCGCAACTTCATTTGATCGAATATTTGATTCTAGGCTATTGCTCTGAGCACCTAAATTTGATCTGGATTCACTAACTTTTTCAATAGCTTTATCAATTTCTGCTATGTCAAAGTCTTCAGTAACATCAAATCCATCAATACCTAAAGATTCAATTGAAGTATTTTCAACGATGATCTCTCGGTTTTGACCAGCATTAGGACCTGTTTGAACAGAACCTTTAAAATTATCAAACACTTTAATAGAATTGAACTCCGTGTTTTGAAGTACATCGTTTATTCCACTCTTTAGTCCGTTGATTTCATTTTGAATGGTACTTCGATCAGAATCTGTCAAAGTGCCATTCCCAGCTTGTACAGCAAGCTCTCTCATTCGTCCCAAGCTATCTGAAACGGAATTAAGAGCACCCTCTGCCGTATTCGACAAATTAATCGCATCTCTACTGTTGTCTGTTGCTCTTTCCAGTCCACGTTCTTGTGATGTTAATTTTTCTGAGATTGGGATGGAAGAAGGCTTTGATGCAGATGCTGCCCCTTGCAACAATTTGGAAATATTGTTGAAACTTGCTTCAACTCTCACAAAACCACCTCACTACCTCTCGTACAGTAAGTTTATACCCAGTCATTCATCTTGTACGCACTTAGATATTCTTCATTTAAACTTTGCTGGTAAACCCAGTATATTTTATTTTTCTTCAGGTTTGTAGGTCCTTGCGTAATCAATATATCCGACCATTTGCTCATCTGGAATATACCCTGGTACGCTCCCAATCAATACACCCTCGGGTGAAATAAATACTGAAGTTGGGTATCCACTTACGTAAAACAATTGAGCTAAACTACCTTCTGTATCTAGTGTTACTGGGAAAGTTACACCATGTCTTTCAAGGTAAGGTGCCAATACTTTTTCAGTTTCTCGTACATCAATGCCAATAACAACCAAGTCATCTATGTTCTCGTAATATTCCTGCAACGCAGGAATCTCTTTCTCACAGTACGTTCACCAAGTTGTGAAGAAAGTCAGAACAAGAACTTTACCTTCATACTGATCTAATGTGACAGTTGACCCGTCTCTTAAAGCAATTTCGTATGGTGGTATTTTTTCATCTCTCACAGGAAATTTTGCGACATCCTCTGAGGATTCAGTTTCTGTTGCTTCTTCTGTTATAACTTCTGTTTTAACTTCTGTTGTAGCTTCTGCTTTAACTTCCGATGTAGCTTCAGCCTTTACTTCAGATATTGCTTCAGTTGAAGCAACTTCTTCAACCATATCTTTTTCTTCAGTCATTTCACTTGCTGCTTCCACCTCTTGAGGTGGCGTTTCATTTGCAACACCGGCTTGGCATGCTGATAAAACCAAGACAGCTACAAGCATAATGGACATGAGCTTGAGCTTTTTCATGAATAACCCACTTTCTTAAATCAACATTTGAGTAAGCATAGTCACCTTATCAAAGAAGATTAATAATCCAAAGATAATCATAATAATACCGCCAATTTTCAATATCACAGGCACTACCTTTTCCATTTTTTGAAGCAATGAAACAAATACGTTAATAAATAATGCTGTTAATAAAAATGGAATACCCATACCTATAGAATAGGTAAATAGTAGTAATATTCCTTTACTTAATGTAGTAGAAGCGCCTGCCATAACAAGAATACCAGCTAGTACTGGACCAAAACAGGGTGTCCAGCCTGCAGCAAATGCCATTCCCATTACCAAAGCACCTACATTTCCACTTAAGCCTTGAGGCATTCTAATGCCACCTGCTTTAAACGGAGATTTGACAAATCCAGCAAGGATTAATCCGAAAAACACGATTATTGCACCTGCAACTTTAGTAAAAATCGCCCTGTTTTGAATAAACATTCGGCCCACTAAACTTGCTGAGGTTCCCATTAATATGAAAATAATCGTGAATCCCATAATAAACAACAATGTTCTACCAACTGCCAGTTTTCTATTTGCTGAAACGTCTTCTTCTAACGAAGATCCTGTTATAAACATAATATAGGCTGGAATCATTGGCAAAATACAAGGTGTAAAGAAAGATAAAATACCTGCTGTCAGAGCCGCTAAATAACTAACATCACCAAACGGCATAAAACCACCTCATTTCAGTATAGTTTAATTATACCCGATTTTTTTTAAAAATGTGTAAGTTTTCTGTGAACATTTTTTAGTCTTCGCCTTACGCGTCTTCTTGATTCATTTTAAGTTCTGAAAAATTAAAACGAAATACAAATCCTTGACCTGGTTCACTTTCAACATCGAATTCCCCTTTGAGTGTTTGAGTAATAAGATTGTGGACTACATGGAGACCCAGCCCAGTATATCCTTCATGTTTTCTTGTGGTATAAAATGGTTCAAATATTCTCAGAATCTGACTCTCAGAGATACCTCTTCCATTATCCTTGTACGCCATGTATATCTGTGTACCTTTTTTCCAGGCATTTAATTCAATGGATCCAGCTTGTTTAGACCCAAAGCCGTGTTCAATAGAATTTTTCATTAATTGCCCAATAACATATTTAAGCACTTTAGGATAACTGGTCACTTCAATGGTATCACCACAATCGATTTGAATAGAATAGTTTCCTTCTCCAAATTGTGGTGTATGTTCAAAGGCTATATCATTCAGAAACTTACATAAGTTAATCCTCTGAATATCAATATTTTTCTGCTTAAGGGTGAGTCTTTTGAAGGAATCAACCAATTCTGTCAAACGTGTGAGTGATTTTGATATCAAACGAGTCCCTTCCATTGAGGATTCTATACACTCATTCAACTCTAGTTTTGTTAATTCACCCCTATCAAGTCTGTCCTTCATTTTCTTATATTTTGAAGACAAATAGCTATTTGTGGTAATACCAACACCCAAAGGTGTATTAATCTCATGTGCAACCCCAGAGACCAACTCACCAAGAGAGGCCAGTTTCTCAGAAAGTATAATACGCTCTTGCATCTTATGTTGTTGAGTAAGCGAGTCTTCTAATTGCATATTTAGAGCAAGGAGTTCTTCTTTACTGTTCTCTATTTCTTTTAAAGAATCCACCAGTTCATGGGTTCTTTGGTTCACAAGGACTTCTAATTCAGAATTTCTCATTATAAAAGTATTTAAATAGCGCCCTAAATAAACAGAAATAGCAACCATGAATAAAGCTACACTCACATTAATAACCAGCAATATAATAATGAATCGATTCAGTTTTATGAAGGCATCTCTTTCAGTCAAAGCAACAAGGACGGTCCATCCATTTTTCAATCTACTATGACCCAATATTTTCTTTTCACCTTCTAAAACATACGAAACAGTACCAAAATCATCTTTCTCAATGGCTTCTTGAACCATACTAAGATTGCCATCGTCTATGGTCGCTAAATTGTCAGACATATCATATATATCATGCACTAAAAAGTTATAGGTTTGATCCATCAAAATGACCTTTCCTACATTAATCTTCTGGCTTGTTATTTTTTTTAGTTGTTCAAAATTGATATCAGCCCCAACAACACCAATAACTTTATCATCTATGATGATGGGGGTAATATAGGACACCATATCAATGTCGATGTTTGCGTTATAATAGGGTTCTGTCCAAATCGCCCTTCCCTGTTCAATGGGTTCGTAAAACCATCCAACACGTTCGCGGTCAGATGGATCAAATAAAGACAAATCGGTTGGTACCAATCTCTCTAGTGTTCCGTTACCATTGGTATCCGCATAAAAAACCCCTGCAGTGTTATATGAGATCTCAGGGTCAAAGCGAATATAAATAGACATTGCATTAACATCGTTGACTACATATTCATCCACAATCGCTTCTAACTCTACTGAGAGTTCTTTAAAATAGTTATCCCTTTCAAAGGCTTCTTCCTCCAACATACCAACAACATTCTTTAGGAGCGAGTCGACAGTGACCTCAAGACCAATAATCACCCCATTGAGTTCATGTCCATAAGACCGAGCGCTTTCAGATAAATAGGCATTGGTGTTGTCCCTAACACGACCTAAACTGTAGAAAACTGAAAATCCCCCCGCGGTAATAGAGGCCAGTAGCGTCATAAATACCACAGACAAAATGATTTTTTGTTTTATCTTGAGCATGACGACTCCCCCTTTGTCGATTATATTACCCATAAATCAGTTCAGACTTGCACTGGTGAACAATTTTATTCATATAAAAGCAGCATACAAACGCATTGAATACATTTGTATGCTGCTAAAAGTCATGTTCATTAAACACTTCTTCTATATAATTCTATTATTAGGTCAATTCGAACTTTATGTGTTTGAAAATTAAACTTGGAATATCTGTCTCAGATGTCAAACAGATTGTTCTGAAGCCAGGTATGGCATTAACTTCGCACACTGTAGGTCCTTCAGAAGATTCAAGTAGATCTATCCCTGCAAAATCGAGTTTTAATGCTTTGGCTGATTCAACAGATATTTTCTTCATTTCTTCTGTTAACTCAACAGATTCAGCTGACCCACCTTGATGGAAATTTGACTTAAAATCGCCTTCAGATCGTCTTCTCACCGCAGCAACAATTTCTCCCCCGATAACATGTACACGAATGTCCGTCCCTGAGCTTTCTTTTATAAATTTCTGGTACATATACCTTTGGTCCTTTAACTGATCAAAAGCCCTCTCAAGAGTGGTCTCACAAGATACCAAGTGCACATCTTCACCTTTAGACCCTAACAATCCTTTTATAACAAATGGACTTCCTAACATTTTTTCAACTTCAGCAAAACTAAGCTTGTGAGAACTGAATAATGCATTTGGAGACCTTAACTTGTGTCCAGCTAAAATCTGATGGGTTTGCCATTTGTCCTGAGACTCTTTCATAGATAGAGAACTGTTGAACACGGGTATATTGGCCTCTTCAAGATGTTTGGCAAGATCGAGTGCGTAGCTTCTCATTAAAACGAAATCGGGTTTAGCTAACAATGTACCCTTGTAATAAAACGTAAGTTCACCACTGCTTGTCATGAGATTAAAGTCTTCTTCAAAGAGAATTTCTACTTTTAAATCATAATTTAGAGCCGATTCAATCATCCAGTCAAAAGCGTTGTCTCCAAACTTTGAAGACAGTGTATCCCTAGAGTAAATCACCCAACCATATTTCATATTAGACCTCTACATTCCAGACTCTTCTTAACCTGACCCAAATATATTTGTGTACCAATCACATAAAGGTTCCCATTGCTTTCAAGACCTTGTAAAGCATGGTCCAACGCCTCTTCAATCTTCGATTTATATACTACATTATTTCCATCACTGGCACATTTATTAGCAAATACTTTTTGTTCTCCACCAAAGGGCAGGTGACAATTAGAAGGTTGTGTGAGAATAACTTCATCCATTTTAGTCAGAAGTTCATAGACAACTTCTTTATATGCTTTATTGTCAGGTATTCCTACGATGCATTTATTCATGGCATGCGTTTCTATTGTGCTCACTATCATTTTAGCGCAAACCGTGTGTATACAACCGTCAATATATATATTTGGTTCAGCGCTCACCTTTTCTAAACAACCAGGAAACTCAAACACATTAATTGCATTCAAAGCGACAGCCTTATCAAAATCACCTTTCAAAATACCTTCAGCCGACTGCATTGCTAACAATGCGTTTAACTGGTTATAAGGTGCTGTGTTCAAGGTATGATCAATAGAAGTGTCGACGTAGTTCACTTTTAGATTCAATGCTTTCGCCTCTGTACCTAAGGCCTCTGTTACTTCATCAGACTGCATAGCACTAAATACGCCTTGCTGATCCTTCTGCATGACACCTGCTTTATGCCATGCAACATCCTTGGTTGAGGTGCCTAAGTAGGGTAAATGTTCATCGAAAATAACATTTATAACCGCATAATCTGCATGTGCTTGAGCTACATCGTCAAACCTTGCACCACGGCCACATTCAAGAATATTCACATCAGTGCCTACTTTATTGAAATGCAGTAAAGCCATAGCAAGACCATTGCCCATCGGGCTTATATACTCTCCTTCGGCAAGGTCTTTATCAATTTCACGACTGACGACTTCAACCAATCTGGCAACTTCCACAAGATCAGCATCAGAAATCATTTCTGAATTAACACGTATTCGTTCATTATAGACATGCAAGTGCGGGCTGGTAAACAATCCTGTTTTGAGGCCATGCGCACATAGAATACGTTCAAGTAATCTGCTGACACTGCCCTTTCCCTTACTTCCAGTCACAAGAATATTGCTTGTCTTTTTATCTGGACTTCCCAATCGTTCTAAGATCACTTTTGTGATATCCGGTCGACGATTGTTCCGGTCATCATCGATATGTGACCCATCAAGTGGAGGCATTTTAACACCATTATCATTGACTTTGCTACCTTCGCGGGCAAAATACGAAGCATATACAAAATCTACAACGTCATTGACATTACCAATCATTTAGGACCTCCTGGCGAATTTGACCAACCAAGTAGAATGATCCAAATGCCAGTAAAATATCAGATGGTTCCATTGATGCTTTCGCAGATTCCAGAGCTGACTTCAGATCCAGTTCGATTTGTGTATTTGCACCCAGTCTTTTGAGTTTGTTCGCCAGTTCCTTAGCAGACATTTTTCTGTCATTGCATGGTTCAGTCACAATGACTCTATCTAAAAATGGTGACATGATTTCTAGAACTTCATCTACGTCTTTATCTGCAAGCATTCCCAATAAGACCACGGGCTTTCTGTCACTCGGTAGTATTTGTTCAAGGGCACTTGCCAATGCTTTTGCCCCGTGCGGATTATGTGCACCATCTAAAATAATCTTAGGGGCAAGATCCATAACTTCAAGACGACAAGGCCAATGGGTTCTTTTAAATCCAATACGAATGGATTCATCAGAGATAGCAATATCGTATTCTCTAATGAGGGTTTCTATGGCCGTTAATGCAACCACAGCATTCTGTGCTTGATGTTTTCCAATCATAGAAATCTCAATTTTCTGAACACCAAGATTAAATTTAGTCCCATTTAATGATAAATCATCTATACCTACCATATCTGTAGGGGCAATAATTAGGTCAGCCTTTTTCTCATCAGCTATTTTCTCTATAACCATAAACGCTTCTTCTTGTTGTGGATGAATTACAACTGGTACATTTTCTTTTATAATCCCGGCTTTTTCAAAGGCCACTTTTGCAAGTGTGTCCCCAAGGATGTTCACATGGTCAAGAGCTATGGGTGTAATTATTGTTACAAGTGGGTTATCCACTACATTTGTCGCATCGAGTCTGCCGCCTAGGCCAACTTCCAAAACGACAAAATCCACAGCTTTTTGCTTAAAATAAAGCAAGGCCATGGCTGTAAATATTTCAAACTCTGTATTGGGATCATAGCCTTCTTCGACTAATATTTCTACTGCATTTTTAACTTGTTCAACGACATCTGCAAAGTCTTCTTTGTCAATCAAACCATCATTAATCTGTATACGTTCTTCTAAAGCATAAAGGCTAGGTGAGGTATAAAACCCCACCTTATAGCCTTCTTGCTTGAGTATACCTTTAATGTAGCTGGCTGTTGACCCTTTGCCATTGGTGCCTGCTAGATGTACCACTTTTAAATCATTTTGTGGATTTCCCAGTTTTTCAAGAAGTCTTTTTATCGCATCAAGCCCAGGCTTAATACCGAATTTTTCAGAGCTCTCAATAAACTTTAAGGCTTCAGCATAGGTCATCATTTTCACCTACTTCATCTTAATCTGCATCGCTTCAATACGATCCAGAACAGTCTTTAACATGTCTTCGTACTTTTCTTGCTTTTCGCGTTCTTCAGCAACCAACTTATCAGGCGCCTTAGCTAGGAAGCCTTGGTTGTTCAGCTTCTTCGTAACACGGTCTACTTCTTTTTCAAGCTTTGTTTTCTCTTTAGTCAGACGTTCAAGTTCTTTACCGAAGTCGATCAGTTCTTCAAGTGGTAAGAATAGTTCTCCACCATCAATAACTACTGAAACAGCATCTTCTGGAACTTCTGATTTATCTGCCATTGCAACAACATCTGAGGCAGAAGCAAGAGATTGCATATAGGCTTCGTTGTCAGTGATAAGCTTCGCAATGTTTTCTTCAGCTACAACAATCAGTTTTGCCTTACGCGAAGGTGCAACATCCATTTCAGCACGTACATTACGGATACCACGGATTGCATTCATGATACGTTCCATTTGCGCTTCAGCTTCTTCGTTGCTCTTGGCTTGATCAAACTCAGGCCACTGACTCGTAATTACATCTCCTTCAGCACCTGGAATGTGGTTCCAGATTTCTTCAGTAATGAAAGGCATGAATGGGTGCATCATAGTAAGAATTTGTTTAAGAACAGTTACAAGTACCTTCTGTACCGTTGCTTTTTCTTCAGCATTTTCACTGTATAGTCTCTTCTTAGCCAATTCGATATACCAGTCACAGTACTCATTCCAAACAAAGTCATATAGCTTTGTGCCTGCCATACCCAGTTCATATTTATCCATATTAATGGTAATTTCTTTTGCAACTGTATTCATTCTTGATAGAATCCACTTGTCTGAAAGCTCAAGTTTTTCAGTTCCATCAAGTTCAACAGCTTGGTCTTCAAGACCCATCAGTACAAATCTTGATGCGTTCCAAAGTTTGTTTGCAAAGTTACGACTTGCTTCTACTTTGTCACTCTGATAACGCATGTCATTACCAGCAGAATTTCCTGTAACAAGCATGAATCTCAGTGCGTCTGCACCGTATTGTTCGATAACTTCTAGAGGATCAACACCATTGTTCAGAGACTTAGACATCTTACGACCATCTTCTGCTCTTACAATACCGTGAATAAGTACGTCGTCAAATGGAACTTCGCCCATCTGCTCAATACCACTGAATACCATTCTTACAACCCAGAAGAAAATAATGTCGTAGCCTGTAACCAGTACGTTTGTAGGGTAGAAGTAATCCAGCTCAGGTGTTTTTTCTGGCCAACCTAATGTAGAGAAAGGCCATAGGGCAGAACTGAACCATGTGTCAAGAACATCTTCGTCTTGCTTTAGATTCTTGCTACCACATTTACAAGCCTCTGGCTCTGTACGTGCAACATTTGTTTCACCACAATCATCACAGTACCATGCTGGGATTCTATGTCCCCACCAAAGTTGTCTAGAGATGCACCAGTCACGGATATTTTCTAGCCAGTGGTTATATGTCTTTGTAAATCTTTCTGGAACAAACTTCGTATCGCCTTCTCTAACAGCTTTTAGGGCTGGCTCAGCAAGTTTTTCCATAGCAACGAACCATTGGTCTGAAAGTCTTGGTTCAATTACTGTATGACAACGGTAACATGTACCAACAGCATGATCGTGATCTTTAATATTGATCATGTGATCCATTTCTTCTAGATCTTTAACAAGAGCTTTACGGCATTCGTAACGGTCCATGCCTTGGTACTTGCCAGCCAATTTATTCATTGTTGCATCATCATTCATTACAGTGATTTGCTCTAGGTCATGACGTTTACCAATTTCAAAGTCATTCGGATCATGGGCAGGTGTTACCTTAAGTGCGCCAGTCCCCTTTTCCATGTCAACGTAGTCATCGCCAATGATTGGAATTTCTCTATTAACGATAGGAAGGATTGCCGTTTTTCCAATCAGGTGCTTATAGCGATCATCTTCAGGGTGTACAGCGATTGCAGTATCACCAATCATCGTTTCTGGTCTTGTCGTAGCAATTTCTAAGAATTCATCTGAATCCTTAACATTGTACTTAATATGCCAGAAATGACCCACTTTGTCCTCATGCTCAACTTCAGCATCTGAAAGTGTCGTTTTACAGTCAGGGCACCAGTTAATTAGGCGGTAACCTTTGTATATTAAGTCCTTTTCGTATAGACGGATAAACACTTCAGTAACGGCTTTGTTACAGCCCTCGTCCATTGTAAATCTTTCTTTTTCCCAGTCGCATGAGTTACCAAGCTTCTGCATTTGCTTCGTGATTTTTCTACCGTACTCATCACGCCATTTCCATGCACGGTTTAAGAATTCCTCACGGCCAAGGTCTTCTTTAGAAACACCTTCGTCTTCACGAATTTTATCTACTACTTTAACCTCTGTTGCAATAGATGCATGGTCTGTTCCAGGAAGCCAAAGTGCTTCAAAACCTTGCATACGCTTCCATCTGATTAGAACATCTTGAAGGGTATGGTCTAGTGCGTGACCCATATGAAGTTGACCTGTAATATTCGGTGGAGGCAGTACAATTGTGTAAGGCTCTTTTTCAGGGTTTACCTTTGCACTAAACTTTCCTTCGCTCATCCATTTTTCATAAATACGATCTTCAAAATCATGGGGATTATAATTCTTGCCCATTTCTTGCTTCGACATAATATGCCTCCTCTTTCCATACGGTTTACACACATCAACTGCTTTAATTATTTATATTTATCTCTATAATTTTCCATCAAAGTTTACAAACTGTTCAGGAACTTTAATTCTTGCCATCATGGTTTCATCAACATATCGGCCATTGCGCTTAACAGACATCTTTTGAACGCCCTCTGTGATAAATCCCAGCTTCTCATAAAGGCTTTTTGCACCCTCATTGCCCTCAAGTACAGTTAACTCAATTCTAGTCAACATGACCCAGTTGTCTGCAATGTCGAGGAGTGCTTGCATTAATTTGGTCCCAATACCTTTGCCTTGGTATTCAGTACTAACAGAGATACCAAGACTGCCTGTATGACTTTTTCTTGGATGTAGATTCTGATGTAGGCCTGCCATGCCGACGACCTGTCCATCCACCTCTGCAACCAGCATATGATCCGTACGTGATATATTCTTGATATAATCTTCACTTCTTTGCAAAGTCTCAGAAAACATACCCAGTGTATTCTCACGAACGCCATCCATACGTCTAATACGATTGAGTTCAACTGCATCATTCATGACTGGTGGACGTATAACAATATTCATCTGACAAACCTCCTTTTACAAATTTTTTTCCATAATCGCTTAACGACATATCATGGAAAACGATCAAGCCATTTTGAGTGAGAGATTTTTTCTTCAGGCTAGGCAATACATATTTTATGAGTTAGGAGCGTATAACATACGTGACTAATGAATGAAATATGTATTAACGACACATGAAGGAAAAAGATCCACTCAAATTTTGGCGCAGATGCTTTTTCTTGAGACTAGGCAAGTGCGTTTCAGAATGATAGGAACGTATAACATACGTGACTGTCATTATGAACGCGCTTAACGACGTATCAAGGAAAATGATCAAGCCAAAAAATAATAAAAGCCCTTCGTCGTTGTTAAATAACAAGGACGAAAAGCTATTTTCGCGGTACCACCTTGATTTCAGCTCATACACATCTTAAGCGTATGCACTGACTCTCAAATGATTGTTAACGGAATCACCCGTTCCAAACTACTTAGATGAGGGGAAAAAGATCCCATCAATTTCATTTGGACATCTCGGAAGCTACCTTCAGTATGACTCTCACATAGGGAATCTTGCAGCCGATGAATTCCCTTCTCTAATTGCGGCCTATACCTACTCCTCTTCGTCGTAGATTTCTTATGAATGTACTCATTATATAAGTGTGCAATACCTATTGTCAAGATTATCTGAGCACATGCATAGAGTATCTTCTCTCAAGATATGTAACAAGCTCATATACCATGTCTCTATACTTGTGATTCAATATGCTCCACTCATGCTGATAGTTTGCATAAATCATCCTTTTAATGCTCAATGACGGCAGATAAGGATTACCTTCTACATCATAATTGTCTTTATACAAACATAGTCTAGTCACCTTCCCCTGGCCTTTTGACAAGGTGTGGGGATCAATACCAAACGTCACTGGTTCATCTTGAACAATTGCAAACCAACTAAAATCATCAATGGCTCCTTCAATAAAGCCTTGATTTTTAGTTGTATTCAATATTTCGATTTTGTATTTATAATTCATGGGAGTCACCACCCGCTTTAATCATATGTTGTCATCCAATAGTCATACCTCGTAAACTGTCTTATCCTATGTATTCCCGAACTTTCATATAACTAACCCTAATCTTTAGAAAACATCTTGAATGGACCATTCTTATCAAAAATAAAAAACGAGTTGTACATTACCATTCCTTTAGAACAATAGTGTAAACCCGTTATGTTTATAATTAGTATTCATACAAAGTTACATCGCCAACACCTGTGTCAATTTCTACGAAAATTTTTATTTCTTCTTTCTCAAATTCTGAAGATCTGTAAATACTATCATTAATTTTAAGCAGTCCATGACTCACAAAGTTATTTTCCTTAATAAGTCCATTCATATTCACCTCGATACCAACACCTTTAGGAATATGAAGGGCTACGTTTGTTGCACCAGAATCAATTTCTGTATAAACAAGAGAAGATCGTTTTCCATAGGTAATGTCAATGTCTCCTGCACCACAATCAACATCAAGATTTTTAACATCTAAGTCTGTAAGGTCAATTACAGCATCAATTGCACCTGTGTTCACATTAATGTCCCACTCAACTTCTTTGGGCATTTTAAAATCATAACGTACATTGTCATGTTCACCCCAGTTGAAAAATAGTTTTTCATTCTGTTCAAACTCAATGCTTGTTGTTTTATTGGTTGATCTGCTATACACCGATGTTACTTTCTCAGGAATTGTATAATCAAAATCAGAAGTCTCAGATGCACCAATATTGACTTTACCATAGCCTAGATCCAGCTTTAAAGTACCAAGGGTAATATTGTCATCTAATTTAATGTCGCCATTTGCTGAGTCAAATGATTCCCAAGATTCATCCCGTACTTCAATTTCTTGCCCGGTCACTCGGGTGACAAAGTTGTCTGATGTATTCCCACCAAATTGTCCATACCATACGAGTACCATGATGAATAACATCCAAGTAAAGAATGTCACAATTTTTCTATTATGGAAAATCAAGTTCACACCTGCAACCACCAATAGAAGTGGCCATAGATCTGATATAGCAGAGAATACTGAGAACGACAATACGTTAAATTTAAATAAAAGCCATATAATACCGACCGAAATAAGGGTTAGTCCAAATCCCATTCTGTCTTCACTAGGTTTAGCCATTATGCCTCACCCTTTCCACGCGTTAACATATATAAACCACCTATGATCAGAGCTGCAGGCCACATATATTCACCCAAGCTCCATGGAATAAATCTTTCGATCACAACGTAGACACCTAATCCAATAAGCCCTACACCAAAAATAGTCTGTCCATTATATTTTTTCTCAACATCACCATCATTATTTTCACTCTTGTAGCTTGCTTGGTTGTATGTTTCGTCATCTAAATCTCTTGGACGTTCAGGTACGATAATCCACATTACGATGTAAGCTAAAACACCACTCCCACCGAAGATCACTGCAAACACTGCTAGCAGTCTAACTAAAATTGGATCAACACTAAAATATTCTGCGATACCACCACAAACGCCACCAATCACTTCGTCTTTTCTTGATCTATATAGTTTCTTTTGCATAATGTCCTCCCCAATTATTCTTCGTTATCGTCTTTTGCTTCAACAACAACATCTTCTGCATCTTCATCACGTGTTGTGTTGTAAACGGGCTCTGTTTCTCTTTTTTCTTTATATTCTTGGTTTTCGTATCTTTCTTCTGGAATAACAATCCATGCGATTATATATGCAAATACACCCGTACCTCCAAATATTATAAGTAATACCAGTGCCAATCTAATTAGACTTGAATCAACACCAAAGTAGTCACCTAAACCACCACATACACCAGCTAACATTCTATCATTTCTTGATCGATATAAACGATTCATAATTTCCCTCCTGTTCGTTTCCTTTGATCAAATCATAACATATGCTCCATGAAAGCTCTCTGAGGGTTTTATTAGAATCTAATTAGAAAATGTGTTCCTAATTCTTATTTTTAATTTCAATTCATTGCTTTTTCTCAGAAAGCTCTAAGATATAGTGCGTATAATGAAATTAACATATAATGAAAGAACAGAAAGGGTGTTACTATGAAAAAATCAAGTATGTTTCCAGGTCTGCTTCTCATAGCCTTTGGCGTTATGTTGCTTGCGAACAATATGGGACTTTTCGTTTTTAACTTTGAATACTTATGGCCACTGTTTTTACTTGTACCAGGTTTGGTATTTGAACTATCTTATTTTGCTACAGGCAGAAACGCTGGTACTTTGGTACCCGGCGGAATATTAACCCTATACGGTTTGTTTTTCTACTTTAACATTGTAACAGGATGGAACCTAATGGATAGTTTATGGCCTGTCTTTATTTTAGGACCTGCAATTGGATTGTTCCAGCTTTACTTGTTCGGTGGCCGTGACAATGGGGTTCTCATTTCATCGACCATATTGTTTGTTATATCGATGACCTTCTTCACATTTACATTATTCGGATTTGCTGCAGAGTATTTTGCACCAGCAGCACTTATATTGATTGGCTTCTTTGTCCTTTTCAAAGGAAGAAGAGAATCGAACCCACCCAACACCTACTCAAACAAATCCAGAAATGATGATTTAGAGGATTATTATGACACAGATGATGAGTAATTAATTCATTACATTGTAAAAGCCACAGACATTTGACTTGTCTGTGGCTTTTTTATGTTTTAAAACTGAATTCTAGTTTGAGTAAGCCCGGTTTACATGGGATGTTAAATAAGGCATAAGTGCTTTTGAAACGTAACCTACAAAGATTCCTGCACCAATGGATGTTAGAAGCAGCACTGGTAAATAAGATAGAATTCTTATGTTCTGCAGCATAAGAGCTGCTACGACCACTTGACCAAAGCTATGGAAAAAAGCTCCTGTTACGCTAATACCAATCATAGACACTTTACTCTTTGCAAACTTTATTAACAATGCCATCATTATTAAACTCAACATGCCTCCAGCAAAGCTATATAGAAAACCCGAAACACCGCCACCAAAAATAGAACCCAACATAATTCGTGCTAATAGTATGCCGAATGCTTCTTTGTAACCTAAAAGCACTACAACAATCATGGTAATCACATTGGCAAGCCCAAGTTTGGCGCCTGGAGTTAAAACAGGCAGTGGAATCATGCTTTCAGCAACATGAAGCACTAGAGCAATAGAAACAAAGAGCGATCTTAGAGCCAGTTTTTTCGTTTGACTCATGACTTCTCCTTTTCATCACCGAAGATACCTTTTTCAAGTTTTCTAGCCGTTGGTGCATCTGCAAGTCCACCCATAGAGGTTTCTTTGAGTGTAGGACTCATGATTCTCCCAACTGAACGCATCGCTTCAACGACTTCGTCAAATGGAACAATTGTTTTAATACCTGCAAGGGCCATGTCGGCAGAAATAACAGCATTGGCTGTACCAATGGCATTACGCTTTTCACATGGACATTCAACAAGACCTGCTATTGGGTCACAAACAAGACCCAGAATATTTTTTATAGTAAATGCAGCTGCTGAAAGTGCTGATGCTGGTGTTCCACCAAACATTTCAACCAGCCCTGCAGCTGCCATTGCAGCAGCCGTTCCAGTCTCAGCCTGGCATCCACCTTCTGCACCAGATACCGTTGCATTTCTTGAGATCAACATTCCAATGGCTGAAGCCGAGAACAGGCCATTAATTATGACTTCATCTTTTAATCCTCTGTCCAGACCAACCTTGACTAGTGCCCCTGGTAAAATACCACAGGAGCCCGCTGTTGGAGCTGCTACGATTCTGCCCATTGAAGCGTTAACCTCTGAAACCGCCATTGCTGCTGAGATCGCATCGGACATGGCTTTTCCAGCCAACGATTCATGTGTGTTTGTATAGGATTGAAGTTTATATGCGCCTCCGCCTATCAGTCCACCCACTGATTTAATGTCCGGGTCCATACCCGCTTCAATAGCCTCTTTCATAACGTTAAAAGCATCTTCCATGGAAGCACGAACGACTTGAAGGTCAACTTCTTTCATTTCACACTCACGTGACATCATAATATTATATATGGTTTCATTTTTGGATTCACAAAGCGCTAGAAGCTCTGCACCAGTATTAAATTTAAACTGCATCTTACACCTCTATATCTGATCAATTAATGTGATCGCATCGATACCTACAACTCTTGAATTGATAACTTCTAGGACACGTTCGTCTAACATTTCTTCTAATTCTATGACCATTGACGCTTCTCCCCGTTTTTCTTTACGAGAACAGTTTAATGATACTATATTAATTCCAAGAGTTGCCAGGATGCGTGTAACACCACTGATCACACCTTCTCGGTCTCTATGTCGTGTTAACATAACCGGTTTCTCACCTGTCATATCAACTGCAAATCCGTTTACATCCCAAATTCTAATGCTGCCTCCACCAATTGAAGAACCTGACATATGAATGATGCTGTCATCATCAAGTCGCATTTCTATTTTTACTGAATTGGGGTGTACATCACCTAAATCTGCTGGTATGAACGCGTATTTCACACCCTGTTCATCCGCTATATTCATAGCGTCTCTTAATCGTTCATCACGTTCTGAATACCCTAAAACACCTGCAAGTAGTGCTCTATCTGTACCATGCCCCTTGTAGGTTTTTGCGAAGGATCCATGCAGATAAAATTTTACTGAGACAATTTGACTTCCAGCCACTCTATTGGCTGCTAGCCCCAACCTTGCAGCTCCCGCAGTATGGGAACTTGATGGCCCAATCATTATCGGACCAACAATATCAAAAGCATTATAATCTGCCATGTTAACCTCCGTATTTCATATTTGTACAAACTTATTAAATAAAAAAACTCAAGATAAATTATACTATTTTCACCTTGAGTTCATTTAATTACAGTATGCTGTTTTTGTCAATTGTGTAAGTCAATAAAGACCAATCATCTATTAAAATACGATAAATAAAATAATTAAGTTCATTTAGAAAATTCTTACTTGTCTAAAAACTATGATGAAGCGGTTTTGCTCATAAGTAAAGAGAGTGCTGACTGCACATTATTAGAAACTGATTTCTGATTCTGTGACAATTCATCTAACTTATACACTTCTGTTGTAATTTTCCCATTCTCATCTGAAATAGATTTTAGTAAATCTGATATTTCTTTGGCAAATCTGGCAGTATCATCAGACAACTTTTGTACTTCACTAGCTACAACTGCAAATCCTCTACCATGATCCCCCGCCCTTGCTGCTTCAATATTTGCATTCAGGCCAAGAATTTTAATTTGATTGGTGATCTTGTTTACTGAGTTTATCATTTGATCACTTTTTTCAATAAATACGTTTGACGCTTCTGTTGATTCATTCAGCTGGCCACTTACAGTGCCAAGTATACCAACTGTCTGTGCAATCCTCCCCAGTTCTGTTTCAAACTGAGATGTTGATTCAGAAACTGCATCCATTTGACTATTCAATTTTTCAGATAAGACAACTTGTTGATCTACAATAGTCATCATCACTTGTGCAATATCCGATTCAATTATTTTATGTGACTCTCCAAAACTTTCATTCAGAATATTGATCACAGCTGGAACGCCTGTCGCTTCAATAATAGCATCTACTCTGTGATTTTTAATATCTCTTAATTCGTTAGAACATTTAATTCCCACTGATTTCGATAATACTATGCCAGGTGCTTCAGCATCCCTGTCAATGACCAGAACGATTTCGATCCCGTCCAAGTCCTTCATTGCTTTAATTAAGTTTGTGCCCCCAAGTCCTGCCCCTACAATTGCTAATCTCATATGTTTCTCCCCTACACATGTTAAATTCTATTTAAAATAAAATGCACCTCTAAGTGTCATTATATCCAACACTTACAACCATTTACAAGTGTTTGTATGAAGGACAATTAAAAAAAGACATATCCTTTGATATGTCTTTTGGGTAGATCTTAAAACACATGTATTTACTCTAGACCTGCAGCAATTCTTACGTTCTTTTGATGTTTCGAGTCAATTTTTCGATTGGCATGTAACTTTGAGTCTTTAAAATGAAGACATAAATGTCCATCAAAATGATTCCCTTTAACAGTGTCAAAATTATATCCGTATCCATACCCACCACTTCGAGTATTGATATACTGCCCCTCTGGCATATTATCCATACCGGCATGTGGCATACCATTTAAAGATGCGGCAATAATTTTACCATTTAAATGAACCAGGACAGGTCTGCGTACCCAACTGTATTCGCCGCCCCATAGTTTTTTAATAATTTGCGAGTCGCTGCTTGTCAGTGGTTCAACATCTGAATGAACACCACCATAAGCTGCCAACATTTTAAATGTAGTCCCTGTATTAAAATCTTCTATAACAAATACTGTTTTGCCTTTATCAATCATCTCCATGACTGTAGGCCATGTTATATACTCACCAAACCTTCTTTCAGAAGACTGTCTAGATACAACCTGGACTTGGTTAACATAACCCAGTTGAATCATTTTAGCTATGGTTTCCATACCTGCAACACCATCTGCTTTTAGCTTGTAAAACTCTTGGAAGGCAGTTACTGCTTGTACAGTTGCATCGTCATAATTATCCGATACCATTTCAGCCTTTAAGTAACCTTCTTTCACCAGTACCTTTTGAAGAATCGCCACATCTTGGTGTCGGCCCCCAGGGATCAGCATATCTTTGCTAATGGTTCCAAAGCTCTCAACTTCTACAACCTGTCCTTCACCATGTGATTCAGTCAAAAATAGAAATCCTTCTTGTTCCAATGCGTGGAGAGTCATTGTACCAGCGATCCCATCAGCATCTAGCCCTTTATCTGCCTGGAAAGCTCTTACTGCGAAAGATGTTTGTTTGCCATAATACTCAATGGCTTCATCAATTTTTAGGTAGCCTAAAGACATTAATGACTCTTGTAGAACTTTTACTGATGAATTTTCATCCCCAGGTTTTAAGATTAAATGCTCTAATTCGCCCATATAACCTTTATCAAACAAAGCTTCAATCGTATTACGCCCTGCAATACCGTCTGCAGTCAGCCCCATATCCTTTTGAAAGGCTTCAATTGCTTTTGCTGTTTCAGGTCCATAATATTTTGTTAATTTATCAAGTTCTATGTAACCACCTAATTTAAGTGCATTCTGAATATGTAATACATCCTGATGGTTTGTTCCATTTTCATACTTTTTAAGTTCAAAATATGTATCCGTTTTGTCCTGTGCAAATGAAATTCCCATGCTTGTGAGTAGCATAAATCCTGCACATACTGCTGCCAAAACTCTTTTCATTATAGCCTCCTGAATTTGCGGTTATCTATTTTATACCACATTTGACTCACCTACATTAATTTTAGCATCATTGGTTGACATAATCAATAATACTAAATGTTAAGAATACAATACGAACCTCCTATATAAATATAGAAGGTTCGATTAATCATGGCTTTAGTTTGAATTCCATTCGATCAAATCTCTTACAACTTTTGATGCGCAGATCATTCCAGCAACCGAAGGCACAAATGGCATTGAGCCAGGTGTTTGTTTTCGAGGATTGTCTGGGTTTTGATCCAAGCTTAATGGTTTAACAGGCTGTTCAGGTGAGAAACAAACGTTTAATTTTTTTACACCCCGCGCCTTTAGTTCCCTGCGCATGACTTTGGCCAGTGGACACATATGGGTTTTAGAAATATCTATAATTTCAAACTTTGACGGATCCATTTTGTTTCCAGTACCCATACTTGAAATAATAGGCACATTATTTTCATAACAGCGCTCTATAAGGTCCAGTTTTGATGACACCATATCTATGGCATCAATGACATAATCCCACTCTGCGTTGAATATCTTCTCAGCGGTTTCAGAGTTGTACTTCATATCGTAGACGGTTACTTTTATGTCTGGTTGTATTCGAAGAACACGTTCTTTCATTAATTCAACTTTAGACTCTCCAACGGTATCGGGAAAAGCGTGAATTTGACGGTTTACATTGGTTATATCTACTGTGTCAAAATCAATTAGAACCAAATGGCCAACCCCTACACGTGCTAAAGCTTCAACAGAAAATGATCCCACACCACCAACTCCAAAAACAGCGACTGTAGAAGTCTTTAGTTTTTCAAGCCCTTCTACACCCATAACCATTTCAGATCTTGTAAATTGGTTTGTACTCATGTTCATAGACCTCCATCTATATCAAATTAAGGCATTTGCAAATAAATAATAGTTCAATACATATTTTCAGGATATAGTCTACCCGATTTGTGGTCATTTTGCAAAGTCTGATTTTTACAGTTTTACAAATGGATCATAATAGATTTCAACCCTTAGACATTGGTATGATCCTCTTCAATAGACGCTTCAAAAACATCAATGATCCTCTTTATAGTCTTGTTTGTTGCGGAGTCAAACATATGTGTACCTATGGATTTTACAGGAAGAACATGGATTGAAGTCCCTGTAATGAATGCACCCTCAAATTGGTCAATTTCATCAACTATGAGTGGCTTTTCAATACATTCAATTCCTGCCTGGATTAGTACTGATTTCAGTTTTTTTCGTGTAATTCCATGCAATATATCCGATTCTGGTGCTGTAAAGACCTTACCCTCTTTCACAAAAAATAAATTGGACCTTGATCCCTCTGTCAAACAATTGTTTCTATCAATTAAGAGCACTTCAAAAACACCCGTCTCTTTTCGCATAACATTAACTGTTTCTATTAGAGCATCGTGGTACAATTTTGCACTTGGGTTATTTCTTTCAGATTTCAAAATATCCGTTTGAACCCCTTCTAGGTATATTTTTTGTTCTGGGTAATAACTGGTTATCGGAAATATACACCAATTACATTTAAGGGCATTCAAATTCCACACAATAATTTTGATGTTTTGATTAATGATTTCCTCTGACTTAATCAACTTCATAAAATGTACTTCCAGTTCATCCATCCAGCTTGGTACTTCTTTATCTTCAAACATTAGAATCAATGACTTTTTTAATCTGTCAAAGTGGGCCTTCATAAAAACAGGTATGCCTTCTTTGATTCGTATAACTTCGTAAACTACTGGGGTTTCCAAAACATGTCCATGCATTTCATTGGGAAACAACTCAAGTTTGCCATTAAAGATCCATCGTTCACTTGAAGTCTCAATTTTCATGGTCAACCTCCTTAATACTATCTATATTTACTATCTATATTGACTATTTGTTTATACTTCATGTTTTCAAGAGCTCCAGTTAGCATATTTACTAGAATTAGAGTTCGATATTATAGTTCGATACTTATACCTATATCCCTTTTTATCAAGCTCATATTAATACTTCTACACAAAAAACTCGGGATCAAAATATTATATTTCAATCCCGAGTATATATTATGAATCCGTTCGAATTGCCTCAAGTGCAGATAAACGCATGGCACGTCTTGCTGGGTAGTATCCAGAAATGACACCCACTAATATTGAAAACACCAAGCTCAGGCCAATCAACCACAATGGAATGACTGAAATACTTGTAGCATCTCCATAACCGCCATTCATAAAGTTGATTCCAATATTGTTCATGAGTTTTGATATTCCAAGACTCAGTGCAATCCCAACCATTCCTCCAAGCAGGCCTATTAAACCCGCTTCAAATAGGAAGAGTCTTTTAATGTCTTTTAGTTCTGCGCCCAATACTTTCATTACACCTATTTCTCTTGTTCTCTCATAGATAGACATGATCATGGTATTGGTTATCCCTAAAGCAGCAACAAATAAAGATACAGCACCAATACCGCCAAGTACTGCTTGAATTCCAGCTGAGGTTTGTTTCATATTTTCTAGAATATCTGATAGGGACCATGCTTCAAGACCCATTGCTTTTATTTGATCTTGAACTTCTGTGACATACTTAATATCTGACACCATCACTTTAACATTCTCAAATTTATTCTCATCATCATTATTTCTTCTGTCTCGATTGTTATTTGTCTTATTTCGACGGGCAACATCTTCTTTTATTTTAGTCAGTTGATCTATATCCATATAAGCGTTCCAGTTATACTCACCGTTGCTTTCAGATAAGATCCCAACAACATTCATTTTTCGACCTTTAGGTCTACTAGAACCATTTTGCTCTTCATTAAGGACCATCTTCACAGTTGTTTCCATTAGGTCCACTTCAACAGGTTCCCACCTACGGGACCTTGATTTCGGATCATAAAACTGCTGGCTGACTTCTTGACCAAATACAATTTCGTTTTTTCCAAACTTGGTGGGAAGACGACCATCTTGTGTCATAAACGAAAAAGCTTCCATTTGATCAACATCAATACCGTTTACGGATACACCTGCTTCATAACGGCCAGCTGTTAAATTGACATAGACATTCATAAAAGGCATAACACCCGTTACATTGTTCAGTTTTTTCATTGCATCTACAGCTTTGTCGTCTAAAGCAATTTTCTTTTGCGAACTCGAAGTGTCTTCTTCACCTCTCCAACCATCATACTTGGGCCGGACGTCTATTGAATTTAGACTCCCCATGTCTTCTAGGTTCTTCATGAAAGTCTCTTGCATCCCGATACCTAGGGAAAGCATAACAATTATGGATGCTGTTCCAATTACAACTCCAAGTACTGTCAAAAAAGTTCGCGCTTTTCTTCTCCAAAGATTTCTGAGACCCATCGCGACCAAATCTCGACTATTCATCATCATCCTCCAGAGCCATTAAAAGCGCCTCTTTTTTCTTTTTACGCTGTCTAAGTACAAATACAAAACCAGCAAGTAGGAAGACTATTACTCCACCATAGATCATTGGTTTCTTATTATTATCTTCACCATTTGCATCCATACCATCTGGGAAATCGCCCCCTTCTGGGAACTCCATGTCACCATTTCCATTAAACTCTGGTGCGGCAGTTGCAAAGAATGAAAAATCTTTTTCGACAATGGATGGGTTTCCTAGGGCATCTTCAAATGTGAAAACGACTTTACCCACAACTTCTCCTTCTGCTTCAGGGATGATAGAAGCTGTAAAGTAGTCACTTTTACCTGTTTCGAAGTTACCTACAAAATAGCTGCCATCTTGACTTCTAAAGTCGCCTTCCAGCTTTACAAACATGTTATACATAGAAGACCTACCCATATTGTAGAATTCAACTTCGATGTCAGCTGAATTGCCTATAAAGGCTTCAAACGGAAGGGCTATATCTCCTGTTTCTAATCTTACAGGTTGGGATACTGGGATACCTAATGACTCCTCTTCCTTAAAAGGTTGCTCTTGGGCATCGTATGCATTGCCTTCACCATCTTCATATTCCATGATCAGTTTTAAATTGTATGTTTTTACCTGTGCATCTCTTTTGGTTTCTAGCTTTAAAACATAATCTGAGTAATCTTGACGACCAATTCTTTCGATAAAGAATGAACTTGAACTGTCTACAGGACTGAATACACCATCATCTGAACTGACAGAAACTTTAATGTTTTTAACAATGTCATCAGAACTTGTGTTAAAAAATCTAAGGTTCAAGTCAAATTCTTCACCAGCCATAACTGTTTCACCATCGAAACTATAGTCCTCAACCAGTATTTTAGGCCGCCCTAGACCGCTACGACCATCTACACCTACACCCACATACTCCTTAAGGGACTCCTCTTGGTCATCTCCTTCAGCCTGATACAAAACATTCACGTAGATATCATAATGATTGGATTCTAGATCCTCTTTTGCCATGAGGGTATAAGTATGCTCAATAATCTCATCATTTCCCAAGTTTTTTATATATTTTTTCGGTGTAGATTTTGGTATAAATCCTGCAGGGTACTCCAATTGAAGCTCCACATAAGCTGCTTCAACATCTGATTTGTTTGTTACTTTAAAGCGCACATCAAAGGTATCCCCTGCATCAATATTTTCAGGATATACCACATCAAACACTTCCATTTCTATAGCTCGGCTGTCTCTTCCATCAACAGGAACATAGATGTTGGATACTTTGGTGTATTCGTTGCCCGCTTCGTCATCGTATGTCATTTCCAAAGTTAATGGATATTGTCCTGTACTTGCACTCTCTGAAGGTTTTATATTAAAATAAACCATTTCTTCTTTACCGGCTTCAATTGTAGTAATCGCTTTTGTATCCACATCTTTATCAATGTGAAGGCCATTTGCAGTAAAACCCTTTAACTGTGCCCTTACATTTCTTGCCTCCAATGTGCCTGAGTTTTTAATCATCATTACAACCGCTTGTTTTCCACCATCAGCAAGCAGTCTCTCTTTGCTAAACTTATAGTCAGAAACGCCAAGGATCGGCTCCACTTCATCATTGGTTACTTTTACATATAGGACTACATTCTTTGTGTATGGATCGTCACTTGTATTCTCATACTCGAACTTTACATTTAATCCATAGACTTTAGATTTTGCCAGTGGAGAAATAGTAATATCCTTCTCAATCGTCGTACCGTTTTTCGTTAGCTTATCTAAAAATATGTATGGTTTTGAATCCTCAAATATGAACGGTAGATCGTCTGCATCATCTGTAAATGTAATTTGAATATTTGTTGCTGTTCTTTCAAGTACATCCAGGGTTATTTTTAGTGTGGCATCTTGGCCTGCTACAAATTCCTGTACATCTGCATCCATATCTAGGACCAAGTCTGGATTTTTATCTGTCGGTGTATCATCATCGTCATCGTCATCAGATGTATCTACTTTGTCAGCTTCTTCAATATAAATGGTCTCTGAGCCAACTTTCCCAGTTGTGTCTGTAAAGGTAACTGGAATAGAATTGCTATTTCCTGTACGAACTAAAGAAAACACAACAGTTGTACCCGTGACCGCTTTCTTATTTGAGCTGTTAACAGGTTCAAAGTTACTTCCTGCAAGTTCTGCATATACAGTCCCCGTTGCACCATTGTCAGCGATTGTTATGGTCAGCTTAAACTCATCATCGATATCGATATCATTTTCATCCACACTGATTGAATTTACGGTTACAGTATTGACTGCAAAACTCACTTTACCAATAGGCACCATCAACTGTACCATCATTATCATGACCAATAGCCATGCCCATTTATTCTTGATTTTCATGTTCAACATGAACGTACCCCCTAATATCTTCTGATCGTTCTTCAATTTTTTCTATGTCTCCATCTAGAATATACACAACTTTGTCAGCGAACTGTGCCACTTCAACGTCATGTGTAACTATAATTAATGTTTGGTTGTTCTTTCTGACCATTTCTAACATGATTTGCATGACCTCTGCAGAGGTCTTTGAATCCAAGTTCCCCGTAGGTTCATCAGCAAAAATAATAGCTGGTGTCCCCATAAAAGCTCTCGCAATACCTACACGTTGCTGTTGTCCCCCAGACATTTGGGTGGGTTTGTGCATTATGTATTTTTTAAGCCCTACAGCTTTAAGCATATGCATGGCTTCAATTTCTCGTTTGGATTTTGACACATTTCTGAACATAAGCGGAAGACTTACATTTTCTAGTGCGGTTAATGATGACATGAGGTTATAGGATTGAAAGATAAATCCTACATGACTTTGTCTTAGTTTGGCAAGATGTTTTTCATTCATTTTAGTGATGTTTTTGCCTTTAACAAGAATCTTACCTTTGCTTGGTTTTTCAAGGCCTGCCATCATATTTAAAAGTGTGGATTTCCCTGATCCTGAAGGCCCAAGTATACAACACACTTCCCCTTGATATATATCAAGTGTAACCTTGTTTAAAGCTACAACTTTTTCTGTACCAATCCTATAAACTTTTCTCAAGTCACTAATCTTCAAGGCGATTTCTTTTTCGATTGTTTCCGCCCCCTTTCTTTTACTTATCTATACATATACTTCTCTTTACATGAAAAAAGAAGGTATTCTAATCGAATACCTTCTTCCTTATCCTAGCATAGTCTAATCCTTTAAAGGTAACATTCTAGACAAAAACTGTGTACATCCTGTGTCTAAAATCTGTAAGGCAGTTCAATAACATAACTCACACCTTCAGCTTCTATACTATTGACTTTGATTGTACCCCCAAGCTCAAGGATCTGATCTTTTACAAGGGTCATACCCAGGCCTCTTCCTGAAACAATATCACCATTCACCTTTGTAGAAACCTCTGGAGCAAAGATGAGTTGATACAAGTCTTCATCTTTCATCCTGTCAATCAATTTTTCACTAAAATTCAGACTTTTAGCAGCTGTTCTTTTAAGCTGTTCTTGATTGATACCTCCGCCATCATCAAACACTTCCAGATGAATGAACTCTATTTCATCCCTAGATTCTTTGCTGATTTTAAGTTCAATGTTCCCTGCGATGGTCTTGCCTCTTTCAAATCTTATTTCCGGTTTCTCGATCCCGTGGTCAATCATATTTCTAAAGATATGTACCATAGATCTTGAGAATCCTTCATACGGCGTCGGATCAATCATGAAGTCTCCTCCTGAAATTTGAAGTGGATTAATTTTCTTGCCTATATCATTGCCGATCAAACTTACATAATCCACATAAGACTCAAACATTTTTCTAAATGGAAGATGATTAAGAGCTGATATATCTTCAATAAATGTATCCGCTTGATCTCCGAACTCCATTTTCAACGCCTTTGAAATTTTAACCATTTTACTTTTTGATACCAGCACAGCATCCTTGTAAGCGTAAATATCAACACCTTCATATACAGCCATTCTATTTAGCCTATTTTTTAACAGATTTAGTACACGTGTTGTCCGTATCAAAGACCTGATGGTTGCCCTAGAATCTTTGGTAATACTTGATAAGATACTTTCAAGTCTATGAATTTCTTCAACGACTGAGTCAAGTCCATATATGGAGAAACTGCCTTTAAAGTAGTGCAGCTTCTTAGAAATATAACCTCTTAATGTTAAGAAGTCTGGCTCCATATCAATTTCCTTATACACTTTTGTAGTAAGAAACTCTTCAAACTCATCGTAAATCATCCAAAATTCTTGTGAGTTCAATATGATTTTTAAATTGGAACGGTTGTCACGTGTTTCAATATCAATCTGTTCTATAAGGGACTTTTCGTATGTTACATCTGTCATAATCATCATGATTTGCTCTTTAAAATCTGTTTTTATCCACTTGTATTCAATAGCAAGCTCATGGTTATTAAACTGTAAAACTTCTGGTAAAAGGCTAATATAACTATTACGCCTCATTAGACTCCCCTCATGTATAGCACGGCTTACAGCTGTCCGCATGAGGTCAGCTGTTTCACTTGACTCCTCATAAAGGATATTCCATAAATCCATGTTCCTAATATTATCACCGATATATAAGTTGGTAAGTTTGCTATAGTCGGGTTGTATTCTTGAATCTTCATCCAGTGATAAAAAAGCTTGCCCTGAATGATCCAGCAATATTTTTATATCTTCAGTTCTTTCATTAACTTTTTGATCCAGTTCTTGATTCAAAACTTCAAGTCTATTTTTGGCTGTTTCCACTTCACTGTTTCTTTGTTCAAGAATTCTGGCGCTCAGTCTAAGCTCGCTGGCCAAGTTAAAATTCAACTTAAAGGCTTCAGAGTACCTGAATCCCAGTGCTAAAGCCTGTGAGAATATAAATATAAATAATCCATAACTAGAGAACTTCTCATCATAGATATCTGTTAAATCAAATGTAAACACCACAAGTGCCACAAACATACCAAAAACTGCCAGCGGCATGCCAACTTCTTTGTTTTTCAGGTGTTTGACCAATTCCCAGAATGAATAAAAAGCAATAACAAGAATTAAAGACAAATATATATTTATCCATGTTGTTTGTAGTGTTTTACCTGTCGTCAGTGCCATTCCCAAGTAGCTCAACACAAACAATAACTGCAATCCTTTTTCAAACTTTGTATCTGAACGGGCTTTACCTAGTAAAATAATATACCTTAACAAGAGTAAAATGGTTACAAGAGATAATAAAAATCCTATCTGAAGTCTTGTCGACCATGCAAGTTGAGGAAAAATATTATAAATAGACTTTTCACCAAAGAATGATAGGCAAAGGGCTAAGAAAATGGAAAACATACCAAAGTAAAGCGCTGCCGTCTCATCTTCTCGCATGGCAAATATTGCAATATGATATAGCCCTATCAAAAGTGCTGCTGTGATGATCAAATACTCTCTAAGCGAACCCTCCACTTGTCTTTTCATGATTTGCTCAGCTGTACCAATAATTAGAGGGTCTTGGAATCCAGTATGATGATGACTGTAGTTTGACACTTGGATAACTACACTCAACTTTTCCTTTGTTGTTGGTACGATCACCCTTTTCATCATTGTCATCGGCTCAGATATGGTCAACCGGGAATCAACACGGCCAAGACTGGTCACGAGTTTACCATTCACCCACATTTTGTAGGCACAACTTATATCGGGAATTTCAAACGCAAGCACCGATTGATTTCGAGGTGGGAATATTTCAAGTATATATGTACCATACCCCTGACCACCAAAGGTTTCATCATCTAAAAACTTATATGCAGGAACCATAACACGCTCTGGAAGAAAATCTACCAAATACTCGTCATCGTATAATATTCTATTGGGCACATACCCAACTTCTCCGAAAATAGATGCAGGACCGTCGATCGCAAAGTTGTACTCACGTAGGTCTAACACACCGTCAACAAATGCTTCAGTTGACGTTTGGTCTCCTGAGAAGGGATAGCTTAGTATCCAGATCCCCATTCCGACTAGGGCAACAATCATAATCCATAGAAGTTTCAACTGCCATTTCATTGGTCCACCTCCTATTCATTTCATTATTACCCCAAAAATAAAAAGACCTCGGTTTTTCCCAAGGTCTTTAGCTTAATTTATATTTAGTTCATGCTATTAATTATCTATTGGCAGTTAAAGCAGCTTTGTTCATTCTAAAGTCTTTCTTTGCAACTGCTTGATATGCTTTTGTAGTGCTTGTAGATTTCTTGATTTTTACATCTATCTCAATTTGGTCAAATTTAAATTTCATTGTATTGCTCCCCCTATGCAGCTTTCTTCACTTTACGTGAACCTGCTGGTGTACTTTTAATCGCCTTCGTGTGTCGTCTTTCATGATGGTTATAGCTAAAATATGTCATAAATTGATTTTGTCTTGTTCCCCTAGCCTTCATGAGACCTCCTGCTCTGGCGTCTTCGTAACGCCCCTTATACGCCGAAGAAATAGTCAGTGTTGACTTTTTCTTTGTTTTTCTCGTAATGTTTGATTGCCTTTTCGTTTCTGTAAGCTCTCTCTAGCTTAGTAAGTGCAACGTGATTTCTTTTTCTTAATTCAACTCGAACTTGTACGTTTCCTAGATTCATTTTCATAATTTTTCCCTCCCGGAATAATTCTCTCAGATGTCTACTTGTGTTTTGATTTGCCTAAGATTCAGATCTTAAGCTGTATTTCTTCGGATTAGATTGTAATCACCATAATCACTTGAAATCCCTCCTTTTCAAGAACTTGATGAAGCTATATTTAATGCACCAGTGTGCACAACTCTCAATTAACTTTTTTATACATTTCGATCTTTTTATACCAATTACACATAAAAAAAGCCCGCAGACAGTATCTGCGGGCGTATTTACACAAAAAGCCCGTAGGAACAAAACCTACGGGCAATTATTGAATGATTTATAATCGAAAAAGTTAGGACTTTTCCATTTCAATATTAAACTCGACGCAGGTCGCGCACTGTCCAAAATTCATTTTTTTAGTTGTCATGTAACTTGAAGTTCCAGATGATGTTTCGGCTGATAGTAATCTTACTTTGTTAGTTCTAATCATTTTCGCGACCTCCTTTCGGTTAATAGTTATAGTTAAAAGTTTTAATCTTCATGGACAGTATATAGCCCGTCAGATATAAAATCAAACAATTGAAACCCTTTGTAACACTTTTGTAATATGCCTGATACATTCCATTAACATTTCTTTAACGTTGTAGCTTTTATGCGTTGGTAACGCTAGATTGTTGTCCTTTTCAGATGAATTACTTCACATCTTAAGATAATTTCTTCTCTAGTAAATAATGATTGATTTCTCCACCAAACATGAGAATGATGCTGGACATATACATCCAGATCATAAGTATTATAATTGCGGTCAGTGAACCATAAACAATACTAAAGCGCCCAAAATTTTGAACAAAGTATGAGAATCCATAGGAAATAGTAATCCACCCAATAAGTGAGAATACCGTACCAGGCAATGCTGACTTAATCGAGACCTTCGTATTAGGAAGAATCACATGTGTTGAGCCAATAACAAAACCCAAAAACAAAAGTACACCTGTCCACCGGACAGACGTAAACATGTCTATAAAACCCTGTGGAATATGTATAACTCTATTAAGCAAGTCAAAAAAATCTCTTCCCATACTTGGTAATACCAGCGCTAAAACAATTGCCAGTGCAAATAGAATGGTATAAAAGATCCCTAAAAATCTAATTTTAAAGTAGCCTCTTGTCTCGTTCACCTCATACACAATGTTTAATGCGCGCATAAGTGCATTAATAGCCTTTGATGCAGTCCATAGGGTTGCAACAATCGAAACTGAGATGACACTTGTCCCTGCATTTGCTAGTTCCTTAATATAGTCTAAGATGATCTGAGCAGCTTCCACGGGTATGATTCTGGTTAAATTACTGGTAACCCACATATTGTCTATTGAAAAGAAACCAATTAGGGACACCAAAAAAATCAAAAATGGAAACAAGGATAGAACAAAAAAATAAGACATCTGAGCACTGAATGCAGTGATGTGATGTGACTTGTATCGCCTTCTCATTTCATTGCCAAATGTAATGATTTCACTAATTTTACTCATTGTAGTCCTCCATTTATTAACATTGTATCCTTAAATCCTTATAATTTCATTAAATTTCGTCTAATTCGTTGTATGAACTGGCTTCGAAGAGTATCATAAGAATAGATAATTCTAAATTGCAATATAGTACGCATTTAGAATCAAAGGAGGATATTTATGGGAAAAAGACTATCCATGCTACCGCTTCTAGTCATTGTATTAGTAGTTGTGGTATTCGCCGGTTCTCAAAGTTTTTATGTTCTTGAGAATGCTGAGCAAGCTGTCATCGAAAGATTTGGACAAATGGTTAATGTGGTAGATACACCAGGTCTAAACTTCAAAGTTCCATTCGTAGACAGAGTTAGAATCATTAACACAAACAAGATTTATTCTGTACAGTACGGATACAGACCCGAAAGCGAAGCGACACCAAGTAGTGAACCTGAGTACAGAGATGTTGAAGATGAACAACTTGTACTAACAAAAGGCTCATTCTTAGTAAACATCGGTGCTGTTATTCAGTACAAGATCACTGACTCACCTGCATTCCTTTATAATGTAGATGATCAAGCAGGCACATTAAGACTTGCCTTTGAAAGTGTGTTAAGAAGAAATATTCAGGATCAAGATTTAGAAAATGCCCTGATCAACAAAGATTCAATTGCACGTGAGATCCTTCCAGAGCTTTCAGCTAAGGTTGGCGATTATGGACTAGGCATCACTATTCTTGATGTTAAGTTTACTGATGTTCTTCTACCGGGCAAAGTACAATTTGCATATGATGATGTAAATATCGCTGAAAACGAAAAGACGGAATTTACTTCTAAAGCAGAACGTTATACAAATGAACAGCTACCTGGCGCTCGTGCAGAAGCCTATGACAGAATTCAAAAGGCAGAAGCATATAAAGCTGAGAAGGTTTCACAAGCCAAAGGTGATGTTGAAAACTTCCTACAGGTATATGAAAAGTATGCCTCAGCAAAAGAGATTACAAAGAAACGTCTTTATATCGAAACAATGGAAACAATCCTATCTAAGGTGAAGCAGAAAGTCATTATTGACATTGACGGTGAAGGTACAATTAAGTACTTACCACTGAATCCAGGTTCTATCAACCAATAGCTGCTAACCTAAAGAAGGAGGGAAAAATATGGACAACAATAATAACAACCAAGGCCCAGGCCCTGATTTAAAAGATGAGTTCTCTAAATTCAGAGAACAGTTTAAAAGTGCTTCTGGTCAGAATACACGACCTAATGTGAATCCTGAGGAAGCAAAAAAACGCAGAAGAAAAAACATTAGATTCACTGGTTTTCTTCTACTTGTGTTAGCCTTTCTAATGAGTGCAAGTAGCTTCATTTACATTGTACGTGAAGATGAGGTTGCAACAGTAAGAGAATTCGGTGACGTTAAAAAAGTCGTAGTTGATAGAAATAATATTGATGCTGAGCTTCAAAGTCAGTTGGATAAAAACTTCCAAAACATCGAAATTGTTAAAGATAAAGGTCTATTTTTTAAGATTCCTTTTATCACAAAAGTTGACAAGGACACATCTAAGTTAATCACTTATATCTCTAACTACGCTAATATTAATACAAGAGATAAGATCAAATACGAAATCAAAATGTTTGCACAGTGGGAAATTACACACCCTGGTCTCTATAGATCTTCATTCGGTGGTACTTCTAATCTCCTTACTCAAGCCAACAGACTGATTGACGAAGTGGGTTACGCTCTAGTTATTCAAGAGATCAACTCACTGAGCTCTATTGACTTCCTGCAAGACAAAACAATATTAAACGATAGACTGAACAATGCAATGGCTGACTTAAATATAAAGCTTGCTAATAGAGGGATCGCTGTTCGAGATATTGAAATCTACAGAACAATTTTACCTGAGTCTAATATTGAGTCTACTCTTCAAAAGATGGTTGCTGAACGTGCTGCGATTGCACAGCAAAAACGTTCTGAAGGTCAAGAGATCTTCCAGAATACTGTTGCAGATACAGACCGTGAAGTTGCTCAAATCATTGCAGAGTCTATTGAAACAAGCGAAACCATTCGTGGTGAAGCAGATGCAACTGCCCTAGAAATTTATGCCAACGCATTTAGTGTCGATCCAGAGTTCTATGAACTATGGCGTACACTGAAGTCTTACGAAACAACAATTGATGCTGATACGGTTCTTTACCTAAACAGCGACAATGCTTACCTAAAGACTTTCAACTCTGGTGAGTAATCCTTACAATAATAAAAGCCACAGCGTCTGCTGTGGCTTTTTTACGTTCATTTTGTTTAAAGTTTCTTAAAAGGCTTACCTAATATTTTGTACCAGTCTACCGAACTGTTCAGGTGTTAACGACTGTGGCCCATCAGAAAGTGCATTGTCTGGGTCTACGTGGACTTCGATCATAAGACCATCTGCACCACATGCTAAAGCCGCATGTGACATTGGTTCTACAAGATCACGTACACCAGTACCATGACTTGGATCGACAATCACAGGCAATCCTGTTTCTCTTTTTAGAATCGGAACAGCTGCTAAATCAAGTGTGTTGCGTGTGTATGTATCAAATGTACGAATACCACGTTCACAAAGAATAACATCTTTATTTCCGCTAGAAGCAATATATTCTGCTGCAAGAATCCATTCATTGATTGTAGCACTCATACCTCTTTTTAATAGAATGGGTTTGTCTAGCTGACCAACCACCTTTAAAAGAGAGTAATTGTACATATTACGAGAGCCAATCTGAATTATATCAGCATACTTATATACTAAATCTAAATTACTTTCATCCATTAGTTCAGTAACTATTGGCATATCTACCGCATCTGCTGCTTCGCGCATAAGAAGAAGACCTTCTTTACCCATACCTTGGAAAGCGTATGGACTCGTTCTAGGCTTAAAAACGCCACCACGTAGTATATGTGCTCCTGCAGCTTTTACAGCTTTAGCAGTCTGAAAAATTTGTTCCCTAGACTCAATTGAACATGGACCAGCCATAATAATTGGATTCCCAGGACGCCCAATTTCAAGATCTCTTACTTTTACGATATGCTGTTCTCCTACTAATATTTTAGGTCGCATACTATATCTTCCTTATCCCTGTCTGATCAACTTCACTGAGCCAATCAGAAATAGTTTTTCCATTCACTATAAGATCAGGCGCCAATTCTGCTAAAGGCACCAGTACAAATCCTCGTTCTGTCATTCTTGCATGCGGAACTGTAAGTTCAGCACTCTGTGAAGTATATTCCTCGTATGTCAATATGTCAACATCGATTGTACGTGGTCCCCAATGTACAAGGCGAACACGTTTCAATTCCTTCTCAATGTGCTGACAAAGTTCAAGCAATACCAGAGGTTCTAGAATCGTTTTTACCGCTACAGCTATGTTTAAAAAAGCTTCCTGATCTTCAAATCCCCAAGGATCTGTTTCGAAAAAGGACGAAACGCCTGTAACTTCAACACCTTCTGATTCTCTTAAAATCTCAACTGCCATTTCAAGATGTTTTCTTCTTTCACCAATATTACTGCCTAGGCTTAAATAAGCTTTATGCATTTCTTTCTCTCCGAATCTGAACACCAAAGTGGTCAAACACACCATTTACCGGTGCTTCAGGCTTTCTAACTTCTATGCTTACAGCTCTTAACTTGTTAAAGCCTGAAAGAATTTCATGCGCCATATTCTCAGCCAGTGCTTCAAGAAGGTGGTAGCGTTCCACTTCTGCATGTTTTTTTACAACTGCAAATACGTCTGCATAGCTTACTGTATTGTCTACATGGTCTGTTGTGCCAGCAGGTTTTAAGTCTAACTCAAGAACGACATCAATAAAGAATTTTTGTCCCAGTACTTTTTCCTCTGCCATGACACCATGATAACCATAAAAGCTCATGTTTTTCATGATGATCTTATCTGATTTATTATTCATTCCAGCCCCTCACAATCGCATCGGCTACTTTAACTGCTCGTAAGTTTTCTTTCACATCATGCACACGAATAATCTCCATGCCTACTAAAACACCAAGGACATTGGTTGCAATAGTTCCTTCAACACGTTCAGCTGAAGGCAGATCCAAAATCTTGCCTATCATTGATTTTCTACTTGTACCCAGTAAAATAGGGTATCCAAGAACATGTAATTCTTGAAGACGTCCCATTACAATAACATTTTGTTCTGATGTTTTACCAAAACCAATGCCTGGATCAAGAATAATGTGTTCTTTAGGAACACCAGCATCCAGAGCAATTTGAATAGACTTTTTGAAAAACTTAATCATAGATTCAATGATGTCTTCGCTATATTCAGTCCCCACCTGATTATGCATGGCAATAACCGGCGCACCAGCTTTTGCCGCAACTTTGGCTATATCTGGCTCTCTTTGTAATCCCCAAACATCATTTACAATGTTTGCACCTGCTTTAAGAGCAGCTTCGGCTACATGCGCTTTATAGGTGTCTATTGAAATAGGTACACTGACTTCTTTTCTAATGTTTTCAATAAGGGGCACAACACGCTTTAACTCGTCTTCTCTTGTGACTTCGGCTGCACCAGGTCTTGTAGACTCACCGCCCACATCAATAATGTCTGCGCCTTCTTCAACCATTTGTAGAGCATGTTTAACACCAGCTTCTACTTCGTTAAACCTGCCACCATCAGAAAATGAGTCTGGCGTTGCATTTAATATGCCCATTACAAAGGTACGGGACCCAATATCTAATGTATAATCTTGAAATTTCACTTCAATGTTTTTATATTGTTTGTCAGCAAACTTGCGCATGAAATCGCCTGCTTTCTTTGAATTTTATTTACCAAATGAAATCAGACTCATCGCCTCTGATCTGGATTTTGCCTCTGTTCTAAAGATACCTCTTGTTGCTGACGTCACGGTATTGCTACCCGGCTTTTTAATACCACGCATTGTCATACACATATGTTCCGCTTCAACAACAACCATAACACCGTGTGGGCTTAGTTTGTCCATAATACAATCAGCAATATTTGAGCTTAATCGTTCCTGAAGTTGAGGTCTTCTAGCAACGGTATCTACAACGCGTGCCAGTTTACTCAGTCCTGTCAGTTTGCCATCTTTAGGAATATAAGCAACATGTGCTTTACCAAAGAAAGGAACCAAGTGGTGCTCACATGTTGAGTAAAAAGGAATATCTCTAACGAGTACCAGTTCCTCGTGTTGCTCGTCTTCAAAATGTAAATCGAGGTGTTTACCTGGATCTTCTTTCAGTCCTGAAAATATTTCTTCATACATTCTTGCTATTCTATCAGGTGTTCCAATTAGGCCTTCGCGGTCCGGATCTTCTCCAATAGCATATAAAATTTCTCTAACTGCATTTTCAATACGTTTCTTATCCATGGTGTTAACCTCATTTCATATTGTTCATTTCTTCCAAAGAGTATTATCTAATATATCCAGTCTGTCATCACATGCTCTGACAACGTCTTTAAAATTTTATTTGCTGAATAATCAACATTTTTTTCATCGGTTTGAATACTTTTGACTGGCATAATTCCCACTAATGCGTTGGTTACGAAAACTGCATCACTCTCTAAAATATCCTCTAACATTAAACTTGATTGTATCACTTTAATGTTAATTTTTTCTGCCGCACCTATAACTTGCTTACGCATGGTTCCTGGGAGCAATCCACATTTTAGAGTTGGCGTATATATCATGTCTCCTCGAATTGCAAACACATTGGTGAAGCTTCCTTCAGTCACTTCATTTTTCTCATTTCTTAAAAGTGCTTCATTAAAACCTTTTGCAGTTGATTCTCTTAAAACCAGTAAATTTTCAAGGTAATTTGCCGTTTTATGATGTACCAAAAGACTCGTTGAGGATTTTCTAATTTTAGAAACACAAAGTTTAAAACCATTATTGTACATCTCTTCGCTATATCTATTCTTACGGATTGTGATCTCTAATTTCTTGTTGTCCTTAGACACTTGGCATCTTGCTACACCATGCTCTAGGTTAGATTCAATAATTTCGTGCTCGATTTGAGCCTCAAACTCAACTAGTGTCATCTCAAAGGGGATGTATAAGTCTTTTGAGCTCTTGGAAAGTCTATTATAATGCAATTCTAAAGACTGTGGCTTTTTCTTTTGAAAGCGAATGGTCTCAAATAAGCCGTATCCATAATGCAATCCTTCGTTCATAGACCCTCCATACCTCTTTGTCTTCAACTAGTGGTTGAGTGCGTTCATTAATGCTCTTGCTTTATCTAGGGTTTCATCATACTCAAGGTACTCATCTGAGTCCCATACGATTCCACCACCTACTTGTAAATAGGCTTTCTGATCTTTACAAACAATGGTTCTAATCACAATATTTAAATCAACGTTTCCGTTAAAATCAATGTAGCCAATTGAACCCGTATAGATATTTCTCTGTGTTGGTTCAAGTTCATCAATCACTTTCATCGCCATTATTTTTGGCGCCCCAGTAATCGAACCACCTGGGAAAGAAGCTTCAAGTAAATCGACAACAGATAGTTCGTCTCGCATTTCTGCTGTAACTGTTGACACCAAGTGATGTACAGTCGCATAACTTTCTATTACAAACAACTCAGGAACCTTAACTGTTCCAGTCTTAGCCACACGGCTCAAGTCATTTCTTTCAAGATCAACGATCATTAAAAGTTCAGATCTATCTTTTTTACTATTTTGAAGTTGTATTTTTAACGCTTCATCTTCCTCAGGTGTTTTTCCCCTTGGAAGTGTACCTTTGATAGGTCGTGTTTCAATATGTCCATCCCTTACTTTTAAGAATCGTTCAGGAGAACTTGAAACAATTTGTCCTTCACCAAAATCCATATAACTGGCAAATGGAGCTGGATTGATTTCTCTTAGTTTTTTATATAATTCAAGAGGCTCATCTCTGAGTTCAGTCGTAAAACGTTGCGTCATGTTCGCCTGATAGATATCCCCTGTTCTGATATACTCTTTAATTTGACGTACGGAGTTCAGGTAGGTTTCCTTGTCCATGTTTGGTGTGAACTCAACACGTGTGTCGTGGGCATTTTTTTCAACAATCACAGGATTCAACTCCCCTGTTTTTATTGCACCGATTATTGCATCTACCCTTTGTTTTCCACCAGCATTTAATTCTGCATCCGTAACATATACACTGTTTTCCTTATGATCAATAATGATTGCTCCATTATAAAAACCAAGATACATATCTGGAATAGACACATCATCTATAGCTGTACGTTCAACCTTTTCAATATGATGACAAAGATCATACCCGAAGAATCCAACGGCGCCACCTATAAATGGCAGGTCTGATTTATATTCTAATTTATAGCGCTCTAATCTATCGCGTAGAACGTCAAATGGACTTTCTGAATAAGTTATAGTGTTGTTTACACCATTTGAACCATCGCCCTGTATGGTTTCAATGGTTGTTGTTTTACCCTTGTTTTTTAAAAGTTCAAAGGGATAAATGGCAATCACTGAATATCGGCCCATGCCTTCATGGTCTCGACCACTGTCTAAAAAGATGGCACCTTTTGAATCCTTGAACAAACTAAACAGCTCAAAGCTTTTAAGTTTGGTTTGAATTTTTCTATTTATCATGACATCCTCCACCAGCAAGCACAAACGCTTTTGCTTTAATTAAAAAGTTCTCAAGTAGTTCATGACCCTGTTCAGTTAATATTGCTTCAGGATGGAACTGTACACCTTCTAACAATAATGATTTATGTCTGATGCCCATTATCTGTCCATCAGCAGTTTCAGCAGAAACCTCTAAACAGTCGGGTAATGTTTCTTTCTCAATTACAAGAGAATGATAGCGTGTAACATTCAAAGGTTGATTTAGGTCTTTGAACACACCACTGTTATCATGTTTTATTGGAAATACTTTTCCATGTACAGGCTCAAAAGCTTTAATAATCTTTCCACCATACGCCTGTCCAATAGTCTGATGCCCCAAACATATTCCGAGAATTGGAATCTCGCCTGCCAGTTCTTTGACAATGTCTAGAGATACACCCGCTTCATTTGGCGTGCTTGGACCTGGGGAAATGACAATCATGTCAGGTTTCATTTTTCGAATATCTTCTATTGTCAGACTGTCATTTCTAAAAACTTCTACAGTCTCTTTAAGCGTCATTAAATACTGGACTAAATTGTACGTAAACGAATCATAATTATCGATCATTAAGATCATATTTTGCACCTGCTCCCATACTTATCCCCTCGGACATTATTTCCTTACTTTTTGATTATACATTTGCGTCAGAATGACGGTCAACGAAAATCACTACAAAAATGCCCTGAATTATAAAAAAACAGGGCTAAAATTTATAAATATATCATAAATAGTACGATATCATCGTCTATTAATCGTCAGAGTCTTGATTTGAGAAACTTTCGAACAAAGTTATTTGATGTTCTGTTAGTGGCACAAGGTTTGACAATGATAACCCAATCAGTCTAATTTTCTTAGGGAAACTTATCTGTTCTAACACATACACAGCTTCGTCGTAAATGTCTTCAGCACGACTGACCGGCATAGATAGGGTTCTTGATCTCGTGTGTCCTTCAAAATCTTTGGTCTTGAATTTAACGGTTAGGGTCTTCGCTTCCACCCCTTTACGTTTCATAACCTTGGCAACTGATTTAGAGAAATCTAACAAGCACTCTTTCATAAGCGCTTTATCATCGGTGTCTTCTTTAAGGGTTGTTTCTTTGCCGATTGATTTTCTTTCACCATCAAGACGAACAGGCCTTTCATCGATTCCACGTATTCTCTCGTAGATTTCTTCACCCCAGCTGCCTAAAAATAGCCTTAGGTCTTCTTTTCGGTATTGAAGTAAATCGCCAATTGTGAATATGCCGATTCTGTTTAATCTTTCAACCGATTTTTTACCGAGTCCATGTACTTTGCTAACTGGTAAAGGGGCCAAAACCTCAGGAACCATGTCGTTTGTTATCTCAAAAAATCCATCCGGCTTGTTCCATTCAGATGCAAGTTTTGCTAAAAACTTATTGTAAGAGATCCCGACAGATATGGTGAGTCCGGTTTCCTCTTTTACACGTCTTTTTATATATTTCCCTATATACTCAGGACTGTGAAATATACCTGTGACATCCAGATAGGCTTCGTCTATTGAAACAGGTTGAATAATATCAGTTACATCCCTTAATATCTCAAAAACTTGTTCTGATATTTCTTTGTACCTGGCCATATTGCCTCGTACAAATATCCCCTGTGGACACAGTTTCTTTGCTTGAAATCCCGGCATAGCTGAATGTACACCATAAACACGTGCCTCATAACTGGCTGTAGATACAACACCTCTTCTGCTTGTTCCACCTACAATAACAGGCTTGCCTCTCCATTCAGGGTGATCCAGTTGCTCTACGGCAGCGAAAAACGCGTCCATATCCACATGTAAAATTTTTCGATTTATATTTTGACTCATAGCACGCCTCCACAAACGTATGTTCTGCAATTATTTTATCACAGAATTGCCTATCTTGCATTAATGAGTCAATTATTGCAAGTCCCTCAATTAATAAAATTGTATTATATTTCGTACAATATTAAATTGGCTAAAACATGCAGATACTTGCCTTATTCATACATATACTCTTTCAAACAAATTATATATAAAAGCCAAAGCAAATGAATGCAATGGCTTCTGATTATCCTTTATTTTCTGATTAGGTAGCCACCATAAACCGGCTTTGTGTCAGATACTGTAATAACTGCATTTCCTTGTACTGCAGTCAAATCATCAATGACCTCAGGAACTTGCTTACGTTTTACATACATAAACAGAATATGGCGTGCCAAATTCTTTCCCTTACCTTCTACGACCGTTACAGCATACCCTTGGTTACGTAAGTGTTCAACAACCTCTGGCCCATGTTCGGCTTTAACAATCGCCTTTATTTCAGAGACACCAATGCCAATACGTTCTTCAACTTTACTGCCGAAATAACTCCCGAAAGAAAAGCCCAGTGCATAAACAACACCTTTAATTGGATCGGATGATATGTCTTTTAATACCGTACTCACGATTAACAACCATAAAACAACTTCAAAGAATGCAATCACAGCACCAATCTTACGCTCACCTTTGGTAATGAGTACCATTCGTACAGTCATAAGAGCGACTTCAACCATTTTTGCAACCAATATTGCGACATATGTGAGAATCGTCATCACCATTATGTCCACTCCTTCTTTGGCATTTCGCCTTTTGATTCAAGTTTGGGAAATACTAATGGTATTAATAAGAAATAATATCTACTCCATCATCCCGTTTCCCAATAATTTCAACAGTAATTTTGTTAGGTAGGCATACAATCATGGTCCCTGGTTTTTCTATTGAACCCTGTGTCACACATAGCTGATCAGGACAATCGGCATCTTTCATAAAGACCTCATACCCATCTATAACAAGTAGGTTATGACCGTGATCATCCAACTCGACCTCTAAAGGAGTATCAAGGGGCAATGAATACCGTCCTACCAATTCGTTATTTACTTTAACTTCAACAAGTTCAGCTGCTGTTGTTGGACCCCAAAGAAGAAGGTAACCAATCATGATGCTTATCGTAATATAAACCGTTATAAGGATAAAGTCTAGTCTTTTCATTAAATTTCTCCATTACAATTCTATTTCAATGTTTAGATAACTTTTCATATAGTAATTTTTGATCGTTTTCCGCCAATTACTTAGGAAAATACGTTATAATTGACTCGGATTAACTATACAATTTTATCACATCTTAGTGGAGGTCACATGAATTTCTTTCGTTACAAAATGAACATTATGTTAGCTGTAATGTTACTTATAAGTCTTGTATTCATAACTGGATGCTCAAGTGCCAATGTTTCTTCAGAACCTATAACAAAAACGACACTTCAATTTGGAACAATCATTCAGATTACAGTATTCGATCCAGCGGACGAAGACGCACTTAACCGTGCCTTAAACCATATGGCTATACTGGAAAACGAACTCAGTACCACTGTTTCTAAAAGTGACATTAGTAAGTTTAATACATCTGCCGTTGGCGAGATTACACCCCTAGGCAAACATGCAGAAAAAATCATTGATAGAAGTCTTCACTTTACTAAAATTTCAAATGGTAAGTTCGACATTACCATTCAACCCCTTGTAGAACTTTGGGGAATAGGTACAGAGTTTGCTCAAGTACCCAGTCAGTTAGAAATCGAATCCCTTTTGCCTAAAGTGGACGCATCAAAACTTGCATTCAGAAAAAGCACCGAATCTGCCCCCGCAACTTTATCTAAAACTGAAGAAGGCATTCAGATTGACTTAGGTGCCATAGCTAAAGGATATGCTGCAGATGAAGCCATTAGAATCCTAAAAGAGGAAGGTGTCTCCAAAGCCCTTGTTAACTTAGGTGGCAATGTCTATGCTTTAGGAAGCAAAGAAGGCTTTCCATGGAAAGTCGGCGTACAAGATCCTCTACAGTCTCAAGGATCAATGGTTGGCGTTGTGGAGGTTATCGATCAAGCTGTAATAACTTCAGGTGTTTACGAACGTTTCTATGAAGAAGATGGTATTCGCTACCACCATATCCTTGATCCAGATACAGGCCACCCTCTCAATAACGAGATCCTGGGCATTACAATTATAACCCCTAGTGCCACTGACGGCGATGCGCTATCAACGGTTATCTACTCATTGGGGCTTGAAAAAGGAATGGAAATGGTTGAGTCTTTAGATGATGTGGAAGCCATATTCATTATGAGAGATAATACGATCTATGTCAGCACAGGTGCAGAAAAATCTTTTGATAAACGAAGCAGTGCCTTTGATTTATATAGCACGGCAACTAAAGAGTAAAATTTAAGATATTTGTAAATCAAATTTTGTACAAATAAAGGCGCTGAAATTTAATTTCAGCGCCTTTTAGTCATTATTTTCATTTTTCTTTACTTTTATTCTGTTTTTATTCTCTGGGCCCACCAATAAATGCTATTGCAAGCATATCAGGGCCTACGTGCGTTGCAATTGTATGTGCTAAATTGGATACAACAATATTTTCTGCATTAACTTTTCCTTGAATAAGCTCTTTTAATTTTTCAGCGTCTGAAGGACAGTTTCCATGTCCAATAAAAATCTTGGCATTCGAAATATCTGTATTCATTTCTTCAACTTTACTTGCCAAGTATTTCAGCGATTTTTTTCTACCACGTACATTTTGGAAGAGTTTTAACTTGCCTTCATTGTCTACATGAAGAACGGGTTTAATATTTAGCAAGCTACCTATTTTTGCAACCGCCGGAGAAATTCGACCACCATTCTTTAAGTATTCTAAGTTATCTACTGCAAACCAGTGCTGGGTATTCAACTTATTGCTTTCAATCCAGTTCAGGATGGATTCAGATGATTCACCAGCACGAATCATTTCTACAACATAGAGTATTTGTAAACCTTGGCCAACCGATGCAGATACGGTATTCGGGACATGTATTTTAGCAGTTGGTTCTTCTTCTATTACCATTGTTTTTGCAAGATTGGCATTGTTCATTGTACCACTTAAACCTGAAGACAAACCAAGATAAATGGTTTCAGCACCTTGGTCATGGTTTGCTCTAAATATGGTTTCAAATGCAAGGGGTGTGATCTGAGATGTACTCCCCATTTTGCCTGCTCTAAGTTTATCGTAAAAGGCAGGCAGATCTGTATCTTTTCCTAAGTCGTCAACAAAATCTTGTCCTTCTATATGTATAGGCATGCCAACCAGGTCAATTATGTCTGAATTTGCGTTCAGATAATCCACCGGTAGGTCACAGCACGAATCTGTGAGTATTTTAATTGTCATATCTTCCTCCGTCAATCCTATTTATCGTCTTCGTCTTTCCATGTTTTATACTTCTGCCCCCATGCTTGTAGCGTGTTTAAGGCTTGTTCCATGGATTGTCCGATATCTGTTAATGTATATTCCACCCTTGCAGGTACTTCAGCATATATACAACGTCTTACAATTCCTGAAGATTCGAGATCACGCAAAGCATTGGTTAACATCCTTTGAGTAATTTCTGGCATACAACGTTTAAGTTCACTAAAACGCTTTTCGCCATCCATCAAGTGAAATAGAATTTGAGTTTTCCATTTACCACCCATTGCAGCCCATGCTGCTTCAAGTCCCTCAGTCATTTTTTGAGTCATGATGTCCTCCTGTATAGTTGGTATACTTTTTACACCAACATGTAGTTATTATACCTAATCTCATTATATTTTCAAAGCAATTTATGGTAATGCGCACAAATTAAATAGAACCAAACTAGATTTTAAATGAATATAATGAAATCCTATCTAAAATAAACACAAAAAAACAGAGAATGGCACCTTAGACACCTATTCTCTGCTTAAATTTCATTTTGAAGACAGCACCACCAGTGCTAACATTTTCAGCCCAAACCTCTCCACCATGTCTTTCAATAATGGTTTTGGTTAATGCCAGACCGATACCAGAACCGCCGCCCTGGCCTTTATAAAATCTTTCAAATACTCGTTCTGCTTCACCGTCTTTGAAGCCAGCACCGTCATCTCTTATTTCAACGTAAAATACATCTGAAATGGATTCAGTTTTAACAACAACTTCACTTTTAGCATAACGTGCACAGTTTCCTAATATATTGATAAATCCACGTGTTAACTTATCTACATCATACAATCCTTGTCCTTGAGAGTTCATTTCGAACTTAATTTCTACTTCATGCATTGCAAATAGTGAATTTAACGACCTTAATGATCCTTTTATAATTTCATCAACAGAGGTTGCTCTAAAGTCAAATGGCTCTTGTTCGTCTTCAAGTTTTGTAAGAAGGATCATTTCCTCTACGATTTTCTTTAACCTCTGACTCTCACCAATGATGATATCCAGACTTTCATCTTTTTCGTCATCTTCAACAATGCCATCTTTAATTGCTTCCGCATACCCTTGAATAGACATCAATGGCGTTTTTAACTCATGGGATGCATTTTGGAAAAACACTTTTTGTTGTCCATGATAGGTCTGAATTTTAGTAGACATCATTGTAAAGGTGTCTGCAAGTTCCTCAATTTCATCACCTGTATGAATATCAAACTGCTGAACTGGATCATTAAAGGAATACTCTCGCATGGCATTGCTTAATTTTTTAATAGGTCGACCAATCAACTTTTGGAAAAATAAACTGATCAAGAGGGCCAATACACCACCAATTGAGAAACTCAGGGTAAAGACTGAAAAACCAAGTTTTCTCATACTTACCACATCTTCTACTGCAGTATATACAATAATGCTCGCCCGATCTGTCCCATTAAACTTAAATTGTTCTCTTCTAAAGATGTACTCACTTGAATCTTTTGCTGCTATGGTCGCCACTTCCATGATTTTTTCGTATGTTATTTCTGGGTCCGATGTATATGCAATTCTTCCCTTGCTGGTTAGAATCACAATCTTCGAATCGAAGAATCTTCCTGCCATACGAATATCGTTTGTAAGGCGTGCTTGGGCAATTGTGGAAGCTACATTATTGATGTCTCTTGTCTGTTTAATCTTTTCACCTGCTTTGATAATGCGCGTAATTGCTTGTACATCTTCTTCCATACTTTCAACTGCTTTATTAACCAGATAGGATTCAGACACACGATTGTACACAACAAGGCTGACGCCAAAGGTAATGACTAGGAGCAACAAGTAAGACACAAGTATTTTAGAACCCAAAGTTCTTTTTATATATTTGCTTTTAGGCTTTTTACTTTTCAATTTTGTATCCATAACCCCACACCGTTTCTATGTTAAGCTCTGACCCAGCTACCTTTAACTTTTTTCGGAGTCTTTTCACCAGGTCATCGATCACACGTATATCTCCAAGGTAATCGTAACCCCATACTTTTTCAATCAAACCTTCACGTGTAAATGGCAATCCAGCATTTCTAGCCATAAATTCAAAAAGTTCGTATTCTTTTGTTGTCAGTTTTAGAATGGTATCACCCACCGCTACTTCTCTTTTTTGAAGGGATACATCCACATCTTTGATTTGTAACCCTTCTTGTGGCGTTTCAGCTTTATTCATTCTCTTAAATATATTCTTAATTCGAACCATTAACTCTCTTGGACTGAATGGTTTAGATAAATAATCGTCTCCACCTATTTCAAGACCTATGATTCTATCGAATTCATCGTCTCTGGCTGTAACAAATATGATTGGAACCTCTGAGATCTTACGGATTTCTTTACAGAGTTCAATGCCATCAATCCCTGGCATATTTATATCTAGAACCAACAAATCAGGTCTATGTGTTTGCAGTTCGTTCAAAACCTTTAAACCGTCTGGAAATGTTGTAACCATATATTCATCTTTTTCTAGGTACTTTTTTATTAGATCACGTATGTTTTGCTCATCATCTATTACAAATATATGTTTCACTTTATAGCCTCCTAAGTTACAGTCTTTCTTCATTATACTTTAGCGACTTGCAAAATACCATTTCGAGTGCAGTCTAAATACCATACTAGAATTCTTGAACCGTAAATATCTACTATGCTATTTAGACTGCTTTATTTGGTCATTTTGCAAGCGACTTACTTTAGCGACTTGCAAAATACCATTTCGAGTGCAGTCTAAATACCATTTTGGCTGTAGTCTTATAAGAATTCAGAAATATTGAAATCTAGCTTTTCAAAGCACCTCTTTTTTGGTATACATATAGTATTCCAATATATGCTTATAAATATGATTTTCTTTAATATAAGTTATTTTCAATATTATTATACTCTGTAAATGTGTGAAAACTGTGGAAGGTGATTCGATGAAATTGACACATATTAAATCTAAGCTTGACGAACACCGCTTAAACGGCGAAGCTTCTTATAAATATTATTCTGTGTTTATTCCCGTCACTAAAATTGGTGACGAAACCCATTTATTATATGAAGTTCGCTCAGAGAACCTTCGTACCCAACCTGGTGAGGTTTGTTTTCCAGGTGGCCGTATAGAAACCGATGAGAACCCTGAAGCAACTGCAATACGTGAAACCTGCGAAGAGCTTGGTGTCACACCTGACCAAATAGAAATATACAGTGAAATAGAGTCTATTATTACACCCTTTAATGTTGTAATATACTTGTTTGTAGGTGAGTTGAAAATCGATTCAATCGATACACTCAACTATAGTACAGATGAAGTGCAGAGAGTCTTTACTGTTCCTCTAGACTACTTAGTTCAGAATGATCCAGATACCTATTATGTAGAAAGTGAATTTAATTTTCCTGAGGACTTTCCTTTCCACAAGATACCCAAAGGGCGTTCATACAACTGGAGAAATGGAAGCTACCCTATATTCTTTTATGATTATATTGATGAAGTTATTTGGGGTATGACTGCAAGAATGACTAAGAATTTGATTGAAACACTTACAAAAGATAATAGTGTTGTTGAGATTGTCTAAGTTTATTTTAAACTAGAAAGTCTCAACAACACCTTTTTCAGTGCGCTTAACATCTTATCAATATCTTCTTTTTGAATTACCAAAGGTGGTTGGAATGCAACCGTATCTCTGTTTATGCCATTCTTTCCTAATATAAACCCCTGTTCTTTCATTTCCTCTAAAAGAACGTCTACTTGACAAGCCTTTTCAAGAGACATGCCAATCATTAACCCCATCCCTCTTATGTCTTTAATACAGGTAAAATCTAATTTTTTCAGCTCAGACATCAAGTAGTTCCCCAGCTGAGCACTATTTTTTACCAAATTATACTTTTCTATGTAACGAATAACCTCTATCCCTGCTGTCATAGAAACAGGATTACATCCCAAAGTAGAAGCAGAGGGTTTATTAAATGACCTGGCAACCTCCTCTTTGGCTGAGAAGCCACCAATAGGCACACCATTTCCTAAGGCTTTGGCATAGGTAATGATATCAGGTACCACACCAAAATGATTAACTGCAAACATTTCTCCACAACGTCCAAATCCAGTTTGAACTTCATCTGCTATCATAAGAACTCCATGTTTTTCACACAAGGCTTTTACTCTGAAAAGAAAATCCTGTGGTGGGACATGGATACCGCTGTTGCCCTGTACGGGTTCTAAAATTAATCCAGCAATATTATGACCATGTTCTTCTAAGATACTTTGTAAGTGTTTTATAGAAGCATCTGCAAAACTTTCCTTATTGTCTTCATCAGACATAAATCCTTTTACAAAGTGCACATCTTCATCTGGATAAGGGTCAATTCTCCACATGGGTATCCCTGTAACACTCATTGTAAGTGCCGAACGCCCATGGAGTCCACCTTCAAATGAAACAAACCCTTTCTTTCCTGTATGAAGTCTAGCAAGGAGTAAGGCACCTTCATTGGCTTCTGTTCCGCTATTCACGAAGAAACTACGGTTTATATCTCCAGGTAAAATTTCAGCCAATTTTTCAGCCAAAACAACCATTGCTTCTGTTAAATAGATAATTGATGTATGTTGTAGCGATTGAACTTGATCCATAACTTTATTGTTAATTTTTTGATTACAGTGTCCGCAGTTTGCCACGGTTACACCCGCAAAAAAATCAGTGTATTTATTCCCTTTATCATCAAATAGGTACTGCATTTCTCCTTTTATTATATGGGGAGGGTCTTTATAAAAATGCATTGCATTTGGAAAGAAAAATTGTTTCTTTTTGTCAATAATCTGATCTGCACTTAACATTAATTTTCTTCTCCTTAAAATCTAAAGGCTCCAAAGGTGTCATGATCTGACACATAACTTTCATGCTTTTTCACTTGAGTTATTACCTTTTCTATTTCCTCTGCTGACATGGTTTGAGCTTCAATTCTTAGGTATTCAATGTTTGATTTTTCATTCAAGTTTTCACTCAAGTTTTTACTTAAGCTTTCAGCTGAATATATAATTGAATCCACAACTGAGGTCAGATTGATGTTATGGGTTGTAAGCAGGTGGGTTCTACTAAATTGGTCCTTTAATATTGTATATTTTCCCGCTTCATTAGAAATATTAAAATGGCTGTCTTCTGTTTTATGAACGCTATGAAAATCATGGTCAAAGTACATGCTGGCTAGCTTTCCAAACACAATGAGTTCAAGTCCGGATAAGTTGTCAGACATGACTTTAAACTGTTTAGCATTCATTTCTATGGAGGCTGTGACAGATCTTAAACCATTTTTCTTATACCACTTTCCTGATTGGCTATTGAAAACATTCAGAGAATAGTCACCAGCTAGTTTTAGATTTTCTGCGCCCTTCACTTCCTTCGTCAAGTCCAGTACACCCATTTGTGTAACAAGAAGACCATCTATGAACTCACTTGCATAGGTTAAAGTATTCAAGAAATCCCTTTTCTGCTTATCGGTTAACATTCGCGGTGATGTTAAATACAATTCTTGATCTACTTTCAACATAGCCCTGATCTGCTTAAACTCCGATTTACTTAACGGGGTGTCTGGCAGGTATACATCGCCTGCAATATAAATTCTATTTGCACCATTTTGAATCGCACTTTCAGCTTGTTTAAAGTTCTGAACTTTTATTGATACTTTAGCACTGGCTTTATATTTGGCTTTGTCATTCTTAAATCTTATTTCACCATCAAACTCAGATTCAATTTTAACTTTATCGTCTAGTGCGACATTTTTTTCAGGCGTTGGAGTAGAAAACATTTTTCCCGTTGAGTAAAATTTACCAGAACCTTCATGTAATGAATTGATATTCTCAGCACCTGGATTTCCAAAAGCGTAACCAAGCGAAAAGTCTCTTTTTTTCATACTTTCTATCACGTCATATTTTTCGTTTGGGTCATATTTTCCCTTAGTATCATGTGAAATAGAATCTACAATATAATTATCGAGAGCCACACCATAGGTATTTGTCAGCTTGGTAATGAACTCTTTTTCTCGCATTCTTCCTTCAATTTTTAAAGAATGAACACCCGCTTCTATAAGGTCGGGTAAATGTCGGTATAAGGCCAAATCTTTTACTGCTAAAGGAAAATCTCTGGTATTGGCATCCTTATTTGTTAGAATTGTCTCTGCCGATCTTTCTTCGTTTTTAAACCACCAACGACACGGCTTTAAACATCTGCCTCTGTTGCTTGACATACCAAATAGAATAGACGAGTAATAACACTGAGACCCGTGAGCAATACACATGTCTCCGTGGGTAAAGTATTCAAGTTCAACATCAGTTCTTTCGCTAATATATTTAACCTGTTCCAGTGACATTTCTCTAGAAAGTACAACACGTGTTACACCTTCTGCTTCAAGCTTTTTTATCATGTCCAGGTTATGTACATTCATCATTACCGATGCGTGTAGCTCTAGTTCAAGTCCCAAGGTGTTAACAAGTGCTACCACAGCCATGTCCTGTACAATCAAGGCATCTGGCTTGACCGCCCCCTCTAAAAATCTAAGATACTTCTCTAGATCTTTCAACTCTTCTTCTTCGATTAGATTATTCACAGTGATATACAGTTTTTTCTTGTTGTCAGACGCCAACTTTCGTGCTTTTACCAGCTCTTCATTTGTGAAATTAAAACCTTTCCGAATCATACGCATATTAAATGCCTGACCTCCAAGATAGATGGCATCACATTTTGATTTTACAATACTCTTGAATATATCAAAGTTGCCAGCAGGCGCCAGCAGTTCTACGTTTTTCCCATTTACATTTCTCATATCTTACCTACCTTGTTCTAGGTTCCAGGGACACAATTTATTCTCTAATAGGTCTATTAATCCAAACAATATACTGCCCATTAAACTAATGATCACAATCCCTGAAAACATCCCTACATAATCGAGTTTTAACCAGCTGTCCATAATATAGTAGCCAATACCATACCGAGTTGCATAATTCTCGCTAAAAAACAAGATGGATAGACCTGTTCCAACACTCAGGCGAAGCACCGTCAGTATAGCTGGTAGGATTGCAGGAAGTACAACATGTTTGTAGACTTGGGCCTCTGTCGGACTTAATGTTTGCATTGAAGTAAAGTACAGCTCAGGTATGTTTTTTACAGCACCTCTAATGGATAACACGGTTTGGAAGAACAGTATGAGAACAATAAGAGCTATCTTTGATCCGTTACCAATTCCAAGCAGTAGAATGAGTATTGGTAGAAATGCAATCTTAGGTATTGGATACAATTTATATATTATAGGGGATAGAAATGTGTCCATATTCTGTGATCTTCCAAGGATCACACCTAATAAGCCACCACATATAATCGTAATGGCTATTGCTAATAAAAATCTGTATAAACTGATTGAAATATGTATAATCAATTGATCCCATTCACTGATTATAAACGCCAATGTTTCAAGAGGAGATGGGATAAACTTCAAATCTGAAAGATGAACCAAATACCAAACGACCACCACTATTAATGTGCTATATAGATAGGGCAGTTTTTTCATATGAATTATCCTTTTTAATTTCACCCTTATTAATTTCACTATTTAAGCTTTTTCGAACTTGAGTACATGTTTTGTAATACCCATCTCTTTCTCTTTGCTTTTCTAATCTAAAACTGTCATTTTTAATATGATCAATTATTTCTCCATTTGCATTCATAATCAGTATATTTTCAGCAAGGACCACAGCCTCTTCAATATTGTGGGTGACCAAAAACAGTGTCTTGTTTAAACTTCGAATAAGCTTTTTGAAATCATCTTGAATAAGCTCTCTAGTGATTGCGTCTAAAGCTGAGAAGGGTTCGTCCATCACAATAATATCTGTATTTGTCACAAGCGCTCTTGCTATGGCAACTCTTTGTTTTTGACCACCACTCAAGGCGCCTGGATACTGGTTCATTTTTTCGGATATGCCCAATTGATTAAGCAGACAATGCACTTTTAGCTCTTGACTGGAAACAGGCTCTTTTTTAAGTTCGAGCGGTAATGCTACATTTTCAAATACTGTTTTCCATGGAAAGAGTCCGTATTCCTGAAGTACCGTTGCCATGGTCCGTTCACAAACCCCTTCAATAAGTCCCTGCACGATTGCAGACTTAGGTAAAAGTCCAGTTAGTCCATAGATAAAAGTTGTTTTTCCACACCCCGATGGACCTACAAGAGCATAAGAGCTTCCAAACTCTAAGTTGAAATTGATATGACTCAGAACACATTTGGACCCTTCACCCACCAAACTATTAACTGGGTAATTCACTGAATAATTTTTAAACTTTATCACTTGGGTCACACCACTCTTCATGTAGATTGTTTTCTATGCCCAATAGTCTGATAATCCGACCAATGGTTAAATCAATACTTTCTTCAAGTGTTTTGGGTTTATGATAATAGGGTGGAACCGGCGGCATAATAAGCGCACCTGTTTTCGATAGTTTTAACATGTTTTCAAGGTGTATGCTAGACAGAGGTGTTTCTCTGACGGCCATGATTAATTTTCTCTGCTCTTTGATTGCAACATCACACACACGTGTGAGCAATGTTTCTGAACTCCCTTGAGCTACCCTAGATACGGTTCCGACACTACAAGGAATAATCACAGTTGCATCAACTGAATACGAGCCACTTGCAAGTCTTGAGAACATATTGTCATTGTCGTGAACTATCAACCGTCCACTTTTGTTTTTTAAAGAATCAACCCATTCCTGTATTTCTATCTCTATTTCAAAAGGGAACACTTTTTTACCTTGCTCAGAAAAAATCAGATGTAGTTCATGTCCTAACTCCAACAAAGTCTCTACTGTTCTTTTGGCTAAAATGCTCCCACTCGCACCTGTGATGCCCAGTACAATTCTTTTCATTTCTAGCTCCTTAAACTTCTAAAACAATATATCTACGCTTGTTGCTGATAATAACAATACAGATATAAGCTGATTAATATGATACGATGCAATATTCATTTTCAGGGTGCTCTTTGGGTCGACCATAATATGTTCAACAACCAATAATGCACCACTTAAAAATACTGCAATAAAATAAGCCTTTCCCAGTGGAGTAATGAAGTAGAGCCCCAATAAAACAAACCACATTGCAGTATGCAGAACTCTTGAAATCCATAGAGCACCCTGGTAACCAAACTTGGCTGGTATGGAGAACAAACCTTCTTTCAAGTCGAACTCTATGTCTTGTGTTCCATAAATGATGTCAAATCCAGCAACCCAAAATGAGACCACCGCTGCTATGGCAATAGGCTCAATATTAATCTGACCACGGACTGCCAACCAAGCCCCTACAGGCGCACCAGCACACGTAATCCCTAGAATGACATGACACAACCATGTAAACCGTTTTGTGTATGAATATAAGGTAAATAGGGCCAGTGCAAGAGGTGACAAATAAAAACATATGTTGTTGATGTTATATGCACCAACAACAAACACAAGATAACAGAATAGGGTTAAGTAGAGTGCTTCATTCTTTTTTACCAAGCCTGCTGGAATATGTCTGTTTCTCGTTCTTGGATTTTTCAAATCATATTCAGCGTCAACATAGCGATTCAGTGCATTTGCACCATTTCTGCCCGCTATCAAACAGGTCAAAATCCAGAATATTAAACGTGCTTCTGGAATCCCATTTGCTGCAATTAGCATTGATATCAATGCAAAGGGCAGGGAAAACAAGGTATGAGAAAACATGACCAGTTCTCCATAGCTTTTAATCTTTACAATTGCTTTTATTATAAATTTTGATATCAAATTAGTCTCTGACACCATAGGATGACCACCTCACATCTACCCGTGTTTTTATATTCTCAGACATTTCAATGTCGTCTGGCCAAGGGCGCATTAAACCATCCTCAACGCCTTTTTTGGTTGCATCAATACCAACGAACATAACACCATTTTCTCTCCTCTGAATGATCATATCTCGTTGAGGATCAATATTATTGAAGATTTTCCAGGTCACCGTAGAAAGGCAGGATTTATCTACCCAGGCATCCACGAGTATAAGAAATCTGAGATTGCTTTTCTCCTTCATCATTTTAGTCATATATTCATGTGAAACGAGAACACCATTTTTCTCGAAATTTTCGATTAATATTGGCGCACCTGCTTTCATTTTCATCATTTCTTTGGTTGAATACTTAAATCCCTCTGCTATGCTTTCAAGTTTTATTTTATGTGTTGCATCAATACCAATTCTAAATCCTTGGAAGGCTCTATTTGATGCATGATCAAGTGCATCAAGAGGTCCTTCTGATATGACATAACTCGACGGTGTTGTTGCATTCGATGCAATCGCCGCTGCTACAGCCTCATAGTCATGTACATCTACAGAAGCATCCACAATAATAATCATCTTGGTATACATCATCTGACCCAGACCCCAAAGGGCATACATAATTTTATTGGCCTGCATTGGATACGCTTTATTAATTGAAACGATGACACAATTGTGGAATACACCCTCCAGAGGAAAATCAATGTCTATAATTTCAGGCACTTGGATCTTCATTAATGGCAAGAATACCCTTTCAGTAGCTTTTCCAAGATAACAATCCTCCATTGGAGGTTTACCTACAATGGTTGTTGGATAGATTGGTGATTTCTTGCGTGTTATTTTCTCAAGATGAAATACAGGGTAGTCGTCTTCTAGAGAGTAGTATCCTGTATGGTCACCAAAGGGACCTTCACGTCTGAGTTCATTTAAGTCAACATAACCCTCGAGTATAAACTCTGCATGAGCTGGGACGCATATTTCTGAAGTTACACATTGAACCATTTCAATAGGCCGTTTTTTTAAGTATCCAGCAAAAATCATTTCATCCACCATTTTAGGAAGTGGTGCTGTTGAAGCGTATATGGTTGCAGGATCACATCCAAGCGCGACTGCTACAGGCATGCGTTTGCCAATTTTCCTATATTTTTCATAGATTTCTTTGCCATCCTTATGGAGGTGCCAATGCATACCCGTTGTTTTCTTATCATAAACTTGAAGTCTGTACATACCGACATTCTGTTGTCCCGTTTCAGGGTCTTTCGTGAACACGAGTGGCAGGGTTATGTATTTACCTCCATCCTGTGGCCATGCTTTAATGATTGGAAGTGCATCTAGATTGGGTTCTTCAACAACTTCCTGACAGGGTGCATTCTTCACTGTACGCGGAAAAATAAAGGGTAATGGTGCCAGCTTAGGAATCGACTTCAACTTCCCCCAAATGGTAGCATAGGCGCTTAGATTCATATAATCTTCAATCTCATCTGCAATTTCATCTAGATGATTCACACCCAGACCTAGATTTAAACGTTCGTAGGTTCCCATTGCATTGATGATTAAAGGATAATCTGATCCTTTAACATTATTGAATACCAGGGCACGACCCATTTTCTTAGATACACGATCGGCGATTTCAGTGATTTCAAGGTTTGGATCAACTTCAATATTGATAAAGTCTACAAGGTCTCTTTTATCAAGCTCTTCGATATATTTAGGTAAATCTTTAAATATCATATGTCCTCCACTGTTCAGCTTAGGTTTTAAGATCTATGTAATAGTATTTGATAATTATTTATCATAGATAATTTTATCAAAATTCTAAAACTACTAAACTTCCAAAATCCAGTTTACTTCCTTACTTAATGAACATAATTAATATAAACAATTTATAGGAAATCTTTGCTGATATAATGATCAATGTGAAATTTATAACATTATATTGAAATGTATTAGAAGGAGTTCGTTGTGAAAAAAAGATTATGGATTGGATTCATTGTTGTACTCATCATCTCTGCTATAAGCGGATGTGCGCAAAAAGAGCAAAAAAAATTAACGCTTGGCGTTATGGCAGATGTCGGCGCAGTTCCTTTTTTAATAGCTCAGGAACAGAAGCTTTATGAAAAACATAATATTGATGTTGATATTCAAGTCTTCAGAAGTGCCCTTGATAGAGACGCTGCTCTTCAAAGTGGTGCGCTTGATGGTGTTATGGCTGACATGCTCACCATATTCTTTTATCAAAATGCTGGGGTTGACGTAAAAATGACCTCACAAACTTTTGGTGATTACATCATGGTCAGTGCACCAGGATCGACTAAAGAATCATTCCTGAGCACAGAAAAGATCGAAATTGGACTCTCATCAAATACAGTCATTGAATTTGCAACAGAACAAATTGCATCTCAACTTGGCTTTGATCAGAAGCTGACAAAGGTTGCCATACCTCAAATGCCTGTTCGATTACAATTATTAGGTTCTGGTGAGATAACCGGTGCAACACTACCTGATCCTTTAGCTGCAGCTGCTATGATGTCTGGAGCAAAGATTGGATCCACTTCAGAACTGAACTTATATCCTGGCATATTTATCATGAATGGTAGGGCTCTTAGGGATAAAACTGACGCCATAAAAAACATGTATTTAGCTTATAACGATGCTGTTGACTACTTAAACAAAACGGAATTAAATGTGTATTTCCCACTATTAGAAGAACAACTTGGCTTCCCAGGACCACTTCAAAATACATATAAAATGCCTATTTATGAGAAAGCTGTAGCACCAGATGCATCTACATTTGATGTGACACGTGATTGGCTCCTCGAAAGAGAGCTCATACAAGATATTGCAACATATGATGCAGTTTCAGATTTAAGTTTTATTCAATAGAACCGAAAAAAAAAACAAAAAAAGCCCCCACCTATAAACACTTATAGGAGGGGGTCATATTTTTTGTAGCTTTAAATGTCAACCAATAAACCCATAGCTAACGTTACCGAATACACAGCACTTATTAAGACAAAATTCTTCACACTAATAATAAAAGTTTCTTTTTTTGTCTGGTGAGCAAAGAAAGCTGTAATATTTTTTCTAACAGGAATAATGGTTATGAGGGTTAACAGGCTTGTCAGTGGCAACCACCCAATAATACATCCAATAAGGATGCCTAGATAACCGAGAATATATAATCCCGCAAATAGTCTGAGCGCATTTTTCTTACCGATAACAAGGGGCAAAGTAAACCTTCTATTCTCAAAATCATCTTCCATATCACAAGTGTTGTTGGCCAACATAATGTTTGATATGCCAGTAATTAATGGGAGTACCACAAAAAAGATCCCTATAATTTCTAAGATATTTACATTAAATATGAGTACCCCATCTACAATTCTCAAGACTATATATCCAAGATCAGAAATATGAATATAAATGCTTATAAATGTTATAATGCCACCCATTACAAGGCCAGAAACAAGCTCGCCAAGAGGTGTTCTTGAAATGGGAAAAGGGCCCCAGGTGTAAATAGCTGCAAAGAAGAATGATATCACACCTAAAAGAAGCACGATAACATCGGTTCGCGTGAATAGAATTAAACCAAGAACAATAGCAACTATGACCAAGTTCATGATCGTTGTTAATACAGTTTTAGGGCTTAAGCCAAATTTAACAACCGCATTGTGCTCTTCATAGTTAAAGCCATGTGTTTTAACAGCCATCTTGTAATCCATGTAATTGTTCAGTGCTGTGGTTGCCATGTCCAGACAAAGCATTGCTACAAACATAAGACAGAGGTTCACAACATTTAACTGACCATAACGATATACCGCATAAAATGTTCCAATAATGAATGGAAACACACTGGCAACCTTGGTAGGCAACTCAACCAACTTTATAAAACTGCTAATTGTCATTCGAAATCTACCTCATCCTTGTTTTTACTGAGTCGATATTTGTTTCTTGGGCGTCCTACTTTCCCGTATTCGAGGAAGAGCTCCAATTTTTTTTCACTTTCCATTTCGTCTAAATATCTTCTTGCAGTGATCCTTGAAATGCCCAGCTTATCTGCTACTTCTTGGGCAGTATAACCTGATACAGTTCCGTCGATGCCTAAGTCTTCACTAAGTAGTCTTAGGATATCTAAGTGTGTTTGATTTTTAATGTCTAAATCAGAATCGTAGCCTGTCGGAGCAGATTTGCTCATGAACTGACCTTTAATGCTATCAATACTGCTTTGATCCAGCGTTTCTTGGGAGTCATATGTGGATCTTAACTTCTTGTATTTCACTAAAGCTTCTTCAAAACGATCAAACTTAAATGGTTTGATTAAATAATCAACTGCTCCAAAACGAAATGCTTCTTCGATGGTTTTGGGGTTTCTATCTGCTGTTATGAATATAACGTCTGTGTCTAAATTCTGCTCACGTAACCAATGAATTATATCAACACCTTTACCAATGGAGAAAAATATATCTAGAAGTACAAGCTCTGGTTCATGTTCGAATATTAACTTTTTTGCACCTTCAAGGTCGTTTACGCTTGCAACATGTACAAACCCTGGAACTTTTTCAAGAAATTTTTCATTAATTTGCATTACCATTGGATCGTCTTCTACAATGAGTGTACGAATCATTACTTCACATCCTTTATTCACGCGTCTATTCATCCCAAGGGATCTCAATTGTAAATAGGGTTCCATTTTCACTTTCTAACTGAATGGACCCACCTGAGTTATCCACGATGTCTTTAACAATATTTAGTCCTAGTCCACGACTTGAGGCTTTGGTTGTAATGCCTCTATCGAATACGTTGTCTTTAATAGCCAAGTGAATTCCAGGTCCGTCATCTTTCACTTGAAGAAGTATTCCTGACACATTTTCAACAATTTTCACTTTGATTTCACTACCTACGCCACCTGAGAAGGCTTCCTGAGCATTGTCTATAAGATTTCCAATAATTGAACAAAGCTCGTCTTCATGGAGTTTTGTTGGAATATTTTCAAGCCTTGAAGACATATCGATTTCAAGGTCATACTTGGCTTCTGTTACCTGGTTATATTTAGCCAGTAAGATGGCCGCAACATGGGTTTTCTTAATATTTTGGGTTAAGATTGCTGCTAGATCTAGTCGTTTCTTAGATTCCTCTGATATAAAATCAAGAGCTTCGTCAAACTCCTCAAGCTGAATGAGTCCTGAAATTGTTTGAAGTTTATTCATGAACTCATGATTTTGTGCCCTGAGTGCACTGGTCATTTTCTTGTAACCAATCAATTCTTCAGCCATTTTTTTTACTTTTGTCATATTTTCAAAGCTAGTTACAACACCAGAAATTTCACCACTTGGGTCTCTGGTGATCGTATGACTACTCATCAAAGTCAATTCAGAATGGATTCGAATTTCTTCGTTGTATTGTGGCAGTTCTGTTTGCATAACACGCTGAACCACTTCACCCAGTTTCGGGTAATAATCTCGCACATCTTTCATAATAAAGGCTCTTGATATGCCAAATTCGTCTATGGCAATCTGATTTATCCATACGATCCTAAACTCATTATCCACTGCTAGTATTCCCAGTTTAAGGCTCTCTAGAATAATTTCTCTTTGGCCCAATAAAAGTGCGATCTCTTTTGGCTCTAATCCATAGGTGGACTTCTTAATATTTTTTGCAAGGAGTAAAGCACCAATAAGACCCATCACACCCCCAATAATCAGAGCTAAATGGATCTTTCTTAAATACGCTGCATTTTCTTTATGTACTTTATCGGTCAACAAACCAACCAGCACCGCACCAACTTGTTTGTCTTCATAGTAAACAGGCGTAAAAGCTCTAATCGCAGAAATTAAAACATTTCTGTCCGCTGATACATAAGCTTCACCCTCTGAAAGAACCCTTTCTTCTCCACCATTTTTATATGCTTTTCCAAGCCCATTATTATAGGGATAAGAATACTGGATACCGTTCATATCCATTACAATGATGTACTGAAATCTGGTTTTTGATTTTATCTTTTCAATTTTTTCATGTAAAGGTCTGTAATCGTGTTTAAACGCCAGTGTTTCCTCAACTTCATCCAGGGCTGCGATTGTTACAGCCATGTCCATGGCATTAAAGCCCATTTGATTTTCAAGGTTGTCCTGAAATTGCTCACCTATGGTTAAACCCAATGCTCCAAACACAACAAGAAGCATCACACCCATGAGAATTGAAATTTTATATTGAATATTCATAAAATCACCGCTTATCTGTTTCGGTTTCATCATCCTTTTGAATTCTCGCTTTACTTAATCCGTCTTCAATTGCATTTAACAATTTTTCACTGGTATACGAGGCTCCAGCAACAACGTCTACATTTATTGAATTGGCCTTAATTACTGCTTTAGGAATTTCAGCATAAACAATTTCCGCAATAATTGGTGTCTCATCCTCTTCTATAATATCGATATTTGTAATACTAAAGGCATCTGTTGTTACATCAATCACCAATCTGCTATGATATCCTTCTGCAACACCACGATATACGCCCGCAACATATTGTTCTACAGGTGCTTTACATGCAGAAATAATCAGTACAATCGCCATTATTAATATTGAAATTTTCTTAACACGCATATAAACACCTCGTATTCACAATACTATTTATTCCTTTTTAGCATAATTGGAATGATTTCAAGTAATATTTCTTTTGCCTCACAATCAGGCAAGGACTCAGTATATTTAATGGCTCTGTCTGTATACTTTTTAGCAAGTTTCTCAGTTGATTTAATTGCACCTGATTTTTTAGTCAGTCCAATCAGTTGGTTGACATCAGATTCACTCATACTCCCCAGTCCAAGTAATGTTTTTACACTCTCAGCCTCTTCTGTTTTTAAGGACTTTATGATTGGGAGTGTGTAATACCCTTTCAGAATATCAGCTTTTGTATCTTTGCCAAATGTCTTTGAATCTCCACTATAGTCAAGCAGATCATCAATTATCTGAAATGCCATTCCCATATTATAACCTACACGTCCCAGGGTCTTTGCTATCTTTTCAGGAGCGCCTGATTCATGGGCACCAACACCTAAACTGATGGCAAACAAAGCAGCCGTTTTACCTGAGATCACTTTAAGATAATTTTTAGTGCTTTTATCTATTTTGTACCGTCTTTGATACTGCATCATTTCACCCACACAGACACGTTTCATTGCCTCTGCAACACGTTTAATATTTTCTGCTTCATAATCAAAATCCGTCAGCATAAGAAAACACTGTGTAAACAAATAATCACCCATGTAAACTGCATAGGGTTTTCCGTATTTAGATTGAATAGATTCTTGTCCACGTCTCATCTTCGATTCATCTATAATGTCATCGTGAACAAGTGATGCCATATGTAAAGTTTCAATTGAAGCTGCCAAATGTACCAATTTTTCTGAATTATTTTTCTCCAGATGATCCGTCTTATTTCCAAATTGGCTTCCTAAAACTACAAAAGCAGGGCGGATCATTTTACCACCAGTCGCAAGCAAATAGTCTATAGATTCGTTTAAATAAGGCTCACTGGATTGGTTAGCACTTTCAACAATTTCCTGAACTCGATTAAGTTGTTTTTGTACTGAAGGATATTTAGCCCAAAACTGACTCATTATTATCACCTTAATTAATATTATGTGTGTTCTATGTCTAAGTAATCTGAATTACTTTTCACTAATCCCAGTATAATACATTAATATCATTTAATACATCATACCCCTATATAATAAAACCAGTTGTACCGATTGATTAGGTACAACTGGAACTTTAACTCTAATTTTTTTAGTCTGTGTAGAGGTAGTATTTCTTAACAAATTTGATCTTTTTCCAGTACTTCTTAAGAACTGGTAGAACATAATAGTCAAGTCCAAACACACTGCCAGAACCGCCAATAGTCGCAATGCCACCCACTAAGTACCATAACATTTCTAGTGGCGCCATACCAGATGACCAAATCATAAGCCCTAGAACTACGGACCCGATTGATGCTAAAGCTGTGAATAATCCAGCAAGTAAACACAGACCAACAATTACTTCGCCAACAACCATGACTGCTTGGAATATTTCAGCCATAACAGTAAAGCTGCCATCAGGTGCATAGAACATAAGATCCATAGACCACTGAACCATTTCCTGAACAAACTCAGGAACTGGAAGTGCCTGTCCCCATTGTGAAGCTGCCTCTGCTGTTGCTTGTACCGCTTCTCCTGTTGCTTGAACAGTTGTCGCAGCAGCGTCAACCGCTTGCGATGCAGAACTCGTTGCATCTACAGCTACTGTTGTTACTACTTCTACAACCTCTGTTGCACCTTCTGTGGCGCTTGCAGCACTTGTTGCATCTACACCTGCACCAGCTGCAGCCGATGCTTCCATAGCTTTAGCAGGTATTAAGAAGATCTTTGAAGGATCTGCAATTACACCAGGGAGTTTGTGTACCCCTTGCATTAACCATTTGTAGCCCAAAAATAATCTAAGAGGCAACAACCAGAAATTCGGTGATGCTTTAGAGAAATGTCCACCTAAGAAGCTTCTGCGTTCTTTAATATGGAAGATTTCGTGCATTGCATAACTCCAACATTTGTTAAAACCAGCAACCTGTATAAAGTAAACAACATTGATAAAGTGTTTTATGAACATTGCAAAGAAACCGGACATGGCAAACATATGCTTTGGTGTACCGACTTCAGCAACACCATATTTACCACCTATACATGCCATGGAACCATGGAATGTTGGTTTATAGGCTTTTAAAGGTTTGCCTAGTATTTCTGCAACAATATTATGTGCAACGGTTCCAGCAGAGTGCTCAGCATTCTCAACCATTTGTGGTAAAGGACGTTCATGCCCTTCTGGAATAAAGAATATATTGTCACCCACAACATAAACGTCTTCGTGGTCTAATGATTGAAGTTTGTCATTTGTTGCGACTCTATTTCTTGCTTTTTTATCGACTTCAATATTCTCCATTAGTTCACTGCCTTCAACACCAGCAGCCCAAATAACGGTATAGGTTTCTATACATTCTTCGCCATTCAGACAGACTGAATGATCAGATACTTCTGTAATGCTCGTTGAAGTTAACATTTCAACGCCTAATTTTGTCAACCTTTTTTCGGCTTTGTTAATTAGTTTGAGTGGATACTGTGGTAAAACAGAAGGGAGCGCATCTGCAACATAGATTTTTACGTCTTCTTCTGGAATATTGAACTCTTTACACAAAGTTGACTTATATTCACCGAGTTCACCAACCATTTCAACGCCAGTGAATCCACAACCTACAACTACGAATGTAAGCATTTTTGAACGTTCATAATGATTGCTTTCAACGGATGCTTTTCTGAACATATTCAGAATTTGTTCCTTGAGAATCACTGCATCGTCATAAGACCATAGTTTAAACGTATGCTCCTTAGCACCTTCTACGCCATAGAATGTTGGCTTAGAACCCGTGCCTAATACGAGGTAATCATACGTATAATTTTTATGGTCTGATTTCACAATTTTATTGTCAAAATCAATGTTTGTAATTTCATCCATTACAACATCAATTTCTCGGTGTGCAAAAATTTTCTTAAGGTCAATTCTTATTGCATCTTCTGGTACACGATTGGCAGCTACTTCATGTAGCTCCGTTAGCATTGTATGATACGGTCTTTTATCAATTATTATTATCTCAACATCTGAGCTCTTTTTAAGCTTCTTTTCAAGCTTTTTAGCAGTCAATATACCGCCATAGCCAGCCCCAATCAAGACAATTCTTTTTTTATCGTTCACGTTACATCACCCAACCTTATATAAATTTTAGCCGTTAATTGTTTAACATTTTACAACGAAATTTTATCATATATGATTACACTCTAAACACGATCTCGGTTTTTGGTCAAATGTAAATGGTTTAGTACATTTTGGTCACGGTTGAATATTAAACGTATCATCCGTCCAATTAACATTGTAATCCGTCATATCCGTTGTAAACACTTGTTTGTCATGGGTTACAAAAACTGCATCCACATCTGGATAGTATGTTTTAAGGATTTTCTTACCTTCTTCAACGCCAGCTGCAAACAATATGGTTGAGAGGGCATCTGCAGCCATAGAATTATCTGAAATAATAGTAACCGATGCCAGTGCGCCTTCCACTGGGTATCCTGTCTCTGGATTGAGTATATGATGGTATCTTTTACCTTCTTCTTCAAAGAATCTTTCATAGATACCGGATGTAACCACAGACTTATTTTTTATCTCTATGATTCCAATATAGGCACCGCGGGACGAGAAAGGATTTTGAACACCAATCCGCCATGGAGAGCCGTCTACTTTTTCACCGTATGCAAATACATTACCTCCAAGGTTTATAATGCCCCTGCTTACACTATGTTCTTTCAATATTCTTACCACTTCGTCGGATGCATACCCTTTCGCAATAGCGCCCAAATCTATTTCCATGTTCCGCTTATTCAACTTAATACTTGTCTCAGACCCATTAAATTCAATAAGTTTCCAATCAATAAGATCTAAAGCTTCATGCAATTCTGGTTTTAAAGGTACTGCAGCCCCTTCACTTCCTATACCCCATAATTGAACCAAAGGGCCAATTGTCGGGTCAAATCTTCCTTCTGATTTTTCTGCAAAATCTACTGCTGACTTCACAACCTCAAAAGTGTCTTCTGAAACGATAACAAACGTCTCACCTGCTTTTGCATTAATGTCTAACACTTCACTGCTGGTTGAATTAAAGCTCATTCTATCTTCAATTTCAGTGAGTTTTTCGTATATTTCATTGAGTATGGCTTCAGATCCATCTTCAAATATTTTCACGGATACAATTGTGCCTAGAACAAATTCTGATCTTTCATAAGATATTTCATCTTTAACAATTTCGTTCTTCTCGACTTGATTTTCAGTTTTGATGTCTACACCTGAACAGCCAGAAAGTATTCCTATCATTAAAACGAATGATAAAATTCGGATTTTATTATTTTTTTTCGAAAACATCATAATGCCTCCTGCGACATTTACAGGTTTAAAGTTAAAAAGGTTTTGGACCAGTCCAAAACCTTTTTGTTATTCGTCTAATTATACTTCATTTAAATTATCTAACGATTATCTAATAAACATCTAAATGTTATTTTGCAGTACTTAGTGCCTCTTCAGCCAACATAAAGAATGGTGAAACACCAATAGATACGCCAGAGATTGCATCTGTATGGTAGTTGTCATCTAAATAAGTTATAGCTGTAGGATCTTGAGTTTCTAGAAGGTGTGCTTCAGCTTTCATTGCTTGTTCATGCCAAGGAGCAATTGCGCCACCTTTTTCAACCATGCCATAAGCACCACTCATAGATGCAGCTTTTTTAGCGTCGCCGCCATCTTTATGATTACCACTCCAGTTTACTGATTCAATATTACCAAACAGAACTGTGATATCAACTGTAGCTTTCCAACCTGATTTCTCGGAGAATTCAGCTTCTTCAGCGTGGTATGCGCCATCTGTATATGGACCCATTTCAACAGGACCAGCTGTTAGAGCTTTGTCAGCTAACATAAACAGTGGAGAAACGCCAATAGATACGCCTGAAATAGCATCTGTATGGTAGTTATCATCTGCTAATACGATATCTGTTGGATCTTGTGTTTGAATTAAGTGTGCTTCAACAAGCGCTGCTTGGTCATGCCATTCAGCTTGTGCGCCACCTTTTTCGACCATTGGATATAGACCTGCTTTAGATAATTCTTTTTTATTCATTCCAGCATTAACACTTAGTGCATTCCAGTCTACCATAGCAATTTTACCGTCTTTAACTTCTAAAGTAACAGCATACTTAAGACCCGTTTTTTCACTAAATGCATCTTCTTTTGCAAAATAGTATCCATCTGCATATTTTGCTTCTTCCATTGTTTCTTCTGTTGTTTCTTCTGTTGTTTCTTCTGTAGCTTCAACCGCTTCCGTTTGAGTTTCTTCTGCCGCTGGAGCTTCTTCAGCTGGTGCTGCTGAACAACCTGCTAGCATTGATACAGCAAGTATTGCAGATAATCCTAATGCGATAAATTTTTTGTTCATATGTAGATCCTCCTCCAATGTCATATCCATTGATATGTACCCGTCTATATTATAACTAGATTGACAAAATAATATCAATATTTCGCATCCTTTTGATCTTTTTGGTCATTTAGTTCATTGACCACCCTATTTTTCTAAAGGATTACAAAATGTAATACGTTTTGCGACAAGCACATTTACCATTACTATGGTTTTACCCATATCTATAATTCATTAATCGAAAAAGCGCTTGTATTGCAGGCATAAAGTTTCTATACACAATACGAGACATTCAAGCTAATCACTCTTGAATGTCCCGTCAGCAATAACAAGCACGTTCTTGTTCACAATATTCAGTTGTTACAATACTATCCTTTTCGATAAGCATACCTCCTACAACATTTCGAGCAAATGGCATTACTTTGATCGAAGTTCCAACAAAAATCTTTTAGTACTTTTAAATAAGTTATTTCATGGTTCAGATTCTTGTGTTACGTCTTACGGACCTACGTCCATTTTTACATCCTTGTCATTGCCTTTATAAGAATCCTCCGCAAAGGAAGGAGTTCTAACTTGTTATTCAAGTATTACCCGACTTTCAATACTCTAAACACATTCTTTCAATTATAGTGCTTCCGTCGCATTCATATCCTCTAAATAGTCCAGTGAAATTTCTTCAGTCCTATGATAACTTTTACCAATGTAAATATCGATTTTCTGAACGGCCAGTTTTACCCTGAAAACCAATCGAATGCGTCTTGAACCATTTTTATATATTTTAAAATCATCAATTTTTCCTTGTTTTAGGTATGTTGCTTTTATTTTTTGACGAATATTATTGATAAGAAACATATCAATTTCATCGATGCCTATTACCAGGTCGTCAATAAGCTCAGTCATTTCTCTAGACGTTCGCTTCACACGTTCTAGCGTCAATTTCATCCTAATGGTTTCAACGCAATATCCTACGATTGCTGTTATAAGAAGTGCGATTAAGATATACAACATATGAAGCACCACCTTCCGTATTCTACGGTTATTCTGATATACTCATACTACCTGAAGTATGTAAGTGGTTTTAATCAAATAGATTAGAGCGTATGTACTTTGGATATTATATTTATACCAAACGATGAAGCCACCAAACCGATAATTAAAAATCTTATAATATTACAAGCTAAAACCACCTAGTTTATTAGGTAGAATGGAGGAATGCTATGAAACATGTAGCCGCATTTTTTGACATTGATGGTACACTTTACAGAGATTCACTTATGATTGAACACTTCAAAAAACTAATTAAGTACGAAGTAATCGATCCCGCATTATGGCATTCTCATGTAAAACACACTTATAAAGAGTGGCAGCAACGTGTAGGAGAATATGAGGACTATATGGAGGAGTTGGCAGGCATTTATGTCGAATCTCTAAAGGGTCTTAAAAAAGAAGAAATTCAGTTTATATCACAGCAGGTTATTAACCTTAAAGGGGATTCAGTTTATACCTACACTAGGGACCAAATTGAATGGCATAAGTCTCAAGGCCATAAGGTCTTCTTTATTTCTGGTAGCCCTGAGCATTTAGTTGCCAGAATGGCTCATAAGTATGGCGTTGAGGATTACAAGGGTACGGAGTACTTGCTTAATCCTGATGGTACCTTTACAGGTGAAGTTATTCCCAATTGGGATGCAGATAGTAAAAACCGCGTCATTCACGCATTTGTTGAACAGTATGATATTGATCTGAACGAATCCTACGCTTATGGTGACACAAATGGCGATTTATCTATGATGTACTTGGTTGGCAACCCTGTCGCCATCAATCCAACCAGAGAGCTTCTAGACAACATCCGTGCTGATAATAAACTTTCAGACAAGGCAACGATTATTATTGAGAGAAAAGACATTATTTATAAGTTGAACTCTGATGTAAATACAATTAAAAGCTTCTAGATATATCAAAACAACAATAAACCTCCGAGTGATCGGAGGTTTTAGACTGTAGAAAACTACGAAATACCGCGTTGCAGGCTTCGTTTCGCTTAAGTCACGTATGTAAATACGCTCCTCAAGCGGCTCTCAGCCGCGCCTTGTCTTTCGAAATTTTCTTCAGTCTGCATTCCGTCGACTTTGTTGAAGGCCTGAAACCTCCGGAAGGACATATATGTAACTCAGATATTTCTTCGAAATTCTGAGTAAGGAGTGTTTAGCCAAATCATAGATTTGGAACAAGTTCCTCCGGAAGGACATATATGTAACTCAGATATTTCTTCGAAATTCTGAGTAAGGAGTGTTTAGCCAAATCATAGATTTGGAACAAGTTCCTCCGGAAGGACATATATGTAACTCAGATATTTCTTCGAAATTCTGAGTAAGGAGTGTTTAGCCAAATCATAGATTTGGAACAAGTTCCTCCGGAAGGACATATATGTAACTCAGATATTTCTTCGAAATTCTGAGTAAGGAGTGTTTAGCCAAATCATAGATTTGGAACAAGTTCCTCCGGAAGGACATATATGTAACTCAGATATTTCTTCGAAATTCTGAGTAAGGAGTGTTTAGCCAAATCATAGATTTGGAACACTCCATTAAAAAAAGCACTCTGTCTCCAGAGTGCAAGTCCAATAGTAGCCGTAAGGAAAGAAAGAGTTCTTTCTCGCTGTTATAATTTTTCGACGTTAGGAAATCAATTTCCTTCAATTTTTTATAAAATTTCTGTAAAATTCCAATTTTATATTCATTTGTATATTGTATTGTTAGTTTTCTTATATATAGAAAGTGGTTGCATTGTCCCCCCACGGGTCAACACAACCACTTCTTAATTGCCACTATACTCTTATGTATTTGATTATAGACCGCTCACGTTAGCAGCTTGAAGACCTTTTGGACCTTCTTCGATATCAAATTCAACTGTCTGACCCTCTTCTAGAGTCTTAAAGCCATCTGTTTGAATCGCGCTGAAGTGTACGAATACATCGTCGCCGTCTTGACGCTCGATAAAGCCGAAGCCCTTTTCTGCGTTAAACCATTTTACAGTACCTTGCATGATATTGCCCCCTTTCGTGCTAGATTTTACACAGCGCTTTATTTATATAGTCGCTGTTGTTGAGTGAATGAATAGCTGATAAATTCCACGTATCCATGTAGTCCGTAGAATTTCAAGCTTTCTTTCCAAAAATATTATATCAAATTCTAAAGATCGATTCCATAAATTTCGCCATAGTTTGGTATAATTGGGGTAAGAATAAAATGGAGGTGCGGTATGGATCTTCAAGTTGTACTCAAACCAGGCAAGCAGGTAGAACTTAACGTAAAAGATGCAGACGGAAACACAAACAAATTGAAGACCCTTCTTGAGTCTGGCTATAATGGTGAGACTTTTGGTGTGATTTCGCCTATTCATGAAGGTAATTATTATCCTTTACATCCAAATGACAAGCTGGATGTTACTTTTGATGTCATTTTAGACGAAAGTGGAAAGAAAAAAGAAGTATATAGTATGAAGGTTATGGTTTTAGAAAGAAAAAAAATTGATGGCCAATCTGTCATTATTCTTTCTAAACTCTCAAGCCCCAAGAAAATTCAGCGTAGACAAACGTATAGACTACATATTCTTAAGCATATCACCTATAATTATTTAGGGAACACAAAAGACATTCTGCTTAAAAATATTAGCGCTACAGGTCTTCGTGGCATAATTGAAGAGAAAATTCCTTTTGATACGGAGATTTTTATAACTCTAGATCTTGAACTGGAAGAGAAAAACGAACATATGAGAATTAAGTGTAGGGTTATCAACTGTGACCCTGTTGCAAACTCAATGATTCAATTTGATCTAAGACTACAGTTTTTAGAGTTGACAAGTGCAGAAAAAAACAAAATCACCAACTTTATATTTAGAAAGCAATCTGAATCTATAAGAAAAACTTTAGATGGTGAAGGTAAAAGTAAACTCTATGAACTGATTTATGGTTATACAGACAACAAAAGAAGTGGTGACGATTTTATCGTTAGAACTGTTCCTATTTTAGGGCTTCTAACTTGGCTTATAACACTTTCTATTTTCGCGCTTGTTGTTGAAGCACGACCAGAAACACGTTACAATCTAGACCAGTTTTTCAATTATTATAAGAGGGGCTACTGGAGAGCAGACCTCCTTAATGTTGCTTTTGCAGCTTCAATTTTTGAATCGATCATTTGTACGGTAGGACTTTATATGAACTCAAAGAGAATGAAACGTGATGGAGATCAATATAATCGTGGTCTCATCATTAATCTTATCTTTTCAGTTTTAATCATTTTTTTATATATTGTACTTCCTATTGGAAGATAGCTTTAAAAAAACTAATACCAGACAAATTGCTGATCATCAAAACCTATGTTAAGTTGAACTTGTATAATAAGAAAAGTGCCTTCGAATCTCATTTCAAAGGCACTTGTTTTTTTAGTTATTGGCGCTGGTTTCGGTTTGAGTTTCGGTTTGAATTTCGGTTTGTGTTTCTGTTACCGGCTCATCTGCTTTCAACATATCAATATTTTCCTTAATAAACCAAGCTTCGATTGAAGCCACTTTCTCTTTTATATCTTCTAAGTACCAGGTTTTATAGGTACCTTTTTTAACACGAACAGGACCTTGATTATAAGCTATGGTTGCCAGATCAATATTATCATCAAATGCATTCATTTGATCTCTTAAGTATTTTGCACCAAACTGGATACTCAGCTTCGGATCAAACAATTGCTCTCTGTTTAGACCCAGCGCACGCCCAGTAGACTCCATAATTTGCATTAATCCAATTGCACCTTTATACTCACATTTCTCGTCGTACCAGCTTTCTTGCCAAAGCATGGCCATAATCCAAACTTCATCAATTTCATACGTTTTGCTGGATTCCTTAATATACTTTACATATTCAGCGGCCTTATCATAAGCGAGTGCACCATTTTTTGTCATCATAAACCTTGCAAGACCGTCATAATATTCAACTTCGCTTGTATCAAAGGTCAGTAAATCAGCACTTCCCTCAGCAACGCTCATCTGCAAACCCAAAAGTGGATGATAGGCAGCTGCCCAATCCAGTACTTGAAGGACTTCATCTGAAAGCTTTAAATACAGGATACCATTGGCTTCGATTAAACTCTCTTCAATGGTGTTTTCGTCCATCCAATTTAATTTTGCTGTAGACGTAACTGCTGATATTGGTGCTTCTGACCAACGAACTTCTGATGTGCTCATGTTATAAGTCTTATTGGTTGAGGTATATATACGAAAAGCGTTATTGGCACTGTCCCATGAACTTAGGTAACCAAGCGTACGTAATGTTTGATAGTCCAGTGGCATATAAGACATTTCATCAATTATTAGAAATGGATATTGTAGTCCTGTGTTCTCAAAAACGTGTCCGTCGATAACGGTCTTACTATTAAATGCGTTAAGCGTTAAATCTGTGCTCGCATACCCAATACCAGAACTTAGAATACCGAGTGCAGCAACTGCCGCTATAACCTTATTTTTCATATTGTCCTCCAGTGTAGACGTGGGTTGGTCTTTCTGATTCAAAATAATATTGCCGAATCAATATTATTTTATACTATTTCCACACCATGTTACTAGAGTTTAGATTTTAATAAAAGGTTTTGAGAATTGTTTTTGGATATATTTAATATAACCAAGACTAGATTTTACCGAACGTTCGGCATTTTCCATAGAGTTCTTCATATAATTTTATCAATAATTACCTTGGATTTTTTCCTAAAACATTATATAATTTAGACTGATTATTTTGAGGATGTGATTGAATGACTAATTTTAAAAAAGTACCAAAAGTAGAACTGCATTGTCATCTGGATGGTAGTGTTCGACCTGAAACAATTCTTGAATTGGCTAAACAGGACAACATTGAACTACCGACTTACAACCTTGAAGATCTAAAATCATACTTGCAAGTCCCAGATGATTGTCCATCGCTGAAGGTTTACCTTGAGCGCTTTGCGTTGCCAAATGCCGTAATGCAAACAACAGACAACATTTACAGAGTCACATCGGAGCTCCTTGCTGATGTTGCTCATGATGGCGTTAAATACATCGAAATCCGCTTTGCGCCTCGCCTACATATGGCAAAAGGGCTGAGTTTTGATGAAATAGTACAAAGTGTACTGAATGCTATTCATGAAGCACCTCAGAAGCACGGTATCCATGCGGGTTTGATCCTATGTTGTATGCGTCATGAAGATGTGAAGTATAGCATAGAAGTTGTTGAAGCTGGACGCAAATTCTTAGGTAAAGGTGTTGTTGCAGTAGATCTTGCTGGCAACGAACATGATTTTCCACCAGAACTTCACAAAGAAGCGTTTGACCTGGCAAAAGAATATGGCTACCATATTACTATTCATGCAGGTGAAACAGGTATTGGTGAAAATGTTGAAAAATCAATTCAACTCCTCCATGCTGAAAGAATTGGTCACGGCCTCTTCTGTAAAGATGTTCCATCATCATATAATCTTGTAAAATCACAACAAATACCACTTGAAGTTTGCCCAATTAGCAATCTCCATACAAAAGCTATTGCCACTTATGGAGATCACCCAATTGATGCATTCTACAAAGATGGGCTATTTGTTACGGTTAATACAGATAATATGACTGTTTCGAACATTACCCTAACAGGAGAATTTGAAAGGTTAAACAAACATTTTGACTATGACGAAGATATTTTCAAAGAGATTTATCTTAAGAGCGTCGAAGCATCGTTTGCTACATCTGAAGTAAAAAAACATCTGCGTAGTATTGTTGGCGCATAATCAACATTTCTATGTAAAGCACTTAAAAAAAGGTTTCACTCTAAAGAGTGGAATCTTTTTTTATATCCAAATATCTTATAAGAAGGATATTTATAACTTTTGTTGAACTATTGCTACTAGAATAAAAATAGAAGGGGTGAAAATATTGAAAAAACATTCAAGTATGTTGCCGGGGCTTATAATCACTTTCGGAATGAACGGTATTATAATTGCTGGTGTTCTCAAAGCAATGGACACACAACCAATCTATCTGACCCTGATAACAGCATTTCTACTAAGTCAAATCAGTACACTCATCATCCATTTGAGTGCAAAACGGCAGATCACTATGATTTCGGATTTTATTGAAGAAATTGCAAACGGTCATGTTACTGCCACTTTAACAACACGTGTTCATAGTGAATTCACGACACTTGGACATGCCATCAATCATATGAGTAAAGACATGAAGACAATGATTGGTAAAATGCTAATGACCAGCGAAAAGCTTTCTTCATCTATCACCAATATCAAAGATACTGGTAATCAGCTCACAATTTCTTTTGAGAATGTTGCTGAAAATGTAACGGATATTGCAAATTCCATAGATGATATTTCTAGCAATTCCCAAACAACCCATGAAGGCGCTGGAACAATGGTCTCTGGTATTGAGAAAATCACAGAACTATCTAATGACCTTGGAACTTACTCCACTGATATGGACCAAACCATCCGAAAAAACACGACAAATTCTATCGAAATTATAAGTCGAATGAAAGATGGTTCTCGTGAAAACTTAGAAATATCTAATGAAATCAACGAACTGCGTAGCTCAATGAAAAACATTGAAGAAATCGTTCAAATTATCACTGCGATCAGTGAGCAAACAAACTTACTTGCACTTAACGCTTCCATCGAAGCCGCCAGAGCCGGTGATGCAGGTCGTGGATTCGCAGTCGTTGCTGAAGAAGTCAGGAAGTTAGCTGAGCAATCCAGTGAATCTACAGAAAACATTAAATCCATCATCACAGAGGTTAGCCAAAAAACCATCAACATTTCCAATAAGATAGAAAGCCTCGTAGATGATTCAAAAGAAAGCATAACCTTTGCTGATGCATCGAATCAAATGTTAGAACAAGTAACTTCAACTGTTACAAGAACCATAAACTCAGTAGATACCATACGCGAACTCTGTCAAAATCAAATGGTCACAAGCAATCAGATTTTCAAACTGGTTGAGGGTGTCACGGAAAACGCACACGATGTTACTGCGAATGTTGAGGAAGCTGCTGCACTCACTCAAGAACAAAGTGCTAGCATGTCTGGAATGTCTTCTTCTCTTGATAACATTCACTATATTTCAAATGAATTGATGGATATTGTGGAAGCTTACAAGAGTGGGCTAAAAATTGATAAAGCAACCGAACAAGATGTCAGTGTTACTTTAAAATCTATGGAAGAGTTCTTAAAAACAAAATCGTATAACGCGGTTTCTGAGTTCACACCAGAAGATATGATGCGGTTCAAGGCTCAGAATACGTCCTATGAATTTGCAGCTATCTTGGATTCAAAAGGCATAGGCTTTGCCTTCTCAGAACCTGACCTTAAAGGCAAAACAGTTGATGTTTCATATAGGCCATTCTACACGGAAACACTTGGTGGTCAGACCTATAGATCAGAACCTTACATATCTCAAATCACCAATGAATTTTGCATTACGGCTTCTATCCCACTTCAAATGGATGGAAGAACAGCAGGTGTATTTGTTGTTGACTTAACGATCTAGACAATTCAATTAAGACTTTAAAACAAAACTTGTGATTTTACGTATTACACTGCGTGATGTCACAAGTTTCTGTTATAATAGGGTCAGTTATATTTGTAACAGACTGAGTTTAGACTTTAATTTACCCGATAATCATGGTGAACGGAGGCCGATCATGGCGAAAAAAGTTAAATCCCCTCACATTGAGTTTGAAAATAAAAAGTATTTAAGAATACCACTTAAGACACATATTGTTATGAAAGAAGACATTCTTAAAGATGTGGTTCAAAAGTATGCTTCAGATTCAATTGAAAAAGGTGACATCCTATTCGTATCTGAAAAAATCGTTGCCATCACACAAGGACGTGCTATTCCTTTAAAGGATATACACCCAAGACCACTGGCTCGATTCTTATCCAACCATGTTACTAAAACACCAGCGGGTATTGGGCTGGGTATGCCTGAAACAATGGAGATGGCACTTAGAGAATGCGGTGTTCCTAGGATATTGTATGCTGCAGCAATGAGCGCAGTCACTAAGGTCATGGGTAAAAAAGGTGTATTCTATGAAATTGCTGGCTATCGAGCACAAGCGATTGACGGCCCAACACCAAACACACTTCCACCTTACAACCAATTTGTTGTCCTTGGACCAGACCGTCCTGACGATGTTGCTAAGGAACTAGGAAACCTAATGGGATGTCAAGTTGCTGTTGTGGACATCAATGATATAGATGGTGTCATACTCGGTGTGTCTGAGAAATCAATGAACAGAGATAAAATCAAGCGTATTTTAAAAGACAATCCACTGGGACAAGACCACGAACAAACGCCTATGGGGATTATAAGAGAAGTCAATGCCTAAAGCTTAATTTAATAATCGTTGTGTTTATACAACAAAAGGGGCAATCGGGAAATAGAATAGTATTTCTCGACTGCCCTTTTTGTATCTAAAAATAACGGAATAAAAATTTAAGCCCGATTAACTAACTGAAAAAAAGCAAAAAGGAAAACCTCCTACTTATGACGAAGATAATGAAATAGGAGGTTTTTGCGCACGAAAAAGAGATGGAACTCTAACCCCCCATCTCCTATCGGCCTCGTTACATAGTGTAACGTGACAGCACTTTAAAACTAAAATGTATAATCATTATAACGAATTCTTTGAAATAGGACAACAAGTTATCAGATTTAACCTTTACGAAATAAGCTTACCAAAAGATGATCCCGTCTACACTTTGAAGCAAGTTATGGAACAGATGGACTTTACAAATCTATCATCACTCTATAGCAAACAAGGTCGAAAAGGTTATAATCCAATCATGCTTTTCGCAGTGTTACTCTATGCAAATATGCGAGGGATCAGATCCGTAGACAGAATTGTAGAGCTTCTTGAACGCGATATTGCATTCATATGGCTGGCGCAAGGCGAAAGACCCAGGCGAGATGTATTCTATGATTTTATAAACAAGAGGCTAACTAAAGATGTACTAGAAGATTTGCACTATCAGTTCATAAGATTCCTTCAAAAGGAAGGACTTGTTTCCCTTGAGCGTCTTTTTATAGACGGGACAAAGATAGAAGCAAATGCAAATCGCTACACTTTTGTGTGGCGTGGTAGCATTAACTACCGGCTTGCAGGTCTCCTTGATAATATCGAAGCTCTATATGAGCGCTACAATACTTTAATCAAAGAAAAAGGCTATCACAAAAGATATAAAATACCCCTGGCAAGGATGTTTGTAATAGAAGGAATGGACAAGGTTAGAGAGATTATCAAGAAAAATCGAGAACGAAAAATCAATCATAAGAAGAAACTTTCAAATAACAGATTGATCGAAATAGACGCGATCTCTCCACTGGAAATTCTAGGCCTACAGAAAACATTACTGGATATTGTTGAGGGCGAAAGCATTATATTCGAAAGTGGTAAAGGCAAACGAAAATCGGAGTTACAAAAACTTCATGAGGAACTTGAAGCTTTAGGCGAGAGACTACTAAAATATAAAGAATCCTTTGAAATTATGGGTTCAGGTAGAAATAGCTATTCGAAGACAGACCTAGAAGCCACATTTATGCGAATGAAGTCTGATCATATGAAAAATGGCCAGTTAAAGCCAGCTTACAACTTACAAATAGCTGTAGAGAACTATTTTGTAATCCATATACATGTGAGTGCTGATCGGACAGATTATAATACCCTCATCCCTGTTCTTAAGAAACATAATGACCATTTAGAAATGTACCCAAAAGAAGTAACAGCCGATAGTGGGTATTGCAGTGAGAAGAACTTGCTATTCTTAAAAGAAGAAAATATTTGCAGTTATATCAAACTTCAAACCCATGAAAAAATGAAGACCAAGGCATATAAAAACGATATTGGTAAGTATTATAACATGGAAGAACTTGAGAACTGCTATATATGTGCGCAAGGCAAGAAGCTAGTTTTTTCGCATGTTGAACTCCGTAAGTCAAAAGGTTTTGAACAGACATTTAAAGTCTATGCTTGTAAAGATTGTAGCGGTTGCGACAAAAAAGCACAGTGCCTTTATAAATATGACGAAGAGCAACATAAGGACAAAAACAAAATCATCAAGGTTAATAGAAACTGGGATAACCTCAAAGCTCAGTCACATCAGAATATCAAAAGTGATAAAGGTATATATTATAGACAAATCCGTTCAATTCAGACAGAAGGATTCTTTGGTGATATGAAAGAAAATGATAGGTTTAGAAAATACAATCATAGATCCTCAGAAAAAGTCTATAAAGAATCCTTGATCTATATATTTGGAAAAAACATTGGTCGATGTCATAAATTCATGAATGATGAACTAAAAGAATATGTGATGAAAAAGGAACAATCAGCAGCTTAAAAACCATCTACTTCTAAAATCAGCTAGGTGTTTTTGTCATGTCAAAAACATAAATCAAAAATTATAAAAAAGAATCCTCTGAGATTAAAGGCTATTTTTGTGCCCTTAATTTCAAAGGATTCTCTTAATTTTATTTTCTATTGTCAGAATCGGGGATTTCCCGATTCCCCCTTTTTTACTTTTTTGTTCAAGTAGAGCCATTTGATATATGTGTATATATATTCATGATGATTTAATGTATGAATGGGGTAGATATGGCAATACGGTGATTGTTAACTGATTAAAAAGAATATTTTGAAAATTACAAAAATAGAAAAGGGTTTTCAAGTATTCATGTAGAACTAAGTATCTTACACCAATTTGAATGAGCACATATTAAAGGAGGAAAGCGACATGAGGGATTACAAAGTTGACAGAATTCGTAACGTTGCATTATTAGGACACGGTGGTAGTGGGAAAACAACTTTGACAGAAGCTATTCTTTATACGCTGGGCAAAACTCAAAGAATGGGTAAAGTTGAAGATGGCAATACCACATCGGATTTTGACAAAGAAGAGATTTCAAGAGGTTTTTCAATAGGAGCATCAGTGATTCCAGTAGAATGGAATAACTCTAAATATAATATATTAGATACGCCGGGTTATTTTGATTTTGTAGGTGACGTATTCAGTTCACTTCGTGTATCAGGTGGATCTGTTATTACAGTAGACGCAACTTCGGGCGTTGAAGTAGGTACAGAAAAGGCGTGGACGTTTACAGAGAAACGTAATATGCCTAAAATCATCTTTGTTAATAAGATGGACAAAGACAATGTAAATTACGTGAAGATCATTCGCGAGTTAAAAGATAAATTTGGTAAAAAAATCGCTCCATTCTGTATTCCAATGGGTGAAGGTGCTGATTTTAAAGGATTCATCAATGTGGTTGATTTAATCGGTAGAGAATTTAACGGCAAAGAATGTGTTGACGTAGAAATTCCTGCAGATTACGAAAGTAGAATCAACCCTGTACGCGATATTCTCATTGAAGCTGTTGCTGAAAGTAATGAAGAGTTAATGGAAAAGTACTTCGAGGGTGAAGAGTTCACTATCGATGAAATCCATGAAGGTCTTCGTCAAGGTGTCCTGGCTGGTGAGATTGTACCTGTTCTCCTTGGTTCAGCAGAAAAGCAAGTTGGATTACATACTTTATTAAATATGATTTATGACTACATGCCTACACCTTGGGACATGCATCAAGAAGGTTATGAAGGTCTTAATCCTGAAACAGAAGAGACTGAAGTAAGAAAAGTAGATGAAAATGAACCTTTCTCAGCATTTGTTTTCAAAACGATTGCAGATCCATTTATAGGTAAAATTTCACTGTTCAAAGTTTACTCAGGATCTCTTACAAAGAATACAGATCTTATAAATGCCAATAAAGGTGAAACAGAAAAGATGAACACAATATTCCAGCTGAATGGGAAAGAGCAATTGGATTGTTCTAAGATTACTGCCGGTGATATTGCTGCAATAGCAAAACTATCAGTAACTGAAACGGGTGATACCTTATGTGAAAAAGGTCATCCAATAACATATCCAGGTATCAACCTTCCTAAACCTTGTCTGTTTATGGCAGTTGAGCCAAAATCTAAAGGTGATGAAGACAAGATCGGTTCTTCGCTACACAGATTGGCAGAGGAAGATCCGTCATTTATCGTTGAAAGATCTAAAGAAACTCACCAAATGCTCATTGGTGGACAGGGCTCAATGCAAGTGCAAGTTATTGTGAATAAGCTTAAGAATAACTTCGGTGTTGGTGTTGATCTACTAGATCCTAAGGTTGCATATAGAGAAACCATTAAAGGTGTTGCAACGGTTCAAGGTAAACATAAGAAACAATCAGGTGGTTCTGGACAATATGGTGATGTACACATTAAGTTTGAGCCTTCAACTGAACCATTCCTGTTTGAAGAAAAAATCTTTGGTGGATCTGTACCAAGACAATATATTCCTGCTGTTGAAAAGGGACTTAAAGACTCACTGGGCAAAGGTATTTTAGCTGGATTCCCAGTGGTAAATGTGAAAGCAACACTGATTGATGGATCATATCACAATGTTGATTCAAGTGAAATGGCGTTTAAGACTGCCGCACATATTGCCTTTAGAAAAGGTATGGAACAAGCACAACCTGTTCTCCTTGAACCTATCATGAATGTTGAAATTTACATTCCAGATGAGTACATGGGTGACATTATGGGTGATATGAATAAACGTAGAGGTAGAATTTTAGGTATGGAGCCTCATGAAAAAGGATTCCAGAAGGTTATCGCTGAAGCACCTCAATCAGAAATGTTTAAGTATGCGACAGAGCTTCGTTCAATGACTCAAGCACGTGGATTCTTCAATATGAAATTTGAAAGATATGATGAAGTTCCAATGCAGATTGCAGTAAAAGTTATTGACCGAGAAAAAGAAGACTAAATTATTAGGGTAAATCTTAAAAGAGCGGTTTGGAGTCTTTGTTTAATGAAGACTTCAATCGCTCTTTTTTATATTTACTAAGAGTGAACTAGGAATGTGGGACAGACCACCAAAAAAAGGTATAATAGAACTAGAACAAACTCTTGTTCTGTTTTTTCATTCCGATTAACAATCAAGCTATTTTTGAGGTGACATATGAAATGTGAACAATGCAATATAAATCAGGCAAGTATTGAGTTGACACAAGTAATTGATGGGACTAAAAAAATCGTACATATATGTGAGCATTGTGCACACAGCATGAAATCATCGTCGCCGTTTATGACAAATGGGTTTATGACGGGTCTTCTAGATACCATCAATAGCAGTGGATTAAAAGTGAACTACATTAAAACAACTGCTTGCAGTAAGTGTGGCATGACATATGGACGTTATAGAGAACTTGGACAGCTGGGCTGTGATGCCTGTTATGAAGCATTTGAAGAAAAACTGAAACCCTTGATAAGACGCATTCATGGTAGTGAAAGACATACGGGTAAAATGCCTGTTAAATTTAGGGGATCTTTAAAAATACAAAGAGAGATCATGCGGCTCAAAGGACAATTAGACCAGACTGTTAGAAGGGAAGCCTTTGAAGAAGCGGCTCTTTTAAGAGATCGAATTAAAGCACTTGAATCATCAATGGAGGCTTAAGATGACTATTAAAACAAAATCTTGTGTGATCGAATCTCGTATAAGGTTATCTCGGAATATTAAAGCCTATCCATTTCCAATAGCAATGAATAAAGATCTAAACCACCAGATGATATCTGAACTGGAGCACGTTTTTCAATCAGAAAAGATCAGAAAAGACTATCATTTATCGTGGCGTTCGAGTCGAAATCTGACTTATGCAGAACAACAAATGTTGCAACTTAAGTATGGTCTAAAACATAAGAAGTTTGAGGACCGCATCTACCAACTGGTGGAAGATACATCTGCCGACCTAATGGTTTTTGTAGGTGCAAACGACCACCTGCGCATTCAGATGCAGAAGTTTGGTTTACAACTTGTAGAACTGTGGGACCAGGTAAGCCAATTGGATGACCAACTTGATAGTGCCTTAGATTATGCTTTTGATATGGAGCTTGGCTACTTAACCAGCCAAGTAACAGAAGTCGGGACAGGTCTTCATGTATCGGTACTTATACATCTGCCGGCTTTAACAGAAACAGGTTACATAGAAAGAGTGAATCAGGCTGCCAGCCAACTGGGACTCACCTTAACAGGCCTTTCTGACAGAGTGGATAAGGGTATGGGTTCCTTATATAGACTTGAAAATCATGTAACACTGGGCAGGTCAGAAATTGAGTTAATAGATACAATTGTTGAGGTTATCAGACAAATCGGACTCAAGGAAAGTGATGCAATTGAAACCTTGATGATATCCCAACGTTTAGAAATGGAAGATAGGGTCAACCGCTCAATTGGTATTTTGTCAAAGGCGAGGCTCCTAGAATATAATGAAGGTCTTGAACATTTATCAAATATAAGAATGGGAATTCGAGCTGGTCTGGTTGAGGACATTCAAGTTGAAAAAATGGATCAACTTATTTTCGAATCGGATACTGGTGTCATTCAAATGAACCATGAGAAAATACTAAATACCCAGGAGCTAAAAGCACAAAGAGCCAATCTTTGTAGAGCATTTTTCAATAAGGAGGTCTAGTATGTCTGTTTTTGAAAGATTATCAAGATCAGCTAGAAAAGCTGTAAACACGGCATTTGACGAAGCTAGACACCTAGGACATAACTTTGTGGGGCTTGAACATATTCTATTAGGTATTGTCAGATCTACAGACAACAAGGTTTCTAAACTCTTGTTAGAGCAAGATGTTCGAGTAGAGGACATCCGACTTGAAGTTATAAAGTTAACAGGGCAAAGTGTGTTCCAAACCAATGTGGATGGTTATACACCTAGGGCTAGGAAATGTCTGGACAAAAGTGTAGAATTAGCCGATATGCTGGGATTCACAAATATTGAGCCTGAACATCTTATGCTGGCAATCTTAGAGGATGATGATTCCGTTGCCTATGGGGCTATAAATGCCATGATGGTAGATTTATCACTACTAAAAATTGCACTAAGGAAACCTATAGAAACAACAGGCGAAATACCTATTGAGGTGAGAACTGAAATCAGATCATCCCTAAAAAAGGTTGTTGAATCTGATAAAAAGAAAAAAGAGAAATTGATTGATAAGTATGGACAGAATCTAACTTCGTTAGCGGCTGACAAACGTCTTGATCCAGTCATTGGACGTGAACAAGAAATTAAAAGAATGATCCAAGTCTTGTGCAGGCGTACGAAGAACAATCCATGTCTGGTTGGTGAACCTGGTGTGGGCAAGACCGCAGTGCTTGAAGGATTGGCACATCTGATTGTAGATGAGAATGTACCAGAAGCTTTACTAGGTAAAAAAATAATATCCCTTAACATGGGGGTGCTTCTTGCGGGCACAAAGTATAGGGGTGAATTTGAGGAACGTTTAACTGGTCTTCTAAGTGAAGTCCAGTCTGACAAAGACGTATTGCTCTTTATTGATGAACTCCACACTATTATTGGTGCTGGTGGTGCAGAGGGTGCAGTAGATGCATCAAATATTCTTAAGCCAAGCTTGGCACGTGGAGATATTCAAGTTATTGGCGCGACAACCTCAGGTGAGTACCAGAAATACATTGAAAAAGATTCTGCACTTGAAAGAAGATTTCAACCCATCCGTGTAAATGAACCCTCTGTGGATGATGCTGTAATGATCTTAAAGGGTGTTAAAGAGAAGTATGAAGCCCATCATCATGTTTATATTAAGGATCGTGCAATTAAAGCTGCTGTGGAACTGTCAGATAGATATATTACCGACAGGTTTTTACCGGACAAAGCAGTGGATATTATAGATGAAGCCTGTTCCATGGTACGAATCAATTCAACAGGGGACCCTGCACATGTGGAAGCCCTTGCTGATCAACTCCAAGCGGTGCGAAATGAAAAAGATGTAAGCATTCAGATGCTGGAGTTTGAAAAGGCAGCTGAGCTCAGAGACCGCGAACGCGAAATCATAGAAAGAATCGAAATTGAGCGTGATTTATATAGAGAAACGCTGGAGGTTAATTTAACAGTAGACCATAGTGATGTGGAATCAATTGTTGCTGAATGGACGGGCGTTCCTGTTGCTAGAATTGCCATGACTGAAAAGGAACGTTTAGTAAATTTAGAAAAGTTACTTCACGAACGTGTGGTAGGACAGATCGAAGCTGTTGAGCTTATTTCTAAATCCATAAGACGCTCCAGAGTGGGTCTTGCTAACCCTGGGAGACCTATAGGCTCATTCGTATTTTTAGGGCCAACAGGCGTTGGTAAAACTGAACTATCTAAAACTTTGGCAGAAACTTTGTTTGGTGATGAAACGGCTCTCATTCGTGTTGATATGTCTGAATACATGGAGAAACATAATGTGTCTAGGCTGGTGGGTTCACCTCCCGGATATGTTGGACATGAAGAGGGTGGACAGCTTACAGAAAAGATAAGAAGACAACCCTATGCAGTGGTCCTATTTGATGAAATCGAGAAAGCACACCCAGATGTGTTTAACATACTGCTACAGATCCTAGACGATGGTATGTTGACCGATTCCAAAGGAAGACTGGTGAACTTTAAAAACACGGTCATCATAATGACTTCAAATATTGGTGTTGATAAAATAAAAAAACAAGCCTCCGTTGGATTTGTAACAGATGATGGAAATGTGGATTATAAGGCCTACGAAGGCATGAAAGAAACCTTGTTGGATGAAATGAAACTGAGTTTTAGACCTGAGTTCATCAATCGAATTGATGATATTATCGTTTTCCACAGATTGAGTGAAGCAGACCTAGGCAAAATCTTAGATATCCTTTTGGTTGGATTTAGAAAACGCCTCGATAAGCTGGGGATTGAAATGGAAATAACGCCGAATTTAAAAGGGATTATATGTGAAAGTGGTTATAGTGAAACCTATGGTGCAAGACCACTAAAACGTATGATGACCAAGTATATTGAAGATAAAATATCAGAAGAAATACTATTGGGTCACATACACCATGGGGACAAGATCGTCCTCGATTTTATTGAAGAAAATGTTGTTGTAACAAAATTAGCGTTGGTATAGAAGCGAGGCGTATTCCGTGGCAAAAGTTAAATCAAAATTTGTATGTCAGTCCTGTGGTTATACATCCGTTAAATGGATGGGTAAATGTCCTGGCTGTAATGAATGGGACACCTTTGTAGAAGAACTAGAAACTCCAAAGACTGCCAACAAAAATGAAAGCAAAACAATAAGTACATCATCAAAACCTCAGAAGTTAAGTGAGATCACATTTGAAAATGAAGATAGAACAAAGACAAACATCAGCGAGTTGGATCGTGTCTTAGGTGGTGGTATTGTAAAAGGGTCTCTTGTGCTTGTTGGTGGTGATCCAGGAATCGGGAAATCAACACTGCTTTTACAAGTTGCAGACCTAATTGCTAGACAAAATAAGACTGTGCTTTACGTATCTGGTGAGGAATCCATAAAACAAACCAAATTAAGAGCAGACCGACTAAAAGCGGGAAGCGATAACCTGCTCATTGTGGCTGAAAATAATCTCGATAGAATATTGGCCCATATTGACAAGGTAAAACCAGACTTGCTGGTAACAGATTCTATACAAACGGTATATCATCCTGAAGTGACATCTGCACCTGGTAGTGTTTCGCAGGTTCGAGAAGCTACTGGTATTTTGATGCGTGTTGCAAAAGGTATGGGTATTGCAACCTTTATAGTTGGCCATGTAACTAAGAGTGGTTCCATTGCAGGTCCAAAAGTACTTGAACACATGGTAGATACGGTCCTTTATTTTGAAGGTGAAAAACATAACGTTTATAGAATTCTAAGAGCTGTAAAAAATAGATTTGGTTCTACCAATGAGATTGGTATTTTTGAAATGAGCAATCGAGGTTTACTAGAGGTTCAGAATCCTTCAAACCTATTTTTATCAAACAGACCAGAAGAAGCACCGGGTTCAGTTGTTATTGCAGCAATGGAAGGCAGTCGGCCGGTTCTCATAGAGATTCAGGCATTGGTGTCACAATCCAGCTTCGGCAATCCGAGAAGAATGGCCAATGGTGTGGATTATAATAGGGTAATTATGCTGATGGCAGTTCTTGAAAAGCGTGTTGGGATGATGATTAGTGACCAAGATGGGTATGTAAATGTTGTAGGAGGTATGTCGATGGATGAACCTGCGGCTGACCTTGCAATTATTACAGCAATAGCTTCAAGTTTTAGAAATAAATCTGTAGATCCTGAGACCATGATATTTGGAGAAGTGGGATTAACAGGAGAGATTAGAAGTGTTTCACATGCTCAAAATAGATTGATTGAATCCAGTAAGATGGGTTTTAAGAAATGTGTACTGCCAAAAGGAAACCTTGAGGGGTTGGAAATACCTAAAGGGGTTACCGTTCATGGCATCGAAACCGTGGAAGAGGCCTTTTCAATATTGTTTGGGAGGTAGATATTATGGCACTTAAACGTGCGATTAATAAAAACATAGTTGAACCCTTAAAACTTCTCGCACCTGGGACGATCCACCGAGAGGGCATTGATAATATTTTAAATGCCGGTACTGGGGCCTTGATTGTTTTTGGTGATGATAAAGAAACGTTAGACATTACAGATGGTGGGTTTAATATTGATACAGAATTTGCACCTACCCATTTATATGAACTGGCAAAAATGGATGGTGCAGTGGTTCTTTCTTCAGACGGAAAACGGATCTTGAAGGCAAACACGCAGCTAAATCCAGATGCGAGTATACCAACCATTGAAACTGGGACACGGCATAGAACGGCTGAACGTGTTGCAAGACAAACGGGACATTTGGTTGTTTCAATATCTCAAAGACGTAATGTGATTACAATTTATAAAAGTGACATGAAGTATGTATTTAGTGAGATCAACGTACTTCTTACAAAAGCCAACCAGGCAATACAAACGCTTGAGAAGTACAGAAAATCTTTTGATGAAGCGGTGTCGGTCTTAACAAGCCTTGAGATAGATGACCTGGTTACCCTAAACGATGTCTGTATTTGTATGATGCGTGCTGAAATTCTCCTTAGGGTTTCTGCTGAAATTGAAAGGTACATCACAGAACTGGGTCAAGAAGGCCGGTTGGTGTCCATGCAAATGGAAGAATTGTCTGGGCCTGTTGAGGGTGAGCTTAAAAACATTATTGAAGATTATAAAAAAGAAGATCGAGATACCAATGATATTTATCAGGGACTATGGAAATACTCTTCAGAGGCCCTTCTAGACCCGATGAATATGTCAAAATCCCTGGGTTACGTGACCAATGCAGATTTATTAGATGCACCTGTATTTACCAAAGGATTTAGAGTTCTGTCTAAAATTCCAAGATTACCTGCTGCTGTTATTTATAATATAATTCTACATTTTGATGACTTTCAAGACATCCTGGTTGCAACCAATGATGAACTTGATGAAGTTGAAGGTGTAGGTATGGTAAGGGCCAGGAACATTAGAGAAGGTCTGAGACGAATTGGAGAACGTAGTTTAATTAATGCAAATAGATAATGAGCATAAAAAAAGAACCCAAGCATTTGCGGGTTCTTTTGTTAATTTCGTTTGAAATTTTAATAAACTGTTACATCATATGCTACATATTAATACAAATTGAACTTCCCTAGTGTTTTAATACGGTCATATTCTTTGAGGAATACATCATACATATTAACGTCAGCTTTGTTGCACATAGCTGCTAGATAGAACATCAAGTTTCCGATTTCTGACTCAATCTTTTCACGGCATACGGGACATAATTCCCCTTTAAGCGTTGTGTGACCGTGGTCTTTGAGCTGATCATATACTGCGTCTTCAGGTAAGTCTTTAGAACAGTTGGATAGCTCTAAACAACCGCAGGCTGTAATTGATTTTGCGACTGCCCTGTTAACTTTTGATGATGCTTCAGAAAACTTCGTGATGATATCGAGCAGGCTGACATGGCGGATGAGTACCTCTTCGACGCTGTTTTGAAATTGGTCGATTATTAAATCCTTCATGTGAATACCTCCCTTTATTTGGGTTGTCGCCTAATTCATTTTATCACAATACTCTGAAAATTTGAAGTTAGTAATTTGGACCTTGAAAATTTCAATGAACAGCATGTACTATACACAATATAGCGTTTAAATATGAAAAAAGGGCAATTGTAAAATTGAGGTAAAAGCAAAGATCGACTACAGTATTGACAAGGAAAATAGGCTATGATAAAATATTCGATTAATTTGACCTTTTCTGTATTTTTCTGCTATAATAGAGATACACTAGTTGATACAAGGAGGGAACGTCATGTTTCAAATCGGCGATAAAGTGGTCTATCCGATGCATGGAGCAGGCATCATTGAAGGTGTTGAAGAAAAAGAGATACTTGGCGAAACACGAAAGTACTATGTGCTCCGGCTGCCGTTGAAAAACATGAAAGTTCTTCTACCGGTAGACAACATCGATCAGCTTGGTCTTAGAAATATTATCAGTGCTGATCAAGTCAAAGGCGTATTTGGTGTCCTAGAAGAAGATATTTCTGCTATGCCACAAAACTGGAACCGCAGATACCGTTCCAATATGGAAAAGGTAAAAAGTGGCGACATTTATGAGGTAGCAGATGTTGTGCGTAACCTTATGTTGATGGACCGTGAAAAGGGACTGTCTACAGGAGAACGCAAAATGCTCACAAATTCTAAGCAGATCTTAGTCAGTGAGTTATGTCTAGCGAAGGATACCGATGAGAAAGAAATTCTTAAACTGATTGACGATGCACTAAAAAGTTAAGTGCAAAGAAAAGATGATATAGAATACGTATTTCATTAACTGGCGGTTTCTTCGGAAACCGCTTTTTGAGTGGAAAGAAAGTTTAGAGAATCAATAAAATTTTCAAACGACATTGAACAATTTTTGGTGTTATTCAATTGTTATTTGAAGATGATTAAAAATATATTAAAATGCGACAATTGTTGTTCCCATTACCCTTATTTTCCGGTATAGTATTGCCATGGTTGAAAACCTTAGACTTAGGTTAGGGACGTCTGTTTACGGGTAAAACTATAACGAAAATAGTGATTTAAAATTTTATAATTGGAAAGAGACAATAAGAAAGGAGGGAATTATATGATCAAGAAAGTAATACGTGGTGTCTTAGCACTGGCTGGTGGATCTGCAGGTTTTGCATTTGGCCTCATACTAGTGAAAAGCCCACAAATAAGACAGTTACTTGGAGAAGGCAGTGAATTCGGACTTATACCTTTTATTTTTCCGCTCATAGTGGGCATTATTTTTGGACTTATCGTTTATTTACTTGGACCGATGATTATGCGTTCAGGTATTCGCTTAGCTAAGTATACTGAACTCGAACTAGAAAAAATTCCAACAAGTCAAATGATTGTGGGGACAATTGGGTTAATACCAGGTTTAATGATTGCTTATTTAGTAAGTGATCTATACAAAATCATTCCAATTGCTTTTGTAAGTGAAGTATTATCAGTTGTCACATATATTTTCCTAGGTTATTTAGGTGTCAGCATTGCAACAAGAAATCTAACAGATATGTCAAGATTGCCTGATTTCTTTAAGAAATCTACACAGGCCTTGTCAGAAAAATCAGGTGTTTCTAGAAAGTCTGGTGCAAATCCTAAAATACTGGACACAAGTGTTATCATTGACGGTAGAATCTCGGATATCAGTAAAACGGGTTTTGTTGAAGGCCCAATTGTGATCCCGGAATTTGTCCTAGAAGAACTAAGACATATTGCAGATTCATCGGATGCTTTAAAGAGAAACCGCGGCAGAAGAGGCCTTGATATTCTGAAAGTAATCCAACAAGACCTAGAAGTTGAAGTACAAATTACGGATGCCGATTTTGAAGATGTTTCAGAAGTCGATGTAAAGCTGCTTAAACTGGCTCAAAAAATTGATGGTGTTGTTGTTACAAATGACTATAATTTAAACAAAGTTGCTGATCTTCAAGGTGTTCCAATTCTTAATATTAATGAACTTGCCAATGCTGTTAAACCAGTGGTTTTACCAGGCGAGGAAATGGTTGTTACTATTATTAAAGAAGGTAAAGAAAACAATCAAGGTGTAGCATACCTCGATGATGGAACAATGATCGTTGTTGAAGGTGGCAAAAAGTTCATTAACCAAACACGTCAAGTGATTGTAACAAGTGTTCTTCAAACTGCTGCTGGACGTATGATATTTGCTAAACCAGCTTAAAGTGGCATTAGGATACTCAAAAAAATGAAAAAACGAAGAGGTGCCAATGGCACCTTTTTTTAATACATGAATTTGGTGAGACACTAAACTCAGTGTCTTTTGCACAATCTAATTATGCTAAAATATGAATGAGGTGACTTTATGGAAAAGGTTATTGCAATTATCCCTGCAGCTGGTAGTGGTAAAAGAATGCAACAGGGAAAAAACAAGCAGTTTCTTAATATAGGTGGTATGACTATCATTGAAAGAACCCTAAGAGCATTTGAAAATGCGTCATTGATAGATGAGATTATCATTGTAAGCAAATTGGATGAAATTAATATGATAGACAATTTGGTTCAGGAGAAAAATATCACAAAAGTAAGAGTCATCGTAGAAGGTGGCAAAGAACGTCAGGATTCAATATACGAAGGGTTAAAACAAACAAGATCCCAAGATCAGTGGATTCTTGTCCATGATGGTGCGCGCCCCTTTGTTACAAGTCATGAAATAGACGGTTTTGTTCAAGAACTTAAGAGTTCAGAAGCCTTGATAATGGCGGTGCCTTCTAAAGACACTATTAAACGCGTTCAAGGGGATCAAGTATTGGAAACCTTAGACCGGACAGAATTATGGAATGTACAAACCCCACAAGGTTTTTCAAGAAATTTAATCGTGTGTGCCTATGAAGAAGCCCACAATGCAGGCTACTACGGTACAGATGACGCTTCACTGGTAGAGTGGAATGGTGATGTGGTTAAGGTTTATAAAGGAACATATGAGAATATTAAGGTTACAACACCTGACGATTTATATATAGGAGAGGCTATACTTAAAATGAAAGGAGAATTATAATGCGTATTGGCATAGGTTATGATGTACATAAATTGGTAGATGAAAGAGACTTAATACTGGGTGGTGTGAAAATACCACACGATAAGGGATTGCTGGGCCATTCGGATGCAGATGTTCTTGCGCATGCAATTATGGATGCCCTTCTAGGTGCTGCAGCTCTTGGAGACATTGGAAAACACTTCCCTGATACAGATAACACTTTTAAAGGTATATCTAGTATTGAACTGATGAAAGAAGTGGCAGTGATCCTTCATGATAAGGGATACAAAGTGGGCAATATTGATGCGACTGTGATTGCACAACAACCTAAACTGGCACCTTATATAACAGATATGAGAAAAAATATGGCACGTGCTCTGGATATTGATTTAGACAGAATGAGTGTTAAAGCAACCACAACAGAAAAGTTAGGATTTGCTGGCCGTGGTGAGGGCATTGCTGCAGAAGCTGCAACGTTGATTCACAAAAAATAGTGGCATAAATTAGAAAAGCATAAAGTGTCAGGAACTTGGCATTGACAATAAGACAGCATTTCTATATATTATATTCAAGCAAGAATCATATTTGATAGCGTTGATAAAGACAAGTAGACAAGCACCGTTCGTGAGAGAGTGAAATCCACCGGCTGAAAGATTTCTCGATATAGGATTGTCGAAACCTCCTTTAGAGCACATGGGAAACCATGCGGTAAGACCCGTTAACGTCTGTAAAAGTGAGCCTTTTGGCTAATTAGAGTGGTACCGCGACCCTTCGTCTCTACAATATAGTAGATATGAAGGGTTTTTTGATTGTATAAATACAATATGTGTATTATTTGAACGATGTATAGGGCTTCGTATTAAAATTGGGCCTGAAATAGAAAAGGAGTGAGTGTTATGAAAATGAATCGTATGTATATGCCAACTCTACGTGAGGTGCCTTCAGAAGCGGAGCTTCCAAGTCATCAATTGCTACTTAGAGCAGGTATGATTAGAAAATTGGTTGCAGGTGTGTATTCATTCTTACCACTGGGATACCGCGTATTCAAGAAGGTAGAGCAAATCGTTCGTGAAGAAATGGATAACATTGATGGACAAGAAGTTTTAATGTCTGCAATTCAGCCTAAAGAGCTTTGGGAAGAATCAGGACGTTGGGCAAAGTTTGGACCAGAAATGTTTAGACTAAATGACCGTCATGGTCGCAATTTCTGTCTTGGACCAACACATGAGGAAATATTTACGGATCTTGTTAAGAATGAAGTGAAGTCATACAAACAACTTCCACTCAATCTTTACCAAATCCAAACAAAATATAGAGATGAAAAGAGACCAAGATTCGGGCTGATTCGTGCACGTGAATTTGTCATGAAGGATGCTTATACATTTGATAAAGATGAAGCGGGTATGAAAGAATCTTACGATTACATGTGGGAAGCTTATGCAAAAGTATTTGAACGCTGTGGTCTAAAATTCAAAATTGTTCAAGGTGATGCAGGGGCAATGGGCGATGGTATCTCACATGAGTTTATCGCACTATCAGAATACGGTGAGAGTTTTATAGCTTACTGTGATTCATGTGACTTTGCAGCAACCGATGAAACGGCTGAGGTTCTTTATGAAGTTCAAGAAGAGTCTGCAGAAAAGGAAATGGAAAAAGTTCTTACACCAGATGCTAAAACAATTGAAGATCTTGAAAAGTTCTTTAATAAAGGACCAGAAGCATTTGTTAAAACCCTACTGTACAAAGCAGAAGAAGACATTGTTGCAGTTATGATCCCTGGTGATCGTGAAATGAATGAAATTAAACTGATCAACTATGTTGGTTGTGCTGAACATGAACTTGAAATTGCAACTGAAGAAGATGTAAAAAAAGCAACAGGCAGTGAAGTTGGTTTTGCAGGTCCAATCGGATTACATGAGAACATTAGACTGATCGTAGATTCAAGAGTAACAAAGATGCAAAACATGATTGTTGGTGCCAACGAGACAGATTACCACCTAACAAACGTTGCATATGGCCGTGATTTTGAAGCCGATGTAGCCAACGATTTATTAATGGTTGTTGAAGGTGACAAGTGTCCAACGTGTGGTGAAGCGCTCAAAATGGACAAAGGCATCGAAGTTGGTAACATTTTCCAACTGTGTTTAAAATATTCTAAATCAATGGATCTTAAATTCTTAGATGAAAATGGAAAAAGTCAATATGTATGGATGGGTTCACATGGTATTGGTATTTCTAGAACAATGGCAGCCATCATTGAACAATACTATGATGAAAAGGGTATTAAGTGGCCTCTATCGGTTGCGCCATACCATGTTATTGTTACAGTGGTAGATGCTAAAAAAGAGGTTCAGCTTTCGCTTGGTGAATCAATCTATAAAGACCTTAAGAAGCGTGGGGTTGAAGTTATCCTGGATGACCGTAAAGAGCGTGCAGGTGTTAAGTTTAACGATGCAGAGCTGATTGGTTTCCCACTAAGAATTACTGTGGGCAGAGATGCCAAAGATGGTAACGTAGAATTTATCGTTCGTGATGCAGGATCAAAAGAAGCAATGACATCAGATGAAGCTATTGATGCAGTATTTAATCACTTTAATGAAGTTGGATTTGAGCTGTAGTTAAGATCTACATTATAATGCGGATTAATATAGTGGAGGCTAAAAGATGAGTGAGAACTATAAAAAGTTTCAGAATAAAAGCTGTGAATATTTTCCATGTCACAAGAATGTAGACGAAGAAGATTTTAATTGCCTATTTTGTTACTGTCCCTTATATATGTTAAAAGACCAATGTGGTGGTAATTTTAAAATAGCATACGATGTAAAAGATTGTTCACAATGTACTGCTCCACATGGGGCTAAGAGTTATGACTTCGTCATGAGTAAAATGAAAGATGTTATAGCAATTGGCAGTGATTTTTAGTTTAAAAGGCCAGGTCATCAAATGATGACCTGGCCTCATTCCGTCGACAAAGTCGACGGAATGACAGACTGTAGAAAACTTCAATAGACAAGGCGCGGCTGAGAGCCGCTTGAGGAGCGTATTCTTTCATACGAGACTTAAGCGAAACGAAGCCTGCAACGCAGTATTTTGTAGTTTTCTACAGTCTGAGGCCAAGTCATCAAATGATGACTTGGCCTTTATTTTAATGAATTGACTTATTCGACAAGTTTTCCGATTGGTGTTGCACGTTCTAGGATAGCTTTACCATGTGGTGACTTAAGAATTTCTTCAGATAAATCTTGACCAGCTTCGTGTTGACCCATGTGTAAACCACTTGCCCACTTGGCCAGTGTGGTTACATCATAGATGACACCATCAACTGCAACATATACGGGCTGACCATCTTGTCCATTATACTGTTTTAATTCTTCAGCAGTTAGTTCAAGCATTTCAACTTCTTCTGTCATCTCGGCCTCTTCGGTCATTTCAGTTTCTTCAGTCATTTCTTCAGTAGCACTTTCTTCCACGGGCTCTTCAGTAGTCATTTCAGATTCTTCCATTTCAGCAGGTTCGACTTCAGGAGTACTTTGAGGGGCACAACCAAAGAGTACAAGTGAACTTATAATGAGAAGCAGTAATGACAATTTATTTAGTTTCATATAATACCTCCATAACTGTGTCGTCTGTCTTTTCCTTACATAGTTAAATACCTATATAGAAAATACCCAGTATATGAGGGGTTATGCAAGATGCTAGCTATTTGGCTCCTTCTTAATATTATAAAGGTATTTGTTAATAACATTGCGCTGATCGCTCTCCCTTATTACATTTTAGTATAGGTTTCAAGTGTGAAAATAAAGGGTGAAAATTGTGTAAAAAATGTGGATAATAAGATTGGAAAGATGCGTTGCATTCTACTCGCGCTTGTAATAAAGTTATGGTAGAATATAATGTCTAATTAGGCTCAGTAAGCTGAGTTCATGGTTTAAGGAGGAGTTATAATGTCAGTACGTGTACGTTTTGCGCCTAGCCCAACGGGTTACGTTCATATTGGTTCATTAAGAACGGCGCTATATGATTATCTTTATGCAAGAAAGCACGATGGTAAATATGTGCTTCGAATAGAAGACACAGATAGAACTAGACTGGTTGATGATGCGCTAGACAACCTGCTTGATGCTGTTAAGTGGGCTGAAGTACTTCATGATGAAGGTCCAGTAAAAAATGAGTTGGGAGATGTTGTACAGATCGGTGACAAAGGCCCTTATGTACAATCAGAAAGACTAGATATTTATAGACCTTATGTTGATCAGCTTATCGAACAAGGAGACGCGTACTACTGCTTCTGTTCTAAAGAACGTCTTGATAAAATTCGTGAAGACAACAAGGCAAAAGGTATTTTCTCAGGTTATGATGGACACTGTCGTGATATGAAGCTAGAAGATGCTAAGAAACGTGTTGAAGCGGGCGAATCTTACGTGGTTCGTTTAAAACTTCCAGAAAACAAAGAGATTGTTATTGAGGACATGGTTCGTGGTAGTGTTGTAATGAACACAAGCGATTCTGATGATCAAGTATTACTTAAAGCAGATGGATTCCCTACATATCATATGGCCGTTATTGTAGATGATCATTTAATGGGAATTTCACATATTATTCGTGGTGAAGAGTGGTTACCATCGACGCCTAAACACATCGTTCTTTACGAAATGTTTGGATGGGATGTTCCAAAGTACGCACACTTACCAAACATTTTAAATGCTGAGAAGAAGAAACTTTCTAAGCGCCATGGCGATGTATCTGTTTCTGATTTTAGAAACAAAGGCTACCTACCAGAAGCACTCATCAATTTCCTTGCACTGGTTGGATGGAGCCCAGAGGGTGACCAAGAAATTATGTCAATGGATGAGATGATTGAAAAATTCTCATTTGATCGTGTTTCTAAATCAGGTGGTGTATTTGACGTTCAGAAACTGAACTGGATGAACAATCACTACATTAAAGAAGCAGATTTAACACGTCTTACAGACATGGCAGTTCCTTATGTGGTTGAAGCGGGATATTTAACTGAAGATGCTGTTGATGGACATAAAGAGTGGTTGGGTCGCATTGTTGACCTGTCTAGAGAATATCTAGAATACATGGCTCAAATCCCTAAACATGTTGAATTGTTTATGGGTAGTGAAGTTAAGCTTGAAGACGACGAAGCTAAGGAAATGGTTGAAATGGACCATGTTCCAGCAATGTTAGAGGTTCTTAAAGCACAGATTGACGCTTCAGAAGCGTTTGATGCGCCATCTGTGAAGAAGGCCTTCAAAGCAACTCAAAAAGAATCTGGTGTTAAAGGTAAAAACCTATTTATGTGTACACGTGTTGCATTAACAGGTGCTGTACACGGTCCAGATTTAATGGAAATCATCTCTATTCTGGGTAAAGAACAAGCCAAAAGCAGAATTGATTTCACTCTAAACAATCTCTGTAAATAAGCCGTTCAATTTTTGAAGAATTATAGTATAAGTAATATTATTTATTTATAACTAAATTACGAGTAAGTGTTCAACTTTTTTAACTGATATTCAAATTGAATTATAATGGAATCAAAAGGGGTCTAAAGTCATGCTTTAGGCTCTTTTTCTATGTCTTAAGACGTATGGAACAACCGGTAAATGGTCGACATATGTCATAAACGTAATAAGTTTCGGTTGCCGAAATACCCTCTTACTTATGAATATATGTTAATATTGTACTTAATATATGAGAATTGATAGACAATTTGAAATTCTTTGCAATTATTAATTATTAGAACGACTTTCAAAACTATAATGTATGGAATTAAATGATGTTTTGAAAGCGTTTATTTATTACTTTGTATAATCACTCAAAAGGGGAGTGGTTTGCAATGATTTGTCATGTGTACTAATGAAGGAAAGGGGACTTAGACTTGAAAAGTTTAAGAAACAAAATTATCTTACCTGTTGTTCTGATTGCAATCATTGGAGTAACAATAATGGCTGGTATGACATTTATACAAGCCAGTGATCGTTTAACGGCTAACGTGGAAGCACTTGCACAAGACAAAGTAGAAAAACTGGTTGTATCATCGGATTCACAGATCATACAGTGGCGTGATCAAATTGAAATGTTATCCTTAATGGATTTCGTAAGAGGTGGGAATTTTAATCAATTACAGGTTTTTGTACGAAAAACAGACGTATTTGATGCATTTGATGCCTTGATTATGGTTGATTTACAGGGGAATTATCGTGGAACCAATAGAACCAAAGGTAATGTGAAAGATGAAACATATTATCAAACTGTTCTAGACGGAGAAATTGTAATTACAGATCCTTTTATATTTGAAGGAACAGACATGTACTCCATACTTATAGCATCACCAATAAAAGATGATTTTGGACAAACAACAGGCCTCATTGGTGGATTGGTGGATTTAAATAAGTTAACTGAAATCGTAAATACTGAACGCCTTGGTGAGACGGGTTACGCGTTTATGGCGACCTCAAATGGTACAGTCATGGCACATATTGATCCTACACTTATTATGAACGACAATATATTAGAAAATAAACCACAGAGTTTTATGGATGTGTCTCAGAAAATACTAGCTGGTGAGACAGCAGTTGAAACATATGATTTTGATGGCGAAGATAAAATAATTGCATATAAATCGCTTTCGACAACAGGTTGGGGTGTTGCAATGACTGCAACATATAGTGAAGTTATTAAAGACATTGTTGGACTTGGACAGCTACTGGCAATAATGGGGGTTGTGCTTGTTCTGGTACTTGCATTTATTATATTCATTATAGTTAGTCGTTCTGTTGCGCCACTTGTGCAAATGACAAAGTTAACAGAGGAAATTGCAGATGGAAATTTGAACGTTCATGTTAATGTAAAAACTAAAGATGAAATTGGCATGTTGGCTCAAAACTTTAATGTTATGGTTAAGAGTATGCAGGGCCTTATAATTGAAATGGGCAGTATGAGTGAGAAAGTACTGACAACATCAGAGCTTATGATGGACTCTACAGGAGAAGCAAGTCGCGTTTCTGAACAAGTGGCTGAGACGATTTCAGAAGTTGCGCGTGGTGCCAGTGAACAATCAGAATCTACGCAGAAATCCAGCGAAATGGTTCAAAACTTAATAGAAGGCATCGGACGTATTTCTTTTAATGCCACTGAATCAGGAAGTATGACAAAACAAGCACGTGAACGTGTAGATGTTGGACTGGACACGATTACAGATCAAAAGGACAAAATGATTCTCAATAAAGAGGCAACAGAAAACGTTGGAATCAAAGTGAATGCCCTGAATGAGAAGTCAGACAAAATCGGTCAGATTGCAGATGTTATTAGTAATATTGCAGGTCAAACCAATCTGCTGGCACTGAACGCATCCATTGAAGCAGCACGTGCAGGAGAGCATGGTCGCGGATTTGCAGTGGTCGCTGATGAAGTAAGAAAACTTGCTGAGGAATCAGGGAATGCAGCGCAAGGCATTGGTGAGTTACTTCTAGACATTAGAAAAGGTATTGATGATGCCGTTAAAGAAATGTCGACTGTTAGAGTTATTGTTGAGCAACAGGAAAAAGCAGTTGATACAACAGCCGGCGCCTTTGACGATATTCTCAGTGCTGTGGATGCAGTAAGAACTAATATTCAAGAAATGACCAAGGAGTCAGAAGAGTTAACTTCCTTCTCACAGGTGGTTGGTGAGAACATTGAAAATATAGCAAGCATTACACAGCAAAACGCAGCAGGGACTGAGGAAGTTTCTGCGTCAACAGAAGAGCAAACAGCTTCTATTCAACAAATCGCATCATCTGCAGCTGACCTAGCAGACCTTGCTACTGAGCTTCAAACGTCAATCCAAAGGTTCACAGTATCTGAAACAGATGTTGACGTCTATGAAACAGAAGGTGTTAGAGCTGTAGAGGTTAAAACTAGAGAAGATGAAGTAGGCGTACAAGTTGAAGAAAGACAGTTTGTTAATGAGACTCAAAATATTATAGAGTCACACAATGCTCTTGAAGACGATCTTGCTGATTCGATTGTGCATGTAAACGACAGTTCAAGAGAGTTGCCTGAGGGTGTATCCTTTGTTGAATCTAAAGAAGACTCAAATCAAGACCCTAATCAAGACTCTTGGGACTGGGACGAACCAACAAAACAAGACTTAGATGAAGTGGAAACAGCTGATTCAGAAACCGCAAATAATACAGAAAACCAAGTAGAAGATAGTACGGATAAGTTAAGGGATTCAAAGAAGGTTTAAACACCAAAAATTGATGTGCTGCTTATCATAAGTACAAGAATTAGGGGCTTGATCATTCAAGTCCCTTTGTGTATCTAATGATTGCTTAAGACCCCTTGAATGCATCATCATGATGTGATATTGTAAAGGCAATAATAGATAAAAACACGAGGATCAGGAGAGTAAATCTGCATAAATGTCCAAGAGAGAGAAGGTCACTGGCTGTAAGCCTTCTTGTCGGTATGAAGATTGAAATGCACCTGGGAGTGGATCACCGAAATTTAAAGTAGGCTGATACGGGTTATGCCGTTACACGTAGTATGAGATGATCATTATACCCAATATGCACTATGGATGTGAAGGTCAAAACAAAGTGGATTCGTGGCCCCCTGCCTTTGTTGGTAGGGGGTCTTTTGATGGTTTTAATAAAATAGTTCTAAAATCTGACGCTGTGAGCGAAAGGAGTATGATTATGAGACTGTATAACAGTATGACAAGACAAAAAGAAGAATTTGTACCAATCACACCAGGTGAGGTAAAAATGTATGTGTGTGGTCCAACGGTTTACAACTTCTTTCATATAGGTAACGCACGTCCTTTTATCGTATTTGATATTTTAAGAAGATATTTTGAGTATAGAGGTTATAACGTTAATTACATTCAAAACTTCACTGACGTAGATGACAAGATAATTAAACGCGCTAATGAAGAAGGAATGACGTCTTTAGAAGTCAGCGAAAAATATATATTAGAGTACTTTAAAGATGCAGATGCTCTAGGTGTTAATAGAGCAACACATCATCCTAAAGTTACGGAAACAATGGATGAAATTATTGAGTTCATTAAGGTGCTGGTTGATAAAGGGTATGCATACGAAGTTAAAGGAGATGTATTCTTTGATTCAGGTGCGTTTAATGGATACGGCAAGCTGTCTGGCCAGAATATTGATGAGCTTGAACAGGGTTCACGTGTAGATGTGGATAGCCGTAAAAAACATCCATCAGATTTTGTACTATGGAAGCCTAAAAAAGAAGGCGAACCAGCTTGGCAAAGCCCTTGGGGTGAAGGTCGTCCAGGGTGGCACATCGAATGTTCAGTAATGAGCACCAAGTTCTTAGGTGAAACCATAGATATTCATGCAGGTGGTCAAGATCTTATCTTCCCACACCATGAAAATGAAATTGCACAGTCAGAAGCATATTCAGGAAAGTCGTATGTTAATTACTGGATTCATAACGGCTACATCAATATTAATAATGAAAAAATGTCTAAGTCGAAAGGCAATTTCTTTACAGTGAGAGAAATTCTTGAAGAATATGATGCAGAAGTGGTACGTTTCTTTATGCTTTCAGCACACTACAGAAACCCAATCAACTTCAGTCGAGAATTGATTCAATCAGCTGAGAATGGCCTAGAAAGACTTTATAATGCAAAAGAGAATCTTGAGTACTTCCTTGAAAATGCAAAAAGTGAAAGCTTTATTGATGGTGAAAAGGAAGTTGAAGAAGAACTTATGAAGTATCGTCAGCAGTTTATAGACGCAATGGATGACGATATGAATACAGCAGATGCAATTGCTGCAATCTTTGAGTTGGTTAGAGACATTAACATTAAAATCACAGCTGAAGCTTCTGGTGCATTAATTGAAACTGCACTGAATCTCTTAGGTGAAATGTCAGATGTTCTTGGATTCCTAAATAGAGAAAAAGGCGATATTGATGCAGAAATTGAAGCTCTAATTGAAGCACGTCAGAATGCACGTAAGAATAAGGACTGGGCTGAATCTGACAAGATTAGAGATGAACTGAAAGCAAGAGGTATTGTTTTAGAAGATACACCGCAGGGTGTAAAATGGTCATACAATAAGAATTAAATGGAGTGTTCGTAATGGAAGCGTTTTTAGAGAAAATTGGAATGGACACGATGGATGAACATGGGGTTCGACAAATGAACCCTCTTGTTCTAGCTTATATTGGAGATTCTGTTTATGATTTATATGTACGAACATATATTATTCATAAACAAAAGGGTATGGTTAATGAGCTGAATAAAAAGGCAGTTAACTTTGTTAAAGCGGGATCACAAGCATTTGCAGTTAAAGCACTACAATCCTTTCTAACAGAAGAAGAAAAAGGTATGATCCGTCGGGGTCGCAATCAAAAATCTATATCTGTTCCTCGTAATGCCAATATGTCTGAGTACCGTTATGCGACAGGCTTCGAATCCATGTTGGGTGCATTATTTTTAAGAGGAGATAAAGCCAGAATACAAGATATCATGATTGAATCGATTCATGCCATTGAAAATCGTGCAAACATCGAAAAAGAGATGAACGAATTGAAAAAGGGCGGAGATCATGATGAGTCGTAGAGAACGAGGTTATGTAATTGCAGTAGTTGTTTTACTGGTTGTGCTGGTTATTAAGTCGCTTGTATTTGATCCAGTAAAACTTGAAGAAGCAAGTGAACTTAGATTTGAATCCTGGGTAGAGCAAAAATTGGATGAGAAATATGATAATTTCCTATTTGATTACAATCTTGTTGTACACAGACTGGTCTCGGTTAAAGAAAAAAAAGAAGAAGAAGAAGAGCTTTTATATGTAGGAAAAGTGAGGCGCTACCTATTAGGCGTTGTTCCATTTAGTGAGCAGTACATCAAAGAGAAAAAGTCAGACTTTGAGTAAAGCGGAGCTATAAAAGAAGGAGAATTAAATGAGTGGTATTATTGAAGGGCGTAATCCTGTTATAGAACTTTTAAAGTCGGGTCGCGCGGTTGATAAACTTTTGGTTGCTAAAGGGCAAAAAGAAGGGTCTATCAATAAAATTATAGCAATGGCTAAAGAAAGAAAAATTCCTGTTTTGGAAGTTGATCGTAGAAAACTAGATCAAATGGCTGAGTCAGATAACCATCAAGGGGTTATGGCTTATGCTGCTGCATATGAGTATGCAGATCTGGATGCCTTGTTAGATGAACTTGAAGCAAAGGAAGAGAACCCTTTCTTAATTATATGTGATGAAATAAATGATCCGCATAACCTAGGAAGTATTCTTAGAACAGCAAATGCAACTGGAGCTCATGCAGTGATTATTCCAAAGAGACGTTCAGTTGGACTTACTGCGGTTGTTGCTAAGACCAGTGCAGGGGCAATTGAATATACTTCGGTATGTAAAGTTACAAACCTAACCAATACAATGCAAACTCTTAAAGACAGAGGTATTTGGATTGTTGGTGCTGATATGACGGGTGAGAACTTCCACTTTGAACAAGATTTAAAAGGAAAACTCGCTATTGTTGTTGGTAGCGAAGGTAAAGGGATCAGTAGACTGGTAAAAGAGAACTGTGATTTCTTGGTTCGTATTCCGATGTTAGGGGAAGTTACGTCGCTAAATGCTTCGGTTGCAGCATCTGTTTTGATGTATGAAGCGGTGAGACAGAATCATAACTCTAAATCTTAATATGACCATTAGATAAAAGACTCAGCCTAAATATTGACGTTTTATTACCGGTTGGGTTATAATGGATTCAGGCTTTTTAGCTAGTTCCACTACAGCTAGTTTCAATGGTCAGGGGGGATTTGCCATGGAACCATGTGTGCGTGTCGAGGACATAACATCATATGCGGATCTATTGGAAGAAGAAGTCGTTGCGCTTGCGCGAGACGGCGATGACAAAGCATCGGAATACCTGATCAAGAAGTACAAGAACTTTGTACGGGCGAAGGCACGCTCTTATTTCTTAATTGGTGCAGATCGGGAAGACATCATTCAGGAAGGCATGATTGGTTTATTTAAAGCCATTCGTGATTTCAGAGCTGGAAAGATTTCATCCTTTAGAGCATTTGCAGAGTTGTGTATCACACGTCAGATCATCACTGCCATTAAAACTGCGACACGACAGAAACACATACCTCTTAACTCGTATGTGTCACTGAACAAACCTATTTATGATGAAGAATCAGAACGTACGTTATTGGATGTCTTAGCGGGTAAGCGGGTTCTCGATCCGGAGGAACTTATTATTTCCCGTGAGGAAGTACATAGTATTGAAACAAAAATTGGTGAAGTTCTGAGTGATCTAGAGCAAGAGGTGTTATCCGATTATCTTGAAGGGAAATCCTATCAAGAAATTGCGGAACATCTCGATCGACACGTTAAATCGATTGATAATGCCCTTCAGAGGGTAAAACGTAAATTGGAGAGGTTTCTTGAAGTGAGGAACTAACTTTAAGAAAGCCGCGTAACCTGCCCATGTAGCTCAGGAGGTTAGAGCGTCGCCTTGGTAAGGCGGAGGCCGGCGGTTCGAGTCCGCTTGTGGGCTCCATTAATTTTGGAACGTAAATAAAAATGATGTGCTATTTTAAGGAGGAAAAATTAAAATGGGTAAAGCTAAATTTGAAAGAAATAAGCCACACGTTAACATTGGTACAATTGGCCACGTTGACCACGGTAAAACTACTCTAACTGCTGCTATCACAAAGGTACTTTACGATAAGTACGAACTGGGTGAAAAAGTAGATTTCGAAAACATCGATAAGGCTCCAGAAGAGCGTGAGCGTGGAATCACAATTTCTACTGCACACGTTGAATACGAAACGCCAGCTCGTCACTACGCACACGTAGATTGCCCGGGTCACGCGGATTACGTTAAGAACATGATCACAGGTGCTGCACAGATGGATGGATCTATCCTAGTAGTATCAGCTGCAGATGGTCCAATGCCACAAACACGTGAGCACATCCTTTTATCTCGCCAGGTAGGCGTTCCTTACATCGTAGTATTCATGAACAAGTGTGACATGGTAGACGATGAAGAACTTCTAGAGCTAGTTGAAATGGAAATCCGTGAGCTACTTTCAGAGTACGACTTCCCAGGTGATGACTGTCCAGTAATCCAGGGTTCTGCTCTTAAGGCTCTTGAAGGCGACGCAGCATGGGCTGAAAAGATCGTTGAAATGTTCGAAGTTATTGATGAGTACATCCCAACTCCAGAGCGTGACGTAGACAAGCCATTCCTAATGCCAGTAGAGGACGTATTCTCTATCACTGGTCGTGGTACAGTTGCTACAGGTCGTGTTGAGCGTGGTATCGTAAACGTTTCAGATAACGTTGAAATTGTTGGTCTAGCAGAAGAAACGCGTACAGTAGTGTGTACTGGTGTTGAAATGTTCCGTAAGCTTCTAGATTCAGGTCAAGCAGGCGACAACATTGGCGCATTACTACGTGGTATCCAAAGATCAGAAATCGAACGTGGACAAGTACTTGCAAAGCCAGGTTCAGTAAACCCACACACTAAGTTCGAAGCACAAGTATACGTACTTAAAAAAGAAGAAGGCGGACGTCATACTCCATTCTTCAACAACTACCGTCCACAGTTCTTCTTCAGAACTACAGACGTAACTGGTGCAGTAACACTTCCGGAAGGAACGGAAATGTGTATGCCTGGTGATAACATTGAAATGGTAATCGAGCTAATCGCTCCGATCGCTGTTGAAGATGGCCTAAAGTTCTCTATCCGTGAAGGTGGACGTACTGTAGGTGCTGGTTCTGTAATTAAGATCATTGAGTAAGCACACTTGCTTTCCCGAGTAAGCATACCTGCTTTCCCGAGTAAGCTGATCGAATTGTATAACCATCAAAATTAAATGATTTTACCATTGATGCTATGTGGCATAAATGAAATGCCAGGGTTCCCTCTGGAACACTGGTTGAGAAAGTTCTAGATTAAACTGGGTCTTTCAATAATAAATAATTTAAGAGGGCTGGGTTTACCTAGCCCTCTTATAATGTCCTAACAGGAATGAGAAAATGGAAGCAGACTCTATGGAGTTGACTGTTAAGACAGAGTGTAAATGGCTAAAAATACAGTATTTATGTTAAAAATACACCCTGCGAAATCGCTTGAAATTGACTCTAAAAAAATGATTGACACGCCTATTGGATTATGATAGGTTAAGTTAGTGATGTTATAGTGGTGTATGTTGTGCGTAGACACATACGGCATAGATTATATAAATACTAATAATCTGAGTTAGGAGGTGTCATGATGAGAGTGAAAATCACGATGGCATGTACAGAGTGCAAGCAAAGAAATTACAATACGACAAAGAACAAGAAAACAACTCCGGATCGTGTTGAAATGAAGAAATATTGCAAATTCTGCAAAAAGCACACTGATCATAAAGAAACAAAGTAAGACAGTTTAGAAACGCAGACTAAATCAATCCGAAGGATGTGAATGCAATGGCTGCACAAACAGATGTACAAAAGAAGAGTGGCAAAAGCTTCTTTAAAGGTGTACGTGCTGAACTTAAAAAAGTAACTTGGCCAAATAAAGATGAACTTCTATCGTATACGACGGTTGTTCTAGTACTTTGCGGCATTATGACTGCGGGTCTATGGGTTGTGGATGCAGTATTTAACAACCTTCTTAAATTGGTCATGTAATACGCGTATTAAAAGGGAGGGCGGAGTCTTTCGTCATCTTATGATGGAGGCTAGGATCTATGTCTGAAAGAGAAGCGAAATGGTTTGTTGTCCATACGTACTCTGGGCACGAAAATAAGGTAAAAGCAAATATCGAAAAAATCGTGGAAAACAGAGGAATGGAAGACATAATCCTCGAAGTTGCTGTTCCCACTGAAGAAGTCGTAGAAGTTAAAAACGGTAAGAAAAAAACGAAGCTTAAGAAGATTTTTCCTGGTTATTGTATAATCAAGATGATCATGACAGATGAGTCTTGGTATGTTGTGCGTAATACGCGTGGTGTAACTGGATTTGTTGGACCAGCTTCAAAACCGATTCCACTTACTGATGAAGAAGTGGTGAACATGGGCATTGAGGAAAAAAGAGTTGTTGATATTGATGTTGTTATTGGTGACATGATTTCAGTTATTTCTGGACCTTTCGATACATTCGAAGGTATTGTTGAAGAAATTCACCCAGAAAAACAATCTCTAAAAGTTCTAATTTCAATGTTTGGGCGTGAAACGCCAGTAGAACTCGAGTTTTCACAAGTTCAAAAGCTGTAATAAGCTTGAACATATAAACTAATGTTACTTTAAAATCAAGGAGGTGTAACGCATGGCTAAGAAAGTTATGGGTCTGATCAAACTTCAGATTCCTGCAGGTAAGGCTACTCCAGCTCCACCGGTAGGTCCTGCACTAGGTCAGCACGGCGTTAACATTATGCAATTCACTAAGGAATTCAATGCAAGAACAGCGGATCAAGCTGGTATGATTATTCCTGTTGTAATTTCAGTATACCAAGACAGATCGTTCTCTTTCATTACTAAGACTCCACCAGCTGCAGTTCTTATTAAGAAAGCTTGCGGAATCAAGTCTGGTTCAGGCGAACCAAACAAAACTAAAGTTGCTGAGATCACTGAAGCTCAACTTCGTGAAATCGCAGAACTAAAAATGCCTGACTTAAACGCTGCTTCAGTTGAATCTGCAATGCGCATGATTGCTGGAACTGCTCGTTCAATGGGTATCACAGTTAAGTAAGAATTATCCGTCCTCGTGGGAGGATCGAACCGCTATTACCACAAAGGAGGTAAAGTAATATGGCAAAGCAAGGTAAAAGATACGAAGAAGCTGCTAAACTAGTTGATCGTAGCAAACTTTACGATGTAGAAGAAGCAATTTCTCTAATGAAGACAACTGCTAAAGCTAAATTCGATGAAACAGTTGAACTTCACATTAAATTAGGTGTTGACGGTCGTCACGCTGACCAGCAAGTTCGTGGTGCAATTGTACTACCTAACGGTACTGGTAAATCAAAAAAAGTTCTCGTTATTGCTAAAGGCGAGAAGGCTGAAGAAGCTAAAGCTGCAGGCGCTGATTTTGTTGGTGCTGAAGATATGATTGAAAAGATTCAAAAAGAAAACTGGTTCGATTTTGACGTGCTAGTTGCTACACCTGACATGATGGGTCTTGTAGGTCGTTTAGGTCGAGTTCTAGGTCCTAAAGGTCTTATGCCTAACCCTAAGTCTGGTACAGTAACATTTGATATTTCAAAAGGTGTTAACGAAATCAAGGCTGGTAAAGTTGAATACCGTCTAGACAAAACTAACATTATCCACGTTTCAATCGGTAAAGTTTCTTTTGAAGATGCTAAATTAGCAGAGAACCTAAACGCACTTATGGAAGCTGTAGTTAAAGCACGTCCATCTGCTGCTAAAGGTACTTACCTGAGAAGCGTTACTATGACAAGCACAATGGGTCCTGGTATCAAGATGAGCACAACTCATTTCTAATTTAATTTGAAATTAGACTTGACAACCAAGCAACCCGGTTATATACTATGCTTGTTTGAAAAATGAATACACACCGTAGACAGTAGGTGCGCAAGCTTAATTTCCTACCGAGGTATTGATAAATGCTTTCGTGAATTATGCATGAACTCAGCCTCTCTACTTTATTAAAATAGAGAGGCTTTTAATTTATTGGTGCCAGAAAACTGCTTTTAAGGAGGTGGACTGATGTCAAGCAACCTAGAAAACAAAAAAACTATCGTTGAAGAAATCAAAGCGAAGTTTGAAACAGCTCAATCTGCAGTTGTTGTTGACTACCGTGGTCTTACAGTTGAAGAAGTTACTGAATTACGTAACAAATTCCGTGAAGCCAACGTAGAATACAAAGTTTACAAGAACAATCTTGTAAAAATTGCAATTAAAGGTACTGAGTTTGAAGGACTTTCAGTAGATCTGACTGGCCCAAACGCAATCGCATTTGGTATTGAAGATGCTGTAGCTCCTGCAAAGATCGTTAAAGACTTTGCTAAAACAAATGAAAAACTAGAACTTAAGTCGGGTGTTGTTGAACGTGTTTACTACGACAACGCTAAGATTATGGAAATTGCTAACCTGCCTTCAAAAGAAGAGCTTATTGGCCGTTTCATGGGTTCTATCAAGGCTCCTGTTTCAAACTTCGCTTACTTCCTATCAAACCTGATGGAGAAGAAAGAAGAAGAAGGCGCAGAAGCGTAATAGGAAATTATTTAAAACTAACAAGTTAGTTAACTTATGAATATCGGAGGTTTATTGAAATGACTAAAGATCAAATCATTGAAGCGATTAAGGGTATGTCTATCCTTGAAATCAAAGATCTAGTAGAAGCATGTGAAGAAGAGTTTGGCGTATCTGCATCTGCACCAGTAATGGTTGGTGGAGCTGCTGGTGGAGCTGCTGCTGAAGAGCAATCAGAATTCGACGTAATTCTTGAATCTGCTGGCGCTAAGAAAATTGGCGTAATCAAAGTTGTTCGTGAAATTACAGGTCTAGGCCTTAAAGAAGCAAAAGCACTAGTTGATGGCGCTCCTGGCGCAATCAAAGAGGGTGTAGAAAAAGCTGAAGCTGAAGAACTAAAAGCTAAGCTTGAAGCTGCAGGCGCTGTTGTAGGTCTTAAGTAATCTACTTGCGGTGTGTTCATTGCGACGGCAAAGAGTCTTGAACTCTAAGCCGTCGCTTTTATTGTATGATGCTAAAATTAAAAATTAGCATATGCAATACTCTATAATAAAATAGAGTGGACGTTTATAAATGCATGAATAAGACAATTGTTAGAAGGACTTTGGAAAAATCTAAAGTTTCTTTTTTATGGCAAGAACTACTTATGGCATGAAACATTGTAGATATCTACTTGGACGGGAAAGACAGTCCGAGTAAATGGCCCGCCTAAGTAAATATTTATTAGTACATGACATTTTGACTTTAGATGTGAGTCGTAATAAGTGACTTGAAAGGTGTTCGATTACCAATCTAAAGAACATGAAAAAAGAGTTGACACCAAATATCAATTGTAGTATCATTTTATAATGCCATTATTATGTGGAATTGATAATTAAAATAGCCCAAATATCGCTTTTTTGGCGTTTTTTGTGTTTTGATTACCAACTTTATGTATATGTATAAGAAGTGCTTTGTAATCATTATGAATCGTACCGAAGATCTAAAGTGGGAGATTCTGTGAACGCTTGGCACAGTGTATTTGTAGGTTAAGGGAAGTCTCCCTAAGAAATAATATGATGAATTTTCATCCACGGAGCCTTTAATTATTTAGCATGAGGGGTGAAGTTTGAATGCCACAGCCTGTACAGCTCGGTAAAGTAGAACGTATGAGTTTCTCTAGAATTCCTAAGATATTGGATATGCCTAATCTTATTGAGATTCAGATGAAATCGTACAAATGGTTCCTTGAAGACGGCCTGATGGAAGCTTTCCAAGATATCTCGCCGATTCAAGATTATACTGGCAACTTGATTCTTGAGTTTATTGACTACGAACTGGATTCAGATCCTAAGTACGATGTCGAAGACTGTAAGGAAAGAGATGTTACGTATGCAGTACCTTTAAAGGTACAAGTTCGTTTCATTAATAAAGAAACGGGCGAAGTAAAAGAACAAAAAGTCTTCATGGGTGATTTCCCATTGATGACAGACAAGGGAACATTCATCATCAATGGCGCCGAACGTGTAATCGTAAGCCAGTTGGTGCGTTCTCCGGGTCCTTACTACGACGTTAAACTCGATAAGTCTGGATCTAAGCTATTCTCCACAACAGTTATTCCTAACCGTGGTGCTTGGCTTGAATACGAAACTGACTCGAACGACATTGTATCAGTTCGTATTGACCGTACTAGAAAATTACCAGTAACAGTTCTTGTAAGAGCACTAGGATTCCCAACAGATCAGGAAATCCTAAACTTCTTTGGTGAAGACGAACGTCTGCTAAAGTCTCTTGATAAGGACAACACTACAACAAAAGCAGAAGCTTTGGTCGAAATATACAAAAAGCTTCGCCCAGGTGAACCACCTACGGTTGAAAGTGCTACAAGCCTTATCAACTCATTGTTCTTTGATGACAAGCGTTATGACCTTGCAAAAGTAGGTCGTTACAAGTTCAACAAAAAACTGGGTCTTCTGAACAGAATTGAAACAGAAGTGTTAGCTGAAGATGTCGTACATCCTGAAACGGGTGAAATTATGGCAGAAGCTGGTGTTAAGATTGATCGTGATCTTGCGATGGAAATCGAAAACACGGGTATTAAATCAGTTGTTGTTGTAGGTGCAGAGGACAAACCTGTTAAAGTAATCGGTAACCAATTCGTTGATTTTGACAAGTATGTTCAAATTGAAGGTCTGCCTCGTATTGATCGTGCATATTACCCAGTTCTACGCGAAATTCTGGATATGTACACAGAAGAAGCAGATATAAAATCAGCAGTTGAAGAAAGAATTAAGGAACTTGTTCCTAAGAACATTATTCCTGATGATATTCTGGCTTCGATCAGTTACATTCTAGGTCTACCTCATGGTATTGGTAATGTAGATGACATTGACCACCTGGGTAACCGTCGTATTAGATCTGTTGGCGAACTGCTTCAAAACCAGTTCAGAATCGGTCTTTCAAGAATGGAACGTGTTGTTAGAGAAAGAATGACTATTCAAGATATGGATGTTATAACACCTCAAGCGTTGATTAACATTCGTCCTGTTGCAGCTGCAATTAAAGAGTTCTTTGGTTCATCACAGCTTTCACAGTTTATGGATCAGACCAACCCACTTGCAGAACTGACACACAAGCGTCGTTTATCGGCACTTGGACCTGGTGGTCTTTCGAGAGAGCGTGCGGGCTTTGAGGTTCGTGACGTCCATCACTCTCATTACGGTCGTATGTGTCCTATCGAGACACCGGAAGGCCCGAACATTGGTCTGATAGGTTCTCTATCTTCGTTTGCGCGTATTAACGAGTATGGATTCATTGAATCACCATACCGTCGCATTGATAAGGTCACAAACACTGTTTCAGACAGAATTGAATACCTCACAGCAGATGTAGAGGAAAAGTATATTGTTGCACCAGCGATTGAACCACTTAATGATGACATGAGCTTTGTAAATAGCAGAGTTGTTGCACGTCGTCGTGCGGATATCGCAGAATTCCCAAATACTCAGATTGACTATATGGAAGTTTCTGCACAGCAAATGGTATCTGTAGCAACAGCTATGATTCCATTCCTTGAAAATGATGATGCCAACCGTGCCCTAATGGGGTCAAACATGCAGCGTCAGGCGGTTCCACTACTTCAAGCACAGGCACCGATTATAGGTACTGGCATGGAGGGTATAGCTGGTCGTGATTCTGGTGTCGTGAAAATGGCAAAAGAAGATGGTGTTGTAGACTACGTTTCTGGCGATCGTGTAACGATTCGTCACAACGATGGTTCTAAAGAACACCACAATCTTCTTAAGTTCAAACGATCTAACCAAGGTACTTGTATTACTCAAAGACCTCTGGTTGATAAAGGTCAGGTTGTTAAGAAAGGTGAAGTCATCATGGACGGTCCTTCGACTGAACTTGGTGAAATCGCTCTTGGAACAAACCTACTGATCGGATTCATGACATGGGAAGGTTATAACTATGAGGATGCAATTCTTCTTAGTGAAGAATTAGTTCAAGAAGATAGACTCACTTCTATTCATATTGAAGAATACGAATCAGAAGCTAGAGATACAAAATTAGGTCCAGAAGAAATCACACGTGATATTCCAAACGTAAGTGATGATGCTCTTAGAAACCTTGACGAACGAGGAATCATTCGAATTGGTGCCGAAGTGCATGCTGGTGATATCGTTGTTGGTAAAGTTACGCCTAAAGGTGAAACGGAACTGACTGCAGAAGAAAGACTTCTTCGTGCAATCTTCGGCGAAAAGGCTAGAGAAGTCCGTGATACGTCACTACGTGTTCCACATGGTGAAGCTGGTATTATCATTGACGTAAAAGTCTTTACACGTGAAAATGGCGATGAACTTCCTCCGGGAGTAAACGAACTGGTACGTGTATATATCGCTAAGAAAAGAAAAATCCAGGTAGGTGACAAAATGGCCGGTCGTCACGGTAACAAGGGTGTAATTTCCCGCGTTCTGCCGATTGAAGACATGCCGTTCCTGAATGATGGTACGCCACTTCAGATCTGTCTTAACCCACTGGGTGTACCTTCTCGTATGAACATTGGTCAGGTCCTAGAGGTTCACCTTGGCATGGCTGCTAAAAAGTTCGGTTGGAAGGTTGCAACGTCAGTATTTGACGGCGCAAAAGAGACACAAATCATGGATCTGCTTGAAGAAGCAGGTTACCCTCGTAACGGTAAGATGACTGTTCGAGATGGTCGTACAGGTGACGCGTTTGATAACCCGGTAACTGTTGGCTACATGTACATGCTAAAACTTCACCACTTGGTTGATGATAAACTTCATGCTCGTTCTACGGGCCCGTACTCACTTGTTACACAGCAACCACTTGGCGGTAAAGCCCAGTTTGGTGGACAGCGTTTCGGTGAGATGGAAGTTTGGGCACTTGAGGCCTACGGTGCTGCATACACGCTACAGGAAATTTTGACTGTTAAGTCTGATGATGTTGTTGGTCGTGTTAAAGCATACGAATCTATCGTTAAGGGTGAAAACATCCCAGAACCGGGTATTCCAGAATCCTTCAAAGTTCTTATAAAAGAACTTCAGTCCCTAGCGCTTGATGTTAAAGTACTTAGAGATGACGAAGGCGAAATCGCAATGAAGGAATCTGAAGAAGATGGTGATGTGAGCTCAGATACAAAAGAGGTTCTAAAAGAGCAGCAAACTGCTAATGACGAATCAGCTATATTTGAGCGCAAAGGATTCACTGTTGACTTCTTAAACGAAGGTGACGAATAATTTTAACGGTTTTGATTCTGAGCATGAATGACTCTGATCGGAAGGGAGCGGTAACCCTTGCTGGAATTTAATAATTTTGATTCAATTAAAATTGGTTTGGCTTCCCCGGAAAAAATCCGGGCTTGGTCCAGAGGAGAAGTTAAAAAACCAGAAACAATTAACTATAGAACACTAAAGCCAGAGAAGGAGGGTCTTTTCTGTGAAAAGATCTTCGGCCCAACGAAAGACTGGGAATGTCACTGTGGTAAATACAAACGTGTTCGTTATAAAGGTGTAGTTTGTGATCGTTGTGGCGTTGAAGTCACAAAGGCCAAAGTACGTCGTGAGAGAATGGGTCACATTGAACTTGCTGCGCCTGTTTCTCACATCTGGTACTTCAAGGGTATTCCATCAAAGATGGGTATCCTACTCGACATGTCTCCACGAGCTCTTGAGAAAGTTCTATACTTCGCATCATACATTGTTATTGATGCAGGAGAGACGTCTCTAAGCTTTAAGCAGTTACTTACGGAAAAAGAGTATTCTGACTACCGTGAGAAATTTGGCAACGAATTTAAGGCTGCTATGGGTGCTGAGGCTGTTAAGGAAGTTCTAGACCTTCTAGACCTACCAAAACTTTCAGAAGAACTAAGTTCTAAACTGAAAGATGCAACAGGTCAAAAGAAGATTAGAACGCTGCGTCGACTAGAAGTAGTTGAAGCATTCAAAAAGTCTGAAAACAACCCAAGCTGGATGATCTTAGACGTAATCCCTGTAATTCCACCGGATCTACGTCCAATGGTTCAATTAGATGGTGGCCGTTTCGCGACATCAGATCTAAACGACCTTTATCGTCGTGTAATCAATAGAAACAATCGTCTTAAGCGTCTTCTTGAACTTGGCGCGCCAGACATTATTGTAAGAAACGAAAAACGTATGCTTCAGGAAGCTGTAGATGCGTTAATCGATAACGGTCGTCGTGGCCGTCCTGTTACTGGACCTGGTAACAGACCACTTAAGTCTCTGTCTGACATGCTTAAAGGTAAACAAGGTCGTTTCCGTCAGAACTTACTGGGTAAGCGTGTTGATTACTCTGGACGTTCAGTAATCGTTGTAGGACCTCAACTGAAATTCTACCAGTGTGGTCTTCCAAAAAAAATGGCTCTTGAGCTGTTCAAGCCTTTCGTAATGAAAAAGCTTGTAAAAGACGGATATGTACACAACATCAAGAGCGCTAAGCGTATGGTTGAGCGCGTTAAACCTGAAGTTTGGGATATCGTTGAAGAAGTAATCAAGGAGCACCCGGTTATGCTTAACCGTGCACCGACGCTTCATAGACTTGGTATCCAGGCATTTGAGCCAGTGTTAATTGAAGGTAAGGCTATTCGTCTTCACCCTCTTGTATGTACAGCTTATAACGCCGATTTTGATGGTGACCAGATGGCGGTACACGTTCCACTGTCAGTAGAAGCACAAGCAGAAGCACGTTTTCTTATGCTTTCAGTTAACAATATTCTTGCACCTAAAGATGGTAACCCGATTACAACACCATCGCAGGATATGGTTCTTGGCGCTTACTACATGACATTTGAGAAGGACGGCGAAATTGGCGAAGGCATGGTCTTCAAAGATTACAACGAGATGATTATGGCGTATGAAAATAAAGCTGTAACACTTCACTCTAAAGTTAAAGTTCGTCTGACCAATTCAGCAACTGGCGTTAAAGCTATTGTTGAGTCTACAGTGGGCCGTTTTATCTTTAATGAAGAAATTCCACAAGATATCGGATTCGTTAACAGAGAAGAAGATAAAACTTCTTTAGAAGTTGACTTCTTATGTACAAAGAAGAAGTTAGAAGAAATCATTGCCAAGTGTTTCGCTGAACATGGCAACACGGTAACTGCGGTAATGCTTGATCATATGAAAACAATGGGCTTTAGATATTCTACACGTGGTTCGGTTACAGTATCTGTTTCAGATATGGTGATCCCTCCTCAGAAGAAAGATCTTATTGCACAAGCTCGAGTACTTGTTGATAAATATCAGGGTGCTTACCGTAGAGGTTTAATCTCTGACGAAGAAAGATACAAGAAGATTATCCAAACATGGACTCAAACAACTGAAGAAGTTACTGATGCTCTAATGGAAAATCTAAGTGATCTTAACAACATCAAGATCATGGCGCACTCCGGTGCCCGTGGTTCTAGAAACCAGATCCGTCAGCTGGCGGGTATGCGTGGTCTTATGGCCAATGCAGTTGGTAAAACGGTTGAGATTCCTATCGTATCAAACTTCCGTGAAGGTCTAGGCGTACTAGAGTATTTCATCTCTACAACAGGTGCTCGTAAAGGTCTTGCCGATACAGCCCTACGTACAGCCGATTCAGGTTACTTAACACGTCGTCTTGTTGATGTATCACAGGATGTTATCGTTCGCGATATCGATTGTGGCACGGATCATGGTATTGTCGTTAAAGCCTTTATGAACGGAAATGAATTGATCGAACCATTTGTTGAACGTATTGTTGGACGTTTCCCTGCTAAAGATGTTATACATCCTAAGACGGGCGAAATGTTATGTGATACAGATACAATGATTTCTGATGAAATTGGTGCATCAATTGATGCTTCTGGTATCACAGAACTTGAAGTTCGTTCAGTATTAACATGTAGCACAGAGTACGGTGTTTGTGGTCGTTGTTATGGTGTCAACCTTGCAAACGGCAAACCAGTAAACGTTGGTGAAGCAGTTGGTATCATCGCTGCCCAATCAATCGGTGAACCTGGTACACAGCTTACAATGCGTACTTTCCATACCGGCGGTGTTGCCGGCGGCGATATCACGCAAGGTCTTCCTCGTGTTGAGGAACTTTTCGAAGCGCGTAAACCTAAAGGTTTAGCGGTAATTGCTGAAATGGCTGGAACAGTTTCATTTAGAGAAACTAAAAAGAAAAAAGAAGTAGTTATCACATCTGACAGTGGCGAATCGGCTGCGAGCCAAATCGTATTTGGTTCTCGTCTGAGAGTTGAAGCTGGAGATCACGTGGAAGCTGGTCAAATGATCACTGATGGTTCGATCAACCCACATGATATTCTGCGTGTTGTTGGTGTGAGAGGTGTACAAGAGTACATCACTTCTGAAGTTCAAAGGGTATACCGTCTACAGGGTGTTGATATCAATGATAAACACGTTGAGATCATCATCAAACAAATGCTTGGTAAAATCCGTGTAGAAGACCCAGCGGACACGACATTGTTTGAAGGTAGTGTTCAGAGCGTTCGAGCATTTAATGCTGAGAATGCACGTACTGCTGAAAATGGTGGAGAAATTGCAACTGGTGTTAGAACACTACTTGGTATTACGAAGGCATCACTGGCTACGGATTCATTCCTATCAGCGGCATCATTCCAGGAGACAACACGTGTCCTTACAGATGCAGCAATTAATGGTAAGGAAGACCGCCTTGTTGGTCTGAAAGAGAATGTTCTTATCGGTAAACTGATTCCTGCCGGAACAGGTATGAAGAAGTATAACGATGTGGCAATTCAAAAGCATGAAAGCCTGCAACCAGCTGATGACGAGTATAAAGTTCTGCTTTAACAAATTAATTGTTGACAGTCTAGATACCTGGTGTTAGAATATTGAAGTGTGCCAACAGGAGCTCACGCCTTATTGCGCCCTAGAGGAGGAGTTGTTATGCCGGTTCAAGAGTTGCAAATACTTGATCGGGATCACTTTAAGATCGGGGTCAAGCAGTCATCAAAAGCGATAACTGAAGGACGTGCCCTTAAGGTATTCGTCGCAAAAGATGCTGAACAGCATGTGACGAGGCACATTATAGAACTTGCTGAAGGTATGAATGTGGAAATTGAACTAGTCGATTCCATGCGTACTTTAGGTCAAGCCTGTCGGATAGACGTTGGTGCTGCGACAGCAGTTATAACTAAATAAATTAAATTTCAACTGGAAGGAGGTGCATGGAATGCCTACTATTAACCAAATTATTCGTAAGGGTCGTAAGAAGCAAGTCGATAAGTCTACTTCTCCTGCTCTTCAAAAAACGTTTAATACGTTAAAGAGAACTAATGTAAAGCAGAGCGCGCCACAAAAGCGTGGTGTTTGTACGTCAGTTAAAACAATCACGCCTAAGAAACCTAACTCCGCGCTTCGTAAAATTGCTAGAGTTCGTCTTACAAACGGTATGGAAGTTACGGCATACATCCCGGGTGTAGGTCACAACCTACAAGAGCATAGTGTTGTTCTTATCCGTGGTGGTCGTATCAAAGATTTACCGGGTGTTCGTTACCATATTGTACGTGGAGTTCTTGATACAGCTGGTGTAGCTGATAGAAATCAAGCGCGTTCAAAGTACGGAGCGAAGAAGCCTAAAGCAAAAAAGTAAGAAATACCTAAGTTAAAAACCACCTCTTCCTTCTAGCCATAGAAGGAAGAGGTTTTATCAAGTTTATATGGCGCCAACGACAAACTTAATTTTGTCGAGTACCGATGAAATCATTCATTGTATAGGAGGGAAGAGGCATGCCAAGAAAAGGTAATGTTCCTAAAAGAAAAGTTTACGCTGACCCGGTATACGGATCACAAGTCGTAACTAAGCTAATCAACAACATCATGCTGGACGGTAAAAAAGGTACAGCACAACAAATCGTTTACGGTGCTTTCGAAATCGTAGCTCAAGAGACTGGTAAAGACGCTCTTGAAGTATTCGAAGAAGCTCTAAACAACATCATGCCGATGCTAGAAGTTAAGGCTCGTCGTGTTGGTGGTTCTAACTACCAGGTTCCAATCGAAGTACGTCCAGTTCGTCGTCAGACACTAGGTCTTAGATGGTTAACTGAATTTACGCGTAAGCGTGGAGAACGTACTATGAAGGAAAGACTTGCAAAAGAAATTCTTGACGCAGCTAACAGCACTGGTGGCTCGGTTAAGAAAAAAGAAGATACACACAAAATGGCAGACGCAAACCGTGCATTCGCACACTACAGATGGTAATAGCCCTGGGCTAATATCATCTCCATTTGCTAACCATATTCCAATAGAAGATAACAGTAAGAGAGAGGAGGATACACAATGGCTAGAGCTTTTTCGCTTGAAAAAACTCGTAACATTGGTATCATGGCTCACATCGACGCAGGTAAAACTACGACGACTGAACGTATCCTTTACTACACTGGTCTGACACACAAGATCGGTGAGGTACATGATGGCGCTGCAACGATGGACTGGATGGAGCAGGAACAAGAACGTGGTATCACAATCACTTCTGCTGCGACTACTTGCCAATGGGACAACACACGGATCAACATCATCGATACACCTGGCCACGTTGACTTCACAGTTGAAGTTGAACGTTCACTGCGTGTACTGGATGGCTCTTGTGCAGTATTCTGTGCTAAGGGTGGCGTAGAGCCTCAATCCGAAACAGTTTGGAGACAAGCTAATAAATATCAAGTACCTCGTATGGCTTTTGTAAACAAGATGGATATTACAGGTGCTGACTTCCTACGCGTTGTTGGTATGATGAAAGATCGTCTTAAGGCAAATGCTGTTCCTGTTCAGCTACCAATCGGTGCTGAAGATGATTTCGAAGGTATCATTTCTTTAATGGAAATGAAAGCGATCTACAACATTGATGACGCTGGTCAGCAAGTTGAAAGACGTGAAATTCCTGCTGAGTTAGCTGAACAAGCTGAAGAATACAGAGCAGCAATGATTGAAGCAATCGTTGAAACTGACGAAGATCTAATGATGGCTTACCTTGAAGGTGAAGAGCCAACAATGGAGCAACTTATGCTTGCACTTCGTAAAGCTACAATTGCTAATGAAATCGTTCCTGTACTTTGTGGTTCTGCATACAAGAACAAGGGTGTTAACACACTTCTTGACGCTATCGTATCATTTATGCCTGCACCAACAGACATCGCTGCTATTAAAGGTGTAACTCCTGATGGCGAAGAAGATGAAAGAGCATCAAGCGATGAACTTTCATTCTCTGCTCTTGCGTTCAAGATTATGACAGATCCATTTGTAGGTAAACTAGCATTCTTCCGCGTGTACTCTGGTACACTGGATTCAGGATCTTACGTTTACAACTCTACAAAAGACAAAAAAGAACGTGTTGGTCGTATCATGCAGATGCATGCGGCTAAACGTGAAGAAATTCCTACAGTATACTCTGGTGATATCGCAGCAGCAGTTGGCTTAAAGTCTACTACTACTGGTGATACTCTATGTGATCAGAAAGATCCAATCATTCTTGAATCAATGGAATTCCCAGAGCCTGTTATCGAGGTTGCTATCGAGCCTAAGACTCGTGCTGGCCAAGATAAAATGGGTATTGCTCTTGCTAAACTTGCAGAAGAAGATCCAACGTTCCGTACTTACACAAATGAAGAAACTGGTCAGACAATCATCGCTGGTATGGGTGAGCTTCACCTTGAAATCATCGTTGACCGTCTACTAAGAGAATTCAAAGTGGAAGCGAACATTGGTGCTCCTCAAGTATCTTACAAAGAGACAATGACTAAAGCTGTTGAAGTTGAATACAAGCACTCTAAGCAATCTGGTGGTAAAGGTCAGTATGGCCACGTTAAGATCAGAATGGGCCCGAACGAGCCTGGCGAAGGTTATACATTCAAGAACTCAACGGTTGGTGGATCTGTTCCTAGAGAATACATCGAGCCTTGTAACCAAGGATTCAAGCAGTCTATGGCTAATGGTATCCTAGCTGGTTTCGAAGTTGTTGATATCAACGTTGAGCTGTATGATGGTTCTTACCATGATGTCGATTCTTCTGAAATGGCCTTCAAACTTGCCGCATCTATGGCATTCAAGGAAGGTATGCGTAAAGGCGCTCCTGTACTTCTTGAGCCTGTGTTCAAAGTTGAAGTTGTCGTACCTGAAGAGTACACTGGTGACGTTGTTGGTGATATCAACTCTCGTCGTGGTCAACTTGAAGGTATGGAAATCAACCAAGGTGCTCAAACGATCCGTGCATTTGTTCCTCTAGCGAACATGTTCGGTTACGCGACAGACCTTCGTTCTAAGTCACAAGGCCGTGGTAACTACTCAATGGTATTTGACCATTTCGAGCCACTACCTAAGAACCTTGCTGAAAAAATAATGGAAAAATAAATCACTGTGAAGTGTGGGTAACCAGTGTGGTGAGTTTCATCATACTGGTACCGTTCTTACATAAAGTGATCAACTAATATGAATAAATTCCACATTATTGATATAATGTAGAGGAGGAACTTTAAAATGGGTAAAGCTAAATTTGAAAGAAATAAGCCACACGTTAACATTGGTACAATTGGCCACGTTGACCACGGTAAAACTACTCTAACTGCTGCTATCACAAAGGTACTTTACGATAAGTACGAACTGGGTGAAAAAGTAGATTTCGAAAACATCGATAAGGCTCCAGAAGAGCGTGAGCGTGGAATCACAATTTCTACTGCACACGTTGAATACGAAACGCCAGCTCGTCACTACGCACACGTAGATTGCCCGGGTCACGCGGATTACGTTAAGAACATGATCACAGGTGCTGCACAGATGGATGGATCTATCCTAGTAGTATCAGCTGCAGATGGTCCAATGCCACAAACACGTGAGCACATCCTTTTATCTCGCCAGGTAGGCGTTCCTTACATCGTAGTATTCATGAACAAGTGTGACATGGTAGACGATGAAGAACTTCTAGAGCTAGTTGAAATGGAAATCCGTGAGCTACTTTCAGAGTACGACTTCCCAGGTGATGACTGTCCAGTAATCCAGGGTTCTGCTCTTAAGGCTCTTGAAGGCGACGCAGCATGGGCTGAAAAGATCGTTGAAATGTTCGAAGTTATTGATGAGTACATCCCAACTCCAGAGCGTGACGTAGACAAGCCATTCCTAATGCCAGTAGAGGACGTATTCTCTATCACTGGTCGTGGTACAGTTGCTACAGGTCGTGTTGAGCGTGGTATCGTAAACGTTTCAGATAACGTTGAAATTGTTGGTCTAGCAGAAGAAACGCGTACAGTAGTGTGTACTGGTGTTGAAATGTTCCGTAAGCTTCTAGATTCAGGTCAAGCAGGCGACAACATTGGCGCATTACTACGTGGTATCCAAAGATCAGAAATCGAACGTGGACAAGTACTTGCAAAGCCAGGTTCAGTAAACCCACACACTAAGTTCGAAGCACAAGTATACGTACTTAAAAAAGAAGAAGGCGGACGTCATACTCCATTCTTCAACAACTACCGTCCACAGTTCTTCTTCAGAACTACAGACGTAACTGGTGCAGTAACACTTCCGGAAGGAACGGAAATGTGTATGCCTGGTGATAACATTGAAATGGTAATCGAGCTAATCGCTCCGATCGCTGTTGAAGATGGCCTAAAGTTCTCTATCCGTGAAGGTGGACGTACTGTAGGTGCTGGTTCTGTAATTAAGATCATCGAGTAAGCATACCTGCTTATTTGTGTAAGTTTAATCGCTTATACTAATTAATCTATTTATAGATTACTAAAAAGATCATTTTACGAAACACTAAATAGATGAGTTCATGGCGAACTCTGTGATATATGATATTAGAGGACTGTTCTTAGGAACAGTCCTTTTTAATTTTAGTGAAACTTAAGCAGGCGCTGTACAATCGCTTCAGTTTTTGAGAATCCAACAATTGCTCAGAAAAGCAAAATAGAATCGATTAGATTAAGGGCATTTACTGGTGAAACAAATGCTTGAAAAAAAACATAAAAAACTTATAAAAAACTTATAAAAAAGGCTTGCAAAGTAGGAAAGAATCTATATAATAATAGGAGTGCAGTTAAAGCACGTAATGACCTGTTTCTTCTATATAAATAGAGCGGAACATCTTTCTTATATAAGAAGATTTCATAAAATCAAATTGAGTTTGTGGAAGTCGTTTATGTAGCAGAAACATGTCATACTGCATTGCAAGAAAAAAAGTTTTAAAAAACTTTTAAAAACGCTTGCAAACATTAAGTGTTTCATGTATACTAACATAGCGTGTTTGAACTGCGATGAAGTAGGAGGTTACTAGGCTAGGTAGTCCTGCCAGCTGAGAGAACTTCTACGGAGAAGTGTCCACTCAAAGAAGTGGGCGACCGTTTTCTCGGGGCACTTTTAATTTGAGGCTCAAGAAACACCCGGGCCAGTGTGCTAGAAGAAAACGTCGTACAAGCAAGATTATACGATGAAAAGGAGGGAAATTTAAATGAGTAATGCAAGTCAAAAAATCAGAATCAAATTGAAGTCTTTCGATCACAAAGTTCTTGATGCATCTGCTAAGAAGATTGTTGAGACAGCTAAGAACACGGGTGCTGAAGTTTCAGGTCCAGTTCCACTGCCAACAAAAAAAGAGATTGTTACAATCCTAAGAGCGGTACACAAGTACAAAGATTCTAGAGAGCAGTTTGAAATGAGAACGCACAAGCGTCTTATCGACATTCTGAGCCCAACGCCAAAGACGGTTGATTCTCTAATGAGACTAGACCTACCTGCTGGTGTGGATATCGAAATTAAGTTGTAATACTAAGTTGTAAGGTTTCCATAGATTCCGATCGATGAACCTGATGATTTTAGTATGATTGCGCTGATAGCGTAATCCGCTGTAAAGTTAATCGGAGGTGTACCAATGATTCTTGGTAAAAAAATCGGTATGACTCAGGTCTTCAATGAAGATGGTGTTGTAACACCAGTTACAGTTGTTGAAGCTGGACCTGTAGTCGTAACACAAATTAAAACTGTTGAAACTGATGGATACAATGCTATTCAAGTAGGTTTTGCAGATCAAAAAGCTAACAGAGTTAACAAGCCGCAAAAAGGTCATTTTGACAAAGCTGGCGTTGCTCCAAAGCGTCTTCTACAAGAGTTTCGTGTAGAAAATCCTGCAGATTACACTGTTGGTCAAGAAATCAAAGCTGACGTACTAGAAGCTGGCATGATGGTTGACGTAACAGGTACTTCTAAAGGTAAAGGTACTGCTGGTACTATCAAGCGTTATAACCAAAGCACTGGTCCAAAAACTCATGGTTCTAAGTTCCATAGAGCTGCTGGTTCACTGGGTGCTGCATCCTATCCTGCTCGCGTTATCAAAGGCATGCACATGGCGGGTCACATGGGTCATGAGACTTCAACGGTTCAAAACCTTGAAATCGTGCGTGTTGACGCTGAAAGAAACATCGTTCTTGTAAAAGGTGCCGTTCCGGGTCCTAGAGGCGGATTTGTTTCATTCAAGAAGACTACCAAAAACATCAGGTAAGAGTAAGGAATAGGAAAGGAGGAACGAACAGTGCTTAAACATGATATGATCAATGTATCTGGCCAGAAAGTTGGCGAGATTGAACTGAATGAAAGTGTATTTGCTGCTGAAGTTAATGAAGCAGTACTACACGAAGTAGTTAAAAACTACCTTGCTAATCAAAGACAAGGCACGCACGCTGCTAAGACTCGTTCTGAAGTACGCGGCGGCGGCAAGAAGCCTTTCCGTCAAAAAGGAACTGGTCGCGCTCGTCAAGGTACGACTCGTGCGCCACACTTTGTAGGCGGTGGTGTTGCATTTGCTAAGAAGCCAAGAGATTTCTCTTATAGACTAAACAAGAAAGTTAAACGTCTTGCACTAAAGTCTGCTCTTTCAGCAAAAGTTAACAACAATGAACTAATCGTAATCGACGAACTGAGCATGGATGCAGCACGTACGAAGGATATGATAAATATTCTTACTAACGTAAATGCAGCTAAGAAAGCTCTAATCGTTACTGCTGATAAGAACGAAAATGTAATTCGTTCTGCGAACAACATCAAAGGTGTTGCGACTGCAGAAGCTCAAGGTGTGAATGTATACCAGATTCTTCACCATGACACTTGCATCCTGACTAAAGAAGCTGTTCAAAAGATCGAGGAGGTGTACGCATAATGAAAACATCATACGATGTAGTCATCAGACCGATTATCACTGAAACTTCAATGATGGGCATGTCTGAAAAGAAGTACACATTCGAAGTACACAGAACTGCTAACAAAACTGAAGTTAAAGACGCAATTGAGTCAATCTTCGGCGTTAAAGTAGATACTGTAAATACAATGAACGTTAAAGGCAAGAAGAAGCGTCAAGGCAAATTTGAAGGTTACCGTCGTAGCTGGAAAAAAGCTATCGTTAAACTTTCTGCTGACAGCAAAGAAATTGAATTCTTCGAAGGCATGTAATAACAATAAAATTTGGAATTAAAGGAGGGAATCACGATGGCAGTTAGAGGTTTTAAACCTACGTCTCCTTCAAGACGTCACATGACGGTTTCTACATTTGAAGAAATCACAACAGCTAAGCCTGAAAAGTCACTCGTTGTTTCACTTAAGAAACACTCTGGACGTAACAATCAAGGCAAAATCACGATTCGTCACAGAGGTGGCGGTTCAAAGATAAAGTACAGAATTATCGACTTCAAACGCGATAAAGAAGGTGTCCCTGCAAAGGTAACTACAGTTGAGTACGATCCTAACAGATCTGCTAACATCGCTCTAGTAACTTATGCAGATGGCGAAAAGCGTTACATCCTAGCTCCAGAAGGCGTAACAGTTGGTACTCCAATTCTTTCTGGTCCTGAGGCTGATATTAAGCCTGGTAATGCAATGAAGCTAATGGATATGCCTACTGGTACTTTTGTTCACAACATCGAGCTAAAGCCTGGTAAAGGTGGTCAGCTTGCTCGTTCTGCTGGTATGTCTGCACAGCTTATGGCTAAAGAAGGCAACATGGCTCTTCTAAGACTACCATCTGGCGAAATGCGTTATGTTCGTAAAGAATGTCGCGCAACTATCGGCGTAGTTGGTAACTCAAGCCACGAAAACGTAACGATTGGTAAAGCTGGTCGTAAGCGTCACATGGGTATTCGCCCAACAGTTCGTGGTTCTGTAATGAACCCTAACGATCACCCTCATGGTGGTGGTGAAGGTCGTACACCAGTTGGTCGTCCAGCTCCATGTACTCCTTGGGGTAAGCCGGCTCTTGGTTACAAGACTCGTAAGAAGAACAAGCAATCTGATAAATATATCGTTTCACGCAGAAAGTAACGGTTACAGGCATTTAGAGGCAGATACATTTGAATATGTTGCCTCTTGAGCCTTCGTTTCCTAGAGAAGGGAGGATTCACAGTGGGAAGATCTCTTAAGAAGGGACCTTTTATTCATAAAGGGCTGCTGAAGAAAATTGAATCTATGAATGAAAAAGGGGAAAAGCAAGTCGTTAAGACTTGGTCTAGAGCATCAACTATTTTTCCTCAAATGGTAGGCCACACGGTTGCAGTTCATGATGGACGCAAGCATGTTCCTGTATACATTACAGAAGACATGATTGGACACAAGCTTGGTGAATTTTCACCAACAAGAACTTTCCGTGGTCACGCTGGAGATAAAAAAGGTAAAATTCGGTAAAACGAAATTTTGTTGATACGATCGGAAGGAGGTTAACTAATGGAAGCTAGAGCTCTAAAAAAAGGCGTTCGAATCTCACCTCGTAAGATGAAGCCGATCAATGATCTGGTTAGAGGCAAGAACGTAAAAGATGCAAGTGCGATCCTGAAGTTTACACCGAGAAAAGGCGCTCGCGAACTATTAAAAGTTCTTGAGTCTGCTATAGCTAACGCTGAGAACAACTTTGACATGGATGTTGAAAGCCTATACGTTTCAGAAGTATTTGCTAATCAAGGTCCTGTTATGAAAAGATGGAAAGCTGGTTCAATGGGTCGTGCGAACCCAATCCTGAGAAGAACGAGCCATATCGGCGTTGTCGTTGCTGAAAAAGAATAAGGAGGGACTAACGCATGGGTCAAAAAGTAAGTCCACACGGTCTCAGAGTCGGCGTCATCAAGGACTGGGATTCAAAATGGTATGCTAATAAAAAAGATTTCTCTGATCTTCTTGTAGAAGATTACGATATCAGAAAATACATCAAGAACACGCACAAACGTGCAGGTATCTCTCGTATTTACATCGATCGCGCTGCTAACAGCAAAGTACGTATTAACGTATTTACTGCTAAGCCAGGTATGATTGTTGGTAAAGGCGGAGAAACTATCAAGAAGCTTCGTGAAACACTACAGAAGATGACTGGAAAAGCTGTTCAGCTTGACATCTCTGAAGTACAAAACGCTGAAGTTGATGCACAGTTAATCGCTGAAGCAGTTGCATTTGCACTTGAAAGACGAGTTGCTTTCCGTCGTGCAATGAAGCAATCAATCGGTAGAGCTATGCGTCAAGGTGCTCTTGGTATCAAGATTCAAACTGCTGGTCGTCTAGGCGGCGCAGAAATGGCACGTACTGAAGGTTACTCAGAGGGCAATGTTCCACTGTCAACTCTTCGTGCTGACATTGATTACGGATTCGCTGAAGCGGATACAACATACGGAAAAATCGGTGTTAAAGTTTGGTTAAACAAAGGTGAAGTTCTTCCTAAGCCAGGTGAAGGTCGCGTTCTTACTCGTCTTACTGCTCGTGAGCGTAAAGACAACAAGCGTGGCGGTAACCGTAACAGAAAGCCTAACCAAAACCGTAAGCCAAGAAGAAACAACGAAAAGAAAAACTAATCCTTTTGTCAAGAAGTTCGAGGAAGGAGGCAACGCTCCATGTTAATGCCTAAAAGAGTAAAGCGTCGTAGACAGCATAGAGGCAGAATGACTGGTCAAGCACACCGTGGAAACACAGTATCTTACGGTGATTTCGGTTTAGTAGCTACTGAGCCTGCTTGGATCACATCTCGTCAAATTGAAGCTGCACGTATCGCAATTAATAGAAAAATGAAAAGAACAGGTAAAGTCTGGATTAAGATTTTCCCTCATAAGCCAGTAACACAGAAACCTGCTGAAACTCGTATGGGTGCCGGTAAAGGTTCTCCAGAGTTCTGGGTTGCAGTAGTTAAGCCAGGAAGAGTAATGTTTGAGCTTTCAGGCGTAGATGAAGAACTAGCACGCGAAGCAATGCGTCTAGCAGCTATGAAGTTACCTATTAAGTGTAAATTCGTAACGCGTGAAGATTCGGAAAAGGGTGGTGAAGCATAATGTTAGCTAAAGAGCTGCGTGAATTAACTGATGCGGAACTGCATACTAAAATTACTGATCTTAAGTCTGAACTGTTTAATCTAAGATTCCAGCTTGCTACTGGTCAGTTAGATAACCCTATGCGTATTAACGGTGTTAAGAAGAGCATTGCTCGCGCAAAGACGGTTCTCAGAGCACGTGAGATCAAAGCCTAAAGGAGGTTAACGTCGTGGAAAGAGGCAATAGAAAAGTCCGCGTTGGCCTAGTAGTCAGCGATAAAATGGATAAAACAATAACTGTAAGAGTTGAAGATTTCATTCGTCATCCTCTATACGGTAAGCGCATTAAGCGTTCTAAGAAGTTTAAAACACACGATGAAAACAACATTTGCTCTATGGGCGACCGTGTTAAAATCATGGAAACTCGTCCACTCTCTAAAGACAAGAGATGGAGACTTGTTGAGATTGTAGAAAAAGCGAAGTAGAGCTGTCGGAAGGAGGATAATCACATGATTCAACAAGAATCGCGTTTGAAAGTTGCGGATAACTCCGGCGCTAAAGAACTGCTTTGCATCCGAGTACTAGGCGGATCAAAGAGAAGATACGCTAACATTGGCGACGTCATCGTTGCTGCTGTTAAAGATGCAACGCCAGGCGGAGTTGTTAAAAAAGGTACTGTTGTTAGAGCGGTAGTTGTACGTACTAAAAAAGGTGTACGTCGTAATGACGGTAGCTACGTAAAGTTTGATGACAACGCTGCAGTTGTTATCAAAGAAGACAAGAACCCGGTAGGTACTCGTATCTTCGGTCCTGTCGCAAGAGAGCTTCGTGAGAACAAATACATGAAGATCCTGTCTCTAGCACCGGAAGTACTGTAAAGGTTGGAGGTGTAGCAAGTGCAAATTAAAAAGGGTGACACGGTAGTAGTTATAGCCGGTAAAGATAAAGGTAAGAAGGGCAAAGTCCTTCAAGTATTCCCTAAAAAAGAGCGCGTGCTGGTTGAAGGAGCTAATATGGCTACTAAACACCAGAAGCCAACTCAGCAAATGCAACAAGGCGGTATTATCCATCAGGAAATGCCACTGCACGTTTCAAACGTTATGGTTTGGGATGAAAAAGCTAAGAGTGGTACACGTGTTAAGTTCGAAACAAAAAATGATAAAAAAGTGCGTGTGGCTGTTAAGTCCGGCAACGTTATCGATTAATATTCGCCGAAAGGAGGTAACAGAACATGGCTAGACTAAGAGACAAGTATAAAAATGAAGTTGCGAAAGCACTACATGATAAATTTGAATACAACTCTGTAATGGAGATCCCTAAGTTTGATAAGATTGTTGTAAACATGGGTCTAGGTAGCTCAAAAGACAACCCTAAAGCGGTTAAAGCTGCAGCGGTTGAAATGGCTACTATTACGGGTCAAAAACCTGTAATTACAATGGCTAAGAAATCAATCTCTAACTTCAAACTTCGTGAAGGCATGTCAATCGGCTGCAAGGTAACACTTCGCGGTGCTCAAATGTACGAATTCATGGATCGTTTCATGAATATTGCTCTGCCACGTGTACGTGACTTTAGAGGCGTTAATCCTAATGCGTTCGACGGTCGTGGTAACTACACTGTTGGTATCAAAGAACAGCTGATTTTCCCTGAAATCGAGTATGATCAAGTTGACGCGGTTCGTGGTATGGACATTACGTTCGTTACAACTGCAAAAACAGATGAAGAGGCTCGTGAGCTACTTAAGCTTATGGGGATGCCATTCAGCAAATAAGGAGGGATCGCAGTGGCTAAAAAAGCTATGAAGGTTAAACAAGCGAGAAAACAAAAGTTTTCTACGCGTGAATACAATAGATGTCGAATTTGCGGTCGTCCGCATGCTTACCTAAGAAAATTCGGTATTTGTCGTATTTGCTTTAGAGAATTGGCTTACAAAGGCCAAATTCCAGGTGTCCGTAAGGCAAGCTGGTAATACGGAAGGGAGGAAAACTCATATGATGATTACAGATCCTATTGCAGATATGCTTACGCGTATCAGAAATGGCAACATGGTTCGTCACGCATCAGTTGATGTTCCTGCATCAAACACAAAGAAGCGCCTAGCAGAAATTCTTCTTTCAGAAGGTTTCGTAAAGGGCTTTGACGTCATCGACGATGGCAAACAAGGAATTATCCGTGTTCAATTAAAATACGGTGAAAATAATGAACGAGTAATCACAGGTCTTAAAAGAATTTCTAAGCCAGGTCTACGTGTTTACGCTAAGAGAAACGAGATTCCAAAGGTACTAGGCGGTCTAGGTATGGCTGTTGTATCTACTTCTAACGGTATTGTTACTGATAAAGAAGCTCGTAAATTAGGCGTTGGCGGCGAAGTTCTGTGCTACGTTTGGTAAGAATTGAGGAAAAGTAGGAGGTGCAATAATGTCACGAGTTGGTAAATTGCCGATCACGATTCCTCAAGGGGTAGAAGTTAAGGTTTCGGAAACGAATCTTGTAACTGTAAAAGGCCCTCTTGGTGAACTGAGCGAGCAGATCGATAAAGGCATGAAAATTGTAATCGATGGCGACTCTCTAACAGTTGAGCGTCCATCGGATTTAAAGAGATTTAGAGCTCTTCATGGTCTTTCTAGAGCACTTATCAACAATCTTGTTGAAGGTGTTACTAAAGGCTATGAAAAGAAACTTCAAATCGTTGGTGTTGGTTACAGAGCAATCAAGAAGGGCAAAAACCTTGACCTTCAATTAGGATTCTCTCACCCAGTTTCAATGGAAGATCCAGAAGGCATTACGACTGAATGTCCATCAAACACTGAGATCATTGTAAAAGGCATCAACAAGCAACTTGTTGGTAACTACGCTGCAAAGATCCGTGACTGGAGAAAGCCTGAGCCTTACAAGGGCAAAGGAATTCGCTACGTTGATGAGTACGTTAGACGTAAAGAAGGCAAGGCTGGTAAGTAATTAAGAAGGGAGTGACATAGGATGATCAATAAATCAAGTAAGAATAGCATGCGTCAGTCTCGTCAGAGACGTGTTAGATCAAAAGTATCCGGCACAGCTGAGCGTCCTAGACTGAATATCTATAGAAGTCTTAACAACATGTATGCACAGATCATCGATGACACGACAGGTACTACGCTGGTTTCGGCCTCTACTCTGGATGCGGACATTAAGAGCCAACTTTCAGTAACAGGCAATAAAGAAGCAGCGAAAGCTGTCGGTGAAGCTATCGGTAAAAAAGCAGTTGAAAAAGGCATAGATTCTGTCGTATTTGACAGAGCGGGTTACCTGTACCACGGTCGTGTTAAGGAATTAGCAGACGGTGCACGTGCAGCTGGTCTGAAATTCTAAGGGAGGTACAAAAATGGCGCTTTATAAAATTGATGCGAACAAACTTGACCTCAAAGAGCAGGTTATCAATATTAACCGAGTTACTAAAGTTGTTAAGGGCGGTCGTAACTTCCGCTTCAGCGCACTTGTGGTTATCGGAGACGAAAACGGCCACGTAGGCGTAGGTACTGGTAAAGCTCTTGAAGTACCTGAAGCAATTCGTAAAGCTATCGAGAATGCTAAGAAAAACATGATCTTCGTTCCTCGCGTTGGTACTACTGTACCTCACGCAATTAAAGGCGAATTTGATGGTGGTAAGGTTCTTATCATGCCTGCACACGAAGGTACTGGCGTTATCGCTGGTGGTCCTGTTCGTGCGGTACTAGAACTTGCTGGTATCAAGGATGTACGTGCTAAGTCACTTGGCTCGAACAATCCTAAGAACATGGTTAACGCAGCACTTGACGGAATTCAAAAAATGAAGACTGTTGAACAAGTTGCTAAACTTCGCGGCAAATCGGTAGAAGAGATTCTTGGATAGGGGGAAAACACCTTGGCTAACATCAAGATCAAACTCGTAAAGAGTACTATCGGCGCAAAGCCTAAGCATAGACTTACAGTTCAGGCACTAGGCCTGAGAAAAATTGGTCAAGTGGTAGAGAAGCAGGACAATCCTCAAATGAGAGGCATGGTTCAGCAAGTACGCCACTTGGTACAAGTTGAAGAAGCTTAAATAAGGAGGTGTCAACATGAAGCTACATGAACTGAGACCTGCTGCAGGTTCTACAAAAAACCGTAAGCGTATCGGTCGTGGTACTGCTTCCGGTCAGGGTACAACTGCTGGTCGTGGTATGAATGGTCAGAACTCGCGTTCTGGCGGCGGTGTACGTCCTGGTTTCGAAGGTGGTCAAATGCCACTGTTCAGACGTCTACCAAAACGTGGTTTCAAGAACTTTACAAAAAAGAACTGGACGATTGTAAATGTTGAAACGCTGAATAAATTCGAAGACGGTACAGAAATAACTCCAGAAATGCTTCTGGAAACAGGCGTACTTAGCAAAATTGAGTACGGCGTAAAAATCCTTGGCGATGGTGAGCTAACAAAAAAGCTTACAGTTAAGGCAAACAAATTCACTCAGTCTGCTATCACGAAAATTGAAGCGGCTGGAGGAAAGGCAGAGGTGATCTAACTTGTTCGCTACGCTGAGAAATGCTTGGAAAATACCTGATTTACAAAAACGAATGATCTACACATTGATGATGATTGTCGTATTCAGATTAGGTGCCCACGTTCCGGTACCTGGTGTTGACGCTAATAAGCTCGCAACACTTTTCGCAAATGAAGACGGTTTATTTGGATTCTTCGACCTACTTTCGGGTGGTTCGTTCAAAAACTTCTCGCTATTTGCTCTGGGTATATCGCCATACATCACAGCGTCGATCATTGTTAACTTACTTCAAATTGCCATCCCATCTCTTGAGCAATTAGCTAAAGAAGGGGAAGAGGGTCGTAAGAAATTAGCACAAATGACTCGTTATGGTACAGTTATTTTAGCTCTAATCCAAGGTATTGGTATGAGTGCTGGTATTTTCAGACCTGCTTTCATCGAGTTCAATGCGCCATCTATGGCTGTTTCTGTTTTGACACTAACAGCTGGTACTGCATTCCTCATGTACTTAGGCGAGAAGATCACTGAAAACGGTATAGGTAATGGTATTTCATTGTTTATCTTTGCCGGTATCATTTCGAGAATGCCAATAAGCATTCAAACAACTATTTACAAGACAATTAATAACGAGATTTCAATCTTCGCAATTATTCTCTTCGCAGTTGTTGCTATTGGTGTAATCATGGGTGTAATTTACATTCAGCAAGGTCAAAGAAAGATTCCAGTACAATACGCTAAGCGTGTTGTTGGCCGTAAGCAATATGGTGGTCACAGCACACACATTCCGCTAAAGGTAAACCAGGCGGGCGTTATTCCGGTAATCTTCTCAATGTCATTGTTAATGTTCCCGATGACTATTGCACAATTCATGCCTCAAAGCGGATTCTATGCGTTTATGAGTGCAAACTTTAATACAGGAAGCTTCCTGTACAACTTCTTGTACACGTTGCTAATCATTGGCTTCACTTACTTCTACACTTCAGTAACATTCAACCCGTTTGACGTTGCTGATAATATGAAGAAAAACGGTGGTTTCATCCCAGGCATTCGTCCTGGTAAGCCAACAGCTGATTACCTAATGCGTACACTAAACAGAATCACATTTGCTGGTGCAATCTTCCTAGCGATTATCGCAGTAATGCCTAATCTGACAGGATCACTATCTGGCGCTGATTTCAAATTTGGTGGCACATCATTACTAATCGTTGTAGGTGTTTCTATTGAAACAATGAAACAGATCGAGTCGCAAATGATTATGCGTCACTACCAAGGTTTCCTTAAGTAGAGTGAACAGGAGTGTATAGCATGAGATTAATTTTACTCGGACCTCCAGGGGCCGGAAAAGGTACACAAGCAGCAAGTATTGTCGACAAGTATGACGTTCCTCATATTTCTACGGGAGATATCTTCCGTGCGAACATTAAGGGCGGTACAGAACTTGGCAAGAAAGCGAAATCATATATTGACCGTGGAGAGCTGGTTCCTGATGAAATTACTGTAGCAATCGTCGAAGACAGATTAGCACAGGATGACACAAAAGCTGGTTTTTTACTGGATGGATTTCCTAGAACGGTAGAGCAAGCGAAGGCGCTTGATAAAGCACTGACGCGTATGAATTGCTCTCTTGATTGCGTTCTGAACATCCAAGTTGACCCTAGCGTTTTAGTAGAACGTGCTGTGGGTAGAAGAATCTGTAAAGATTGCGGCGCAACTTACCATATTGCTTTTAATCCTGTAAAGGTAGAAGGCGTATGTGACAAATGTGGTGGCGAGCTTTACCAACGTCCGGATGACAACGAAGAAACAGTATCGAATCGCATTCAGGTTTATATGAACCAAACTTCTCCACTGATTGAATACTACACGGATCAAAAGATCCTTGTAAGCATAGACGGTCAGAGAGATATCGATGTGGTGTTTGAGGATATCACTTCTACGTTGGGGAGTCTCTAATAATGATTATCCTGAAGTCGAAGCGCGAAATTGAGACGATGCGCGAATCTGGAAAGATTGTCGCGCACGTCCACGACGTGCTGAAGTCTCATATAAGACCGGGAATCACAACCAAGAAATTGGATGAAATCGCTGAGAAGGAAATTCGTAAGCACGGTGCTATTGCAGCATTTAAAGGCTACGGCGGATTTTCAGGAAGCATTTGTGCCTCGATTAATGAAGAGGTCGTTCACGGGATTCCCAGTGCCAGTCGAGAGCTAAAAGATGGTGACATTATCAGTATTGATATTGGGGCGCTGAAAAACGGGTTCTACGGTGATGCTGCGAAAACATTCGCAGTCGGCCAGATCACGGAATCAGCTCAGAACTTAATCGATGTGACAAGACAAAGCTTTTACGAAGGTTTAAAGTATTGTCGTGTTGGTTATAGACTTTCTGATGTTTCCCACGCTATCCAAAGTTACGTTGAGTCTCATGGTTTTTCCGTCGTTCGAGATTTCGTCGGACACGGCATAGGAACCAATCTGCATGAAGATCCTCAAATACCGAATTATGGCCCACCGGGCAAAGGCCCACGGCTAGCTGAAGGTATGGTCCTTGCGATCGAACCTATGGTGAATGCTGGGGGTTATTCAGTCGAGATTCTAAAGGATAAGTGGACTGTTGTTACGATTGACCGCAGCCTGTCGGCTCATTATGAGCATACACTTGCGATCACCGATGATGAACCACTATTACTGACGAGTCTGGATTAAGCGAGGTGGCAGATTTGGAAACAACGAAGGATATAATGATCGGACAATATGTCAGATCAAAAGCCGGACGTGATAGAGACCGAGTTTTTCTAGTAACGCAAGTTATAGACGAGAAATTTGTTCTGATTGCAGACGGAGATCTTCGGAGAATCGAAAAGCCGAAAAAGAAGAAGATCAGACATTTGGTTGTTATAAACCAGGTGAGTGAAAGCCTGAAAGATAAGCTTTCGGGTGACGGAAAGATCAATAACGCACTTGTGCGTCGTGAGATAGAAAAACTGGGATTAAACTGATCTAGAACTCTGTAGGAGGGATATGTCTTAATGGCTAAGAAAGACGCTATTGAAGTCAAGGGAACCGTAGTAGAGGCCCTGCCTAACGCAATGTTCAGAGTCAAGCTCGAAAACGATCACGAAGTTTTGGCACATGTATCCGGAAAGCTCCGTATGAACTTTATCCGGATTCTGCCAGGAGATACTGTGACATTAGAGCTTTCTCCGTACGATTTGACGAGAGGCAGAATTACTTGGCGCGGTAAGTGATTTAAGGAGGGACAGGAATGAAGGTTCGCCCATCTGTAAAACCGATCTGCGAAAAATGCAAGATCATTAAGCGTAAGGGTAGAGTAATGGTTATCTGTGAAAACCCTAAGCATAAGCAAAAGCAAGGCTAGTTAAATTTGATATATACGTTGTTATTAAGGCGCGGCTGAAGTATTGTTCTGATAACATCGTGGTTAAATATATATCTCCAAAATCATCTATTTCTTTATGATTAAAAAAGAAGTTGTAAAATGGGAGGTGCACTACATGGCACGTATCGCAGGTGTTGACTTGCCAAGAGATAAGCGCGTTATTATCGGCCTAACATACATTTATGGTATTGGTCGTAATATCTCAGCTGATATTCTTACTGAAGCAGGTATCGACGAAAGTACGCGAATTAAAGACCTTACTGAAGAAGAAGTTGCAAAACTTCGTTCAATCCTTGAAGCAGATTATACTGTTGAAGGTGATTTAAGACGTCAGGTTGCTCTAAATATTAAACGTCTACAAGAAATTGGATGCCGTCGTGGTATCCGTCATAGAAGAGGACTTCCAGTTCGTGGTCAAAAGACTAAGACGAACGCGCGTACGCGTAAGGGTCCTGCTAAGACAGTAGCTAAGAAGAAGAAATAATAAAGGAGGTTAGACGCATGGCGGCTAAAAAAGTTCGTAAAACGCGTGGCAGAAAAAAAGTCCGCAAGAATATTGACCGTGGTCAAGCACATATTCAAGCGACTTTCAATAATACAATCGTTACGCTAACTGACAATGCTGGTAATGTTATCGCATGGTCAAGCGCAGGCGCTCTAGGCTTCAAAGGCTCTAGAAAGTCTACACCATTCGCAGCACAAATGTGTGGCGAAGCTGCTGCTAAAGCAGGTATGGAACATGGCCTTAAGGCTGTTCAAGTTTTCGTTAAAGGTCCTGGATCTGGTCGTGAAGCGGCTATTCGTGCTCTGCAATCTGCAGGTCTTGAAATCAGCATGATCCAAGATGTCACACCAATTCCTCATAATGGTTGTCGACCACCTAAGCGAAGAAGAGTATAATTAATAGGAGGTGCAAGACAGATGGCAAGATATACTGGACCTAGTTGTCGACTTTGCCGCCGCGAGGGACAAAAACTGTACCTGAAGGGCGACAGATGTTACTCAGATAAATGTGCTGTTAGCAAACGCGAAGGCGTTCCTGGACAGCACGGCGTTCGTAGAAGCAAACTTTCAAACTACGGCGTTCAGCTTCGTGAGAAGCAAAAAGTTAAAAGATTCTACGGCATGATCGAAAGCCAATTCAGAACTACTTTCGATAGAGCTGCAAAACTAGAAGGTAAGACTGGTGAAAACCTACTTAAACTTCTAGAACTACGTTTTGATAACGTTGTGTACCGCATGGGCCTTGCTGCGTCTCGTAAAGAAGCGCGTCAGCTTGTTGTTCACGGTCACTTCACTCTAAACGGTAGAAAAGCTGATATTCCATCAATGACTTTAAAAATCGGCGATGTAATTGAAGTAAGAGAGAGAAGTCAGTCTTCATCGAAGTTCAAAGACGCAGCTGAAAAAGACTACACTGCTCCACGTTGGGTTGAAGCTGACGTTGAAAAGATGGTTGGTACAATCACTGCTGAACCTTCGAGAGAAGATATCGATCTTCCAATCGAAGAACACCTTATCATCGAGCTTTACTCCAGATAATTAAAGGGATTAACTGTCCTCATAATATTGGATAACAGCTAAAAGGGAGGGTTCGATTCATGATCGAAATTGAAAAGCCGAAAATAGAATGTGTAGAATTAAGCGACGACTTTACGTTTGGTAAGTTTGTTGTGGAGCCTCTGGAAAGAGGCTACGGCATTACGCTGGGCAATAGCCTTCGCCGTATCATGCTTTCTTCCTTACCAGGTACTGCTGTTAAATGGATAAAGATCGAGAACGTTCTTCATGAGTTCTCTACCATTCCTGGTGTTAAGGAAGATGTGGTTGAGATTATTCTTAACCTAAAAAACCTGGCTGCAAAAATCAACTCTGATGACGATACGAAGATTCTTCGTATTGAAGCCAATGAGCATGGCGCTATCACTGCTGGTGACATTATCGCTGATGCAGATGTAGAGATTCTGGATACAGATCTTCACATTTGTACGCTTGAGAATGACGCTGCACTGAATATGGAGATTGCTCTTGCTAAAGGCCGTGGATACATTCCAGCTGACCAAAATAAGGACGCTGGACTTCCAATCGGTATCATCCCAGTTGACTCAATTTTTACACCGGTTAAAAAAGTTAACTTTGCCGTTGACAAGACGCGTGTCGGACAAGTCGCGGACTACGATAAGCTAACTCTAGATATTTGGACTGATGGCACAATTAAGCCTGACGAAGCCGCATCTCTTGGTGCTAAAGTCATGTCTGAACACCTTAATCTATTCATCAATATGACGGATGCGACTGCTGGTGTTGAGATTATGGTTGAAAAGGAAGAAGACAAAAAGGAAAAAGTTCTTGAGATGACTATCGAAGAACTTGACCTGTCTGTACGTTCTTACAACTGTCTGAAGCGTGCGGGAATCAACACTGTTGAAGAGTTGACTGACCGTTCAGAAGACGACATGATGAAAGTTCGTAACCTTGGCAAAAAGTCTCTAGAAGAAGTTAAGCATAAGCTACATGACCTCGGTCTTGGCTTAAAAGAAGAAGAAGAATAAGCAAGATGCGCTAGGAGGATATGATATGGCAAGATATAGAAAACTTGGCCGTACCTCGTCGCACCGTGATCTGATGCTAAGAAACCTGACTACAAGTTTACTTGAAAAGGGACGCATCGAAACAACAGAGACTCGTGCTAAAGAAGCACGTCGTCAAGTTGAGAAAATGATCACACTGGCTAAGCGTGGCGACCTGCATGCTCGTCGTCAAGCTGCGTCATACATGACAAGCCCTGCAGCTGTTCAACAGCTGTTCGACGAAATCGGACCTAAATATGCTGAAAGAAACGGTGGATACACTCGTATGTACAAACTTGGACCACGCCGCGGAGACGCTGCGCCAATGGTAATCATCGAGCTGGTTTAATCCAACGACACAGAAAAACTTATGTTTTAATGTGTATTTTGAAGCGTGATAAAAAATGAAAGCCTGATGAGACATTTATATGTTCCATCAGGCTTTTTTATTGAATTAATGAGAAGAATACTAATGCGAAAGTGAACACTGGAGCTTGTTCGTATATTGATCAGAAAAAAACCATATTTCCGAGGAAATATGGCCGAGGGTAATTCGTTACTATTTTTAAACAAGAGGAATTTATTTCAAATTACTTCTATATGAATGGCAGAAGCTCTTCAATTGGTATTGCATTCTCGTGACAATTGATGAGGTTCTTTGATAATACTATTGTAGCCTAAAGAGAATCGTAAGTATTATCATAGCGGTTACAAAGAAGTTACTAAAAAGTTACAGCCGAAAATTTTGAAGTGTTTTACGAATTTTGGAAGAGTTTTTAATTTACTGTGAACGCCGTTGTTCCATCACTCTGAAAGAGGTATAATGGGGAGATGAGAAAACAGAAAGCGTGGGATTTACATGATTAGAAGTGAAGACTTAAGATTTCAATATAAAAGAGAAAATCATGAAACCATCGCACTTGATGGTTTAAATATAGATATAGCTAAAGGTGAGTTTACAGTAATTATCGGCCATAACGGATCGGGTAAATCAACCTTTGCAAAACTTGCTAACGGAATATTACTGCCAAGTGGTGGTGTTATATATGTAGGTGGTATGGACACAAAAGATCATGATAAAATCTGGGATATCCGTAAAACGGCAGGTATGGTCTTTCAGAATCCAGATAACCAAATTGTTGCTACAATTGTAGAAGAAGATGTAGCCTTTGGTCCAGAAAATCTTGGAATTCCTTCAGATGGAATTAGAAAACGTGTTGATGATGCACTTGAAGCCGTAGGTATGTATGAACATAGAAGAAAACCACCACACCTACTTTCAGGTGGACAGAAACAGCGTATTGCCATAGCTGGTATTCTTGCTATGAAACCAGAATGCATTATACTTGATGAACCAACGGCTATGTTAGATCCAGCGGGTAGACGTGAGGTTGTTGACACCATTAAGAGACTCAACAGAGATGAAGCAATGACCATCGTTCACATAACGCATTACATGGATGAAGCTGTAGACGCTGACCGTGTTATTGTGATGGAGAAGGGTGTCAAATTGTTAGAAGGTACACCATCTGAGGTGTTCTCTAACGTAGAAAAGCTTCAAGAAATGGGACTTGATGTACCACAAGTAACCCTGCTTGCTCATGAGCTTAGAAAATCAGGACTAGATATTCCAGCAGATATACTGACTGTTGAAGATATGGAGAAGGCGTTATGTCAATTCTTGTAGAAAAGTTAAATCATATATACGACATTGGTAGCCCTTATGAAACATCTGCTTTAAAAGATGTCTCAATAGATGTAAAAGCCGGTGAGTTTATTGGACTTATTGGACATACGGGATCGGGAAAATCTACATTGATTCAACACCTAAATGGTTTGCTAAAACCTACAAGTGGTCGAATTGTTGTAAATGGCCTGGATCTGACTACAAAAGGTGTCAAGTTAAATGAGATTAGAAAAAAAGTGGGTCTTGTATTTCAGTACCCAGAATACCAGTTGTTTGAAGAAACAGTTGAACGTGATGTTGCCTTTGGACCTCAAAACTTAGGATTATCCACTGAAGTTGTTGCTAAGCGTGTAAAAGAAGCAATTGAATTGGTTGGGCTTGATTTTGATGTAATTAAAGATAAGTCTCCATTCGAGCTTTCAGGTGGACAAAAAAGACGTGTGGCGATCGCAGGTGTCCTATCTATGAATCCTGAAGTACTCATATTAGATGAGCCCACAGCAGGTCTGGATCCCCGAGGTAGAGATGAAATACTGGGTCAAATTAAGAAACTCCATAAAGAAAAAGAAATTACAGTGATCCTGGTTTCGCATAGTATGGAAGACATCGCTAAAATGGCTGATAGACTGATTGTTATGGACAAAGGTCAAGTTGCTCTTGAAGGACCTCCACAACGTGTGTTTATCCATGATGAAGAACTTGAAGCTATGGGACTGGGTGTCCCTCAAATAACGAAGTTAACGCGTTCATTACGTGACAAAGGATATAATATACCTCAAGGTATAATTACCGTAGAAGAAGCAAAAAAAGCGGTCTTAACCCTAGTTAAGGAGGCAGATCATGCTTAGAGATATTACAGTAGGTCAATACTACCCAACGACTTCGTTTGTACATAAGTTGGACCCACGATTTAAGATACTATGTGCATTTGCTTATATATCATCCCTGTTTGTTGTAGATGCTTTAAGCAGCTATATTATAGTTCTTGTTTTTTTAGGTCTTGCTGTATACTTTTCTAAAGTCCCTGTAAGCTACATGCTTAGAGGTCTAAAACCAATTATGTTTATCATCATATTTGCTTTTGCTATCAATATGTTTTTAACGCCAGGTGAAATCATATTTCAGTTGGGATTTTTAAAAGTTACATTACAAGGGATCATGCAAGCGCTATTTATGGCCTTTCGTCTGATCTTTTTAATACTTGGAACATCATTATTAACACTTACAACATCTCCTATTGAGCTGACGGATGGTCTCGAAAGACTTCTAGGACCATTTAAGAAGATTGGTGTGCCTGCCCATGAGCTGGCGATGATGATGACAATAGCACTGAGATTTATTCCAACATTATTAGAAGAGACAGATAAAATAATGAAAGCGCAGATGGCGAGAGGTGCTGACTTTGAAAGTGGCAATATAATCAACCGTGCAAAGAGTTTAATCCCTTTACTAGTCCCACTCTTCATCAGTGCATTTAGACGTGCAGATGAACTCGCTATGGCAATGGAAGCCCGATGTTATAGAGGTGGCGAGAATAGAACAAGACTCAAAATTTTAAAGTTTACCTATAGAGATTTGATTGGACTTTCAGGTTTTGCTCTGTATCTGACAATCATGATCAGTGTTCAGGTTATATTCTAGGAGGAACCATGCGTATTAAAATAGTCATAGAATATGATGGTGCTGATTTTTATGGTTGGCAAAGACAACCTAATTTTAGAACGGTGCAAGGTGAAATTGAGAAGACACTGAAGTTTTTAACTAAGAAAGAAACACCAATAGAAGGATCAGGACGGACTGATGCAGGTGTTCATGCATTTGGACAAGTTGCTTCGTTTGAATGGAATGGTCCTATACCTGTTGATAAGTTAATGTATGTCCTAAATCATCACACACCTGATGATATCTATATAGTCAAATTAGAAGTTGTGGAAGATGATTTTCACGCGCGATTTTCTGCAATTGGTAAATGTTATACCTATAAACTGTACCGTAGTGAACGGCCAAGCCCATTAAGAAGGAAACATGCTTATTATGTGGCCAACACATTTGATATGGTAGAAGTGAGTAAGGCAATTGATCACTTAATTGGTGAACATGATTTTAAAGCCTTCATGGCAAGTGGGGGTCATGTCATTGACACCACAAGAATTATATACAAGATTGATGTTGAGTATTATGAGGATGAAATCCACTTCCACTATTATGGCAATGGCTTCCTTTATAATATGATTCGCATCCTGACAGGTCTATTAGTAGATATTGGTGTTGGGAAAAAAAAGCAGTCAGATGTGCCAGGAATTATAGCTTCAAAGGACAGGTCACTGGTTAAACATACCGCGGCTGCAGAGGGTTTATATTTACGAGAAGTTTACTATTCAAAAGTAGATGTAAATAATGCACTAAGAATCGCTGAAACCCAGTAATAGACTCGTTCAAAAAAGAACTCAAAAATCATTTAATTAATATCAAAAATACGCTTGACGAACCATAGACTATGTATTAAAATGTATATGTTCTGTGTCAACATAGAAACGGTAATTGTAAACCTTTATGCCCCGGGTTTTTACAAATAGACGAAACGGTGAAATAAATTCGCAAGGAGGAACTTCCATGAAGTCGTACGTTGCAAAACCACATGAAGTGGAAAGAAAATGGTACGTTGTAGATGCTGAAGGCAAGACACTTGGTCGCATGGCATCAGAAGTAGCATCAGTTTTAAGAGGTAAGCACAAAGTAACTTATACACCACACGTTGATACTGGTGATTTTGTTATCATCATTAATGCTGATAAGGTGGTACTAACAGGTAAGAAGCTTGATCAAAAAATGTTCAGATGGCACACTGGTTACATCGGACATCTTAGAGAAAGAACTTACAGACAAATGATGGACACGAAGCCTGAAAAGGTAGTTTTCGAAGCCATTAAAGGTATGCTTCCGCATACTTCGCTTGGTAGTCAAATGGTAAAGAAACTTAGAGTGTACAGAGGCCCTGAGCATGATCATGCAGCTCAAAAGCCAGAAGCACTGGAAATATAGTCGGGAGGGCTTAGACAATGGCAAACCAATATCAAGGTACTGGTAGAAGAAAAAAATCTATCGCTCGAGTAAGACTAGTTCCAGGTACAGGACAATTTTCTGTAAACGGTCGTACTCTTGAAGATTACGTAGTTTACGAAACTCTTAGAGAAGACATTAAGCGTCCTCTAACTGTAACTGAAACTGTAGATAAGTTCGACGTTATCGTTCTTGTAAACGGTGGTGGACAAACTGGTCAATCCGGTGCAATCCGTCACGGTATCGCTAGAGCACTATGTCAAGCTGATGCAGAATTCCGCCCTGCTCTTAAAGCAGAAGGCTTCCTAACACGTGATGCACGTATGAAGGAAAGAAAGAAATACGGTCTTAAAAAAGCAAGAAGAGCGCCTCAGTTCTCAAAGCGTTAATCAAGTTTTTACCAAATTTCATTCAAAATGTTATTTCAAAACACCACAGATTTTCTGTGGTGTTTTTTTATGCGCAAATGAAGGTGTTGGAATGATATTCGATTTAAAGCTTATTTTTCATTTTGAAGCTTAATTAGAAACCCTATGTATAGATATAAAAAAAGATGGCTCCTATGAATATAGGAACCATCCTTAGAGTTAACTTTATAAATTTATGCGTCTTGTTTGAAAAGATTCACATCCAGTTTGTTATATGGTATTTCAATCCCCTCTTCATCAAATCGATTTTTAATGGATTCCATTAGATCAAAATGAACCGTCCAGTAGTCTTCAGACTTAACCCAAACACGGACAGTGTAGTCAAGAGAACTTGCGTTTTGAGCGCCGAGACGAATCATCCATGCTGGATCCTTAAGAATCAAACTATGCACAGAAACGACAGATTCAATGACTGCTTTAGATTTACTTACAGGCACATCATATGAAGTTCCAAATACAAGATCAACACGGCGAATATCTTTAACACTAAAGTTTGTTATCGATGAATTTGCCAGTGAACCGTTGGGCACAGTGATCACTTTGTTGTCTGGTGTTACAACTGTCGTATAAACAATACCGATTGCCTCTACAACACCAGTTGCACCAGAGGCATCAATAAAATCTCCAACCTTAAATGGACGAAGAATGAGTAATAGAACGCCTCCTGCAAAGTTGGAAAGTGAACCTTGGAAAGCAAGACCTACTGCAAATCCTGCAGCACCAATCATCGCAATAAATGATGTTGTTTCAACACCTGCAACCGAAGCAGCAGAGAGACCCACTAAAATTTTTAAAATCATACTAATGACTTGTTTTAAAAAAGTATTCAATGATTTGTCTACAGATCTAAGATCCATAGCTTTTTGAATCATCTTGCTTATTGAGTTTGCTAAAGGAAATCCAATCCCTAGAACCACCAAAGCACCTATAAGTTGAAAGCCATATTCCTGTATCATACCCATGTTAAGTTGCATGCTTACCTCCTACCATAACTGTTAATTTACTACATAAATTATACCAAACTGGTAGGAGAATAAACAGATTTACAGGAAAAACTAGTAATTGTAAGCTCGTAATAAATTTAAAAAGTTTCAATTAGAAAAGAATATACAAAGAAGTAACGAAAATATTAAAATAATGTCCGTGTACTTTTACTGGAATTCATATAGGATATAATAGGAATAAGAATACTGGAGGGATATAATGAAAACAGCTATATATAAACAGGTAAGTTTACCGAAGTTGAATAATCTGAAACCGGGACTTGAATCGACATGTTTAAAGCTTATGGAAGAAGCCGGAGAGCTTGCTCAAGTCATTGGTAAATTTAGAGGACTAAACGGTGAAGACACACAGCTACATGACAATGAAGTAATAGAACGTATCAGTATGGAACTGCTCGATGTTGCGCAGGTTGCAGTTTCTATGATGTTTGTATTAGAAGAACAATATGGTATTAACATTGATGAAAAAGTGGATGAACATATTGATAAATTAATGAAAAAGGGATATATGGTGCAACACAAGTCAGGAGAGTGATTTGATGTCGGTACTAGGTGGAATTTTGATGCCCCATCCTCCAATTATAATTGAAGAGGTTGGACACGGGCGTGAGAAGGAAAGTCAAAATACAATTGATGGCATGAGAAAAGCCGCTGCGTTAATCGGCCAACTAAAGCCAGATACGATTGTTTTAATTACACCACATGGTCCAACGTTTACAGATGCAATAACGATATTTAGTGACGATCAACTGCAAGGGGATCTGAGCAACTTTAGCGCTCCTGAGATAGAATATAAGAAAAAAACAGATCTTGATATGGTCGAGGAAATTGTCTTCTCATCCCATGAAAAGAACATCCCAATTGTTAAATTAGATGATGAACTGGTGCAACGATTTAACCTATCAAGGCGACTGGACCATGGTGCACTGGTACCACTTCATTTTGTTGATGAAGTATACACAGATTATGAACTGGTATGTATCAGTTATGGATTCCTTGATCATGAAATGCTGTATAGGTTTGGTCAATTGATCCAGAGCTCTGCAGATTATCAGAGCAGGAATATTGTTGTTATTGCCAGTGGTGATTTATCCCATCGATTAAGCAACGAAGGCCCCTATGACTATCATCCAGATGGTGAGCTCTTTGACCGTACACTCATTTCATATTTCGCAGACAAGAAGTTTGTAGATATCATACTTATGAGTGGAAAACTGTGCGATAATGCTGGTGAATGTGGAAAACGCTCAATTGATATTATGTTGGGTGCACTTGATGGTTATGAAAAAGAAGTGGATATCTATAGTTATGAAGGTCCATTTGGTGTAGGCTATGGTGTTGTCGCTTTAACAGACCCTGTTAAACATAAAGACCATGAACTGTTGGATGCCATACAAGAAGCTCAGAAAAAAGCGTATGAAGAAAGACTTCAGAATGAAGATCCTTATGTACGATTGGCCCGTCTCGCTATTGAATCGGCTGTGAAAAATGAAATGGACACAAGCGTTGCAAAACTGCTGCCTGAACTCCTTCCTAAGGAAATGTTGGCAAGTCGTGGCGGAACTTTTGTTTCTATTAAATCAAGCGGTGGACTCAGAGGGTGTATGGGGACTACGGCTGGAACTCAAGTCAATATTGCCGAGGAAATTATTGAAAATGCAATTAAAGCAGCAACAAGAGATCCGAGATTTCCTGCAATTGACGAATACGAGTTGACCAATTTAGAAATATCCGTAGATGTCCTTGGTAAGGCAGAACCTGTTGAGGATATAAGGGAGTTGAATCCAAAAAAATATGGTGTTATCGTTACACTAGGTTATAAAAGAGGTCTACTCTTGCCTGATCTTAAAGGTGTGGATACGATAAAAGATCAAATTGAAATTGCCCTAAATAAAGCTGGCATTGAAGCTGATGAAGCATATACGATTGAGAAATTTCAGGTCGAAAGACATCATTAAGGTATTATTAAAGCGAAGTAGATAACTGCTTCGCTTTTTACTCCAGTAGGTTGAGTATTGAAGTTGAGTTATTCACAATTACTGTGGATAACATGTGGATTGAACTATGAAATCTGAGGATTAATTGTGAATCCTTTAAGTATAAATGTGAATAAGTGCATAAAGTTGTGGATGATTATGTAAATTAATCATCTTTCAGAATACTTTTGCACACGGAATGTTTAAAAAAATGTGGAAAAGCTGTGAGTATAAGATGAAATCTGTTAAAAAGCTCTGAATAAGATGTGAATAAGCAAGCTGAGTATCCACAGAAAAGGACTGATGAGATGAAGACAATATATAAAATTATAGGAGCCATTTTACTGGTAGGACTGGTGGTTTTTGGACTTATGAAGTTCGACCAAAGCAAAGTAGTTATTGAACCCAATGAGACAGCACAAATCATACTTATAAACGATGAAGAATGGGTTGAAAGAACATATCCTGACCTTGAAATTGAATGGATATTGCAATCAGGCTGGGTTACGAGCAGTCTTTTAGAAAAGTATAATATTTATGCTGATTACGATTTAGAAGATGGGATTGTGACACTAGCGGATGGGAACATGCTGCTTAGATACGATATGGACTACGATAAGGCACAGTTGAATGGTCAACCCTTTGAAATGGAAAAACCACAGTTGATAAACACAGAACTCTGGATTCCACTAAAACAGTTGCAAACACATTTGAACCTAAAATACGACGGGGATATAGATCAAAAGTCAATGTTCGTGAAAAAATTAGATGTCAATTATACATTGGCAGAGCTGAAAGAGGATACATACCTTCTTGACACTATATCCGGCGAACGTTTGTTGAAAAAAATGAGCCAAGGTGAAACGGTAATGGTCTATCCTTATGATGAAGCCTATGATTATGTAATGAGTGAGGATTATCAAGTAGGTTTTGTCGCGAAGGCACTTGTCGGTGAACAGAGGGTTGTAAACAATAAAATGGACGTTGAAGCCGCTAAAGAAAAAATATATCTGACCTGGGAAGTCTATGGGCGTGGATATGACACCAATAAAATTGGTGAGATGAAAGGTGTTAATGTCATATCACCAGCGTGGTATGCTCTTTCAGATGCCCAAGGTAATTTTAGCTCTAAACCAAGTGAAAACTATATGAACTGGGCAAAGGGAAGAGACTATAAGGTGTGGGCGTTGGTCTCCAATGATTTTAAAGTGGATAGGACCAATCAGTTCTTACACAGTGCAGTAGCCAGACATTATTTTATCGATAACCTTTTGGAGGAGTATATACGTATGGGTTATGACGGGGTTAATATTGACTTTGAAAACGTATATAAAGAAGATAAAAGGCAACTGACTCAGTTTGTTGCCGAGTTAAGCTCTGAATTTAAACGTGCGGGTTTAACTGTAAGCATGGACGTAACCGTTATGGGCGGCAGTGACACTTGGTCTAAATGTTATGATAGAAAAGCCATAGGCCATATGATAGACTATCTTGCAATCATGACTTACGATGAACACTGGGCGAGCAGTCCTGTAAGTGGATCGGTTGCCTCGTATAATTGGGTAAAGGAAAGTATGATCCGTATTGCTGAGGATGTTCCATCGGAAAAATTATTATTGGGGATTCCATATTACATGCGTGTTTGGACAGAAGTGCCCTCAACAGAAGTTGCAAATAAAATGAAGGTTAAGTCCGGCGTGCTTAATATGCCCAATGCTGAGAAGTTTATCAAGGAAAAAAATCTGAATTTGATTTGGGATGAAAATGCCAGACAACACTATGCAGGTTATTTTGAAAATGGAGCTTTAAAGAAAATCTGGTTTGAAAATGCGACGTCTATAAAAGAGAAAGCATCATTAATCAATGAACTTGAACTGGGTGGCGCAGCAGTATGGCGTAGGGGATTTGAAACACAAGATATTTGGTCAATTATAGATGAAGAGATGAATGGTAAGTAAGAGGTGACGTATGCAGGTGAATATGAACAAACTTATTAGATACTGTATATTATTATTAATAGGCATGAGTCTATCAGTATATGGTGTTATAGATCTAACCGTTTCAAGATATGCACCCAAACCCATGAGCGAAGCAGAAATAGTAGAGCGAGCAAAAGAGTTGGGCATGGTTGATCTAAAAGATAAATGGATTGAAGAAGTTGATTCGACAAAAGCGACCGATTAGAACTGCAACACTTTGGTATGAATGATAAAAAGGAGGCGAGCAAGATGGAAGAAAGATCTCTAGTTATCATTAAACCAGATGCGGTGAAGCAAAAACTTATGGGTAGAATTATTTCGATTTATGAGGAAAATGGTCTAAGAATTGACGAAGCATATACAACAGTACCAACAAGAGAAAAGCTCTCGAAACATTATGAGGAACATGTAGGCAGAGATTTTTATGAACCACTTATAGAGTTTATGAGTGGCGGCCAAGTTGTGGTTATGATCGTTGCGGGTCAAAATGCCGTAGAAATAGTACGTGAAATCAATGGTGCAACCAATCCTGCGAAAGCAAGACCTTGTACGATTAGATATAAATACGGAAGTAACGTACAAATGAATGTGGTTCACGGTGCAGCAAATTTAGAGGATGCCAAAAGAGAAATATCAATTTGGTTTCCGGACGAATAACTTGATTTAAAGTGAGGACTCATGTATTCTAGTAAAGGCTATGGCTTCGTTCATAGTCTTTTATACATTATATGTGAAAGATAGAGGTAATTATATGATACGCGTATCTCAAATACGACTTGAACTCAAAGATGACGTAAGCGTCATTCCAAATAAAATATCTAAGTTATTAAGAGTGGCTAAGCAGGACATATTGGAATTAAGAATTTATAAAGAGTCTATCGATGCTCGAAAAGGTACTGTAAAACGCATTTTTACAGTGGATGTTGCCGTTAAGAATGAAATGAAAATTCTAGCAAAAAACAAGAAACTGATGCTTGCACCAGACCTTAGCTATAAAGAGAGTACACCAGGTACACAGCCTTTGAAGCAAAGACCTATTATTATAGGTTTTGGTCCTGCGGGTATGTTTACCGCACTTATTCTTGCTCAAGCGGGATACCAACCAATCGTTATTGAACGTGGTGAAGCTGTGGATGAAAGAACGAAGACCATCAATACATTTTGGGAAAAGGGACAACTCAATACAGAGTCCAATGTACAATTTGGAGAAGGTGGCGCAGGTACGTTTTCTGACGGGAAGTTGACGACACGTATTAAAGATCCTAGGTGCAGAAAAGTTTTAGAAGAACTTGTTCATGATGGTGCGCCTGAAGAAATTTTATATAAAAATAAACCCCATATTGGAACAGATAAATTGAAGCCAACAGTAAAAGCACTCAGAGAGCGTATTATTAAACTGGGTGGTGAGGTTCGCTTCAATTCAAAAATGGAAAAACTGCTTTTAACAGATGGCAAAGTAAGTGGGATTAAACTCTCAGATGGTGCCGAGTTAAAAAGTGATATCGTGATTATGGCAATGGGTCATAGCTCGCGAGATACTTTTGAAATGCTGCATGAAGTTGGTGTAGACATGCAGGCCAAACCTTTTGCTGTTGGTGTACGAATTGAACATCCGCAAGATATGATAGACAAAGTACAGTACTCAAGTGACACTCGACCAGAGGGGCTGGGTGCAGCGGAATACAAGCTGACATATCAGACCAAAGAGGGACGTGCTGTATATACATTTTGTATGTGTCCAGGTGGTTATGTGGTTGCTTCATCATCTGAAGAAGGTGGCGTGGTTGTGAATGGCATGAGTGAGTTTGCTAGAGATCAAGATAACGCAAACAGTGCCCTGCTCGTTTCTGTAACCCCAGATGATTTTAAGAGTACACATCCTTTAGCCGGCGTAGAATTACAAAGGGAATTGGAGCAAAAGGCCTTCCAAGTGGGTGGAAAGAATTATTCAGCTCCGGTACAGTTGGTAGGTGACTTCTTAAAAGGAACAAGATCTACAATAGACCATAAGAATAATATTAATCCAAGCTATAAACCAAGTGTGGTTGGATCAAATTTCAATGACATCTTCCCTGAATTTATGCTTAAGGCCATGCGTGAAGGTATTATAGGAATGGATAAAAGAATACAAGGTTTTGCAAGACCAGACGCCATATTAACAGCGGTTGAATCTAGGAGTTCGTCCCCCGTTCGTATTCACAGAAATGAAGAAAGCTTTGAATCCCTAAGTACGAAGGGTCTTTACCCTTGTGGTGAAGGTGCAGGGTATGCAGGCGGTATTATGTCTTCAGCTGTGGATGGTATCCGAGTGGCAGAAAAGATTATTGAGAAGTACAAATTTGATGTAGTGTAATGGTAGTGAATTTAAAGTAAAGTCAGAGGGTTGGGACAATAGGTTCCAATCCTTTTTTTATGCACATAATATAGAAGAAAAATCAAAAAAAGAAAATAGACCAACAGAAGCTGATCTATTCTCAGGGTAAATATATAATGAGTATTTGGGTTAGCAAATTATTATAATCTAATATATCTAAACATTAACATGCCCATAAGGTATATTAGATCTTAAACTTTGTTATTTCCTCGCAGTAACTACATGCATATTCTAGTTCACCATTTTGAGAAACAAGATCAAATTCTGGTTCACAGTAGCTGTCATAGTTTGTAATACATCTTGGGTTTTTACATTCGAACAGGCCAGAAATTTTTGTTGGGATAGTTACTTTTTGTTTATCAACCAGTTTGCCTTCACGAATGACATTAACAGTAATACTCGAATCGATTAAACCTAGAGCATCCAGATCCACATCAAATCTATTTTCAATTTTAATAATATCTTTGCGACCTAAGAAACCACTTTCAACATTCATTACAAGGACAACAGGATAATCTGTATACTCCGAGAATAATTTATTAAAAACTTTGATCCCATTACCTGAAGTGATGTGATCAAGTACAATACCGTTTTCTATACCTTTAACCTCTAGCATATGGACCCACCTCCAGTAGTTTTGTAATTAGAGCCATTCTTACGAATACACCCATACGCGATTGTTCGAAGTAGATAGCGCGTGGATCTTCATCAACATCGTATGCAATTTCATTAACACGTGGAAGTGGATGCATAACGATCATATCTTCTTTAGCAGTTTTCAACTTGCTTTTTGTGAAGATGTAAGAGTTCTTTAATTTAAGATAATCTTCTTCATTAAAGAAACGTTCCTTCTGGATCCGTGTCATGTAAAGGATATCAATATCTTCAATAACCTCTTCAACATATCTAACTTCTTTGATTTCCACATCATAAAGACGCTTCAGCTGTTTTTTAAGTGAATCAGGTAGCTGAAGTTCTTCTGGCGAAATAAGAATGAATTTTTTTGTGTTGAATCTAGCAAGGGTACGAATTAGAGAGTGGACAGTACGTCCGTATTTTAGATCACCACAGAATGCAACCGTATGGCCTTCTATAGAACCTTTGAATCTCTTAATTGTAATTAAATCTGTAAGTGTTTGAGTGGGGTGTTGATGTCCTCCATCACCACCGTTAATGATTGGTACTTCAGAATAGTGTGATGCTAGTTTTGGAGCTCCTTCTTTCGGGTGTCTCATAACAATCAGGTCTGAGTAAAAACCCATAACGCGAATGGTATCAGAAAGACTTTCTCCTTTTTTAGCAGCACTTGTGTTTGCATCTGCAAAACCTATAAGTTGACCACCAAGCCGTAACATTGCTGAGTCGAAGCTGAACTTCGTTCTAGTGCTTGGTTCAAAGAATAGCGAAGCCATAATCTGACCTTGGCAGACACTTGCATACGCTTTTGGGTTCTCATACATTTTTAGTCCCAGATCAACCAGTTCATTGATTTCATCAATGCTCAGGTCCTCCGGTTCAATAAGATGACGGACGTTCTTCATTTGAAATTTCCTCCTTTTTGACTTCACTGAATCAATTTAAAGGTATAAAAAAGCCTTCTTCCCGCGTAACAGAAAGAAGGCATATGACCTTTACACATATACAACAACCTTCTTAACCTCTCGGGTCAAGTTAAAGGGCTTATGATGTTGGCTCAATAGTAACACATAATAATTAGGACAGCAAGGCATTTTTGTGGTACAAAAAATTAATAAATTTGAGATGGATTATTCTAAAAAAATCCTTTCTTATTTAAGAGTGGGCGTAATTTTGTAATGGTGATTTGAGCATAAAATGTTCATGTGTTGGAAAATTTAAAATTGCCTTGACAGAGATATATTACATGTGATAACTTTATGAAAACCTAATAGTAACGCCTTTAAACTGGGTACGAGAGACCTGCAAGGCTTGAATCGAAGCGGATACAAACACTTTAGTGATGTATCTGTCATTTTAGTATGCCACCAAGCCTTTACGATAAATCGTAGAGGCTATTTTATTGTAAAAAATCAAATGACCTAAATAATTTATCATAAGCAGTTCAAAGGAGAAGCAAGATACGGTAATGCCATAGGAGGTATATATGCGCACGCTAATAAAAAATGGACATGTAATTGATCCATCACAAGGGCTCAATGCTAAACGAGATATCTTAATCGATGGCGACCAAATTGTGAAGATAGACGAAAAGATAACAGAAACAGATGTACATCAAGTCGTAGATGCAAGTGATATGATTGTAACACCAGGATTTGTAGATGCACATGTACATCTAAGAGAACCGGGCTATACACAAAAAGAAGATTTGGTATCTGGTACAAGAGGTGCATTAAAGGGTGGTGTTACATCACTGGTGTGCATGCCAAATACAAATCCAGTAATGGATACACTAAAATCGGTAAAACAACTTCAAAAGAGTATAGATGATAAGGCATTCGTCAAAGTTTATGTGACTGGAGCAATCTCTAAAGGGCTACAAGGTATTGAAGCAGCAGAATCTAAGCAGATTTTGGAAGCGGGTGCCATAGCTCTTACAGATGATGGCAGAACGACACTCGACACAAACTTAATGACAGAGGCCTTTTTAAATGCCAAAAAACATGGTGCTCTGGTTATGACACATAGTGAAGATCATACCATTACATCACAGGATAAAAGCAAACCAAGCCCTGTGATAGCAGAGTCAGCAATTGTAGAACGAGACATTCAAATTGCTGCAGCGGTGAATGGGCCACTACATGTTTCGCATGTGAGTACAAAAGAAGCACTAGAAGCCATTAAAAGAGCAAAAGAACGTGGTGAAGATGTAACGTGTGAAGTTGAACCACATCATCTGGTTCTATCTGATGGCAATTGCGATCCGGGATCAGCTAAATATAAGGTGAACCCTCCAATCCGAAGTGAAGTAGACCGTAAGGCAATGATAGAAGGTCTAATAGATGGGACAGTTGATATGATTGCCACTGATCATGCACCACATGAGTTATCTACAAAAGAAGGCACCTACGAAAATGCATCTTACGGTTTTAGTGGAATAGAGACAGCCTTCTCAATTTGTTATACAAAACTGGTCAAAGAAAACCTGATAGACCTTGAACTTCTTGTAAAACTGATGACTGAAAATCCAGCGAAAAGATTGGGATTGCCAGTAGGCTCACTCAAAGTTGGAACATCGGCGGATATAAATGTAATAGATTTAAACACAAGCCAACAAGTGAATCCTGACACCTTTGAAACAAAAGGTAAAAACACACCTTTTAAAGACTGGGCACTGTATGGTCAAGTGAAACACGTGTTTGTGAATGGCAACTGGAGCTTAAAGGGAGGAAAAGTTAATGAATAATCTAATCAAAGATATTAAGAAGAAACGAAGTGCGGTTGTAGTGGGTTTAGACCCTAGAGTTGAGCAACTGCCTGAAGACATAAAAATGAAACATGATTTGATTAACAATGTAACACCTCAAAATGCAGCAGCAGCCATTCTAGAATTTAATAAAGGCATCATCGATGCAGTAGAAGGTCATGTACCAGCGGTTAAACCGCAGATTGCATTCTATGAAATGTGGGGATCGGCAGGCTATGCAGCTTATGAGCAAACGGTAGACTATGCAAAGAGTAAAGACTTATTTGTAATAGGTGATATTAAACGAGGTGACATCGGATCAACGTGTGATGCTTATGCAAAAGCACATTTCGAACATATCCCAACAGACTGTATAACAGTGAATGCATATCTCGGAGAAGACGGTGTAAAACCATTCCTAAAATTCACAGAGTCAGCAGGAAAGTCTATGTTCATACTTGTTAAGACATCGAATCCATCATCTGGACAACTTCAAGACAGACATATAGATGAAGCACCTGTTTATATGCAAATGGCCAAACTGGTAAACGAATGGGGATCAAAATTCATTGATGAATCAGGCTACTCTCCAATCGGGGCAGTAGTAGGCGCAACGTACCCAGAAGAACTTGAAGCAATTAGAAAAGAAATCCCACATGCTTACTTCTTAATACCAGGTTATGGAGCGCAAGGTGGTGGCGGTCAAGACGTTGTTGGTGGTTTCAACGCAGATGGACTTGGTGCACTGGTCAACTCATCACGCGGGATTATCTTCGCTTATCAGAAAAATGGTGGAGACTATAAATCGGCAGCGCTAGAAGCAGTGAAAAAGATGAACGAAGACATTAATTCGGCCCTAGAAAAAGCGGGCAAACAATACTGGTAGACATTAGGGCGTGTACTGCTTAAAAAGGAAAAAGAACATAAGTATATAATGGGTAGCGTGTTGAAAAGAGGTTGGGTTTATGAAAAAGTATGCGGAAAATACATGGGTAGTGTCCTGTGACATGATTGAAACGGATATATGCAAAATGGTAGTCAGCAATCCATATCCAGAAATTGAAATTAAAGCGGGACAGTTCTTTGGAATTATGCCAGCAGATAGATCTGAAAAACTCCTAAGAAGACCGATTAGTGTTTGTGAATCCAGTAAAGATGAAATTACATTCCTGATTAAGCTGCTAGGTTCAGGAACAGAAGAATTGTCAAAACTAAATAAGGGAGACCAGCTAAATATTATGGGACCTCTTGGAAATGGCTTTGAAGTTCAACCTGAAAAAAAAGCCCTTGTTGTAGGAGGCGGCATTGGAACGGCTCCTTTGGTGCAGTTGTTAGCGGAGCTTAAAATAGGTGGACAAACAAACGTAAGGACACTTTTGGGCTATAGAGAAAGACCTTATGCACTGGATCTATTTGATAAACATACAGATAATGTTCTAACAGCCTCAGAGTATATGGCAATGCCGCATAAGGGTTATGTGACAGAGTTCATGTTAGAGGCTCTTAAAACAGGCGCATACGAAATGGTATACGCATGTGGTCCTGAACCTATGTTGAACTGTATACAGTCGGTTTGTAATGACCTAAAAATTCCAGTTCAACTTTCTATAGAAGAAAGAATGGCTTGTGGTGTAGGCGCTTGTCTTGTTTGTACTTGTAAAGTGAATGCCTCTGATGACGATGAAGGTTATAATAATGTGAGAACGTGTAAAGACGGTCCGGTATTCTATGGAACAGAGGTGATCTTTAATGACTAATTTAAATTTAGCTGTAGATCTGAATGGTCTAAAACTACACAATCCAATTACAGTTGCATCCGGTACTTTTGGTTTTGGAAGAGAGTATGCTGACTTTATTGACTTAAATGATATAGGTGCAGTTTCAGTAAAAGGGCTTACTTTAAAGAAGAAAAAAGGAAATCCATCCCCAAGGTTGGCTGAAACGCCAATGGGAATCATTAATAGTGTTGGATTACAGAACCCAGGTGTTGAAAAATTCATTAAAGAAGAAATACCTTTCCTGCGTCAATTTAATACCAAGATTATTGCTAATGCAAATGGGAACACAATTGAAGAATATATAGAGATCGTTAAAATACTTAGTGATGCAGATGTAGATTCTATTGAGCTCAATATATCATGTCCCAACGTTAAACAAGGGGGCATGGCGTTCGGAACCAACCCTGAGATGGTTAAGAGGGTTGTTTCTTCAGTAAGAGAAGTCTGCGGGAAACACCTAATTGTTAAACTGAGTCCCAATGTTACAAGTATTGCAGATATTGCTAAAATAGCAGAAGCCGAAGGTGCAGATGCATTATCTCTTATTAATACACTAACAGGAATGGCAATTGACATAGATACCTTTAAGCCAATTATTGCCAATCGCATAGGTGGTGTATCTGGGCCAGCGGTAAAACCGGTCGCTCTAAAAATGGTACATGATGTTGCACAAAACGTAGAAATCCCAGTACTGGGGATGGGCGGCATAACAGATTCGCGTGATGCAGCTGAGTTTTTATTAGCGGGAGCTAGGGCAATTGCCATAGGGACTGCCAATTTTACCAACCCGTATGCAACAAAAGATGTTCTTGATGGCTTGAAAAAATATATGATTGAGAAAAACTTCAACTCAATTGCGGATATTAATAGAGCTTTTAAATAGATTGAACCAGACAAAGTGCGCTAAAAAGTTTGTTTGAATAAGCTTTATAGAGTGATATTTGTATTAATGTATAATAGGCAGACATTGGGATACCTGTAGAATACCCATTTTATGGGTAGCCAATGGCTGCTTTTTTAATGGCAATTCAACAATAAACCACAATATATAGTGGTTCGATGGACAACAAAAACCGATTTTCGAAAAACTTCAAAAAGTTATGCAAAAACCGTTGACACTTGGTCTAAATGAATGGTAGTATATACGAGTCGCCAAACGACATACACAAATCAAGAAAAGCCCGAGACGCTGATAATTACTTAATTGGAGATCAATTGTAAAATAAGCTACTCGAAAAAAACTTGAAAAAAGTGCTTGACGATAACGACAAGAAATGTTAAGATGATTGAGTCGCCACATGATGGTGGTTCACGAAAAAACAACATGAATTTAACACAAAAATGTTGACTACGGTCTTTGAAAATTAAACAGTATAGAATTAACACGTTCAATTTTTTTACCG